>Ga0307470_10000730_pt1 | contig 14488 bp, 10 predicted proteins | sample atmos_gasesAM3C__FD_204565 | JGI IMG/M metagenome (GOLD analysis project Ga0307470, IMG submission 204565) | Hardwood forest soil microbial communities from Morgan-Monroe State Forest, Indiana, United States - atmos_gasesAM3C_05 | ecosystem: Environmental > Terrestrial > Soil > Temperate forest... | reverse complement strand
TTGTTGCGAAACTGCTCCACGAGTTCGCAGTCGCCCGTGCCGAGGTCTCGCGGCGAACGATCGGCGATCGACACGGGGCGCCAGACACCGTCGACCTGCTTGGTGCCCGCAGGCGAGTCGGGTCCGCTCGGCGCGAGCGTGTAGAACGTCAGAGACGCCCGCGCGAATTTGTCCGGGCGCCCGAAGCCGTTCGCGCATGCACCGGGCTGCGATTTCGCGTCGTGCCTGGCGCCGGCGGCGATCAGCAGCAATCTGATCTTGTCTGCCAGACCGTCGCAGGAATACGTCGAGGTGAAGCCCATGAACACAAATGAGTATTCGTGTTTCTGCCACACCCCGGGTTCTCGAGCCGAGGGCTCATCGGCCCAACTCACGCGCGGGATGAGCGGGGAGGCGAACAGGGCGAAGCCGATGATGGCTGCCAGTTTCCAACGTGAGCTCATGAGTGATACTTCCTCGATTGCAGCGGCATTGTAGCCGCTGATCACATAACGAGGCAGACGTGGGATCGGTTGACCGCGCAATCCGATGTTGGGCTAAATTTGCCGGACGGCAGTCTTCATGCCCGACTTAGGTCTTCGTCATAACCTATGAAGATCCAATGAGTTTTTCGGGCCTCTCGTTGGGATCGGAGTAGCCACGAAAAATAAACCAAAATTCCGGTGCGCGCTCAATATAATCCGCGCTTCCTTTACGCGGGTGCCGTACATGTTGTTCAAGAATTTGGTTTTTCACCGTTTGCCCGCAGAATGGACGTCGGCCGCCGCGGATCTCGAAGGACAGCTCGCGGGCCGCACCTTGCAGCCGTGCGGGCCGTTCGAGATGTCGAATCGCGGTTGGGTTCCGGTCACGAGCGGCGGCCGCTTGCTGCATACCGTGAATCAACAGCATATGATCGCGCTCGGCGACAATCAGAAACTGCTGCCCGGATCGATCATCCGGCAGGTCGCCCAGGAGCGCGCGGACATACAGGCCGGCGAGCAGGGCTTTCCGGTCGGGCGCAGGCAAATGCGCGACCTGCGCGCGCGCGTGGCCGACGAATTGCGCGCGCGAGCGCTCACGCGCCGGCGAGTCACCCGCGCGTGGATCGATCCACAGGGAGGCTGGTTCGGCATAGACGCCGCTGGAATCGCCCGAGCCGAGACCGTGGTCGAAACTCTGGGCGATACGCTGGGCAGCTTCGCGCCGCTGGCCATCGAAACCGAGCGCTCGCCGCATGCCGCGATGACGTCATGGCTGCTGCGTGGTGAGGCGCCGCTGCGCTTTTCGATCGACGACGATTTGGAGCTGCGCGCCGCCGACAAATCCAAGACAATCATCCGCTACACGCGTCATCCCCTCGACGGCAAGGAAATTCAGACGCATCTCGCGTCGGGTAAATATCCAACTCGCCTGGGGCTGACGTGGAACGATCGGGTGTCGTTCGTGCTCACCGACAAGCTGCAGGTCAAGAGGCTGGAGTTTCTCGAAATGGGCAAGGACCCCGCGGCAGGGGACGATGAGGTCGACCCGGCGGAACAGTTCGACATTGATTTCGCCGTGATGACCGGCGAACTCGCGAGCCTGCTCAAGGATCTGTGGCTTGCGCTGGGTAAGGAGTCGGCCGCGGCCGCCGACTGGCCGGCACGAAGCAAGGTCGCCTAGGAATAGGGTATGCGCAGCAAAGAGGTGCATCTGCTCGAGCGTCCGCAAGGTGTACCCACGGCCGCGCAGTTCGCTATTCTGGAAACCGATGTCCCCGAGCCCGCCGCCGGCGAGGTATTGGTGGAGAATATCTACATGTCGGTCGATCCCGCCATGCGGCCGCGCCTGGCCGGGCAGACGCCGCTCAACGAGGCGATGGGCGGCGGCGCCATCGGCCGCGTGCTCAAATCCCGCCATGCGGACTACCAGGAAGGCGACCTCGTGCAGTCGATGCAGGGATTCCGCCAGTACTTCCTCTCTGCGGGCAAGGGGCTTTCCAAACTCGAGCCCGACGGTATGCCGCTGGCGGCGCACATGAGCGTGCTGGGGTTGACCGGCCTGACCGCGTACGGCGGATTGCTGGTCACGGCGGCCCTCAAGGAGGCCGAGAATGTTTTCGTTTCAGCCGCCGCAGGCTCGGTGGGGAGCGTGGCGGCACAGATTGCGAAGATCAAGGGCTGCTATGTGATCGGCAGCGCCGGGTCGGACGACAAGTGCCGCTGGCTCAAAGAGGGGCTGGGCCTCGACGCGGTCATCAACTACAGGAAGGAACCGCTGCGGGCGGCGCTCAAGGCAGCTGCGCCGCGCGGGATTGACGTGTACTTCGACAATGTCGGCGGCGAGCATTTGAACGCGGCCCTGCCGCGCATGAATGCGCTGGGCCGCATCGCGGTATGCGGCATGATCTCCGCGTACAACAATTTTGGCGCCGTCTCCGAACCGGTGACCACGCTGTCGAACATGATCTACAACCGTCTGACCATGAAGGGTTTCGTCTATTACGAGTTCGAACCGCTGCGTGCGCAATTCTTGAGCGACATGAAGCGCTGGCTTGGCGAAGGACGCATCCAGTACCGCAGCACCATCCTTCAAGGCATCGAACAGGCGCCGGCGGCGTTGATCGGGTTGTTCAGCGGTGCGAATACCGGAAAGATGCTGGTGCAGCTGGCCAGGGAGTAGGGCACGGTTTTATTCGAGCACGATGCGCGGGAAATAAAACGACACGGTCCAGTTGGGGGCGTCGACGATTTCGCTGATGCGAAGATCGCCGCAGACGCTGCACAGTAAATAGGCATCGATTGCGGACATGCCGTGCCGGCGGCTCAAGAGATCTATCATGGACCTGACGCACGCGCGCGCGGCCTGCATCAAATCGGGGCCGATCCCGGTGGCGACTTCGTATCCCTTGGCGTCGAGATGGCGGGTCACGGGTCCGTCGGTGCGGAATCGCGGGTAGGCGAGCGGCTCTTGCTTCAGCAAATCGAATTGCAGCGCGACTCGCATGGGGCTTTCGATGGCCGTGCCGCAGACTTCGCCGTCGCCCTGCGCCGCGTGCGTATCGCCCACCGAAAACAAGGCGCCTGCCACTTCCACCGGCAGAAACAACTCGGTGCCCTGCGCAATGTCGCGGACGTCCATGTTCCCGCCGACGCGGCGCGGGGGGACGATGCTATGCAGGCCGGGTTCGGCGGGCGCCACACCGATCGTCCCGGTGAAGGGTTTCAGCGGCACCTTGCCCCACTTGCCGAACAGCGCGGGAGCCAAGGTCTTCGGATCATAACGCCAGAGATGCAGCGCGGGTCCGGTGAACTCATCGGCCAGCAGTCCGAAACCGGGAATATTCGCAGTCCAGCCCCATCCCGACGGCACGAAGGACAGCAAGGTGATCTTCAAGACGTCGCCCGGCTCGGCGCCATCGATGAACACGGGACCGGCGACGGGATTGATCTTGGCAAAATCGAGCCGCGACACATCGCCGACGGCCGATGTCTCGCCGAGCTGGCCGCCCGATGCGTCGGATATCTCGAATTCCAGCGACTCGCCGGGTGCGATGCGCGCGACCGGAGCGAAACTGCGATCCCAGCCATAGTGGTGCCGATGGATGGTGTGCCGGTGCGCCGTGGCCATGGCGCATTGTACGAAATCACGGGCGCGCCGTGCACGCAATTCCTCTAGACTGCCTTGGATGTCGCTAGAAGAATTCGGCTACAAAGAACAATTGAACCGCGCCCTGACCACCAAGGATCTCGTCATCTACGGCTTGATCTTCATGGTGCCGATAGCTCCGTTCGGGGTATTCGGCTTCGTCTGGAACGAAGCCAAGGGCATGGTGCCGCTGGCCTACCTGGTGGGTCTCATCGGAATGTTCTTCACCGCATTGAGCTACGCCGCCATGTCGCGCGCCTTTCCCCTCGCGGGGTCGGTGTACACGTACGCACACCGCGGACTGCACGAGATCGCCGGTTTCTTTTCCGGCTGGCTCATCCTGCTCGACTATATTCTGGTGCCGTCGCTGCTGTATCTGATCAGCGCCGCGGCGTTGCGGCCGATTTTCCCCGGCGTTCCCGCCTGGGAGTGGCTGGCGGGATTCATTTCATTCAATGCCGTGGTCAATTTGCTCGGCATCGAATTCACGGCGCGCATCAACCGCTACATGCTCATCATCGAATTGGCGACGCTGGGTCTGTTCGTCGTGCTGGGATTGATTGCCCTGTACGGCGGCGCGGGCGCAGGGCGCTTGACTCTCCAGCCGATTTACGACCCGCGGGTGTTTTCGTGGTCGACGGTGGCCGGCGCCACATCGATTGCGGTGTTGTCGTTTCTCGGTTTCGACGGCATTTCGACGCTCGCGGAAGAGAACCGCGGAAGCGAGAACGCCGTCGGCCGGGCGACGGTGCTGTCTTTGATCCTGGTCGGCGCCATGTTCATGCTGCAGACCTGGATAGCCGCCGATCTGGCTCGCGGCATGCACTTCGCCTCTCCCGACACGGCCTTCTACGAAGTCGCAGAGCGGGCAGGGGGCGCGTCGTTGCGCTTGGTCACCATCCTGGCGACGGTCATCGCCTCGGCGATCGCGAATGCCGTGGCCGCCCAGGCCGCCGTGTCGCGTATTCTGTTTGCGATGGCCCGCGACGGCAAGCTGCCCGCCATCCTGGCCAAGGTACATCCCCGCTTCAAGACTCCCTACGTGAGTACGCTCGCGGTCGCCGTCGTGTCGCTGCTGGTCGGTTTGCTTTTTTCCGATCGCCTGGATGATCTCAGCCGGGTCGTGAATTTTGGGGCGCTGACCGGCTTTGTGCTGTTGCATCTATCGGTGATCAACCATTATTTTTATCGCCGCCGCAGCGGTGATTGGCTGCGCCATGCCGTCTTTCCGCTGACGGGCCTGGCGATCATCGTCTACGTGCTGTTCGAAATGGATCGTGCCGCGAAAATTCTCGGCGCGTGCTGGATCGCCATTGGTGCTCTCTATTATCTCGCTCTGGTATTCCGCTCGAAAAAGCCGGCCGTACTCGAGATTTGACCGGGGGCGTCGGGTTCCATCTATTACGTCACAGAATTGCGTCACAGAATCATCAGGTCGGCGCGAATCTCCCTAGCGCAAGGACTTTCGAATGGCTAACAATCCGACGCCATGAGCCTGAAGTCCTCAACGACGGCTGCGAATCTCACCGGCGTCGCCGCCGAAGCGGCGCAGATGGCGGTGGAGGCCGGCCTGATTTATGTGTCGGACGCCGAGCCCGGCATCCGTCGCGTGCGCGCGGGGAAGGGGTTTCGCTACATGACGCCGGAGAACCGCCGGCTCGCCGCCGCCCGGGATCTCAAGCGCATCGCCAGCCTGGCGATACCGCCGGCTTATCGCGACGTCTGGATTTCCGTCCAGGAGCGCGGCCATCTGCAAGCGACCGGGCGGGACGCGCGTGGTCGCAAGCAATATCGGTACCATCCCGAATGGCGGCAGGTGCGCGACAGCGCGAAGTTCGATCGCATGGTGGCCTTCGGCGAAGCGTTGCCGAGGTTGCGGCGCAAGCTGCGGCGTGACATGGCATTGCCCGGCCTGCCGCGCGAAAAAGTTCTGGCGGTGGTGGTCAGCATTCTCGACGCGACGCGGGTCCGCATCGGCAACAGCGAATATGCCCGCGACAACAAGAGCTTCGGCCTGACGACGCTGCGCAATCGCCACGTCAGCTTCATCCGCGACGGGCGCGCGGTGCTGAATTTTCGCGGCAAGGGCGGCATCCAGCACGAAGTGCACATCGACGACAAGCGCATTGCGCAGATCGTCAGGCGATGCCAGGAGATCCCGGGGCAGATGCTGTTCCAATATGTGAGCGACGACGGCCAACGCTGTCCCATCGATTCCGGCCAGGTCAACGATTACCTGCGCGACGCGATGGGCGACGCCTTCACCGCGAAGGATTTTCGCACCTGGGGTGCGACGCTCCACGCCATCACGCTGCTGGCGCGCACTGCGCTGCCGGAAGGCGCGAGCGAACGCGCGCTGAAGAGCGAGATCGCCGAGGTGGTCAAACAAGTGGCCGCCAAACTGCGCAACACTCCCGCGGTGTGCCGCAAATCCTACATCAACCCGGCGGTATTCGACTCGTGGCGCTCGGGCGTCATTCACAAGGTCTTCAACGGCAGCTTGAGCCTCGCCGCGCCCCGCAAGGCAGAAACGCTGGTGCTGGCCTTCCTGCGTCAAGAAGCCAAAGCGTCCGACGCGCGCTAGGGGCGCCGCCGGTCACGAAGCAAGCGAACGCAATCCTGTTACGGCGGTGGAACGCCTTGGCGTCACGTGCTACAGCAATTGACTGAGCAATGTCCGCGCCGGTACGACGGCGGGATCCATGCGCCCGAAGCAGTCGGCCTGGACGTAAGGCAGATCAAATACTGCTTGAAATGCGTGCTTGGCCTTGGTTGCATTCTGAAAGTAGCTCAGGGAATCGGATAGGCGGGTGTCGCTGGTCTTAACCTCGACGAGCATCCAAGGCTTTCGATCGCGCACGACGAGAAAATCAACTTCGCGTTTGAGCTTGTCGCGGAGGTATCGCAGCTCAAAATTCCCCAGTCCAAGGTCTGTCCAGCCTTCCACGGCTTTGAGTAGATGACAGGCCATCAAGGTTTCTGCGCGCTGTCCGGGATTATCGATGCCAGACCAATCACGCAGAAACCATTTCGGCTCCTTGCGCAGAGCTTTGCTGACATTGTTAAACCATGGACGCACCACGAAGCCGAAATGCAAGCGCTGCAATAGGTCGATCCAGCGCTTTGCCGTGTCGACGGCAATACCGACCTCATTGGCGAGATTGGAATAGATCAGCTGTTGCCCCGAGCGTTCGGCAAGAATGTCGGTCAAAGTTTCGAGCAGGCCGAGGGTTTCGATCTGCGCGACATCTCGGATATCCTCGTGCGTCAGCTGATCGCGGCGCAGCGAGCGCCAGCGTCGGGTAAAACGCGCATCGCGGCGCAAAAACGGCTCGGGAAAGCCGCCGTGTTCCCACAATGCCTGCCACTCCGCTTCGACCAGCGGACCGGGCGGATGAATCATGTCTTTCGGCAGGTCGATGCGTATGACCTCGCCCACGGTGAATGGATGCATGCGGTAGAGAAAGTACCTGCCCATTAAACTATCGCTGCCGCGGCGATAGACATCCAGCCGGGAACTGCCGGTGACGATGGTTCGTGTACGCTCGCCGTATACGTCAAAAAATCCCTTCAGGAACGCTTTCCACTTCTTGTCCTTGTGCAGCTCGTCGAATACGACGATGGGCCGGACCTTGCGCAATTGCTCGAGTTGGATGCGCGCCGCCACGGCAGCCGGGCCGCCTAGGATGAGGCGACGATCGTCCGCATTATCCCAGTTGAGATAGTCGGTGCCTTCCAGTCTGCAAGTCGTTGTCTTGCCCACTTGGCGTGGGCCGCTCACCCACGCCATCTGCCGATTGCGGGCGAAATGATCCTGCAATACGCGATCGTACAAACGCAGTCGGGTGGTCAATGAAAGTACTCCGGCATGAGGACCATCTTATGCTTAATCGTAGAATGGTCTAGACCGTTTTACGATATGCCGTAAAATGGTACAAGCGTCGGATTCCCCTATCAAGACTGTAGATCCTTGACATATCCCCGGAAATCTCGACTGGTTCACAGAATGGCGGATAACCGAAGAAGTAGCTTCGGCCGCCAACTGGGACGAAATGGGGAGCGTTTCTCATGCACAAGTTCCATGCTCAAATCACGCAATCGCCGCCGGTCACCATGCTGCACACCCTCACCTGCCCCGTGTGTGCGGCCGCGGGAGACGAGCTCAGAGTGGTTCGCGCCCGCAATGTCGCCGAGGCGGTGCTGGATCTCGTCGAGGCATATATGAGCGCCAATGTTCGGCGCAACGTGTGCGTGTGCAGTTGCACCAAAGGCAGAACGCCGACTGTCGGTTGACGCTTAGCGCGACGATTGACAAGAATTCCAGGCCGGTGGCATCCTCCGCGCGTCTGCCAGTCCTGTCAGGGCGCTAGGGTTAGACGCTCTCGGGACGGCAATCAAGAACGATAAAGTCCTTTCCGGGAGGCAACTCATGGAACGCATTTTGTTTGTCTTCATTGCAGCTGTGCTGGCATCAGGGTGGGCGGCGGCCGACACCCCCGTCGCTGAGGCGTCCGCTCCATCGCATTTCAACGAAGCCACCGTGGCCGATCTTCAGGCGAAGATGGCGGCAGGGACGATCACTTCGGTAGAGCTCACCAAGTATTACCTGCGCCGCATCTTTGCGTTGGACCAAAACGGTCCCGGGGTAAATTCGGTGATCGAACTCAACCCGGACGCCGTGCGGATCGCGGATCAAATGGATGACCTGCGCCGGCACGGGAAGGTCTTGGGCCCCCTGCACGGCATCCCGGTATTGATCAAGGACAATATCGATAGCGGCGACCGCATGCAGACCAGTGCGGGATCGTTCGCGCTCGTCGGCCGTCCTGCTCCGACCGATTCTACCGTCGCCGCGAAATTGCGGGCCGGCGGAGCCGTGATCATCGGCAAGACCAACCTATCCGAATGGGCGAACTTCCGCTCGTTCGAATCGATCAGCGGCTGGTCCGGCCGTGGCGGGCAGACGAATAATCCCTACGGGATCAATCGCAACCCCTGCGGTTCCAGTTCCGGCTCGGGCGCGGCCGCGTCGGCGAATTTTGCCGTCTTGGCCCTCGGCAGCGAGACTGACGGCAGCATCGTCTGCCCATCCAACGCCAACGGCCTCGTCGGCATCAAACCCACGGTCGGACTGACGAGCCGTGCCGGCGTCGTACCCATCTCGCATACCCAGGATACCGTGGGTCCGCTCGCTCGGACGGTAGCCGATGCGGCGGCGGCGCTCGGCGTCATCCAAAGTCAGACATATGACGGCCGCGATGCGGCAACGGGCAGCGTACCGCTGGGCTGGAAAGGCCGCGCGCGGCCGACCAACATTCCGACCGATTACACGCAGTTTTTGAATCCCAAAGGCCTGCAGGGCGCCCGCCTGGGCCTGACGCGCGCGGGGCTCGGCGGATTCGACCCGTTCGTCCCTACGCCGCAACCGGTATTGGATGCGTTCGAGGCGGCAGTCGAGGCGCTGACGGCAGCGGGTGCAACCGTCATCGATCTGGACGCGGCGGGTTTCACATTCCCGCCGGCGGACGGCGAGTCCTTGGTGCTGGACTTCGACTTCCGCAACGACGTCAAGGCGTACTTCGCCACTCGTGTCGGTGTGCCGGTGGCGGGCGGCACGCTGCAGAGCGCCATCGACTTCAACAACGCGCACGCCGACGTGGAGATGCCGTTCTTCAATCAGGACGTGTTCGATCAGGCACAGTCGCTCGCACCCGGACCCGACGATCCTCAGTCGGTATTCGGCGGGATGACTTACAACCAGGCGCTCGAGATCGATCGACTGGCCGGGGTCAACGGCATCGATGCGGCGCTCAAGCAGTTTCACCTCGATGCGGTGGTTTCGGCGACCGACAACCCTGCCTGGGCCACCGATCTCGTCTACGGCGATCATTTCATCTTCGGTACGTCAGGTCTCGCAGCGCCTTCGGGGTATCCGGTCGTACAGGTGCCGGCGGGCATGGTGTTCGGCGTGCCGCTCGGAATCAGCTTCTTTGGAACGGCATTCAGCGAGCCCACGCTGATCAAATTGGCTTCGGGTTTTGAGGCGGCGACCATGATCCGGGCAAAGAATCTGCCGACGTTCGCGCCGATGACGCCCTACGACAACATCCAAGGCACGAATCTTCGGAAGCCGTCCCGCAAGGCGGCGCCGATGGCGCCGAAACGCGACCCGGAGAAGAAGACACCGCACCACTTGTAGCCGGCCGGCGGTGCCCGGCTGAGGGTTGAAACTACGACCGTGCTGCCGGATGGGCAGGCAGGATGGTCGTGCCGGCTGGATTCGATACAGGCGCAGGCAACTCTTGAAGCCGCCACTTGCCCTCACCCATCAGTTCGAGGACCCAGCCATGGAAGCCCAGCAAACTGCTTCTGTGACCGACCGAGACCAAGGTCGCGCGCGGCAGGGATTCGCGCAACAGCCGATACATCGCATACTCCAGTCCTTCGTCCATGGCAGAACTGGCTTCGTCGAGGAACGCGACTCGAGGACGGTTCAACAACAGGCGGCCGATCGCCAATCGCTGCTGCTCGCCGAGGGACAATATCCGAGTCCAATCATCGTCTTCATCCAGGCGGGAGACCAAGTGACCGAGATGGCATCGACGCAGTATCGCAGCTGCCTGATCATCGGTCTTCGCCGGGATACTGGGGTAGTGCAAGGACGAGCGCAGCGTGCCCAGCGGCAGGTACGGCTTCTGCGGCAGGAATAGCGATTGCCGGTCGAGTGGTCGAATGATGGTGCCGTCGACGTAGGGCCAGAGTCCCGCCATCGCACGCAGCAAGGTGCTTTTCCCGACACCGGACGGGCCGCGAATGAGCAGTGACGCGGCCGTCGGTAATTCGAGGCTCAGGTCACTTACCAGAGCGACGTTGGACGGAGTTCTGACGGTCAGTGACTTGACTGCGACCCGCCGCGCATCGGACTCCATCCGTACGCTGCCCAGCCGTTCGGCGGATTCCGTCAAATCAAGGAAGCCGGCCAAGCGGTTGACCACGGCCCGGTAGCCGGCGAAATCGTCATAGGACGTGCGGAAGAAGGACAATGCGCTCTCGACCTGGCCAAACGACTGTGCGGTCTGCATCACATCACCCAAGGTAATCTGTCTGCTGAGCAGACGCGGTGCCTGTACGATGAACGGAAAGACCGTGGCGGCTTGGCTGACTGCGAAGTTGAAGCCTTGAAACTTGATGGAGCGGAACAAGATGGCCCACATGTTGTGGATCACCTTGCCGAAGCGCATGAGAAGGTTGTCGCGCTCCACCGCTTCCCCCCGATAGAACGCTATGCTTTCACCGTATTCTCTCAGCCGAATCAGCGCGTAACGAAAATTGGCGCTGAATTGCTCATTGAGGAAATTCAAGCGGATCAAGGGGCGGCCGATCCGTACCGCGAATACCGTCGAGACGACCACGTACAGGTACACCATGAATACCATCGCCCGTGGAATTTGCCAGCCGAACAACGCCAGGGACCCGGAAAGGCCCCAAAGAATGATGCTGAAGGAAAACAGCGACACGACGGAATCCAGAAGGCCCATGGACAGGGCCAAGGAACTGCCGACGAAGCTGTCGACGTCCTGTTGAATGCGCTGATCCGGATTGTCGACGCTGTCCGGCACATACTGACTGCGGTAATAGTTCTGCTTGCGGAGCCAACGCTCCATCAGCATGTTCGTGAGCCAAACCCGCCAGCGAATGAGAAAGGCCTGGCGCAGGTAAAAGGCCAGCAAGGCACGCAGTACATACACGGTTGCCAGCGTCGCGAACACCAGCAACATGAACCAGAACGCCTTCGCGTCCAGCTTCTGCATGGCGCTGTAAAAGCCGTTGTACCAGAACGAAAGGAGGATGCTCAGACGCACCGAGAACAGCGTCATGAGAACGATCAGGGCGAGCCAGGCCAAAGGCATCTTACTGCGGGACGGGTCGAAGTACCGCCAGGAAATTCGCCGGACCTGGCGCCCCCAACTGGTAAACCGGCTCAAGAGGCCAATGGTGATGCTCAAACCGATCGAGCTGATGACGAATGCCTCGCCCAGCCAAATCAGACTTGTCCGCAGCTGATCATTCCAATGCACTGTGGGTCCTGCAGGGTCGCTCCATTCAAGTCGGACCCGTGTTCACGATGGATGTCAGTGTTTGGGCGGGCAGTTACGGGCTGGTTGCAGCGTGAGGGCTGCGGATTACGTATGAAATGTATCCTTTCGTTCCGGCGTATCACTGGTATATAAGTGCCTTGCAAGTCCATTCCCATTCATCGAGCGATCCATCATGAATACCCTGCCGGCGCAACAAACCCAAACGACAAGTTTTTTGGGAAGCCGATGGATGCAACTCATGCTTGGGCTGATCTGCATGATGGCCATTTCCAGCCCGCAGTATGTATGGACGCTATTCACGAAGCCGTTGACGGCGCAGCTGGGTGTATCGCTCACCCAATTGCAGGTCACCTTCTCGGTTTTCATCGTTCTGCAGACGTTTCTCTCCCCGCTGCAGGGCTATCTGATCGAGAAATTCGGTCCGAAATTGCTATTGGCCGCCGGTGCGATCATGACGGGCTTGAGCTGGGTCCTGGCCTCATCGGCCGACACCTTGATGTCCGTGTATTTGACTTACGGTCTGCTCGGGGGGATCGGTACCGGCATCATCTATGTGGGTATCGTGGGTTTGATGGTCGCCTGGTTTCCCGACCGGCGAGGCATGGCAGCCGGGGTCGTTGCAGCGGGGTACGGCATGGGTGCCGTGCTCACCACATTTCCGGTGACCATCAGTATCGCCAAGCTGGGCTATCAACCGACGCTCCTGCATTTCGGCTTGATATTCGGCGCAGTGGCATTTCTTGCCGCGCTGGGCATGAAACAGCCGCCGAAAGACTGGATGGCCGGCTACATCGCCCACAACAAGAAGACGGAAGGTCTCGGCTCCGGAGAGATGCTGAAAACGCCGGTGTTTTGGCTGATGTTTCTCATGATGACGATGATGTCGACGTCCGGCCTCATGGTCATTTCGCAGATGGCATCTTTCTCGAGAGATTTCGGCATCGCCAATGCAACCATTTTGGGACTGGGCGCGTTGCCGCTTGCATTGACGTTGGACCGGATCACCAATGGACTGACGCGGCCGTTCTTCGGCTGGGTGTCGGACCGGATCGGCCGCGAGAAGACCATGTTCATCGCGTTCGGGCTGGAAGCCATTGCGATGACCCTATGGCTCCTGACGAGAGACATCACCTTGTTATTCGTCGTGTTTTCCGGCATCGTGTTTTTCGGCTGGGGCGAGATCTTCTCGCTTTTTCCTTCAACGCTGACCGACACCTTTGGAGAAAAGCACGCCATCACGAATTACGGTTTTCTTTACATGGCACAAGGTGTGGGTTCCATCTTCGGCGGTCCTCTTGCGGCTCGTCTGCACGAGGCATCGGGCAGCTGGATCCCCGTTTTTGCCGTCGTGATTTCGCTCGATATATTGACGGCGCTGCTTGCAATTGCCGTGCTCAAGCCGATGCGCCACGGATATCTTCGCAGCAATGCGTCAATCCACTGAGGAAGCCTGTGGCCGGCAAGAATAGCCGCGCCGATAACTACCCGAGATTCTCTTGATTCAAACGATTCGTTCTACGCAAGGCATGGCGGTTGCACCCCATGCCCTGGCTTCGCAAAGCGCGCTTGCCGTTCTACGCGACGGCGGCAACGCGATCGAAGCCATGGTGGCCGCCGCCGCAACCATTTCCATCGCCTACCCCCACATGAATGGCATCGGCGGCGATGCGTTCTGGCTCATTGTCCCGCGGCATGGTGCCCCGGTTGCCGTCGACGCCGCCGGACCGGCGGCGGCGAGGGCCACTATCGCCGCCTATACCGAGTCGGGCCAGGATGCGATTCCAATCCGCGGCCCGCTCGCCATGAACACGGTGGCCGGTGCGATTGGGAGTTGGGATGCGGCCCTGCGCATCTCGAAGCAGCACGGCGGCCGACTTTCCCTCGCCCGTCTACTGCGTGATGCCGGCCACTATGCACATCAGGGCGTCGCCGTAACCGCGAGTCAGGTTATCTCGACCACCAATAAATTCGAAGAGCTGGCGCATCAGTCCGGGTTTGCCGGGCGTTTTCTGCCGAACGGCAAGATCCCCGAGGTTGGCGCTCTATTCCGCCAACCCAAGCTCGCGCGTGTTTTCGAACTGCTGGCGCGGGACGGCTTGGATAGTTTCTATCGAGGCGCATTGGCCGAAGAAATCACCGAAGATTTCGACTCGGTGGGCGCACTGCTGTCGATCGATGACCTGAACGAATACCAGCCGCGCGTTTGCCAACCGTTGCAGATCGAGCTCGAAGCGGGCACCGTTTACAACATGGTGCCGCCCACGCAGGGCGTGATATCTCTGGCAATTCTCGGCATTCTCGAGCGCATCGGCATTCGTGCAGTCCACCCCGACAGTGCCGATCATATTCACTTATGCGTCGAAGCCACCAAACAGGCATTCCAATTGCGCGATGCCTACGTAGCCGATCCGGCCTACATGAAGGTCGCAGCGGAAGACTTATTGAGCGCTTCGAGGCTCGACGCCTTGGCAGGAGAGATCCGATTGCCGGCTGCGCTGCCATGGGGCGGCGAATCGAGAACCGGCGACACCGTCTGGATGGGCGCAATCGATGCCAACGGCTTGGCCGTATCATTCATCCAGAGCATTTATCACGAATTCGGCAGCGGCGTCGTGCTGCCGACGACAGGGATCAATTGGCAAAACCGCGGCGCGTCGTTCAGCCTGAATCCAAAACATCTGCAGGCACTGCACCCGCGCAAGAAACCATTCCACACGCTGAACCCGGCAGCGGCAAAATTCAAGGATGGGCGGTCGATGGTGTACGGGACGATGGGCGGC
>Ga0307470_10000729_pt1 | contig 14519 bp, 10 predicted proteins | sample atmos_gasesAM3C__FD_204565 | JGI IMG/M metagenome (GOLD analysis project Ga0307470, IMG submission 204565) | Hardwood forest soil microbial communities from Morgan-Monroe State Forest, Indiana, United States - atmos_gasesAM3C_05 | ecosystem: Environmental > Terrestrial > Soil > Temperate forest... | reverse complement strand
CCCGGTTCGTCCTAGGGGGTTCCCGTCACGGTGATGGCCTGGGACGTCTGGCCGGAACCGACGGCGTTCGCAGCGGTGAGCGTCACGATGTAGGTCCCGGCCGCCGTGAAGGTGTGTGCCGGGTTCTCCACCGTGCTGTGGTTCGAGGGGGACGCCGTATCGCCGAAGTCCCAATTCCAGCTGGTCGGATGGTTGGTCGAGGTGTCGGTGAACGACACCGAGAGGTTGCCGTTCGTCACCTGGGCCGTAAAGCTCGCCACCGGCGCGCGCGCGATATTGATCGCGAAGCTGACGGCCGCGCCCGTGCTCCCCTGCACGCCGACGGAGAAGCTGCTGCCGGTCTGGTTGATGAGGTCGTTGGCAGTAACCGTCAGGACATCGTGCGCGGCGCCCGTCGCGTCGGTAAGGACGAAGCCACCCCGGGAGGCGAGGGTCCCCGCCTCGGCGGTGAAGCTCACCGGGCTGGCCGGCACCGGGTTCCCCTGGGCGTCCCTGACCAGGGCCAGGAGTTGGATATGGCCGCCGTTCTGTCCGATGGTGGAGGGGGTCGCCTGTAAGCTGACCAACGCCTCCGGCTGGCCGATCATCACGTCCACCTCGGTCGACATCACGTCGCCGGAGAAAGCGGTCACCTTCGCCGTACCGATCAGCCCAGTGCCGCTCAGCGTCGACGATCCCTGGCCGTTGCCGTCGGTCTTCACCGCGGTGGGATTCAGGACACCGAGCGTGGTGCTGAATTGCACCTGCGCACCGGGCTCCGGAGTGCCGTTCGGGCGGTTCAGGGTGGCAGTGGCCGTGGCCGACCCCCTGGGCGTGGGAATGGTCGTCGGATTGACGTGCAGGGTGAGCGTCGAACCGGTCGGCGCGACCGGGTTGGCCTTGCCGCAGCTGGACACGGCCAGCAGAGTGAGCAGCGCCGCGAGAGAGGCCAGGATCAGGGCCTCGATGGCGGCGGGAGGGCTGAGGAAGGATCGCGCTTTCCTGGTACGGCCGTTCATGGTGCCCAGTATACGAACGAGGGCGGCCGCCCGTCCAGGCGGCCGCCCGAGAGCGGCAATGGTCGCTGCAAGGCGCCGGCTACATCACCGTCACGAACATGCTGACCGACGACATCTGCGGCGGCGTGCCCGAGTCGGTCACGGTCAACGTCACCGTGTAGGTGCCGGCGACGCTGTAGGTGTGGACCGGGTTCTGCTGGGCGTTCGTGGCGGTCACGGGGCTGCCGTCGCCGAAGTCCCATGCCCAGTGATACGGCGTCGTGCCGCCCGTCGTGGTGTCGTGGAAGATCGCCGTGTGGCCGTTCGTGGTGTCGGTGAAGCTCGCCACCAGCGCCGGCGGCGGCGTGATCGTGGCGTGGCACATGACGTCGTTCGGCTCGAAGGTGAAGGCGCCCGCGACCGTGACGGTGCAGCCGGTCACGGCGTCGTTCACGGTGAGGCTCACGCTCGCGCCGATGTTCATCGTGCCGACGTTGTTGCCCACCATGCAGGGCTGGGTCGGGAAGGTGCCGGTGAACTGCGGCGTGGTCACGAACAGCATGGTCGTGCTCGAGGTGAAGCCCGACGCCGGGAACGCCGCCTCCTGGCCGAGCAGCACCTGGTCGGCGCCGGGATCGGCGAAGGTGCCGGTGATCTTCAGGGTCGTGCCGCCGTTCTGGCCGCCCTGAGGGGCGGTGCAGGAGCCGTTGGATTGCAGGGCACAGACGTTGAAGACCGTCGGCTTGGGCACCCGGAAGTCGAAGCCTGGACCGTCGGCGCTGTCGCCGTTGTTGATGTTGGTGACGTGGACCGGCCCGGTGACGTCGGTGCAACCGGTGAGCACCGGAATGGAGGACAGCACCTGGATCTCGGTGCCGCTGGTCGACAGCACCTGCGCGGGGACGCCGGCGAGCGACACCGCCACCGGGTCCGCAAAGCCCTGGCCGAAGATGGTGACCTTGGTCTGTTGATTGAACACCGTGCCGCTCGGCGACACCGCGGTGATGATGACCTTCGACCCGTACTTGAAGGCCGCGCTGTCGATGGTGGCGAAGCCGGAGCCCGTGTTCTTGACCAGGATGCTCACCAGTTGGTTGGTGTTGTCCTGGCCGAAGCCGCGGGCGGGCGGCGTGATGACGATGATCTTGGTCGCGGTCACCGACTGCACCGTCGCCTCGATGCCGTTGAAGCTGGTGGCGCTGGCGCCGCTGCCGAAGAAGACCTGGACCGGTGCCACGAAGCCCTGGCCGATGATGGTGACCTGGGTGCCGCCGTCGTCGGTGCCGGAGGCCGGGGTGACCGAGAAGACCTGCGGCTGCTGGATGCCGCCGCCGCCGGGCACGTAGGTGAAGGCATTGGTCAGCGTCGCGGTGGCGCTCTGCGTGCCGCCGACGTTGTTGGTCACCGTGACGCTCACCTGCAGGGTGGTGCCGACCGGCACCGCCGTGGCGGCCGGCGGGACGATGACCTGGATGGCGTTCGGCGACACCGACTTGATCGGCGCACTGCTGCCGCCGAACGTCACCGCGACCGGCGCCAGGAAGCCGCCGCCGGAGATGGTGACCACGGCGCCGCCGGCGGGGTCGCCGGTGTTCGGCGAGATCGAGTTGAGGAAGAAGGTGCCGGCCGAACCGATGGCGACAGATGCCGCGCCGGGAGCGAAGAAGACGGTGAGGCCGCTGCCCTGGGGGCAACCGGGAGTGGGCGGCGTGGTGGCGGCATTGCACGGGCTCGTGGCACCCACCGTCGCGGTCCCGGCGCTGGTGCCCGGGAACAGCACGGCCTGCGCCCGACCATTGACCAGCTGCAGGCTGACGCTCTGGGCGCCGCTGCCCACCGCGTTGAACTCTCCCAGCGTGGTGGTGAGCGTCACCGGGGTGAGGTTCGGCGGCGGCGTGCCGTCCTGGACGTTGGCCGCCTGAACGGTGATCTTGCTGCCCGTCGTCGAGCCGATCGTGAGATGGCCGGGAATGGCGGTGACGTTGATGGCGAAGGTCGTCGTGGGCGCCGGGGGCTTGGGGGTGATGGGCACCGAGGAGGACGATCCGGGCTCGGTCGGCGACTTCGTCGAGCAAGCGGCGGCGACCGCGAGCGCGGCCGCGATCAGCAGGCGGTGGTAGGGCCGGAACGATCTCATATCCAAGCTCCTCGATCTCATCGGTCGCGGCGTTGCAGGCGCTGATTCCATCATGGCGTGAACTCGAGCGTGAAGCTAGCGGTCCCGGACTGGACCCTGTCGCCGGACAGGGTCTGCCCGAAGAAGGTGATCTGGGCGTCGAGGACGATGACCGCCGTACCCGTCTCGGTGTCATGGCCGAAATTGGCCAGGTCGGAGAGCGGCGGGCTCAGCAGCTGGTCGAGGCGCACGATCGGCAGGTTGTTGATGATCCCGGTGCTGTTGACCGGCACCTCGACGGTCAGGGCGGCCACCAGCGGCGGCGGCACTCGGGTGCCGGTGTCCTTGCGCTTGTAGATCACCTGGTACGAGGTGACCTCGAGGTCCTCGAGCGGCGAGGTGGTGGTGACGGACGGGTCCTTCAGGACGCTCTGCAGGGTGAAGGTGCCGATGCTCAGGCCGCCGGCCGAATCGGCCGTCGTGACCGACGCCCCGAGTGGGATGCCGGTGATGTTGCCGAAGGTCAGGACCACCGGTCCGGCGGTCTTGTCGGTGCGCGACCGGCAGCTGCCGGCGACGAGGAAGACGGCGACGAGAACGGCCAGGCTCAGGGTCTGTCTCACCATTTTCAAGGGTCTCATATCGGGCTCCGCGAGGTCCTCGGGATGCTCAACTTGGCTGGCCATGGGCTCGGGTCCGGCTCAGATCTTGATGACCCGGGGGGTGATGAAGATCAAGAGCTCGTCGTTGTTCTCGTCCCGCGCATGGTTCTTGAACAGGTGTCCGACGATCGGCAGGTTCGCCAGACCGGGGACGCGGTCCTCGCTGACATTGCTGGTCACCTTGTAGATGCCGCCGATGACGGCGGTGCCGCCGTCCCTCACCACCAGACGCGTCTTCGCGTCCTTGGTCGAGATCGGCGCGTTGGTGGCGCCGGCAATGATCAGGCTGGTCACCGGCTCCTTCTTGGAGATGTTGATGTCCATGATGATGGTGCCTTCGGCGGTAACCTGGGGCGTCACCTCGAGGCGCAGCGTGGCATTGATGAACTGGGTGGTGACCGTGTTGTTGGCGATGGTCTGGATCGGCAGCTGGATGCCGCTCTGGATGTAGGCCTGCTGGTTGTTGAGCGTCGCCACCTTTGGCGCTGACAGGATGTTGATCAGGCCCTCGTGCTCGGCCGCTTGCAACTGCAGGTCGAGGGTGAAGGTGTTGAGGACGTTGCCGAGGTCGAGCTTGAGGGAGCCGTTCTGCGATCCGGTCAGCAGGTTGACGTTGCCGGGAGCGGAAGTGCCGCCCTGCGAGCCCGCTTGGATGTTGTTCGGGAAGGTCAGGCCGGTGGTGTTCCCATGGGCGGCATCGGCGACCGCGTTGAAGCCCCACCGGATGCCCAGGCTGCGGTTGAAGTCCTTGGTGGTCTCGATGATCCGCGCCTCGATCATCACCTGCGGCTCGGGGGTGTCGAGGTTCGACACCACCGCGAGCACGGCGTCCAGGAAGTCGGGCAGCTCCTTGATGATCAGGGTATTGGTGCGTTCGTCGACGATGACGCTGCCGCGCTGGGTGAGCAGCCCGGAGGCGCCGTTGCGCAGCAGGCTGGCGACCTCGGTGGCCCTGGCGTAGGAGAGGCGCCGCATCACCGTGCGCAGCGGCAGGACCAGCGCCCGCGCCTGCGCCAGCTGCTGGCGGTCCTGGGCCTCCCGCTTCAGCACGTCGTTGGGAGCGATGCGAATGACGTTGCCGTCGCGCTCGTAACCCAGGTTGTTGATCTTGAGGACCTCCTCGAAAGCCTGGTCCCACGGCACGTTCTCGAGCTCGGCGGTCACCGTGCCGGTGACGCCGGGCTGCACCACGATGTTGAGGCCGCTGATCTGGGCGAAGGTGCGCAGCACCTCGGTGACGTCGGCGTTGGTGACCTTGAGGTCGATCGGCTCGCCGGTGTAGGTCTTCTGCTGGCCGGTGAGGTCGCGTCCGAGCTGCTCGCTGGCCGTATCCGCCTTGCGGCCCAGCTCCGCCGGGGGTTGCTGCAGGGAATTGGCGCCCGGAGCAACGGACGGCAGGCCCGCCCTCGAGCTGCTCTTGGCCTTGCGCGCCGGCACCGGCGGCGCATCCTCGACCTCGACGACCGGGCGGCGCGCCTGGGCCACCTGGACGGGAGCTGCGGCGGCCGATGACGGCGGTGCCTGGCGCAGCGACAGGTCCGAGGGCGGCGCCGCGGGCTGCGGGGCCGCGGCGGCCGGCGCGGCCATCGCGTTCGGGGCCGGTGCAGCCGGCGTCGTCGTCGCGGCCGGCGCGCTCGGGGCCGGTGCGGCTGGCCCGGTCGTGGCGGCGCGACGCTTGGGCGGCGCCGGGGCTGCTACCTCGGCGGGAGGGGTCGTGGCGCCGGTCGCGACGGTCGCGGCAGGGGGAGGGGCGGCGGCCGGCGGCGGCGGCTCTGCCGGCGATGCCGTGGATGCCGGAGATGTCGGAGCCAGGGGCGCCCCCGGGAAGCTGACCGTCAACGCCTGCGGGGTGCGTTCGATCTGCGGCACGACGTTCTGCCTGAGATCGAACACCACCCGCGCCACGGCCTTCGGCACAGGCCTGAACTGGGCGACCCGCACCCGCTGCACGGCTCCGCCGGGCGGGATCGTCACGGTCGGGTGCGCGCTGCGATTGACCACTCCCGTGAGGTCGACGACGAAGCGGCTGGGATCGGACAGCGCGAAGGTCGAGTACGGGAACTCGCCGTCGCCGGAGATCCGGATCACCGTAGCCCTTCCATCGGAGGAGAGCACCTCGATGTCCTGCAGCCGCGTGGCCGCCGTGCCGCTGGGGGCGGGAGCCACCGCCGGCTCGTCAGGCGTGCCGGGAAGGGCCGCCTGCCGGCCGGCGGGAGCGGCGGACGACGCCGAGACCATCGGCGGAGCGGCGGCCGCCGCCGGCGGTTCCTGCGCGGCCGGCGGCGCCGACGTCGCCGGAGGCGTCGGCGAGGTGGGCGGCGCCTGCGGCACGGGCTCGAAGGCCAGTCTCGGCTTCGCGGGTTCCTTGGCGGCCACCCTGGCCTGGCTCTCGAGCGGCAGCAGGCGGATCTGGAGGTGCAGGCCGTCGGCCGTCACCGAGTGCTCGACCTCGTGACGGGTCGAGATGGTCAGGCGGGTCATCGGGCGGCTGCCCTCGCTCTCGCGCTGGACCTTGACCGACGACACCAGGCCATCCTCCGGGTTGACGTCCTGCACGCGCGACGAGGGCACCGTGTTGGGAAGCTCCACCACCACCTTGCCCTCGGGATTGCGGAAGCTGGTCCAGACCAGCGGCGCGCTGGCCTCGAGGTCGACGAAGACCTCGGGAGCGCCTTCTCGCAGCTCCAGCGCGCGGATCTCGGTCACCGACGACGGAGTCCCCGGGCTGCCTGGAGCCGCCGCCGAGGCCTTGCCGGCGGCGGCCGGCGACGCCTGGGTCGCCACCGCCGCCTGCTCCGGCGCGGGACGGGCCTCGACGACGCGGGCCGGCTGGGACGACGTGCAGCCGATCGCCGCCGCCAGGATCACAACCGCCGCGGCGATCAGTCGCTGCCATCCGGCGCTCAGTCTGCTCATGACCACGTCTCCCATGGCGTTCTCCCTTGCGGGACCCCCCGCTGGCCCTACCCTACCCGCCGGGGTTCAAGCTCTTCACGACCTCGCGGAACGGCTTCAAGGCCGTTGGATCCTGCACGATCTGCTTGAAGACCACCTCGTTCTTGTGGATGCCTATCACGTCGCCGTCGAAGAGCTGATCGCCTTCCTTCAGCAGGTAGCTCTTCTTCTGGTTGGAAGCGTTCACCTGCGCGACGTAGCCGCGCGCGGTGCGGTAGATCCCCTTGAGATCGATCTCGTCGATCAGCAGGCCGGGGACGCCCTCCGGACGGGGACCGCGGAACTCGGGCCGGTCGGGCGCGATCAGCAGCGACTTGAAGGGATCGCGCCGGTTGCCGGGATCGTAGGTGAAGGAGCTGCCGCCGGTCAGCACCTCCTCGTCGCCTTCGAGGATCTGATCGATGTTGCCCATGTCGGGCGCCGGCGAGCCCAGGGCCGGAGGGGACCCGGGAGCCGCCGCGGGCGGCTTGGCGCCGGAGGCGCCCCTGGCACCGCCGGCGGAGCCGGCGGAGGTCCCGGACGCGGGTGCCGCGGGCTTGGGAGCGGCGGCGGACCCGGCCTTCGCGCGCGTCTTGCCCGCACTGCCCTGGCCGGCGGTCGTGGACGGCTGCGACGGCTGCTGTCCGGCCGCGGCGAGCGCGAACAGGCAGAGGACGGACGCGGCGGCCGCGGTTACGCAACGACGGTCGATCATTGGTCCCCTGCTCCTTGCCGCTGCGGCACGGCGAGGCCGCGCGCGCCCGGGGGCGGCTGCGGCAACCCGGGGCGCGCCGGCTTCCCGGTCGCCGGGACCGGCGCATTGAGGTCGGGTTCCTTGTAGACGAAAGTCTTGGCGACGAAGGTCGCGGCGATGGTGTGCGGGTTGGTCTTGGTCGGGTTCAGCGCGTTGATGGTCAGGTCCTGGATGTTGATGATCCGCGAGAAGCGGCCGACCCGGTCGAACAGCAGCGCCAGGTTGTGGTAGGTCCCGTCGAGGTCGACGCTGATCGGCCATTCGCTGTAGAACTCCTTGTCGGTCAGCACCCCGGGCTTGAAGTCCTTCAAGTTGAAGTCGCCCTGCTCCGCCAGGGAGCGGATGCGCCGCAGCAGGTCGGGGGTGTTGCGGCGCGCCGGCAGGATGCGCAGCAGCTTGTCCAGCTCGAGCTCGAGCTGGTGCACTTCCTCGCGGAACTTGGGCAGCTGCTGCTGGGCGATCATTCCTTCCTGCTTCTTGTGCTGCAGGTCCTCGAGGCGGTTCTCCTGCCCCTGGATCTCGTCCTTGACCGGTCCAACGTACTGCCAGTAGCCGAGTCCGAACAGCACCGCGCCGACGGCCAGGCCGATCCCCAGGCCGTAGTACCAGGGCTTGCCCGCCATCCCAAATCCGCCGGTCGTAAGCGCCATGGAGTGGATCTCCCGGAATTCTCGCTAGCGCGAGCTCGTGGTGGGCGCCGCGGAATCGGTCGCGGGGGACGCGGGGGGATTGGCCGCGATCGGCGGCCCGGGGCGGGTGACCGGCGGGGTCGCCGGGGTTGCCGGGCGGCCCGTCGGGTTCGGCTTCGTTCCCGGCGGCGCGGCAGGCGCTCCCGGAGCGCCCCCCTCCACGGCCTTCTCGGGCGCGAAGGAGTAGTCGAAGGTGATGGCGAACTTGTAGACGTTCCCTTGCGCGTTCGTGTCCTTGAGCACCGGTTCCTTGAACTCGGGGACCTTGTCGAGGTTGTCCATGAAGTTGGCGACGGCGTTGGGATTGAAGGCGCGCCCGTCGATCTCGATCGAGCTGGCGTTCATCTTCAGCCGGTCGAGCCACAGGAGCTCCGGCAGGGCGCGCGAGATGTAGTCCATCACCCGCACCGGACCTCGCTGGTTGCTCTTGAGATCGTTGATGATCGCGATCTTGTCGGCGAGGTTCTTCTTCTTCCGCTTGAAGTCCTCGACCTCCTTGATCACCGCCTGCAGCGCATCGACCTCCTTCTGCGCCTGCGCGACCTCTTCCTGCTTCTCCTTCAGCTTGCCGTTGAGATACCACCAGTAGCCGGCGGCGGCCAGCACACCGAGGAGGGTGCCGGCCAGCAGCATCCACAGCGCCAGGTCCCGGATCTCGCCCGCCCCCTTCGCCTTCCGTACCGCCGCCGGACGCTTGCCCTCGGAGAGCAGGTTGATCTTGATCATGGCGTCAGCCCCCCGCCGCCGCTCGCCCTGGCGCGTTGATCGCCGGGGCGCCGTGGCGCGCGTGGCGCCGTCCAGGCGGCCCGACACGATGGCCGAGGCGCCGCGCCGGCAGGCGCATCAGTCGCCGACCTTCCGGACGGCGAGCCCGACGGCCACCGCCATCATCGGCGCAATCGACTCGAGCCATGCGCGGTCGAACGATCCTTCCTTCCAATGCACCCGCCGCAGCGGGTTCATCAGCTCGGTCGGCACCTCGAAGCGCTCGCGCAGGATCTGCTGCAGGTTCGGGGTCAGCGCGCAGCCGCCGGAGAGGACCAGCTCGTCGACCGGGCCCTCGGAGGAAGTCGCGGAGAAGAAATCGAAGGTCTTGCGGATCTCCGACGCCATCTCGGCCGAGACGGTGTCGAGCACGGGGCGGGCGTCGGACAGGCTGTAGCGATCCACCGCCTCGCCGCGCTTGAGGCTCTCGGCCTGGGCGAAGGCGAGATTGAACTCGCGCTGCAGCGCCTCGGTGAACTGCTGGCCGCCGAACGAGATGTCGCGCCAGAAGACGGTGGTGCCGCGCGCCAGGATGTTGATGTTGGTGACGCCGGCCCCCATGTTGATCAGCGCCACCACCTTGCGCGGATCGAGGTCGTAGTTGACCTCGTAGGCGTTCTGCACCGCGAAGGCGTCGACGTCGACCAGGGCCGCGGTCTTGCCGGTCTGGCTGATCACCGAGACATAGTCGTTGACCTTGTCGCGCTTCACGGCGACCAGCAGGACGTCCATGTTGTCGCGCCCGGGTTCGCCCTCGGAGAGGATCTCGTAGTCGAGGCGCACGTCGTTGATGTCGAAAGGGATGTACTGCTCCGCCTCCCACTGGATCGACTCCGCCAGCTCCTCCGGGGGCATCGCCGGCAGCGGGATCTTCTTGATGATCACCGAGTGGCCGGAGAGCGAGGTGCCGAAGTTGGCGTTCTTCACCCGCGTCTGGTCGTTGAGCTTGTGGATGGCGTCCACGACCAGGGACGAGTCCATGATCGAGCCGTCCACGATCGCCTCGGGGGAGAGGAGCTCCACGCCCAGCCGCAGGAGGTGGAATTCGCCGGCCTTGCGCTCGGCCAGCTCCACGAGCTTCACCGCGGAGCTGCCGATGTCCAGACCTACAACTCCCTTCTTGGAGCGCGAGAACAAGGCCACGTCCTGTACTCCCCCCTATAAACGCCTGCGTTCAACGCAGTTTAGCGCTACTTAGTTAAAGCTTCGCTGGAAGCTACCAGGAAAAAGTGCCGGTGTCAAGGCACTCATGCATCCATCGCTATATGGCACCTTCTTCGAACTCTACACTGGACGGCGCCCGGTGAGCCAGCCCCTATGCCCTTGAGTGACTTTGACTTATCGCGCCAGCCCCGGCGGCGGTCCGGAGGCGTGGAGGGGGCGGCTGTAAACGTTTGCGCCGCGGGTTCCGCCTGGCGGTAACCGTGCGCCGGACGTCACCTCCCTGTGGTACTATTCGCTGCCCCGCGCGGAGACGCCTCCCCATCGGCGATTACCCGACTACTGCGGCCGGCGCGATGGGCGCGAGCAAGGATGCCCCTGGAGAGAGGAACTGTCATGGCCAAGCAATGTGATGTCTGCGGCAAGGCAACGGTCTTCGGCAAGAACGTGAGCCACGCCCACAACGTGACCTCGCGCACCTGGGAGCCGAACCTGCAGCGCGTTCGCGCTCTGATCGACGGGCGGGTGAGGCGGATCGCGGTCTGCACCCGCTGCCTGCGAAGCGGCCGCATCGTCAAGGCCCCGGCGCGCACCTGGAAGCCCGAAGAGGCCCCCGCCACCGGCGCAAAGTAGTCTCCCCAACGTCGTCAGGTAATAGCCTCAGCCTCGCCGCGCCCGCCGGAGACGTTCATCTGGCGGTCGACGCGCAGCACGCCCGAGACCGACCGCAGTTCGCGCATCAGCTTCTCGAGCTGCTTGCGGTGGCGGAGCTCGCAGACGATGCCGATCGACGCGCGCCCGGTCTCGTGGGTCTCCGCCTCGATCTGCGTGATGTTGCTGTCGGCCTTGGTGATCACCTCGGTGAGGCGGGCGAGGAGACCCGGCTGGTTCTCGGTCTCCAGCAGCAGCGACACCTGGTAGAGGGTGTCGCGCTCGCGGTCCCACTCCACCTCGATCTCGCGCTCGGGGTGGTACATCAGGTTCCTGACGTTCGGGCAGTCGACCGAATGCACCGAGACCCCGCGGCCGCGCGTGATGTAGCCGACGATCTCCTCGCCCGGCAGCGGATTGCAGCACTTCGCCAGGTAGGCCAGCAGGTCGCCGTGCCCCTTGACGACGATCGGCCCGGGGCCGAAGGGCAGGATCTTGCTCACCGCCTGGCGGATGCGTCCCGGCTTCGCGGCCGGCTCGACCAGCTGATCGTCGCCGAGCACCCGGGAGAGCGCCTGGCGCGGCTCGACCTTGCCGAAGCCGATGCGGCTGTAGAGGTCGTCGACCTTCGACATCCCCTCGTCCCGCAGGTAGGCGGCGAACGCCGGGCTGTCGAGCACCTTCTTGCCCGAGATCCCGTACTTCCGCAGCTCCTTGTCGAACAGGCGGCGCCCGATCTCGGCGGCGCGCTGCGTCTGGTGGGTGTTGAGCCAGTGGCGGATCTTCGACTTGGCGCGCGAGGTGGTGACGAAGTTGAGCCAGTCGCGGCTCGGGTTGCGGTTGGCGTTGGTCAGGATCTCGACCATGTCGCCGTTCGACAGCGGCGTGCGCAGCGGCACCAGCTTGCCGTTGACCCGCGAGCCGGCGCAATGGTGGCCGAGATCGGTGTGCACGCGGTAGGCGAAATCGAGCGGCGTGGCGCCGCGCGGGAACGACAGCACCTCGCCGCGCGGGGTGAAGACGTAGACCTCGTCCGGGTAGAGGTCCACCTTGAGCGCGGTCATGAAGGTGCGGGGATCCTGGATGTCCTGCTGCCATTCGAGCAGCTGGCGCAGCCACACGATGTTGCGGTCGCTCTGGCGCGGCTCGGCCTTGCCCTCCTTGTAGCGCCAGTGCGCGGCGATGCCTTCCTCGGCGATCAGGTCCATCTCGCGGGTGCGGATCTGCACCTCGAAGGGCTGGCCCTCGTCGCCGACCATCGTGGTGTGCAGCGACTGGTAGAAGTTGCGCTTCGGCATCGCGATGTAGTCCTTGAAGCGTCCCGGGATGGGACGCCAGCCCTGGTGCACGACGCCGAGCGCGGCATAGGTGTCCTTGAGCGCCCCGGTGACGATGCGGAAGGCCAGGTAGTCGAACAGCTGCGAGATGTCGATGCCTTGCCGGCGCAGCTTCTCGTAGATCGAGTAGTACCGCTTGACGCGGAAGCTGATCTCGGCGTCGATCTCGGCTTTCTCCAGGGTCTGCGCCAGGCGGTCGCGGATGCGCTGGATGGACGCCTCGGCGAGCTTCATCTTCTCGGCGATCTTCGAGTGCAGCTCGGCGAACTGGTGAGGATAGAGGTAGAAGAAGGCGAGGTCCTCGAGATCGCCCTTGACCCGCGCCATCCCCAACCGGTGGGCGATCGGCGCGTAGATCTCGAGCGTCTCGCGCGAGATGCGGCGCCGGGACTCGGCCGGCAGGTGCTCGAGGGTCTGCATGTTGTGCAGGCGGTCGGCGAGCTTGACCAGGATGACCCGGATGTCCTTGGCCGAGGCCAGGATCATCTTGCGGAAGGTCTCGGCCTGCGCCTCGTCGCGGCGGACGTACTCGTGGCGGCTGATCTTGGTCACGCCGTCCACCAGCTCCGCGATCTCCTGCCCGAACTCGCGCTCCACCACGTCGCGCGTGGTGAGGGTGTCCTCGAGCACGTCGTGCAGCAGCCCCACGGCGACGCAGGTCTGGTCGAACTTGAGGTCCGCCAGCAGCCAGGCGACGTTGAGCGGATGGATCAGGTAGGGCTCGCCGGAGCGCCGCACCTGGTCGCGGTGCATCGCCGAAGAGAAGTCGTAGACCGCCCGCAGGAACTCGGGCTCGACCTTGCGTCCATGGTTCTGCAGGCAGGAGACGATCTCCTCGAGGCGCACCAGCCCATGGGACGGCACCGGTGGCGCTAGCTTCCTGGTCGAGATCGGCGACATGGCAAGAGCTGCCCGTCCGTGCGGGCGTTGTCAAGCGGAAAAACAAGTATAGGGCAACCGCTGTTCCAGCGCAGCGGCCCGAGCCTTGTCGAATCCTGATCCCAGCGACGCCGGCAGTGGTGGCTGACTGCTCAGAGGGTCACGCGCTGGCCATCGAGGCGGCGGAGGCTCCAACCGGAGAAGAGCTCGTTGCCGGTCAGCCGCAGCTCGCGCAGCACGGCCATCGCCCCTCGCTCGCCGAGCTCGAGCCCGGCCTCGACGTCGGAGCGCCAGTGGATGCCGGCGAAGTCGCGCCCCATGCCGATGTTCCAGGCGAGCTTGTCGAGCTCGCCGCCGACGGTGAGCGGCGGGCCGCTCCAGGGCTGCAGCGCGAGGCCGTCCGGGGTCGGGACGACCGGGTTCGGCACCAGGTAGGAGGCGTCGAAGAAGGCCTTGAGGACGGTCACGCCGGCGCCGGCGATGACCGCGTGCGCCGCCGGGTACGAGGGGTGGGTCGGGCAGCCCTCGGGATAGGCGCCCGGCAGCAGGGCGGAGCCGCGGCGGTCGAGGGTCTCGGCGAGGGCCGCGGAGGCCGCGACCTCCGCGGAGATCGGGTAATGGGCGCCGCCCGAGCGAGCGACCTCGACCCGGCCGGCATACTCCTCCGGGCGCAGGCGCCGGTGGACGCACCATTTCTGGTACCAGCAGGTGGTGAGCGCCACCTGGGTGACCACCGCGAGGACGTAGAAGAGGTAGGGCGGGCCGAAGGTCGCGAAGCCGGACTGGGTGCGGGAGTGCTTGTAGGGGTTGCCGCCGTTGGCCGGCGCGCCGATCTTGAGCAGCACCAGGCAGGCGTCGAGCGCCGCCTGGAAGCTGAAGTCACGGTGCACGAACTCGCCGAGATCGCGGCCGTTGCGGATGTGGCGCGGATGGTCGTCGAAGCGGTTGACCCCGGCGATGGCGCCGTTCTGGCAGGCCAGCCAGTCGCCGCGGGAGGTCAGGTAGTCGACCCCGGCAACGGTGGTGCGCACCCGCTGCGGCACCCACATCGGCGGCAGGAAGAGGTCTCTGTAAAGGAATTGCGAGACGTAAGGTCCGGTGAGGTTGCCGCTCCCGGTGCCGCGGAAGAGGGTGCCGGGCGTGACCCTGCCGCCCTCGCGGCCCTCGGCGCCCTCGGCGCCCTCGGCGCGGGGGCCCTTGAAGTCGGGCAGGCGCGAGAGGTCTTCGGCGGCCCGGCGGGCGAGCGGGTGGGCGTCGTAGTCGGCGAACGCGACGTCGCGCAGCAGCGCCTGCCAGTAGAGCTCGACCAGCTCGGCGGCCTGCTCGGCGCTGGCGAAGCGTGGCGGCGGCGGCGCGGCGAGGCGCGCCGGGTCGGGGCCGATCAGGTTGAAGGCCAGGCCGCCCTGGGGGTTGGCGAGCTTGACGAAGCCGCCGAGCGGGATCGACTCGAAGTCGCGCGGCTCGCCGGTCCGCAAGGCCCGCAGCAGCAGCTTGTAGGCCGCGGCGTCCACCTCGCCGCGTGCGTCGTGGGGCAGCCCCTTCGAGTAGCAGGCAATCCAGCCGGGATGGGCCTCGTCGCCGTTGGTCGCCGGGG
>Ga0307470_10000728_pt1 | contig 14521 bp, 13 predicted proteins | sample atmos_gasesAM3C__FD_204565 | JGI IMG/M metagenome (GOLD analysis project Ga0307470, IMG submission 204565) | Hardwood forest soil microbial communities from Morgan-Monroe State Forest, Indiana, United States - atmos_gasesAM3C_05 | ecosystem: Environmental > Terrestrial > Soil > Temperate forest... | reverse complement strand
ATAACAGACGCTGAAGCTGCGCGAGGCGGGATCCCCCCGCAACACGAGCCGGTCGTAATCCTGCGAGAGCCCGACGATGAGCAGCTTGCTGTCGAACTGATCGGACCAGAACCAGGGTACCCGATCGTGCACGACCGGCCGATCCAGCATGTTGAATGCGGCGGTCTTCGCCTGCTCGAATGCGTTGTCCACGGATTCGAGGCGCACCCGCCGGCCGAAGCGCAGCGAAGGATGATTGGTGCAGTCGCCGGCCGCATAGATCGCCGCATCGCTGGTGCGGCAGTACTCGTCCACCAGGATGCCGTTGTCGCAGGCCAGCCCCGCGGCGCTCGCGAGATCGGTCGTGGCCACGGCGCCGACGCCGACGATGACCAAGTCCGCCGCGCGGCGGGTGCCGTCGGCGCAGACCACGCTCTCGACGCGTCCCTGGCCTTCGAGGCAAACCACCCGCGTGTCGCAAATCAGGGTGATGCCGTGCGCGCGATGCTCCTGGGCAAAATATTCCGAGACGCTGGGCGCGACCACGCGATTCATGACGCGGTCGGCCATTTCCAGCACGGTGACCTCGCAGCCCATTTTGCGGCAGGTCGCGGCCGTCTCGAGCCCGATGTAGCCGCCGCCGATGATGACCACGCGCGCCCGGGGCTTGAAGGCCGCCTGTATGGGCGCAACATCGGCGAGGCCGCGCAGATAGCGCACGCCGGGAAGCGCGGCCCCAGGGCAGGTCAGCCGGCGCGATTCTGCGCCGAGACACAGCAGCAACCGGTCATAGGTCAGTTGCTCGCCGTCCGCGAGTTCAACCTGCCGTGCGGCGGGATCGAGACGCACGGCCAGCCTGCCCAATTTGAGTTCGACGCTATGCTCGTCGTAGAAGGCGCGGTGCCGGAACGGGAGGCGCTCGGCCGCCATTTCGCCCGAAAGGTATTTCTTCGAGAGCGGCGGCCGTTGGTACGGCAACTCCGGCTCGCCGCCGATCAACACCAAACGGCCGCGAAACCCTTCCCGCCGGAGGGTGTCGATGGCCTGCGCGCCGGCCTGGCCGCCGCCGATGATGAGAATGGTGGAGATCATTGGATTCCTTGGGAAAGCCTACGCGTCTGCAACAGTGCCTTTATAGCGGGTCGGGGCCTGCCCCGGAAGGGCGGGTCGAACGCGGACAACCCCCGCCGATCCGCCGCCTCCGCATCTGGCCGTGCCTGCCGCGCGCAATCGTAATAGTATTGCGGCGACGGCCCAACGATGACCGGAGTCCACAATGAAATTGATTACTGCCATTATCAAACCCTTCAAGCTCGACGACGTGCGCGCGGCGCTTTCAGAAATTGGGGTCTCCGGCATGACGGTAACCGAGGTCAAAGGCTTCGGCCGCCAGCGCGGTCATACGGAACTGTACCGCGGCGCGGAGTATGTCGTGGATTTCGTGCCGAAGACGCGCATCGAAGTCGCGGTCAAGAACGAGCTCGTCGATCAAGTGATGGAGGCCATAGTCGGTGCTTCGAAAACCGGGAAGGTCGGCGACGGCAAGATTTTTGTCACCGACATCCTGCGAGTTCTGCGCATTCGCACCGGCGAGACCGACAACGCCGCGTTGTAGCCCGATCGTGAACGCCCCGAGGGATTGATCTTGCCGCTCGCGATCCGTTCCGTGCGGTGGTGCAAGATATCCCCGACACTCCGTCGGTGCAAACTTACGGCATCTGCCTCTATTTGCCGGTTGCGGCGCAATGGCGGGTGCCCTCCAATCACGCCATGAACGCCGTGGGACATCGACCCGATCCGGGTAAGCGGACGTCCATCGACGGATGAAGCTATCCGACAGCGGCATGCTGCTTGCGTTCACGGTCCTCGCCGCGGCGGTGCCGGCGTTCGCGGCGAAGCTGACCGACAAGGAGCACACCCGCATCGAGGAGCCGCGTCCCGCGGATGTACCCAGCGACAGTGAGCTGGAGGCCGCCGGAGCCGTGATCGGCAAGATCGACATCGATCCTCGCAATATATTCGACGAAAGCGACCCCCGCGAGGGCAACGGGCTGTTTCGACTCGCGAACCGGCTGCACATACGCACCAAACGCTCGACGATCAGAGCGCAGCTCCTGTTCGCAAGCGGGGACAAGTACGCGGCGCGCAAGCTCGCGGAAACCGAGCGGGCGTTGCGCCTGTTGAACTACATCTACGACGCGCGGGTCGTCCCGGTGCGTTATGCGGACGGCAAGGTGGATGTCAAGGTGATCACCAAGGATGTCTGGACCTTGAGTCCGGGGGTCTCGTTCGGGCGGGCGGGCGGCAGCAACAGCACCAATTTCAACCTTCAAGATTCGAATTTCCTGGGCTGGGGAAAGACGCTGCAGGTTTCGCGCAACAGCTCCGTCGACCGCACCAGCAACACCGTGTCTTGGTCGGATCCGAATGTATTCGGCTCGAGATGGACCGCCGCGGGTGCCTACGTCGGCTCGAGCGACGGCACGGAGCGCGTCGTGCAGGTGGCGCAGCCTTTCTATTCGCTGGATGCGCCCTGGAGCGCGAAGATCACCGCGGTGAGCTTCGACCGCACCATTTCGCGCTACAACTTGGGGGACGTCGTCGATCAATTCAACGACAACGAGGCGTCGTACGAACTGAGCGGCGGCATTTCCAGCGGGTTGATCGACGGCTGGACCAAACGCCTCACATTCGGCGTGCGCTACGACCGCAATGTGTTTCTGCCGACGCCGCTTACCTTCACCCCGGCGAAGCAGCTGCCGCCGGATCGGACCTTGTCCTACCCGTTTGTCGGATTCGACATCATCGAGGACAAGTACAAGAAGGTGGGCGACGAGAATCAGATCGGCCGAACCGAGGATTTGTATTTCGGCACCGAAGTGTCGGGCGAGGTAGGGTTGTCGAACTCGGCTTTCGGCGCAGACCGCAATGCCATCATGCTGGCCGCGCACTTGCTGCGGGGATTTGAGATAGGCGACCTGCAGCAGCTGTTCATGACGAGCAATTTCTCGTCCCGCATCGAGAACGGCCGTGCGCGCAATCTGATCGCCGACGTCGGCGGGAAATACTATTGGCGTTGGCGCCCCGATTGGCTGCTGTACGCTGCAGTCTCCGGGACGGTGACCGATTCGCTGGATCCGGATCTGCAACTCCTGCTCGGCGGCGACAATGGCTTGCGGGGCTATCCCTTGCGCTACGAGTCGGGCACATCCCGGGCCCTGCTGACCGTGGAACAGCGGGTTTATACCGATTGGTACCCTTTTCGCCTGGTGCGGGTGGGCGGCGCCATTTTCGCCGACATGGGCCGCACGTGGGGAAGCGGGGTCATCGGCAACAGCGATCCCGGGATGCTGCGAGACGTGGGCTTTGGTTTTCGGCTCGGCAATACCCGCTCCGGCCTCGGCAATGTACTGCACATCGACTTCGCGTTTCCGCTGAACAACATGCGCGGAATCCAAAGATTCCAGTTTTTGGTGCAAACCATGCAGACCTTCTAGCGGGCCCGCGCCGCCCGGCCTGTGCAGCCTAGCTCTCCGCGGCCTTGTTCTGGGCCGCCTTGCGCCGCCTCGAAAAGAGCGCCAGGAACCCGATGCACACGGCGAAATTGAGCACCCACCACCACAGCTGCCGGGCGGAGTTCTTGTCGCCCCCTGAACCGGCGCCGCCCGCGACCTGCAGCGTGCCCTTGAGCGTCTCGTGCGCCGCGGCCTGCGCCACCTGAAATTCCACCGCCGCCGCCCCCGGCAGAGCGAGGTCACGAGTCTGCAGCGTGAAGCTGCCGTCGGCTTCGGCGGTGGTCGGGTGCGCGACGCCGCGCAGAGTCACCGTCACGGCAGCGTCCCGCACGGGCGCGTTGTCGATCAAGCGGCTGATGCGGACGACCATCCGATCGCCTTGCGCCAGCCCCACCGCCAGTAAATCGTCCGAACGCGCTTCCACCCGCGCCGGCGCGGGCGATTCCGCGGGCGCCGCGCCGAGCGCAGGGGCCGTGCCAAGCGCAGGGGCCGTAAAGCTCAGCACGGCGAGCGCGATGGCCAACCCGCGTGCGGCCGCGATTCTCAAAGCAGGTAGCCCCAAATGCCCATTGCAGTCCCGGCGACAGCGGCGGTCACGCCAAAGATGGGGAAGAAATTGTTGCGCGCCAAAAAATACAAGGAACAGAGCACCAGGCCGAGTTCCAGGAATCCTTCGCCGAGATCAAAGCGCAATGCGCGGCGTTCCTCGACCTTGGTTTCCTCGTCCTTCGCCCTGGCGTCGTCCTGAATCTTCTCGGCGTCCGCCGTGTATTTGGCGCGTGCCGCCTCGAGTTTTTGAATGGAGGCCTGCATCTTGGCGGGTTCCGGGCCAAGGCTATGCAGCAGGGTCAGCGCCACGTCGCTGGTGTATTCGCGACCCTTTTTGGCCTGGTAGTAGGCCCACGCATCGTTCGCTTCGGTCCTATGAATCACGGCCTGGGTATGCGCGCGATGCGAATCGATGGTAACAACCGACAGCAGAATGCCGACCACTCCCACCAGAATTCCGACCCGCCGGGTGTTGGGATCGGCGGCGTGTTCGGGTTTGAGCTCGATTTCAGTCATTTGACCACGTGCAGGCGCGGATTGGCGCGCGCGATGCCGAGGACGCCGCTGCGGACGACTTCGACGATTTCGCCGAAGGCGGCGACGTTGGCGATGAATTCGCCGATTTCGGTTTCCGTGCTGGTCAGCTCCACGATGTAGCTCGAGGGGTTGGCAGACAGCACCCGACCGCCGACGCGGCGCAGCAGCAAGCCCACGGAATCGGCATGCTCGGCCGCGATCTGCAGCTTGATCAGCAGCAATTCACGCGCCAAGTGGTCGCCGCTGGTCATGTCCTCGACCGCCACGACATCGACGAGCTTCAACAGCTGGGCGTTGATTTGCGCGATGACGGGGTCGGAACCGATCGTGACCAGAGTGACGCGCGACACCGTGGGGTCATTGGTGGGGGCCACGGACAATGACTCGATGTTGTAGCCGCGGGTCGAGATGAGACCGGTAACGCGCGTCAGCGCGCCGGCTTCGTTCTGCAGGAGTATTGCTATGAGGTGCCGCATGGATTCTCAAGCATACGGGAGGGCGGCACTTGGGCGCCAGGGCGAGAACTGCTAGTCTTTCACCGTGAAAGACCGCTACGACATGTTAAATCAAGCCGCGCATCCGCTGGCGGGCGCCAGTATGACGGGTGCGGACATGCTGGTGCAGGTACTGGCGGACGAGGGTGTGGACACGATTTTCGGCTATAGCGGCGGCGCGATATTGCCGATATACGACGCCGTATTCCGCTACAACCAGGAACATCAATCCTCGATGCCGTTGATCGTGCCGGCCAACGAGCAGGGCGCCGGATTCATGGCCGCGGGGTTCGCCCGCGCCAGCGGCCGCGTGGGCGTGGCGCTGGTGACGTCGGGCCCGGGGGCCACCAACATGGTGACTCCGGTGCGCGATTCCATGGCCGATTCGGTGCCCATCGTGGTGATCTGCGGTCAAGTGCCCACGACCGCCATCGGCACGGACGCATTCCAGGAGGCGCCCGTACCGAGCATCATGGGTGCGGTGGCCAAGCACGTTTTCCTGATCACCGACCCGACCAAGCTGGAGGCGACGGTACGCACGGCGTTCGAAATCGCCCGCACCGGCCGCCCAGGCCCGGTGGTGCTCGACGTGCCCAAGGATGTGCAGAACTGGAAAGGCGTGTTCCACGGCGCCGGGCGCCTGCCGGTGCCCGGCTACCGGCAGCGGATGAATCGCCTGGAACAGAGCAGGGTGCCGGATGCGGCGTCTGCCGATTTCTTTGCGGCCTTCGGCGCCGCGAAACGCCCGCTGATCTACGCGGGCGGCGGCGTGATCAACGCCGGAGCGGCATATGCATTGCGCGAGTTTTCCAAGGAATTCCAGGTGCCGGTCGTCACCACCCTGATGGGCATCGGCGCCGTCGACACGACCCACCCGCTGTCGATGCGCATGCTCGGCATGCACGGCGCGGCGTTCGCCAACTACGCGGTCGACGACTGCGATTGCCTGCTTGCACTCGGCTCACGCTTCGATGACCGCGTCGCCGGCAATCCGGCCAGGTTCGCCGGGGGCGCCAAATTCATCGCGCATCTGGACATCGATGCGTCGGAAATCAACAAGGTCAAGCGGGTGGACTGGAGCCACGTGGGCTTGATGCCGGATGCGCTGCTGGCATTGCTGGATTACGGCCGGCGCAACGGCTTCAAGCGTGATTGGTCGGAGTGGCACCGGCATTGCGATGAACTTCGATCGAAGCACGCCATGAACTACGATCGCGACAGCGCCCTGATTCAACCGTACGCCGTCATCGAGGAAATCAACCGGCTGACCGGAGGCGAGGCCATCATCACAACGGGCGTGGGTCAGCACCAGATGTGGGCGGCGCAGTATTTCGATTTCCGCAGTCCGCGGCTCTGGCTGACCTCGGGAAGCATGGGCACCATGGGTTTCGGTTTGCCGGCGGCGGTGGGCGCGCAGTATGCACAGCGCGGCCGTCTGGTCATCGACATCGACGGCGATGCCAGCATTCGGATGAATATCGGCGAACTCGAGACCGTGACGACCTACGATCTGCCCATCAAAGTGGTGGTGCTCAACAATTGCGGCGATGGCATGGTCAAGCAATGGCAAAAGCTGTTCCACAGCGGCCGCCTCAGCGCCAGCGACAAAAGCCTGCACACCAAGGATTTCGTCAAGGCGGCGCAGGCCGACGGTTTCAAGTACGCCGCGCGGCTCGACAAGAAAGCAGATTTACCGCGCATCATCGGCGAGTTCATTCGTTTCGGCGGTCCGGCCTTCCTCGAGGTCATGATCGATCCCGATGCCGGCGTCTATCCCATGGTGGGTCCGGGACAGGCTTATGACGAAATGATCACCGGTGAACACATTCCCTCGCGCACCAAGGTCGACATCAAGCCGCCGGGCGCGTCGGAAATGTTCTGATCCGAAGGCGCTGCCGCGCCCCGATAAAAACGCTACCACGCGCCGGTATTGGGCATGCTGGTCCAAGGTTCGGCCGGAGACAGCGCCGCGCCCTTCTGCAGCAGCTCGATCGATATGCCGTCCGGCGAGCGCACGAAGGCCATGCGGCCGTCGCGGGGCGGCCGGTTGATCGTGACTCCATGATCCATCAAGCGCCGGCACGCAGCGTAGACGTCGTCCACCGCGTACGCCAGATGCCCGAAGTTGCGGCCGCCGGCGTAGTCTTCCGGATCCCAATTGTGAGTCAGCTCCACCTGCGCGCTGTCGTCGCCGGGCGCTGCCAGGAACACCAACGTGTAGCGTCCCTGAGGATGATCTTTGCGCGATAATTCGCGCAGGCCCAGTGCGTCGCGATAGAAGCGCAACGATTTCTCGATATCCGTCACGCGTACCATGGTGTGTAAATATTTCATCGGCGTCCGTCCTCAGAATGAATGTTCTCGTGAATGGCGCAAATTTGGAGGAAGCAATGCACAAAAGCAAACTTGCGGGATTCATCATCGATTGCCAAACCGACGATCTCGACGGCGCCGCGGTTTTCTGGGCTGGTGCGCTCGGCATGCCCGTGCGCGAATTGCCGGCCGACGAGGCCGCGCTCTACAGGGGGCTCGAAGATTCGCAGCACGGTCTCAACATCGAGGTGCAGAAGGTCAACCATGCGAGCCGCGTGCACCTCGATATCGAAACCGACGATATCGACGCCGAAGTTCTCCGGCTGGAAAAATTGGGCGCCAAACGAATCCAAGCCATTCGTACCTGGTGGGTGATGGAGGCGCCGACAGGGCAGCGATTTTGCGTGGTCCGCGCGGCCTCGAAGGCATTTGCGGACCAAGCCACGCGCTGGGCCTAGGTGGGCACCGTCGCCGGCATTGTCCAACTTGGATGTGGCATATCTGCGACGTGAATGTGGCTTATCTGTCACAAATTAGCGACATATTTGACATAGTGCAGCAGTAACCAAACATTACGCTATAACTACTAGATTTTTCTATATTATCTGTTATTATTCAGTCGTCGACGCAGCGTACATTTGCAACCAGCGTTACTTAGTTGCAACACTGGTTTAAGACAAACAAGGTCGAACGTAGGGGCAATTTGCCGCCTTCGTATCTTCCACTTAAGGACGTGTAGGGTTTTTACCCAACACCTGTTCCACTCGAATTCCCCGGCCAGTCCGGGGATTCTTTTGCCACGCCCCGTCCCCGGATCGCTTAGAGTTTGCGCCCGTGAAAACCCTGCTGCGGTCTTTGTATTTTCAGGTCATTGTCGCCATCGTGCTGGGCGTGCTCCTGGGTACGCTCTACCCGCAAGCCGGGGCCGCGATGAAGCCGTTCGGCGATGCGTTCATCAAGCTGATCAAGATGATGATCGCCCCGGTGATTTTCTGTACCGTGGTGACGGGGATAGCCGGCGTCGAGGACATGAAGAAGGTCGGGAAGACCGGCGGGTTGGCCCTGATCTACTTCGAGGCCATGAGCACCGTGGCGCTGATCCTGGGGCTCGTGGTGATCAATATCCTGCGGCCGGGAAGCGGGATGAACGTCGATCCGCGCAGCCTCGATACGGCGTCGGTGGCGGCGTATACAGGGCCGGGGAAGTTGCAGTCGGTGACCGACTTCCTTGTCAACGTCATTCCCACGACGGTGGTCGACTCTTTCGCCAAGGGGGAGATCCTTCAGGTCCTGCTCTTCGCCGTGCTGTTCGGCTTCGCGCTGCAGCGCCTGGGCAGCCGCGGCGGGCCGATGCTGGGCTTCATCGACGCCCTGTCGAGCGTCCTGTTCGGGATCGTCGGGATCATCATGAAAGTCGCGCCGCTGGGCGCGTTCGGCGCCATGGCCTTCACCATCGGCAAGTACGGATTCGGCTCGCTGCTGTCCCTGGGCGAACTGATGGGCTGCTTCTACGCCACGTGCCTGGTCTTCATCTTCGGCGCGCTCGGGCTGGTATCGCATCTGCACGGCTTCAGTATTTGGCGATTCGTGAAATACATCGGCGACGAATTATTCATCGTCCTCGGCACCTCTTCCTCGGAGTCGGTACTGCCGAGAATGATCGCCAAGCTGCAAAAAATGGGCGCCGGCAAGGCGGTGGTCGGTCTGGTGATTCCGGCGGGCTATTCATTCAATCTCGACGGCACGTCGATCTATCTGACGATGGCGACCCTGTTCATTGCGCAGGCCACGAACACGCCGATGGATTTGCTGCAACAACTCACTTTGCTCGCGGTATTGCTGCTCACGTCCAAGGGGGCGGCCGGCGTCACCGGCAGCGGCTTCATCGTGCTGGCTGCGACGCTGTCGACCGTGGGCACGCTGCCGGTGGCCGGTCTCGCGCTGATCCTGGGCATCGACCGGTTCATGTCGGAGGCGCGCGCGCTGACGAACGTGATCGGCAACGGCGTTGCCACCCTCGTCGTCGCCAAATGGACCGGCGAGCTGGATGTCGTCACAATGCGCCGTGAACTGGGTGCAGAGGACCATTGATGCGAGTCAGCGACGGATTTACGGATGCGATCGGCAACACTCCCTTGATACGTCTACGCCATGTGAGCGAAGAGACGGGCTGCGAGATCCTGGGGAAGGCCGAATTCATGAATCCCGGCGGTTCGGTGAAGGATCGCGCGGCCAAGTGGATCGTTTTGGATGCCGAGCGGCGCGGGCTCTTGAAGCCCGGCGGCACGGTTGTCGAGGGTACCGCGGGCAACACCGGCATCGGATTGGCGCACGTATGCAATGCGCGCGGTTACCGCTGCGTGATCGTGATGCCCGACAATCAGGCGCCCGAGAAGTATCAAATCATCGAAGCGCTGGGCGCGCAGTTGCGCAAGGTGCCGGCCGTGCCCTACAGCAATCCGAACCAATACCAAAAGGTGGCTGGGCGCCTGGCGCAGGAGATTCCCGACTCCATTTGGGCCAATCAATTCGACAACACCGCGAATCGCGACGCTCATTTCGAATCGACGGGCCCCGAGATCTGGCGCGACACCGACGGCAAGATCGACGCCTTTTGCGCGTCCACGGGCACCGGCGGCACGCTGGCCGGCGTCGCCCGCTACCTCAAGTCGAAGTCCAGCGCGGTGCGGATCGTTCTCGTCGATCCGCCGGGGAGCGCCCTGTATCACTACGTCAAGGACGGCGAATTGAAAACCGACGGCGGCTCCTCGATCACCGAGGGCATCGGCACCGGCCGGGTGACCGCGAATCTCGAGGGAACGCCGATCGACGATGCGCTGCGAATTTCGGACGCGCAAACCATGCACTTCGTGTATCGGCTGCTGCGCGAGGAAGGCCTGCTGCTGGGCAGCACCGCGGGAATCAATGTGGCGGCGGCGGTGACGCTGGCGAAGCAATTGGGACCCGGGCATACCATCGTCACGCTTCTGTGCGACGGCGGAGCGAAGTATCAATCGCGGCTGTTCAACCCGGCCTGGATCGCCGAACGGGGATTCAGCGAGGCGATCGCTTAGCCCGCTGAGCGAGCGGCGCGAACGCGAACCCGCTCACGCCGTCTGCGACAGGTCGATTCCCGCGGCGGTGACTTCGGCGGCGGCGCCGAACCACGCCAGCGTCGAATGCAGAGCCACGACGTCGCCCACCACGAGCAGCGCCGGCGACTCCAGGTTCGCGTCGGACGCAGCGCCGCCGATGGCGGCGAGGGTCGCGGTGATGACGCGCTGGTTTGCCGTCGTGCCCTGCGCAATGATGCCGGCCGGGCGTGTGGCCGGCGCGCCGTGCTCCAAGAGTTTTTCCACGATGTGGTTCAGGCGCGTCAGGCCCATGTAGAACACGGCCGTGGCTCCCGGCATCGCCAGCGCGCGCCAATCGGGCTCCTGGCCGAGATCTTTGCCGCCGCCCCGTGCGCGCCCCTCGCCCTGTGCGCGCCCCTCGCCCTGTGCGTGCCCCTCGCCCTGTGCGTGCCCCGTCACGAAGGTCACGCTGTGCGCGAAGTCGCGATGCGTCAGCGGAATCCCCGCATACGCCGCCGCGCCCAATGCCGCCGTGATGCCGGGCACCACCGAGAAGTTGATGCGTGCTTTTGCGAGCGCCTGCAGTTCTTCCCCGCCGCGGCCGAAGACGAAGGGATCGCCGCCCTTGAGGCGTACCACCCGCTTGCCCTGAGCCGCCAGCTCGATCAACAAGGCGTTGATCTCTTCCTGCGTGCTGCCGCCCGCGCCGGCCGCCTTGCCGGCGGGCGTGCCGGCGGCCTTGCCCACGCAGATCCGCGCCGCATCGCGCCTGGCCAGATCGAGCACCGCGGCCGGCACCAAGCGGTCATACAGAATGACATCGGCGTCCTGCAGCGCGCGCAGCGCCTTGAGCGTCAAGAGTTCCGGGTCGCCGGGACCGGCCCCCACCAGCGTCACGTCGCCGGCGGCCCGCTGCGCGGACCGGGTCGTTGCCAGCAGCTGCTGCGCGATGCGCTGCGCGCCCTGGTTGTCGCCCTCGATGAAGCGCCGCGCCGCGGGTCCGTCCACGACCGTCTCGAAGAATCGCCGCCGTTCGTCGCTATCGCGCAGTTTCTCGCGGGCGGGTTTGCGCAGCGCCCTGAGCCACGACGCCAATGCGCCGATCCTCGACGGGATGAGCGCTTCGAGCCGTTCGCGCAGGCGGCGCGCCAAGACCGGCGATGCGCCGCCGGTCGAGACCGCGACCAGCACCGGATCGCGATCGATGATTGCCGGCACGATGAAGCGCGACGCCTGAGCGTCGTCGACCACATTGACCGGAATGCTGCGCGAATCGCTCAACTTGGCGATCCAACGATTCACGGCGCGGCGCGAGGTCGCGACGATGACCAGGCGCGCACCGTCCAAATCGGCAGGTTCGAACTCCCGCATGGCGAGCTTCAGCGTGCCGGCGGCTGCGCGCGCCGCGAGTTCGGGCGTGATTTCCGGGGCGACCACGGTGATCGCTGCGCCGGTGCGCTCCAACAGCGAGACTTTGCGCAGCGCGACGTCGCCGCCGCCGACGATGAGTACTTTCTGCCCGGAGAGATCGAAAAAGACCGGAAAGTAATTCACTTGGAGAATCCTACCTGACGGCGCGGATGCAGGCCGCATTCGCGTGAATCGCTGCGCTCCCACCACCAGCGGCCCGACCGTTCGTCTTCGCCGGGCTGCACTGCGCGCGTACAGGGCGCGCAACCGATGCTGGGAAAGCCGCTGTCATGCAGGACGTTGTACGGCAGCCGCTTCTTGCGGATGTACTCCCAGATCTCGTTCTCCGACCATTCGAGCAGCGGGCTCACCTTGTGCAGGCCGTATTGACCGTCCCATTCCACCGGCGACGCGAGCGCACGGCTGGCCGATTGCCCCCGCCGGATGCCGGTGACCCAGGCGCCTCGGCCGGCGATGGCGCGCCGAAACGGCTCCACCTTGCGAAGGTTGCAGCATCCCCGACGTTGATCGAGACCGTCACGGAACCCGTTGATGCCGTTCTTGCCGACCCAGGCCTCCAGATCCGCAGCCTGAGGATAGTAGATGGTCAAGGCCCGCCCGTAGCGCTGCTGCACTCGCTCTATGAGGTCGTAGGTTTCAGGGTACAGCCGCCCGGTGTCGATGCTGAAAATCTCGATCTCCGGGACCGAGCCCCAAATGAGATCGGTGAGGACGATGGATTCAGACCCTAAACTATTGGCATAACACACGTTTTTGAACTCCGCGACGGCGCTGCGGAGCTGCGAAATGCTGTCTTCTGCGCGCTCGCGCAGGGCTTTGGAGAGCTCGGACAAGGGGGGTCTCGATGGTTCGCCGCAAAATTACCCGGAAAACTATAGGACGGGCGGTGTCTTTGCGAAACGAACTAGAGAGCATGAGGACATGCGTTTTAGTGATGGCGCGGAAGGCCGCCAGCTGCGCGCAGGCCGCTTTAAACTTATATCCTATGGCGGCATCACCTCAATCAACGATAAGGCCGGCCGGGCGATGAAATTCCAGCAATTGCGCTATCTGGTGGCAGTCCATGAGAACGGCCTGAACATAACCGCGGCCGCGCGCCAGCTGCACACCTCGCAGCCCGGAGTCAGCCGGCAGCTCAAGCTTCTGGAGGAGGAGTTGGGCTTTCAGCTGTTCGAGCGCGAGGGCCGTGCGCTGACCCGGACCACGGATGCGGGAGAGGAAATCATCTCGCGCGCCGCCAGTATCTTGCGCGAAATGCAGAATATCCGCCGCACCTCCGCGGAGCTGCGCAAGGCCGACGGCGGCACTCTGTCGATCGCCACCACGCATACCCAGGCCCGCTACGTGCTCCCCCCGGTGATTCGCGCCTTTCGGCTCAAGTATCCGAAGGTACGTCTGCATTTGCACCAGGGCACATCGGAGCAGATCGCCGAGATGGTCGCCCGCGATCGCGTCGATTTCGCCATAGCCACGGGTTCCGAGGAACAATTCCCGCATCTGGTGCGTCTGCCGGTGTACCGCTGGCATAGAGCCGTGGTGGTGCCGCGCGGTCATCCGCTCGCATCGGCCGGCAAACTGACGCTGAAGAAGCTGGCGGAGTATCCGATCGTCACCTATGTATTCAGCATATCCGGCCGATCCTCGCTGCCCGCGCTGTTCGAAACGGCCGGCTTGTCGCTCGACGTGGCGTTGACGGCGCGCGACTCGGATGTGATCAAAACCTACGTGCGCATCGGTCTAGGGGTGGGCATTCTCGCCCGCCTGGCCATCGATCCCGCCACCGACGGGGATTTGGTGGTGCTCGACGCGGCCCACTTGTTCGAGGGGCATACGACTTGGATCGGGTTCCGCCGCAGCGCACTGCTGCGCGCCTACATGTATGAGTTCATCGAACTCCTGGCGCCCCACCTGCCGCGCAAATTGGTGCGCGAAACGGAGAAATTGGAGACCCAGGAGGAAGTGGACCGCATTCTCAGCGATTTGCACATTCCGCTCCGCGACATGCCGTAAGTGCATATGCAGATGACGGGATGGTAGTTCCGGCACGCGGCGCCGCCCGTTAGCCTAGTCGGGTTCGCCGATCCAGAGCGCTTTCGGGTGGTGGTCAATGGTTGAAGGTAACGGCAGGCGCTTGGTGCGCGAGTATTTCTGGTTCGCGGTGGCGCTGATCGTCGTATTGATGGGTTCGGCGGCGCACGCGGCCGACGTCAAGCTGCTCAACGTCTCCTACGATCCGACTCGCGAGATGTACGAGGACTACAACAAGGCGTTCGCGGCTTACTGGAAGAGCAAGACCGGCGATACCGTGAGCGTCAACCAAAGCCATGGCGGGTCGGGAAAGCAGGCGCGCGCCGTGATCGATGGACTGCAGGCGGACGTGGTGACGCTGGCGTTGGCTTACGATATCGATGCGCTGGCGATCCAGGGCGATTTGGTCCCGGCGAACTGGCGATCGCGGCTGCCGAACAACAGCACGCCCTATACCTCGACCATCGTGTTTCTGGTGCGCAAGGGCAATCCGAAGAACATTCACGATTGGGGCGATTTGGTGCGGCCCGGCATCTCGGTCATTACCCCGAGTCCCAAGACCTCCGGCGGCGCGCGTTGGAATTATCTGGCGGCATGGGCC
>Ga0307470_10000727_pt1 | contig 14529 bp, 11 predicted proteins | sample atmos_gasesAM3C__FD_204565 | JGI IMG/M metagenome (GOLD analysis project Ga0307470, IMG submission 204565) | Hardwood forest soil microbial communities from Morgan-Monroe State Forest, Indiana, United States - atmos_gasesAM3C_05 | ecosystem: Environmental > Terrestrial > Soil > Temperate forest... | reverse complement strand
CACCCATCAAGTAGTCGAGTCTGTCCCGGTGCGATGCCAGATCCAAAGCGACGCTGTCGTTCACGCGATGCAGGATCTCGGACAACTTGACGAAGATATTGGGCCGCCCCTTGATTTCATCGAGAACGGCCGCGTACGCCGCGGTTTCGCCCGGGGCAGGCTCCATCACCGGCAGGTGATCCACCACGACGCGAAGCTCGGGCACCTTGTCGTTGACCCGGACGACGGTGTGCAGGAGATCCATGCTGGGATTTGCCGTGTCGAGCACCAGGTCGGCTTGCGCAAGCAGCCGCAGGTTGTCGACGACGGCGGGATTCTCGAGCAGTTCCGAGAGGTTGCTGCGCGCGTTGATGTTGATGCGAATCCCGCGGTAGAGCGGATTTCTATGATACCTCTCCAGGTACTCGGGAAACTCCGGCTTGTCCGGCTGCAGCCGGCCCACCACGCCCACCATGATGTCGTCGGTTTGCGCGGCTTCGAGCAGCCACAGGTTGTCCTCCACCCAGCTGCTGGCCTCGACCGCAACCGCGCCGACGATTCCCAACGGCGCCGCCAACGCGCGGTAGGGTCCGGGCAGCGAAATATGTGCGGTGAATTCCTTAGGACCCTTGTAGGGCGCGCCCTGCGGCCGGGTGGCGTCGAACAAATGGATGTGTGAATCGATGATCGGGATCCCAGCAGGCGCCTGCCTCGCCGCGGCACCGCCTCCCGCGCCGAGGACGGTGAGGGCGCCGACGCCCTTGAGAAAAGTGCGCCGATCGACGCGGCTGGAAATCTCAAATTCGACCGACTCGTTCATTATGATTCGCCTCTGACCAGAAAACGGTTATTTCCACCCTGCGTTTTTTCATATATTGTGACGCCTTTTCAAATATTGTGAAAGCGGCGCCAAGCGACGCGAGCTGGGTTCGAGATACCTCAAGACTAAAACGTCTCTGGTGGAGGAGTTGAAAATGGAATCGAATACGTCAGCGGCCCTGGCCGCGGCCTTGCTTGTGGCCGGCTCAATGGCCGCCGCGGCTCAAGCCAACGGTCCGGCCGGGTCAGGCGCTGCAGCCAACGGCACGCCCGCAGCCGCGGCCGCGCCCGCGCGACGCGGGCCCAACGACAGCTTTCGGCCGCGCGCCCGCCACCTGATCTACGTCACCGAGCCCGGCTCTCTCGAAAAGCCGGGTTGGGCGAACGGCGTCGGCATCGTCGTCCTGGATGCGAATGACGGCTATCACTTCGTGAAACGCATTCCGACTTGGGAATATGCAGCCAGCATGAGCCCGGAACAGGTTTCCGGCGTGGCGGCGAGTCCCGTCACCAACATGATCTATGTGGCGGCGCGCGGCCGCCTCGCCGCCATCGACATGAGCACCGACAAAATGGCATGGTCGACCACGCTCGACGGCAAATGCTGCGAGCGCCCGCAAGTCACGCCCGACGGCAAGATCATCGTGGTCGGCGGCGATCTGCAGGATTACTGGTATGAGGTGGACGCCGTCACCGGCAGGCTCATCGGCAAGCTGGAGGCGCCGGAAAGCCCCAATTCCCACAATTTGAATTTGAGCGCGGACGGCAAGACGGCGTTCATGTCGCCGAACAACAAGGTCATGACGATTTCGGACATCAAGTCGCGCAAGGTCATCAAGACCATCCGCTTTCCCGACAATATCCGCGTCTTCGTCACCAACAAGGATTCGAGCAAGCTGTTCGTCAACAATAACAATCTCCTGGGATTCGTGATCGCCGACGTCGCCTCCGGCCAAGTCGTCAAGACGGTCGAAGTCACCAGCGTCAATTGGCGCGCGAGGTGGGATGCGACCCCGAGGCCGCGCATTCCTCACGGCTGTCCCAGCCACGGCATCGCCTTGACGCCCGACGAAAAGGAAATCTGGGTGGCGGACGGAATGTTCAACAAGATCCACATCTTCTCGAATACCGACGACCCGAAGGAGATCGACACGATCGATCTCACGGGAGGCCCATTCTGGATGACCTTCGGCCTCGATGCGAAGCTGGCGTATGTATCCTCCGGCGACATCGTCGACATCGCGACTCACAAGATCGTCGGCCAGATGAAAGATGAGTACGGCCGCGTCCTCACCAGCGAGAAATTGCTGGATATCACCTTCGATAACGGCCACGCGCAGCGGGTTTCGAACCAGTTCGCCAACAGCTTCGGCGATTATCAGACGGCGGAGGCATTGGGCGTGGGACCGCATGTCGCGCCGATGCCCGGCGCGGCCCCGATCACGATGACGGGAGTGAACGGTGTGAGCGGCAAGGGCGCGAAATAGCAGCCGAACGCGCCGGGCCGTAGACGTGCCGCGCACCGCAGGTAATCGCTTTCGGCCGGCAGTGCCGCTCGCCGCCGGCCTTTGTTCCATGGCGATGCTCGCCTCTTGGGTGCGCGCCGCGGACGGCGCGGCTCGGTCCCCCCAACTCGTGCGCGAGGGAGAGTCGCTGCAAGCGGTCTGCGGCAAATGCCACGACCTGCAGATCGTCCTGAACACTCCGCGCAGCCTCGACGACTGGCGCGACACCATGCAGAAGATGGTGGATCGGGGTGCGAGCGGCACCGACGATCAATATGACGACATCCTCGATTATCTGCACCGAACCATGACGACGATCGACATCAATTCCGCCGATGCGGACGAGCTGGCAACCGTGCTGGATGTGCCCGGCTCGGCCGCGAAACTCATCATCGCGCGCCGAGCGGGCAGGAAATTCGTCGATTTGAACGATCTCAAATCCATTCCCGGGGTGGATGCAGCCATCGTCGATGCGAAGGCGCGTTTGATTCATTTCCAATGAAGCCCGCGCTCCGCCTCGCTGCGGCGATATGCCTTGCATGCTGCAAACCCATGGCCGCGCCGGCGCTCGAAAAGCCGGGCGTGACCTACCCGGTATTTCAGTTTCCGGCCGACAAGATTCCCCGCATCGACGGCAATACCGACGATTGGGCCATGGTGCCGGAAAGCTATGTCATCGGGACTGATCAGCTCACGGACGACTCGGGCAAACATCCGCGGCCGAATCACAGTACGCCGGACGTTCGAGTCCGCGTCGGCTGGGTCAAGGGTCTGAATCGCCTGTATTTTCTGTATGAGGCTACCGACGACTACTGGGATTTCTCTCTGCCGGGCCTGCACAACGACACCTTCGAAATCGTCGTCGACGGGGACGCATCCGGCGGCCCGCTGATCGACAAGGGCCACAAGGAATTCTGGACGGACGAGGAAGTCGGTGTGCCCGCGGCCACGCCGGATGACCGCATCAGCAAGGACGAGGCGCACTGGGCAATTCATGGCGTGCAAGCTCAGAACTATCACATTTTCACGCCGGCCTTGAACAAAGACTGGGCCCTCGCCTGGGGATCGCCCACCTGGATCAAGGATTTTCCCTTTGCCAACGCCGCGTATTCATACGATTTCAAGCCGGGGCAGGGCGGCAAGCTCACGCTGGAATTCTGGATTACCGCGTTCGACTACGCGGGTCCGGAGGGCCCGCAGCGCGCGGTCGAGTCGGTATTGCGCGAGAACAAGATCATCGGTCTTTCGTGGGCGATCATCGATTACGACGATGTCAATGCGGCCACCTACGACGGATTTTGGAACCTGTCGCCGAAGCACATGATGTACGGCAATGCGTCGCAGTTGTGCGCGTTCAAGCTCATGCCGCTGGAACCGCAGTTCCGCAAGAAGCTCGACGCGCAGTGGACTCACGCCGTCGTCGACATGGATCGACGGCTGGTGGCGTTCAAGGACCAATCGGTGGGACGAGTCGACTCCTGGAAATGGGATTTCGGCGACGGTTCTCATTCCACGGAGCAGCATCCCCTGCATCAATACGCCAAGCCCGGCAATTACGTCGTCATCTTGGACATAGCCGGCCCCGACGGTACATCGCGGCACTCGAAAGTCTGGGACATTCAGCTGCGTTGACCCCGGTTAGTTTGAAACACTGTCTTTCATATCGGTAGAAAGGCAGCTCAGCTCCGCTCGCTTATTGCACAACATCCACTATGTGGTATACAGTCCCAACATATGCCGGGAATTGAGGTTGGGGCATAGTCGCAACTTGGTAGAAGCCGTGTTTTGGCTGAATTCACGGCACATGAGCATTCGCAGGCGGGCGTTGATCCTTCGGCGCCACCCGATGCTCGAATCCCGCGCGACACCAACCACAAGCCTCTCGGTCTCGATCGACCATGACTGATGACGACACACGACTGAGGGGGAAGAGGAATGAGAAAGCTAGTTGGGTTGGGATTGCTTTGCGCCGCGGCGCCGGCCGCCTTGGGGCAAACCGCCAGCGACGGGGCCGCTGCGCAGGAAGACCAGCTGCTGGAAGTTGTCGTCACCGGCACCCTGATCCGCGGCGAAGCACCCATCGGCTCGCCGGTCGCGACGCTCGACAATGCGGCCATCGTCGCAACGGGTGCGACGAATACGGCAGACATCCTCGCCACCGTCCCCGCGCTGACCACGTTCAATACGCTGCCGATCGGCGGCAACCAGGAATATCGCAGCACCGGGGCAACCGTTCCCGGAATGCGCGGCCTGCCCGGAACGGCCGTATTGGTGCTGCTCAATGGGCATCGTCTGGTCGGCGACTCGCCGTTGCTGTCCACCGCGGATCCGTCATCGATACCGGCCATGGCAATCGACCATATCGAGGTGGTGCAGGACGGCGGTTCTGCAACCTACGGCTCGGATGCGGTTGCCGGCGTCATCAACATCATCACCAAGAAGAATTTCGACGGCGCCGAATCCAGCGTCAGCTACAACTCCGCAAAGGGCTACAACGGCGCAAATGTGGGGCAGGACTTCGGCAAGACCTGGAGCGGCGGCTCGCTGTTCCTGACGGGCGAGTACGAGTCCAACTCCGATCTGCTGAACAGCGATCGGCCCTTTTACACGCAGGATCTGCGGCCGTGGGGCGGCAAAGACGGGCTCAGCGCGACCTGCGGCCCGGCGCTCAATTTCTCGGCCGGCGGGGTCTACTACAACGCCCGCACGTTGACTCCCCAGCCCGGCGCCGGGGTGACGCAACTGGCCACGTGCGACCCGGCCAGCAGCGATTATCTGGTCAATCCCAGCCGCCGGTACGGCTTCGTCGGCAATCTACGCCAGGATATCGGCGACAAGGTGCACACGTTTCTCGATGTGAAATACACCGACACCTTGTCGACGCAGCAGTACAACCCGGCGACGCTGTCCGTCAATTATCCGGGCTTGCCGCCCGGCGTCGTCATTCCGAATACGAATCCGTTTTTTCTGGCTCCGCCGAACAATCCGGGGGCGACTTCGGAGACCGTGCTGGTCAATTCCGCCGCGTTCGGTGCGCAGGGCAACGTCATCAACGTCTACCGCGCGAGATCGGGGATGGCCGATCTCGGCGCCAGCGTCGATCTCCCGCACGGCTGGCAGTTGACCACGGATTTCAATTATGGATGGAGCTTCAGCTCCGCATTGAATCCGGACAGCACCGGCGTCAATCCCACCGCCCTCTACGCGGCGGAAAATGGCACCACCACCGGCACGGCGTTGGACCCCTTCGGCGGCCGGACGAATCCCACCGTCGCTGCGGCCATCTTGAACTGGCCGCTGCTCTTCGCAGCCACGCAGCGGCTCTATGATTTCAACATCAAAGCGGACGGTACGGTGTTCACGCTGCCGGGCGGCGACTTCAAGCTCGCGGTCGGCGCCGCCAACCGCCACGAACAATACAGCGGTGAGGACCCGATCGGCGTGCCCGGGGAACTTGGGTTTACGCAGCCCAACAACCAGTCGGCCGGACGCACGGTCAATGCGGTCTTTGCGGAGGCCGCCGTGCCGATCTTCGGCGCTTCGAACGCACTGCCGGGATTGCGCCGTTTGGAATTATCGCTTGCCGGCCGATATGATCATTACAGCGATTTCGGTTCGACCTCCAATCCCAAGTACGGAATCGTCTGGTCGCCGATCGAGGACATCAGCGTCCGCGGCAGCTACGGCACCTCATTCCACGCACCGCAGCTCGCCGATATCTATGCCATCGATACTCGGGCCACGGCAACCCAATCGACGACGTCGACCAACCTGCCGCCGGGCATGGCGCCGGGTGTGTACACGGTGGGCATCGCCGGCGGCAAGCCAGGCCTGCTGCCGGAAACCGCCAAGACAGGATCATTCGGCCTCGATCTGACGCCGCGATTCCTGCCGGGCTTCAAGGCGAGCGCGACCTATTTCTTGATCCGTTATTCGAACGAAGTGGAAATACCGCCCAACACGGCAGTGAACTTCCTCATCCCGTCGCTGGCCGGCAAGCTCTATACGTTCAACGAGACGTCGCCCGGGGTGTACGCACCGTTGACGCCCGCCCAGTTGCAGTCCGTGCTCGGCGGAGTACGCAATACCTACCCCGGCGGAATCGGCGCGATGCCGCCGATTTACCTGATCACCGATCTGCGCCGGCAGAATCTCGGCGAGTCGGATATCGACGGCTTCGACTTTGACTTCAGCTACGTTCATGCGCTCTATGACGGGACGTTCTCGGCCGATCTCAGCGGCGAGTACTTCACGAAATTCCAGACGCAGCTGGGCGCGGGGACTCCGTTCATCAACAATCTGACCAGCGGCCTGCAGTACTATCAGAATGACGCGGGCGCACAGGCCATCATTCCCTGGCATCTGCGCGCCACACTGGGATGGCAGGAAGGGCCTTTGAGCACGCAGGCCGTGGTGAGCTATACCGGGCACTACAACTATGCCTATTCTGCCTACGATTATTCCACGGCGCCCAACGGTACCTCGAAGGCCGCCATCCAGTGGGTGAGCCCGTTCGTGACCGTGGATCTCTCCGCCATGTGGCATTTTCCGAACGACAGCGGTCTGCTCAAGAACGCGGCGCTGCAGGTGAACGTGTACAACATTCTGGACCAGAACCCGCCGTTTCAATACGTCACGGGGGCATCCGGCGGGTTCGCGAGCGAATCTGCCAATCCTCTGGGGCGAACGTTCCGAATCAGCATCGACAAGAAATGGTAGACGGGCTGAGCGCCGACGATGGATCGATTGCGGCGCCGCGCCGGCGAGTGAATTCGCCGGCGCAGATTCGCCGGCGCACATTCACCGGCGAATGCTCAAGCGCTCTTGGCGCCTGCGTTGCGTTTGCCAGCCTTGGGATTGAATCCGAGCGCGGCGCTGATGGCATCGGCGGCCTTCTTCACCTCGAAGCTCAGGCCTCGCATCCGCAGGTCGTCCATGTATTGGGCGGCGCTCGACACGCTGATGGCGCCGACGATGGCGCCGGCGACGTCTCTTACCGGCGAAGCGACGCAGCGGATCCGGTCTTCATTTTCTTCCAAATCGAAGGCATAGCCCTGCGCGGCATATTCGCGCATGCGCTTCAGCCAGAGGTCCATGGGCACGTCGTATCCGTTGCCGAGACGCGCTTCGTGATCGTAGTACTCGCGCCATTGTTTTTCATCGTCATCCAAAATGAGAGCCTTGCCCAATCCGGTGGAGCGCAGCGGCTGGCGCTCGCCGATGCGAGAACTGATCTCCACCCGGCGGCTTCCCGGAATCTTGTCCAAGTACAGTGCCCGCGCTCCGTCCAACACGCCCAGGTGGACGGTGTCGCCGGTCGCGGCCGCGAGTGATTCCAAATGTTCCCGGGCCACCCGCGGCAGATCCATGCGCCGTCCGGTGATGTAGCCGAGTTCGAGCAGCTTGGGTCCCAGCGTATAACCATCGCCGCGGGAGAAATCGAGATAGCGCCGCTCCACCAAAGTCGCCGCCAGCCGATGAGTGGTGCTTCGCGTCAGCCCGATGGCGCTCGCCAGTTCCACCAGTGTGGTGGCGCCTTCAGCGACGGCGTCCAGGACCTCGAGTCCTCGAGCGAGGGTTTGAGTGCCGGCGAGCGCCTGGCGCTTGAGCGGCTTTTGTTCCGTTGAGATCGGCGGGTTATTGCCTTTGTCGTTTTTTTTCACCGTGGGCTCCCTGACTGCAAGTCGCTCGCGCTTCTTCGAAGCCGATGTCCTGACGCTGACACTCATAGCACTATCTCCATGGCTCGATGATTGTCCGCAAATGTCACAAAATAAAACTTGGTATCACAAATCGAACACGCCGTATCTTGAATGCTATCATGCCTCTTTTACAGGGTTCTGTGGCGGGCTCCCGCGCGCGCAGCGGGATAAAGGGTCGGCGAGGACGGCTTTGAGATGCTCACAGCTTATAAAATAGACCAAAAATCAACGCGCAAGCCGGAGGGATCCACCGCATGGATCGGATCCACCCGATGGATCGTGATCGCCCGCACTTTCGAGAGCGCCGGGCCCTCGTCGATCCTTTCCATCCAGTGACGTTGCGTTCCACATGACGACCCTGAGCCGCGCCGCGTCGGTATCGGATTACCGCGAACTCGCGCGGCGCCGGCTGCCGAAGATTTTTTATGAATACATCGACGGCGGCTCCTACGATGAAGCGACACTGCGCCGCAATGTCGCCGATCTGGCAGGCCTCTTCCTGCGCCAGCGCGTCATGCGGGACATGTCGGCACTCGACACACGAGTTGAAACGCTGGGGCAGACATTGAGCATGCCGATCGGCCTTGCGCCGGTGGGCATGGCGGGCATGTACGGCCGGCGCGGAGAGGTGCAGGCATCGCGCGCAGCGGCGTTGGCGGGAGTGCCGTTCTGTTTGTCGACCGTGGGAATATGTTCGGTCGAAGAGGTCGCGCGCAGCGGCGTCGCGCCGTGGTTTCAGCTGTATGTCTTGAAGGACCGCGGCTACATGCGCGAACTGGTGCGTCGCGCCAAGGCGGCGGGCTGCCCGGTGTTGGTACTGACGGTGGATTTGCCCGTGCCCGGAGCGCGCTATCGCGACGTGCGGTCCGGCTTTCGAGGCCTCAAAGGGCTGAGCGCCCTTTTGAATCAGGCAAAGGACGGGCTGACTCATCCACGCTGGCTGTGGGATGTCTGGCTCAACGGCCGGCCGCATAGCCTGGGTTCCGTCGCCGGTGCGCTCACGGAGGGTCAATCGGTCGCCGATTTTCTGACTTGGATCGCGGATAATTTCGACCGGTCGATCACCTGGAAGGATCTGGATTGGATACGCGGCGATTGGGACGGCCCCATCGTCATCAAGGGTGTTTTGGATCCGGACGATGCCCGCGACGCCGTAAAGGTGGGTGCCCAAGCCATCGTCGTGTCCAACCATGGCGGCCGCCAACTCGACGGCGTGCGGTCCGCGATTTCGGCCCTGCCGGCAATAGCCGACGCGGTCGGCGGCGACTTGGAGCTGTATCTCGACAGCGGCATCCGCTCCGGGCTGGATGTGCTCAAGGCGCTGGCGCTGGGCGCAAAGACCTGCCTCGTCGGCCGGGCCTGGGCCTATGCGCTCGGCGCCGGCGGCCAAGCCGCGGTCGCGAAAATGCTCGGGACGCTGCGTGCCGAACTCGAAGTGGCCATGATACTGACCGGGTGCCGCACGATTCGAAGCGCCGGCCGGCATCTGATCGACGCCGGCTAGTGCCTGCTATTTTCCTGCGCCCCCCGGCGGCGCGGTGACGAACCGCACTTCGAGATAACTCACCGAGCCGTCGACCCGCTGGTACATATGCGGCGTATTGGCGGGGATCAGCACCGCGTCGCCTTTCTTCAGGGTGTGGCTCACACCGCCTTCGATGGTATTGCCGCCGGCGGCTGCGATCATTTTTCCACCGGTGACGAGGACTCCGCCGCCTTCCAGAATCATGTGCAGTTCCGTCCAACCGGGGTGAACCGCCGCAGCTCCCGCCTTGCCGCGATGAACCTCATGAATCGCATACTGGTCGGTGACACTGATCTCCGCCAGCGCCGGGTCCGCCGAGCTCGTCATCGACGTTTTCATCTGTTCCGCGAGCGTCTGGCCCGAGACGAAGATGCCCTGCGTTCCCGGCACGGGTACGCGCGGCGGGGTGGGCTGCTGCGCAGCCGCCGGCAGAAACAGGGCGGCCAGCAAGGCGAGAGCAGTGGCCGTGAGCTTTGCATTGACGTCGGGCATGGAGAACTCCCTGGAAATAAAAGACATGGCGGGACCTCGAGGGCGTTGTCCCATCTGTTAGCATATGACATTATATAGTGAGAATATGTCGTTGCGAAACCTTTGGCGGCAATGAGGGAGTTGTATGGCACGTGAATCAACCATCGGTCGACGGCAATTTCTCGGCGCCGTCGCTTTGACCACGGCGGCGGCGGCGATGCCGGGCCGCCTCTGGGCCAAGACGGCGGGCAAGCGGCTGGCAGGTGTTTTTCCCATCGGCTTCACACCGGTTAACGCGCAAAACGAAGTGGACTACGAGGGCTTGGGGAACCAAGTCCAATTCTGCCGGCGCGGCGGGGTTCACGGATTGGCCTGGCCGCAGATTGCGAGCGGCTGGACCACGTTGAGCGAAGAAGAAAGGATGCACGGTGCAGAAGCACTGCTGTCGGCCGCCCGCGGCGGTTCCACGGCCATCGTCATCGGCGTGCAGAGCCGTACCGCCGATTTCGCGGAAACCGAACGGTACGCGAAGCACGCGGAAAAAACCGGCGCCGATGCCATCATCTGCATAGCGCCTCCCGGCGTCGCGCCGGGGCCGGACTTGCTTTCGTACTACCAGAAACTCGGCAGGGCGACGTCGCTGCCGTTGTTCATTCAGACGGGCGGTGATTTCAGCGTCGATCTGGTCGTCGAAATGTTCAACACCATTCCGACCTGCCGTTACGTCAAAGACGAGGCGGGCGAGCCGCTCGAGCGAATCGCCGAAATAAAAAAGCGCACCAACGATCAGCTGAATTGCTTTTCAGGCAAGGGCGTGAACACCATGATGACGGAGATGGAACGCGGCTTCGCCGGCCATTGTCCGTTCGTCAGCTTCGCGGATGTCTACGCCTCGGCCTACGATCTGTACCACTCGGGAAAGGTTCGTGAGGCATTCGATCAGTTCGGCCGAATCGAAGCCGCCAGTACGATGTTCGCTCAAAGCGACGTCAATATTTTGATCGCGCGCGGCGTATTTCGCCCGGGCACGACCACGCGCGCCGCGCCGCCCGCGCCCGGCGCCGATACGCGAAAGCGCAAGCCGTCGAATCCCGACGAGATCAAGCACGAACTCGACCTGTACATGAAGCCGTACTTGAAGGCCTGATGGGATCGAATGGCGGGGGCGGGTCCGCGCCGCCCGTGACATCCGCACTCGGCGCCGCAGCTGCCCGGGGCTCACTGCGTTGGGCCATCGTATGCCTTGCACTGCTGATCGCCGCGATCGCCTATCTGGACCGCAGCAACATTGCCATCGCTGCATCGTTCCTGAAGCGCGACCTGGCGCTGTCGGATGTGCAGTTGGGCGTCGTGTTCAGCGCGTTCGTCCTGGGCTACGCCGTCGCGCAGCCGTTTGCGGGCCGATGCGCGGATCGCTACGGTCCCTACCGGGTGATCGCCATCGGAATGCTGTCCTGGAGCGTGCTCACCGCGCTGACGGCATCGATTCCCGCGAGCTTCCCGCAAGCGTTCATGCTTCTCCTCGCGGTGCGCTTCATATTGGGGCTCGGCGAGTCGGTCATATTCCCCGCGAGCAACCGGCTGATCGCGAACTGGGTGCCGTCGACCGAACGCGGACTCGCGAACGGCCTTTTGTTTGCCGGCGTCGGACTCGGAGCGGGTACCGCCCCGCCGCTCATTACCTTCCTCATGCTCGGCTACGGCTGGCGGGCGGCTTTCTGGGCGAGCGCCGGTCTCGGTCTCGCGGGTTTGACCGCGTGGCTGCTGATCGCGCGCGATTTACCCGAGCGGCACGCATGGATCGGCCAAACGGAGCTCGATTACATCGTCGACGGCCGCTCCAACGCGGTCTCCGGTGCGAGCGACCTCGCGTCCTGGCGGGAAATCATCGGCAACCCGCAAGTTCTGCTCCTAACGTTGAGTTATTTCTGTTTCGGCTACGTGGGATACATTTTCTTCACCTGGTTCTTCACCTACATGTCGACGGTGCGCGGGCTCGATCTCAGATCGACCGGCATTTACGGCATGCTGCCTTTCATCGCCATGGCCCTCGCTTCGCCCCTGGGCGGCTTCGTCTCCGACCGGCTGACGCGCCGCTTCGGCCGGCGCATCGGACGCTGCCGCCTTGCGGTAGCCGCCATGGCGAGCGCCGCGATGTTCGTCGCGGCCGCGACTCAAGTCCAGGACGCGCGTTTGGCGACGGTCGTGCTCGCCGCGGGTTCGGGCTCGTTGTACTTTTCCATCAGTTGCTTTTGGGCATTGAGCGCCGATATCGGCCGGGATTCCGCGGGCGCCGTGGCCGGAGTCATCAACATGGGCGGCCAGTTGGGCGGGACCGTAGTGGCAACGCTAACCCCGATTCTCGCGCACCACATCGGATGGTCGGGCTCCTTTTTGATCGCGGCGGCCGTGGCATTGTTCGGCGGCGGCATTTGGCTGTTCATCGATCCGACGGTCAACCTGTACGCCGGCCGATTGCCGAAGCCATGAGCCTCGTCGCCGCTCCGCGGCGCGCCCAGTGCGGCTGAGCGGGCAGAGGCTGCGCCAGAGTCTTGATGGCGAAATAAGTGAATGTGCCGGCTACGCACCGAACGCTCATGCCTTTCTACTTGACTCTGGCCGGCCAAGTTTGGAGACACCGGAATACGGGGGCACCGGGCGGATTCATGACTGGGACGTGAGTGCAGCCCAAAATGGGTACCAATTTGATCATCGCTTGGCCGGCCGCGGGAGAGGGCAATGTCCGTTACAGGGGACAAATGCTCAGCGGTCCCTTAAAGAGGATATATCCCTTTCAGCGTACATCTATTATAATATCCCCTATGAAGGACACCATCCTCCGCAACGCTGAACAACTCGGCATGACCATCCGTCTGAAACGGAAGGAAAAAGGCCTCTCGCAAAACAGGCTTGCCGAATTGCTCGGCGTGGAGCGCAAATGGGTACTGCGCCTCGAGGCCGGAAACGCCAAGGCGGAGCTCGGGCTGGTCCTCAAGACGCTCGATGCTCTCAGTCTTCGGGCGCACTTGAGCGACGAGGACCGACCTCGATCTCGCGAAGTTCGCCATCCCTCGACGTCGCGACTCGACGAAGTCTTCCGTCGGCTGCAGCGGCCGGTCGGCAAATGAGCGAGCTTCTCATCATGATCGAAGGCAACCTGATCGGCCGGATTCGCGCCGACAAGGCTGGTCGCCTATCTCTCGACTATGAGGCTGGCTGGCGCGACTCGCCGCAAGGCCACTCGCTTTCGGTCAGCATGCCGCTCGCGCAGATCACCTATATGCACAGGCCGGTACTGTCATACCTATGGAATCTGCTACCGGAGAATCCAAACGTGCTACAGCGCTGGGGGCAGCAGTATCACGTCTCCGCCGCAAATCCATTCAAGCTGCTGGCGAATGTCGGGGCTGATGTGCCGGGCGCTGCTCAATTCATTCCTCCGGAGCGGCTAGAAGAGATTCAATCGGCGCGGCAGCCGACGATAGAGTGGATGAACATTGACGAGCTCAGGGAGCGACTTCAGCAGCTACGCGCCGATATAGCAGCCGTTCGCCGGCCTGGGGACATCGGCAAAATGAGTTTGCCGGGTGCGCAGGCTAAGACAGCGTACTATTGGGACAAGCGGCTGAATCGATGGGGCGTCCCCGGCGGGCGCACGCCGACCACACATATCATCAAACCCTGCGTTCCAGGCTTTGACGGACTTGTTGAAAACGAGCATCTGTGCCAGGACATTGCAGCGCGCCTTGGAATGCCGGCGGCGAACTCCTATGTGCTCGCCCTCGATCAGACATACATCGTCGTGGAGCGCTACGACCGGTTGCCGCCCCCGGCGGGCTCATCTTTCGGGCAGCGCATTCATCAGGAAGACCTGTGCCAAGCACTCGGCTTGATGCCGGGAAATAAGTATCAGGAAGACGGTGGTCCCGGTATTGCTCAGATCGTCACACTCATTCGCCGCGTGAGTTCCGACCCCGAAGTCGACGTCGATCGATTTCTGCAGGCAAACATGTTCAATTGGCTGATCGGCGGCACGGATGCGCACGCAAAGAACTATTCCATTCTCATTGGTGCGGGTGATGAGATCCGCCTTGCGCCGCTCTACGATCTCTCGAGCCAGCTTCCCTACCCTGAACTGATCGAGCAGCGCGGGTCGATGAAGATCGGCGATTACTATGACATCCGTCGAGTCGGACTTGCCGATTGGCGCAAGCTTGCGCGCGACTGCACGATCGAGGAGGAGCGCGTCCTTATCATGCTCACGGGCATGGCCAAAGCACTGCCGGATGAAATTTCCGCCGCCCGTGACCGGGCGCTCATCGACGGCTTGTCCGAGACCATCATTGCGCCGCTCGCACAGCAGCTGATCGAACACGCGGGAAAGCGCCTCGCGACGATCACCGCCCCCAGGTCCTCCAGGAGTTCAGTCCGCCGTCGGCCGCCGTAACGGCAAAGAGAGGTTGCGCAGGGGTGGCGACCGAGGCGGGATTGCGGGCGAGCTGTAATTGTTACTGCGCGGGAGGCCGCA
>Ga0307470_10000726_pt1 | contig 14538 bp, 8 predicted proteins | sample atmos_gasesAM3C__FD_204565 | JGI IMG/M metagenome (GOLD analysis project Ga0307470, IMG submission 204565) | Hardwood forest soil microbial communities from Morgan-Monroe State Forest, Indiana, United States - atmos_gasesAM3C_05 | ecosystem: Environmental > Terrestrial > Soil > Temperate forest... | reverse complement strand
GCTTCCACGTCACCGGCAATCTTCGCCTGGCGACCTGCCGCGATCGCATGGACGAGTACCAGAAATACTGCGGCACCGCGAATACCATCGGCGTCCCCTTCCAGGTGATCGGGCCTCAGCAGGTGCGCGATCTGTGGCCGTTGGTCGAGCTCGGCGACGGCGCCGGCACGCCGAAAATCGTCGGCGCGCTCTACCATCCCGATGACGGCCACATCGCTCCGGCGGACCTCACCATGGCGCTGCGCAAAGGTGCGCGCAGCCGCGGCGCGGAGATCCAGGAGCAGTGCGAGGTCACCGCAGTGAAGCGCACTGCCTCCGGGGAGTGGCATCTGACCACCAACAAGGGCGACATCGTCGCCGAGCACGTGGTTTGCGCCACCGGCAATTACGCGCGGCAGACCGGCCGCATGTTCGGTCTCAATGTGCCCTCCATACCCGTCGAGCACCAGTACATCGTGTATGACGAATCGCCCGAACTCAAGGCGTACCGGCAGGGCGGCGGCCGCGAGCTCGCGGTGCTGCGTGAATCGGATCAGTCCTACTATTTGCGTGAAGAACGCATGGGCTGGATATTGGGACCCTATGAGGCGGGCGCCCCGGCGCGCTTCGCGGACGGAGTACCCGACTGGTTCGGCAAGAGCCTGTTCGAGGGCGATCTGGAGCGCCTGCTGCCGCACGTCGAGGCGGCGCAGCGGCGCGTGCCTTCGCTGGCCGCCTGCGGCATCAAGGACATCGTGAACGGGCCCATTGCCTACACCCCGGACGGCAGTCCCTTGATCGGCCCCGCCTGGGGCGTCCGGAACCTATGGCTCAACGAAGGCCACAGCTTCGGCATCACCGCGGCCGGCGGTTCGGGCTGGCAGCTCGCCGAGTGGATCGCCGAGGGCGAACCCGGCATCGACATGATGGCGGTCGATCCGCGCCGCTACGGACCCTACACCAGCAAGCGTTACGTGGTGCAGAAGAACGAGGAAACCTACCGCAACGTCTTCGTCATCCACTTTCCCGACGAAGAGCGCCCCGATGCGCGCCCCGCGAAGACCAGCCCGGTGTACGACAAGCTCGCGCGCATGGGCGCGGTGTTCGGACAACGCTACGGCTGGGAGCGCGCCAACTGGTTCGCTCCGCCGGGAGTTCAAGCCAAGGACCAATGGAGCTTCCGCCGCTCGAACTACTTCGAGCATGTGGGCAACGAAGCGCAGCGCCTGCGAAAGCAGGTCGGGGTCATCGACTTGACGCCGTTCACCAAGCACGAAGTGACGGGACCGGGAGCCGAGAGCTGGCTCGACGGCCTGGTGGCCAACAAGGTGCCGACCAAGATCGGGCGGATAGCGCTCTGCCACGCCCTGACCCGGCGCGGCGGCATTCGCTCCGAGTTCACCATCACCAAGATCGCCGATCAGCATTTCTATGTGGTGAGCGCCGGCGCCGCCGAGCGCTACGACAGCGATTATTTGCAGCAGTCGCTGCCGCGGGACGGCAGCGTGGGCTTGCGGAACATCACCATGAGCCGCGGCTGCTTCGTGGTCGCCGGACCGCGCTCGCGCGATGTGCTGGCCAAGCTCGTCGATGCGCCGTTGGACAATGCGGCATTTCCGTGGCTGACCGGCCAAGTGACCGAAGTGGGCCTGGCCACCGACGTGTATCTGCTGCGGGTGAACTTCGTCGGCGCGCTCGGCTGGGAGCTGCACTTCCCGATCGAGTACGCGCATCATCTGTTCGACTCGCTGTTCGCGGCGGGCGCGGAGTTCAACATCGGCATGGCCGGCATGCGCGCGATGGAATCCCTGCGGCTCGAGAAATCCTACCGCATGTGGGGCAGCGACCTGACTCCCGACTACTCGCCCTACGAGGCAGGGCTCGACCGCTTCGTGCGCTTGAGCAAGGGTCCGTTCATCGGCAAAGAAGCCCTCGAAAAGCAGCTCAAAGCGGGGGTGCCGCATCGTTTCATCACCTTCGAGGTTCACGGTGTGACGGATGCCGACCCTCTCGGCAATGAGCCGCTGTTCGATCGCAAGGGGAACATCATCGGCCGTGCCACCGCCGGCTACTACGGTCACGCCCTGCGCAAGAGCTTGGGGCTGGGATACGTCAAGCCGGAATTTGCGGCGGTGGGCGGCGACATCGAGATCGAAATCTTGGGCGAGCGCAAGCGCGCGACGGTTCTGGTCGATTCACCGTATGATCCGGAGAACCAGGATCTGAGAGCCTAGGCGCGACATGAGCAGGCAATCATTCTCGGGACTGTCGCTGATCTGGCGCAGCCTCTCGAAGCATCGCGGCTGGCAGACGCAGTGGCGCAAACCCGAACCCAAGGCACGCTACGACGCCGTCATCGTCGGCGGCGGCGGCCACGGTCTCGGCGCCGCCTATTATCTGGCCAAGGAGCACGGATTGACGAATATCGCCGTCCTTGAAAAGGGCTGGATCGGCGGCGGCAACACCGGACGCAACACCACGATCATCCGCTCCAATTACCTGTTCAACGAGAGCGCCGCGCTCTACGATCATTCGGTGAAGCTGTGGGAGAATCTTTCGCAGGCGCTCAACTACAACGTCATGTTCTCAGCCAGAGGCGTCATGATGCTCGCGCATACCGTGCACGACATCCAGGTGTTCAAGCGCCATGTGCACGCGAATCGCTGCAACGGGGTCGACAATGAATGGCTGGACCCGGCGCAAGCCAAGGAATTCTGTCCGCCGCTCAATATCGAGGACAACATCCGCTACCCGGTCCTGGGCGCGGCGCTGCAGCGGCGCGGCGGCACCGCGCGCCACGATGCCGTCGCCTGGGGCTATGCGCGGGCGGCCGACGCTCTCGGCGTCGACATCATCGAGAATTGCGAGGTGACCGGCATTCGGCGCAACGCGGGCGGCGCCGTCGAGGCGTTGGAGACGACCCGCGGCGTGATCCATTCGCCCAAGGTGGGCGTGTCCGCGGCCGGCCACACCAGCGTCATCATGGCATTGGCCGGCGTCCACGTGCCCTTGGAGAGCTACCCGTTGCAGGCACTGGTCTCCGAACCCGTCAAACCGATTTTCCCCTGCGTCGTCATGTCCAACACCATTCACGCCTACATCAGCCAATCGGACAAGGGCGAACTGGTCATAGGCGCCGGGACCGACGCCTATACCTCGTACACCCAGCGCGGCGCGCTGCACGTCAACACGCACACCTTGGACGCGATCTGCGAATTGTTCCCCAACTTTCGCCGTTTGCGCATGCTGCGCAATTGGGGCGGCATCGTCGACGTGACGCCGGACCGGTCGCCCATCATCGCCAAGACGCCGGTTCCCGGCCTATACGTCAACTGCGGCTGGGGAACGGGCGGATTCAAGGCCACGCCGGGGTCGGCGCATGTCTTCGCCTGGACCATTGCACGCGATGAACCGCACCCGATCAATGCGCCGTTCACCATCGAGCGCTTCCGCGACGGATACTTGATCGACGAGGCCGCGGCCGCCGCCGTGGCCCACTGAACGGGACCCCGATGCTGCTCATCGACTGCCCTTACTGCGGCAAACGCCCCGAAATCGAATTCAACTACGGCGGTCAGGCGCATCTGGCGCGTCCGCAGCAGCCTTCGCAGCTCGACGATCAGGCGTGGGCGGAGTTCTTGTACATGCGCGCAAATACCAAGGGCGTGTACGCGGAGCGCTGGCGCCACTCACGCGGCTGCGGGCAGTTCTTCAATGCGCTGCGCGACACGACCACCGACCAATTTCTCGCCTTCTACAAGCGCGGTGAAGCGCCGCCCGCACTCTCGGGCGAAGGCGCGCCGCCTGCGCCGCGCGAGCGTTCTCCGTGAGTTCCGCCGACCGCTTCCGCACGCCGAGCGGCGGGCGCATCGACCGGGCCCGGCGCCACGGTTTCCTATTCGACGGCCGGCCGTATGAAGGCGTCGCGGGCGACACTCTGGCTTCCGCCTTGCTCGCCAACGGCGTGCATCTGACCGGCCGCTCCTTCAAGTATCACCGGCCGCGCGGCATTCTTGCCGCCGGGTCCGAGGAGCCCAATGCCCTGGTAACCGTGATGCGTGACGGCGCGCGAGTGACGCCCAATCTGCGGGCGACTCAAGTCGAACTCTACGACGGCTTGAGCGCGGAGAGTCAGAACCGTTGGCCGAGTTTGCAGCGCGACTTCGGGCGCATCAACGACCGCTTGTCGGCGTTCTTCCCCGCCGGTTTTTACTACAAAACGTTCATGTGGCCGAGGACGGCCTGGAAAGCGCTGTACGAGCCGCTGATTCGCCGCGCCGCCGGGCTGGGCCGCGCGCCCACGCAGGCGGATCCGGACCGCTATGCGCAACGCTATGCGCATTGCGATGTGCTGGTCGTCGGCGCGGGACCGGCGGGAATTGCGGCGGCGTTGGCCGCCGCCGACGGCGGCGCCCGCGTCATTCTATGCGATGAAACCGCAGAGTTCGGCGGCAGCCTGCTGTCCGAGAACAACGCGCTCATCGACGGTCAGACCGCCGCTGCCTGGGTGCATTCGGCCATCGCCTCTCTGGCGAAGAACCACCGAGTGACACTGCTCGCACGCACCACCGCCTTCGGCTATTTCCCGCACAACTTCATCGGCCTGAATCAGCGCCTGAGCGATCATCTGCCGCGGCCGCCCGAAGGTCAGCCGCGCGAGCGGTTGTGGCAGGTTCGCGCGCGATCCGTGGTGCTCGCCACCGGCGCCATCGAACGCCCGTTGGTGTTTCCCGGCAACGATCGGCCGGGCATCCTGCTGGCAAGCGCCGCGCACACGTACCTGAATCGATATGGGGTGCGCGTCGGCCGGCGCGCAGTCGTCGTGACCGCCGGCGACGAAGCGTATCAGGCGGCCCTGGATCTCAACGCCGCGGGTGTCTCGATTGCCGCCGTCGCGGACCTGCGCCCGGAAGCGGTGGGCGCGCTGCCCGACGCCGTGCGCCGCGCGGGGATCGAGGTGCTTCCCGGGTCGACGGTACTCGGCACCGGCGGGGAGTTGCGCGTCGATGCCATCACCTTGGGGCGCGTGCAGGGCGGCACGGTGCAGGCGGGGCAGCGCGTCCAATGCGATTCGGTACTGATGTCCGGCGGCTTCACCCCCAGCGTGCACTTGTTTTCCCAGTCGCGCGGCAAGCTCCAGTGGCACGACGAGCTCAAGGCGTTCGTGCCGGGTGCGTCGGCCGAACGTGAACGTTCGGCGGGCGCCTGCCGCGGCGTCTACGATCTGGCGGACGTGCTGGCCGACGGTGCGGCGGCCGGTGCGGCAGCGGCGCCGGAGCCGGGCCGCGCGCAGCGCCGTTTCGACGTGGACGCGCCCACGCGCCGCAGCGGTGCCTACCTCGGCATATTGCCGCAGGCGCAGGCGCCGAGCAGGGACAAATCCTTCGTCGACTGGCAGCACGACGTGACCACTCGCGACCTTGGCCTCGCCACCCGCGAAGGATTCCGGTCGATCGAACACGTCAAGCGCTACACCACCACGGGTATGGCGACCGATCAGGGCAAGACCTCGAATCTCAACGCCATGGCCATCGTCGCCGGGCACCTCGATGTGGCCATCCCGCAAGTGGGGCTGACCACCTTTCGCATGCCCTACACACCGGTCACTTTCGGCAGCATGGCCGGCATATCACGCGGTGATTTATTCGATCCCGTGCGCACGACGCCCACCCACCCTTGGGCGGCGGCCCAGGGCGCGGTATTCGAGAACGTGGGCCTGTGGAAACGCGCGCGCTATTTTCCGCGTGCCGGCGAAGACATGCACGCCGCGGTCGCGCGCGAATGCCGCGCGGTGCGCGCCGCTTGCGGGATATTCGATGCCTCGACGCTCGGCAAGATCGAAGTCGTCGGCCCCGATGCCGTTGAATTCATGAACCGCATGTACGTCAACAATTGGTCCACGCTGGGGGTCGGCCGTTCGCGCTACGGAATACTGCTCCGCGAAGACGGCTTCATCTTCGACGACGGCGTGGTGGCGCGGACCGGCGCGGATCGCTTCCACGTGACCACGACCACCGGCGGCGCGCCGCGCGTCCTCGCCTTGATGGAGGATTACCGACAGACCGAATGGCCGGACCTCGAGGTGTGGCTCACCTCGACCACGGAGCAATGGGCCGTCATCGCCCTGCAGGGTCCGAATGCGCGGCGGGTGCTCGAGACGCTGGTGGAGGGAATCGACATTGGCGCCGCCGCCTGGCCGCACATGAGCGTCGGCCGCGGAAGGATTTGCGGCGTGCCGATGTTGTTGTTCCGCGTCAGCTTCACCGGCGAACTGGGATTCGAAATCAACGTGCCGGCGGATTTCGGCCTCGCCGTGTGGGAGGCGGTGTACGCGGCGGGTCAGGCGCACGGCATCGCCGAATACGGCACCGAAACCATGCATGTGCTGCGCGCGGAGAAAGGCTACATCATCGTCGGCCAGGACACCGACGGCACCGTGACGCCCGATGACGCCGGGCTCACTTGGGCCATCGGCAAGAACAAGGCGGATTTCGTCGGCAAGCGTTCCCTCGAGCGGCCATCGATGAAGGCGGCCACTCGGCGGCAATTGGTGGGTCTGCGCACCAAGGATCCGCGCATCGTGCTGGAAGAAGGTGCGCAGGTCGCGGCAACACCGGGACAGAAGCCGCCCATGGAATTGATCGGTCATGTCACCTCTTCGTATGCCAGCAGCGTGCTCGGCCATTCGATTGCGCTGGCCGTGATCGCGGGCGGCCGCGCGCGCCTCGGGCAGACCCTGTACGTGCCCACGCCCGGCGGCGATCTCGCGGTGGAAGTCGTCGCACCGGTTTTCTACGATCCCGCGGGAGCGCGCATCAATGCCTGACGCCGCGCCTCGCAGTCTGCCGCCGGTCCGGGCAACCGAATGGTTGCGGGCGATGCCGCCCGCGATGCGTTTCATCCTGCACGGCGACCAGCGGGCGCGAGCCGCGGCCGCGCCGGTCTGGGGAGCCGCATTTGCGGAACAACCTTGCCGCGCCGTGCTCGAGGCCGCGCGCGCAACGCTGTGGCTGGGTCCCGATGAATACCTGCTGCTGGGTGCCGATGCGCAGTCGGAAACAGCTGCCGCGGATGCGCTCGAACTGGCTCTCGGCAATGTGCCGCATGCCTTGGTCAATGTCAGCCACCGGCAATTTGCACTCGAAGTGAGCGGCTCCCACGCCGCGACCATACTGAGCGGCGCCTGTCCGCTCGATTTGGATCTCGGCGAGTTTCCCGTCGGCATGTGCACCCGCACCGTCTTGGCGAAGGCCGATATCGTGCTATGGCGCACCCGCGACGACGCGTTTCAGCTCGAGATCTGGCGCTCGTTCAGCGGCTATGCGGCCGGCCTGCTCCGCGAAATCGCCCGGGAGTTCTACGCCGAGTGAGCGGAGAATGGCGCTTCATGACAAGTCCATGACGCAAACTGATCAGCCGCCCCCGCCCACAGTGACCATACTCAGCCCCAGTGACCATACTCAGGCTTTAAGTCCTCGGGGGAGACGGACGATGGACGAACCGAATACTCAAGTCAGTCACGCGCGCCGCCCCAGCGGCCGCGATGCCAAGCGGGCTGCGCGGGCCGCCCGCGCCGGCGCGTCGATCCCGTACATTACGCGCAAGATCCCCTACTACGAGGTTCTCAGCGAGGAAGGCCTCGCGCTGATGGAGCACAACGCCGATACGATTCTCGAGGAGATCGGCATCGATTTTCGCGACGACCCGGAGGCGCTCGCGATCTGGAAGGCCGCCGGCGCCGACGTGAAAGGCGATCGGGTGCGTTTCGCCCGCGGCATGTGCCGCGCGCTCGTGCAGCGCACCGCGCCGCGCGAGTTCACTCAGCACGCGCGCAACCCGGCACGCAGCGTAGTCATCGGCGGCAAGAACACCGTATTCGCTCCGGCTTACGGCTCGCCCTTCGTGCGCAATCTGGACGAAGGCCGCCGCTACGCGCGCATCGAGGACTTCAGAAACTTCGTCAAGCTCGCCTACCTCGCCAATTCCCTGCACCATTCGGGCGGCACGATCTGCGAGCCGGTGGATCTGCCGGTCAACAAGCGCCACCTCGACATGGTGTACAGCCACCTGAAGTACAGCGACAAGGCCTTCATGGGCTCCGTGACGGCGCCCGAGCGCGCCGCGGATTCGGTTGCGATGGCGAATATCGTGTTCGGCGAGGAACTCGACGATCCGCTCACCGGCCGTCCGAAGACGACCATCATCAACTTGATCAACGTCAATTCGCCGATGACCTACGACTCGACCATGCTGGGAGCCGCCAAGGTCTACGCGCGCGCCAATCAGGCGCTGATCATCACGCCCTTCATTCTCGCCGGCGCGATGTCGCCGGTCACGGTCGCCGGCACCGTCGCCCAGACTTTCGCCGAAGCGCTGGCGGGGCTCGCCTTCGTGCAATTGGTCAACCCGGGCGCGCCGGTCGTGCTCGGTAGTTTTGCTTCGTCGATCTCGATGCAGTCGGGCGCCCCGACGTTCGGGACGCCGGAACCGGCATTGGTGCTGTACTCGATGGCCGCCTTGGCGCGGCGCCTCGGCATACCGTTTCGCTCCGGCGGCAGCCTCTGTGCCTCGAAGATCCCCGATGCCCAAGCCGCCTACGAGTCGGCGAATACCTTGCTGCCGACCTGTCTCGCCGGCGTCAATTTCGTGCTGCACACGGCTGGGTGGCTCGAGGGCGGCCTGGCCATGGGCTACGAGAAGTTCGTCATGGACGCGGATCAGGCCGGCATGATGCACACGCTGCTCGCGGGCGTCGATTTGTCCGCCAATGGTCAAGCGCTCGACGCCATGCACGAAGTCGGTCCCGGCAAACACTTCCTGGGCTGCGCCCACACTCAGGCCAATTTCGAGAATGCCTTCTACCGCTCGCCGCTCGCCGACAACAACAGTTACGAGCAGTGGGAAGCCGAGGGCTCGCCCGACATGACGAAGCGCGCGAATTCGCTGTGGAAGAAACAGTTGGCGGAGTATGTTTTGCCGCCGATGGATCCCGCGATCGACGAGGCCCTGCTCGAGTATATGGCCAAGCGCAAGGCGGCATTCCCCGACTCGAACGTCTGACCCGCCCCGTCTCCCGGGGGGCGCGTTTCCGCGGAAACGCCGCAATGACCATCCAGCGGTTATGGGGTTGCTGCGCCGGGCCCGCCTTCCGTGCCTCGCCGGCTTATGTTAACCGCGCCGGCGCCCGGCGGTATTAATCGAAAGGCTCACCCAAAAGCACCGGGCAATCGGCGAGAATGCGCCGGGCAAGTCTACAATCGCGGATGCACAGCGCTACGCGTCGGAACGGGATGGCAGCTTTGCGATATCTCCTCGGCCTCGTCACAAGGATGCCTCGCAGGCCGGCGGCATGGCTGCTGCCGTGCGCGGTGCTGTGCGCAGGCGCATGGGCGGTTGAGCAGAATCCCGCGCTGGCGCTCATCGAACTCGGCACCATCGCGATGCGCACCGATCCGGACGCCAGTAAGTTGGACGCCGAGCAGGCGCTCGACATCATCCGCCGCCGCCCCGACGCCGACCTGGAGATTCGCGCACGGCTGTTGCTCTGCGATTACTACTCCGAGCGCGACGGCGCCGCGGCGCAGCTGCAGATCGACGCGACGACTGCCCTGCTCTCCCAGGCACAACGCAAGGGTTTGCGCGCCGGGGTGCTGACCTGCCGGGGCGAGACGCTGGAAACCGCCGGCGACAATGCGCACGCCATGGCCGACTTCGATGAAGCGGTGGCCGTCGCGGCCGCCGTGAACGACGAGCAGATGCTGGCCGAAGCACTGTTTTCGCGCGGCTATCTGCGCGCTCTGCAGGGCGAATACGCGGCCGGCATGAGCGACGTGCGGCGTTCGCACGAGCTGTTCGAGCGGATCAACATGCCGCAGCACGCGCTGACCGTATTGAACTCGATCGCCACGATCTACAAGCGGATGGGCGACTACGAACAGGCGTCGCAAATATACGACCGTGTCCGCGGCCAGCAGCACGCTGCGGGCCTGCGCCGCGATGAAGCCGTGACGCTGCACAATCTCGGCCGGGCGCGCCAGATGCTGGGCGATTGGGATGCGGCGCGCGCGGATTTCTCCGGCTGCCTGGCAATCAGCCACGACCTCAATTACACCCGCGGCGAGGCCTATGCGCTGGTCGGTCTCGCGTCGGTCGACAATGCCACCACAGACCCGGACGGTGCGCTGCGCACCTTGGAACAGGCGGCGGAACTGCAGCGCCGCACCCCGGACGCGCGGCTGAACGCCCAAATTCAACTGGCGCGCGGTACGGCGCTGCGGCGGCTGCAGCGAGGGGCCGAGGCGCTGTCGGCGCTCGAGCAGTCCGAAGCGGTGTTCAAGCAGGCCAATTCGCTCGAGGAGTTGGGCATCACCTACGACGAGCTGGCGATGGTGCACACGCAGATGGGCGACTGGCAAGGCGCCTACCGGTACCGCAGCGAAGCGCAGAATACCTCGGAGAGACTGCTGCACAATCAGCTCGATCAGCGCTTCGCGACGCTCAAGGTGGAGTTCGACACGGCCACGAAGGAAAAGGAGAACGCGCTGTTGCTGAGCCAGAACGCAGCCGATCAAAAGGCGCTGGTCCAGGAGCGCCGGGCCAATGCCTTGCAGACGGTCGTGATCGTGTTGAGCCTGATGCTGCTGGGCCTGTTGACCACCTTGGTTCTGTATCAACGGCGCGGCGCGCGCCACATGCGCGCATTGGCGATGACCGACGAACTTACCGGCGCACCCAATCGGCGCGCCGTGCTCGCGCACCTGGAGGCGCTGCTGCAGCGGGAGGACGCGGCGCCGTGCTCCATCCTCGTCATCGACATCGATCATTTCAAGAGCATCAACGACAAGCACGGCCATCAGGTCGGCGACGAGACCTTGCGGCTGCTCACCGCCAAGCTGCGCGGCGCGGCGGCGGAACCGGCGCTGCTGGGCAGGCTCGGCGGCGAAGAATTCGTCGTGGCGCTGCCCAATACCGGACTGCACGATGCGCAGCTAATCGCGGATCAGATTCGCGCGCAGGTGCCCCTCATCGATCTGACCCGCTGGCTGGGCGAGCGGCGCATCACGGTCAGCATCGGGGTCACCACCTCGGCCGCGGTGGATACGGTGAGCACGATGCTGCGCCGCGCCGACGCCGCGCTCTACGCAGCCAAGCATGCGGGACGCAATTGCGTGCGGACGAACCTCGCGAACGATGTCGACGCGGCAATGGTTTGGTGCGAAACGGGCAGCGCCTAGCGTGGTTTTAAGCGCCTAGCGTGGTTTATTTGAAAGCGCTCGCTGCTAGCCCGCCAGGCGCTCGAAGGCCTTGGCCATGCTCATCCATAAGCCGGAGCCGGCAAATGCGGTGATCAGGAACGGGGTGGCCAGCGTGACCGCGCCGCCGTACACGTACACCGGATGCGGGCGGCCCCGCGTACGCCAATCATGAACGATCGCGGCCGCCAGCAATAGATCGCCCAGCAGCGAGGGCGGAATCACCACGAACGGCGGAGGCGGCCCGCCGCCGACTGCGCCGCCGCCGGCCGTCGCGGCGAGCAGCACCAAGAAGACGCGCGCGATGGCGGGCGTCATCATGTTGATCAGCAGCAGCGTCATCCAGCGTTTGTGCACCTGAGGTTTGCGGATGTTGACGATGGCCAGAGTGAAAAACACCGCCATCAGGGGCCACGAGCACAGGGTGACGGCCGCGAAACGCCGTGCGGCATCTCCGTGGCCGAGTGCGTCCTCGCGCTTCAACACCATCATTTGAGCGATCAGGATGCTGCACATCAACACGCTGAACAGGGAGATGCCGGCCAATCCCCAGGCGCGGTGATCCATCATCCGGCCTCCCGCCGCGAATGCGGTCTGCACGAAGTAGAACACCGTCCAGCTGAAGAGCAGCAAGCCATGAATGTGCAGAATCGGCGGACCCCCGAAAGTGCCGCTCGTCACGGGCGCCCAATAGGTGGGAATGAAGCCGCCGAATGCGATGAGTATGAACGCGCCCGCCATCCACAAATAAAAGAAACGGCCTTCGGAGCGCGCTTCGGCCAAGGGCGCGACGGTAGTGCTCATCTTGTTCTCCCTGCTCGGCGGTTCTGCACGGCCATGGTAGCACGCGCCGGCGTGCCTGCCCCGAGCCGGCTCCTCACTCGGTTTTCAACGGGTCCGCGCGGCGCGGCCGCCGGCCGCGCGTCTCGCTCTGGCTCGTCGATTCCTTCGGCGCCGGCAGATCGACGACTTTGCGCAGGTTCGCATAGGCGGCGGTCTTGTGCGGGATCGCCATGGCCTCGACGAAGTGGTGTTGAAAGCGCGGTTCGATCGCTGTCTCCACTTTCTCGATGCGCCTCACCAAGGATTCGATCACGCCGCGCGAAGCAGCATCGAGCAGCGCAATCCGCGCGCCGGTTCCGGCGGCATTGCCGGCCGAACGGACCCGCGCCAGATCGCAGTCGGGGACCATTCCGAGAATCGTCGCATACTTCACGTCGATATGGCTGCCGAACGCCCCGGCGAGCCGGATGCGATCGACGTGATCGATGCCGAGCCGTTCCATCAGCAGCGCGACGCCGGCATAGAGCGCCGCCTTCGCAAGCTGAATCGCCCGCACGTCGGTCTGGGTGATCTTCATCTCCACCGCGCCTCGATGCAGCAAATAAGCGAAAGTACGGCCGTTCTCGACGATGCGCGGCGAGCGCACGGCCAGTCTGCCGTCGAGGACGCCGTCCTGATTGATGATGCCGGCGAGGTACATTTCCGCGATCACCTCGATGATGCCGGATCCGCACACGCCGGTGATGCCCGTGGCCGCCGTGGCCTGGTCGAATCCCGGGTCGTCTGACCAAAGGTCGGAGCCAATCACCTTGAATCGGGGCTCCAGAGTCTCGCGATCGATGCGCACGCGTTCGATCGCTCCCGGCGCCGCGCGTTGACCGCAGCTGATCTGAGCCCCTTCGAAGGCGGGACCGGTCGGGCTGGAGCAGGCAACCAGGCGCCGGCTGTTCCCCAGCACGATTTCCGCGTTCGTGCCCACATCCACCAGCAGCGTCATCTCGTCGGCGAGATCGGGCCGCTCGGCGAGCACCATGCCCGCGGCATCCGCGCCGACGTGCCCGGCGATGCACGGCAGCACGTAGATTCTCGCGTTGCGGTTCAAATGGAAGTCGATGGCGTTCGCCCGCAGAGTGAGGGAATGATCGGTGGCGAGCGCGAACGGCGCGCCGCCGAGTTCGACCGGATCGATGCCGAGCAGTAGATGATGCATGATCGGGTTGCCGACCAGCGTCGCCTCGAGAATGTCCTCGTGCGTGATGCCGGCCTGCCGCGCCACGTCCGCCGCGAGTCCGCACAGCGCCTCGCGCACGGCCGCGGTCATCAGCGCTGCGCCGCCGGGATTCATCATCGAATAGGAAACGCGGCTCATCAGATCTTCGCCGAAGCGGATCTGCGGATTCATGACGCCCGCGGAGGCGACGACTTCTCCGGTGCTCAGATCGCACAGGTGTGCGGCAATGGTCGTCGAACCGATATCGACGGCAAGCCCGTAGACGAGCTCGTGCAGGCCGGGCCAGACGGCGATGATCTGCTTGGCGCCGTGCACCGCCACGGTGACCCGCCACGATCCGGAGCGCAACGTTGCCTGCAGCGTTTGCAGGACCGACAAATCGCAGGTGAGATCCTCGAGGTTCCATTCGGATTGCAGCGCCTCGAACAGCCTGCGCAGGTCGCCGGACGGATCATGCATGTCCGGCTCCTTGACCTGCACGTAGTGCAGACGCACCACCGGGTCGAGCTCGATCGCATGCGCGTCGGCCTCCTTGCGCACCACTTGGCGATGGACCTGGCTGGTCGCGGGCACGTCGATGACCACATCGGCCTCGACGCGCGCCGAACACGACAGGCGCCGGCCTTCTGCCATGGGCACCCGCCGGGAGTAGCGCTTTTCCGGCTCGCTGAACGGCGACAGGCTGGCGGCGGACGAGGAGACCCCGTGCTTGGCGAATTCGCCCTCGGCGACCAGTACCTGGCAACGGCCGCAAAGCCCGCGGCCGCCGCAGACCGAGTCGATGTCCACGCCCAAGCTGCGTGCCGCCTGCAGCAGCGGCGTGCCGACCGGGAAATTGCCGCGTTTGCCGGACGGAGTGAATACGACTAGTGGATCTCGAGCTGCCATGCGGGTTGCCGAACCGTCAAGCCGGGCGCCGGCGATGGCCGCCTTCGCGGCGGCCCCGCGGAGCCTCGCCGGGCGCGCCGGTGGCGCTCGGGGCGCCCGTGGCCGGCGGCGCCGCGTCGCGAAAGCGTCGGATCCAGCGGGCGCAATCGGGATCGTGTCCCAGCATGACGTCCGCGCCCATGCAGGCTTTGATGACGTCGACGTGCAGCGGATTGGTGATGGCCGAGGTCATCCCCGCCCCCATCGCCATCGTCAGGAAGGCGCTGTTGATGCCGTCGCGGTACGGCAGTCCGAAGCTGATGTTCGAGGCGCCGCAGGAGGTATTGACCTTGAGCTCGGTCCGCAGCCTCTGCACCAGGCGCATGACCTGCACGCCCGCTTGATTGATGGCGCCGATGGGCATGA
>Ga0307470_10000725_pt1 | contig 14540 bp, 11 predicted proteins | sample atmos_gasesAM3C__FD_204565 | JGI IMG/M metagenome (GOLD analysis project Ga0307470, IMG submission 204565) | Hardwood forest soil microbial communities from Morgan-Monroe State Forest, Indiana, United States - atmos_gasesAM3C_05 | ecosystem: Environmental > Terrestrial > Soil > Temperate forest... | reverse complement strand
CCGCGGGCGCCGAGACGGCGCCCAGCCAGCCGGCGAGACGCCAGCGCTCCGTACCTACTTCGCCGCCGGCTCTTCCTTCAACCCTCTCTCGATCAGCAGCGGCTCGACGATCGGGTCGCGGCCGCGGAAGGCGCGGTACATCGCTGCCTCGTCCTGTTTGCCGCCCTGCGAGAGGATCATTTCGCGGAACTTCTGGCCGTTGGCGCGGGTCATGCCCCCGTGCTCCTTGAACCAGTAGTAGGCGTCGTCGTCGATCAGCTCGGACCAGAGGTAGGCGTAGTAACCGGCGGAGTAGCCGCCGCCCCAGATGTGGGAGAAGTAGGTGGTGTGGTACCTCGGCGGGACCTCGGTCATGGCGATGTTGAAGCGCTTGAGGGCCTCGGGCTCGAAGACGTTCACATCAACCTGCTGGGCTCCGGGCGCCTGGGTGTGCCACGCCATGTCCAGCAATGCGGCGGCGAGGTACTCGACCGTGGCGTAGCCCTGGTTGAAGGTGCGCGATTTCTTGATGCGGTCGACGAGCGCCTGCGGCATGGGCTTGCCGGTCTGGTAGTGCTTGGCGTAGTTGGCGAAGACTTTCGGCTCGAGAGCCCAGTGCTCGTTGAACTGCGACGGGAACTCGACGAAGTCGCGCGGCACGTTGGTGCCGGCCACGGTCGGGTATTTCACGTTCGAGAGCATGCCGTGCAGGGCGTGGCCGAATTCGTGGAAGATGGCCGTGACGTTATCGAATGTGAGCAGGGCCGGGGTGCCGGGCGCAGGCTTCGTGAAGTTGGTGACGTTGAAGACCACCGGCCGGGTGCCGATGAGGCCCGACTGGTCGACGAAGCTGTCCATCCATGCGCCGCCGCTCTTGTTCGAGCGCGCGAAGTAGTCGCCGTAGTAGAAGGCCATCGACTTGCCGTCGGCGTCGAAGACTTCAAACACGCGGACGTCGGGCTGGTAGACCGGGATGTCGTGACGCTCCTTGAATGTGAGGCCGTAGAGCTGGTTGGCGGCGAAGAAGACGCCGTTCTGCAGGACGTTGTCCAGCTCGAAGTACGGGCGGACCTGGGACTCATCGAGGTCGTACTCGGCCTTGCGGACCTTCTCCGCGTAGAGCTCCCAATCCTGCGGGCCTAGCTGGAAGCCGCCCTTCTCGGCATCGATCACTTTCTGCATCTTCGCGGCTTCGCCGCGCGCCTTCGCGGTCGATGCCGGCACCATGCCGCTCATCAGCTTGATGGCGATCTCCGGGGTCTTGGCCATCTGATCGTCGAGCGAGTAGGCGGCGTAGGTGGAAAAGCCGAGGAGCTTGGCCTTCGTCGCCCGGAGCTGGGCCAGACGGGTGACGATTGCCTTGGTGTCGTTCGGGCCGCCGTGATTGCCGCGCTGAATGGATGCGTTGAACAGGCGATCGCGCACGGCGCGGTTCTGCAGGTAGGTGAGGGCGGGCTGCTGGGTGGTGTTCTGCAGCGTCAGGACGTATTTGCCTTCGAGCTTGCGCTCCTTGGCGCGATCGGCCGCGGCGGCGATGTCGGAGTCGGGGAGGCCGGCCAGCTCGGCCTTCGTGTCGACCACGATGGCCGAGGCGTCCGTGTCGGCCAGGACGTGCTCGCGGAACTTCGTCGTCAGCGTCGACTCTTCCTGATTGAGAGCGCGTAGCGTGGCCTGGTCGGCGTCATTGAGCTGGGCGCCGGCGCGCACGAAGTTCTTGTAGTAGCGCTCGGTGAGGTACTGCGACTCGGCGTCGAGCCCGCTGCTGGCGCGCTTGTCGTAGATGGCCTTGACCCGGGCATAGAGCTTCGGGTTCATGTAGATCGCGTCCTGGTGGGCCGCCAGCTTGGGCGACTCCTCGGCCTCGATCTTCTGGAAGGCGTCGTTCGTGTTCGACTGCGTCAGGGCGAAGAAGATCTTTGCCGCGCGCGTCAGCAACTCGCCGGAGCGCTCCATCGCTTCGATGGTGTTGGCGAAGGTCGGCGGAGCGGGATCGTTGGCGATGGCGTCGATCTCGACGAGCTGTCGCTTCATCCCTTCCTCGATGGCGGGCTGGTAGTCGGTGTCTTTGATGCGGTCGAACGGCGGCGCCTGGTACTGCAGCGCGCTGGCCGCGAACAGCGGGTTCGGCCGAGCTGGCGGGGTGGCGGGTTGCGTGTAGGCGGTCGAGGTCAAGGTGAGTAGAGCGATGGATGTGACGATACGCATGGGGGGATTCTATCGGAGAGTGGCCGGGGCTGACGCGCCGGCGAGACGCCAGCGGGCCAGCCGGCGAGACGCCAGCGCTCCGGCGCTATTTCCCGGTCAACCCTCTCTCCTCGAGCAACGGCTCGACCTTCGGATCGCGGCCGCGGAATTCGCGATACATCACCGCCGGATCTTCGGTGCCGCCGCGCGAAAGGATCATCTTGCGGAAGCGGTCGCCGTTCGCGCGGGTCATGCCGCCGTTTTCCTTGAACCAGTAGAAGGCGTCGTCGTCGAGCACTTCGCTCCAGAGGTAGGCGTAATAGCCGGCCGCGTAGCCGCCGCCCCAGATGTGGGAAAAGTAAGTCGAGCGATAACGCGGCGGGACCTGAGTCATGTAGACGTTGTACTGCTTCAGCGATTCCGGCTCGAAGGCGTTCACGTCGAGGAGCGGCGCATCGGCGGGGATCGAGTGCCAGGACATGTCCAGCAGCGCCGCGCCGAGGTACTCCATCGTGGCGAAGCCCTGATTGAACGTGCGCCCCTTCTTCAGCTTCTCGATCAGCTCCTTCGGCATGGGCGCGCCGGTCTGGTAGTGCTTGGCGTAGTTCGCGAACACGGACGGCTCCATGGCCCAGTGCTCGTTGAACTGCGAGGGGAACTCGACGAAGTCGCGCGGCACCGAGGAGCCGGAGATCGACGGGTAGGTCACGTTCGAGAACATGCCGTGGAGGGCATGGCCGAACTCGTGGAACATGGTCGTCACTTCGGTAAACGTCAGGAGCGCGGGCTGGCCGGCCACCGGCTTGGTGAAGTTCTCGTTATTCGTGACCACCGGCTTCGTGCCGAGCAGTTTGCTCTGTCCGACGAAGCCGCTCGTCCACGCACCGCCGGCCTTATTGGGACGCGAGAAGAAGTCGGCGTAGAAGAGCGCCAGGGGCTTGCCGTCGGCGTCGAACACATCGAACACACGGACGTCCGGCTGATAGACGGGGATGTCGTGTCGCTCTTTGAACGTGATGCCATAGAGCTTCGTGGCGGCGAAGAAGACGCCGTTCTGGAGCACGTTGTTAATCTCGAAGTAAGGCCGTACCTGACCTTCGTCGAGGTCGAACTCGTCCTTGCGCACCTGCTCGGCGTAGAACTGCCAGTCGTAGGGTTCGAGGGTGAAGCCGCCCTTCTGCGCGTCGATCAGCTTCTGCATCCTCGCGGCCTCGGCATGCGCTTTCGCCGACGCGGCCGGAACCATGTCGGTCATCAGCTTGAAGGCGTTCTCGGGCGTCTTCGACATCTCGTCTTCGAGGTTGTAGGCGGCGTAGCTGGCGGCTCCGAGGAGCTTCGCGCGCTGGGCGCGGAGCTGGGCCAGACGGGTGATGATGGCCTTGGTGTCGTTGTCGCCGCCGTGATTGCCGCGGGCGATCGACGCTTCGTAGAGGCGCTTGCGGAGGTCACGATTCTTCAGGTAGGTCTGCTGCGGTTGCTGCGTGGTGTTCTGCAGCGTGAGCAGCCACTTCCCTTCGAGGCCGCGCCCCTTGGCCCGTTCGGCGGCCGCGGCGATGTCGGAGTCGGGCAGACCGTCGAGGAGCGCCTTGTCGTCGACGACGATGGCGGAGGCGTTCGTGTCGGCGAGAACGCGATCGCGGAACTGCGTGGTCAGCTTCGACTGCTCCTGATTCAGCGCCCGCAATGCCGTCTTGTCAGCCTCGTTGAGCTGCGCGCCGGCACGGATGAAGTTCTTGTAGTAGCGCTCGACGAGGAACTTCGACTCAGCGTCGAGGCCTAGCGTGGCGCGCCGGTCGTAGAGCGACTTGATGCGCGCGAAGAGCTTCGGATCGAGGACGATGGCATCGCGGTGCGCGGCCAGCTTCGGAGCCATCGCTGACTGTGTTTTCTGCAATCCCGGGTTGGTGTTCGACTGCGTGAGACCGCCGAAGACGCGCTGCACGCGCCGGAGCATCTCGCCGGAGCGTTCCATGGCTTCGATCGTGTTCACGAACGTGGGAGCTTCGGGGTTGTTGGCGATGGCCTGTACTTCCGCCAGCTCACGCTTCATCCCTTCCTCGATGGCCGGCTGGAAATCGCTGTCTTTGATGCGATCGAACGGCGGCGCCTGGAAGGGCAGCGAGCTCTTTTCGAAGAACGGATTGGCCGGTGGATCATCGGCAACAGCGGCGAGCGGCAGGAGGATGAGGAGAGCGGCGGCGATGTAGCGCAATTTCATGGCGCACGTTATACACGGGGTGGCGAGGTCGCGTGGTGACGAGGTCGCGCGGTTGGTTGCTGAGTTGCTTGGTTACTGGGTTGCTGCGTGCTGATCACATCGAATTGTTGCAAGTCGGTAACCGGGGTCGCGGGGTCTCGCGGTGACGAGGTCGCGCGGTTGGTTGTCTGAGTTGCTGGGTTGCTGGGTTGCTGGGTTGCTGAGTTACTGGGTTGCTGGGTTGGTAAGTTGGCGAGTTGCTGGCGCTCTAAAGGCCCAGCAACTCAGAAACCCAGAAACCCAGAAACCCAGAAACCCAGAAACCCAGAAACCCAGAAACCCAGAAACCCAGAAACCCAGAAACCCCGCGACCGCGCAACCCCGCGACCGCGCAACTCCGAGACCGCGCGACCCCGCAACCGCGAGATATCATCCGCCGCCATGCGAACGCTTCTGCGCTCTCTCGTCCTTTCACTCGTCGCCGCCAGCTCCTTCGCCGCGGTCGATCCTTCACTCTTCCGGGACCTTCACTGGCGACTCCTCGGGCCGTTTCGCGCCGGGCGCGTCCTGGCCGTCACCGGCGTACCGGGGGAGCCGGAGCACTTCTACTTCGGAAGCGTCAACGGCGGCGTTTGGGAAACGCACGACGCCGGCCGCACCTGGACGCCGATCTTCGACGGTCAGCCGGTCGGCTCGATCGGTGCGATCGCCGTGGCGCCGTCGAACCCGCGCGTGCTGTACGTCGGCAGCGGCGAGGCCGACATGCGCTCCGACATCTCCCAGGGCAACGGCATGTACAAGTCCGCCGACGGCGGCAAGACGTGGTCGCAAATCGGTCTCACCGATTCGCAGCAGATAGGCCGCATCGTCGTTCACCCGTCGAATCCTGACGTCGTCTATGTCGCGGCGCTCGGGCATCCCTACGCGGCGAACGCCGAACGCGGCGTTTTCCGGTCGAAGGACGGCGGGGCCACATGGCAGCGCGTGCTCTCGCGCAACAACGACAGCGACACCGGCGCGATCGACCTGACCTTCGAGCCGGGCAACCCGAACGTTCTCTACGCCGCGCTATGGCAGACGCGCCGCACACCATGGAGCGTCTATCCGCCGTCGAACGGACCGGGCAGCGGCCTATTCAAGTCGACCGATGGCGGCGATCACTGGACGGAGATCACCGGGCATGGCTTTCCCTCGAAGCCGGGCCGCATCGGCATCGCCGTGGCGCCGTCGAGCCCGCGGCGCGTCTACGCCATCGTCGATGCCCCCGAGGGGGGGATGTACCGGAGCGACGACGGAGGCGCGAATTGGGTTCGCAGCAGCGACGACGCGCGCATCTGGGGGCGGGGCTGGTACTTCGGCGGTGTGACCGTCGAACCGAAGGACGCGGATACCGTCTACTCGATCAACGTCAATGTCTATCGCTCGGCCGACGGCGGGAAGACGTTCGCGCCGGTCAAGGGCGCGCCGGGCGGCGACGATTATCACCAGCTCTGGATCGATCCCGACCACCCGGAGCGCCGCATCCTCGGCGTCGATCAGGGGACTGTCGTCTCCGTGAACGGTGGCCGCACGTGGAGCAGTTGGTTCAACCAGCCCACCGGCCAGTTCTACCACGTCGTCACTGACAACCAATTCCCCTACTGGGTCTACGGCGCGCAGCAGGATTCCGGCGCGGCGGGGGTTCCCAGCCGTACGAGCACGATCGACGGCATCTCCATGATGGAGTTCCGCGAGTCCACCGCCGGCGGCGAGAGCGACAACATCGCGCCTGATCCGAAGGACCCGGATGTGCTGTACGGCAGCCGCGTCGAGCGGCTCGATCTGCGCACGCATCAGACTCAATCGCTCGATCCGACGCTGGCCTTTCCCGGCACCGATCGCCGCACGTGGACGCTGCCGCTCGTTTTCTCACCCAGAGATCCGCACGTTCTCTACTTCGCCAATCAACGCCTCTTCCGGACGGAGGACGGCGGGCAGCATTGGACCGTCATCAGCCCCGACCTGACGCGCGAGAATCCCGGCACGCCGCCGAATCTCGATCCGATCACCGCGGCGGACAAGGCCCAGCCGGGCCCGCGGCAGGGGGTCATCTACGCCATCGCACCGTCGCGGACGATCGATCATGAGCTGTGGGCGGGAACTGACGACGGCCAGATCTGGCGGACGCATGACGAAGGCGCGCACTGGGCGAACGTGACGCCCGCGGCGGTCACGGCATGGTCGAAGGTGGGCATCATCGACGCGTCGCACTTCGACGGCGAAACGGCCTACGCAGCGATCGATCGCCATCGTCTGGACGACCCCAAGCCGTACATCTACCGGACGCACGACGGCGGCAAGTCGTGGCAGCTCGTCGTGACCGGCCTCGGCGAGACGGTCAACGTCGTCCGCGAGGATCCGGTGCGGCGCGGCATGCTCTACGCCGGCACGGAGCGGGGCATCTATGTCTCGTTCGATGACGGCGATCACTGGCAGTCGCTTCAGCAGAACCTTCCGGTGACTTCGGTGCGCGACATCGACGTTCACGGCGACGACGTCGTCATCGCCACGCATGGCCGGGCTTTCTGGGTCATCGATAACGTGACGCCGCTGCGGCAGGACGTGCCTGCCGGTGACTTCCTCTTCAAACCGGCCGTCGCCGTTCGGGAACGGCCGGCCGGCTTTACCGGTTCGCCGATGCCGAAGGACGAGCCGATGGCGCCGAATCCGCCGTTCGGCGCCTACATCGATTATGTGCTCCGCGCCGCTGCCGCGCAGCCGGTGACGCTGGAGATTCTCGATGCCAGCGATGCGCTGGTGCGCCGCTACAGCAGCGCGGACGTTCCGGCGGCGATGGATCTGAAGAGGCTGGGCACCGCGCCGGAATGGTTCTCGACGCCGTCGACCGTCTCAGCGGCTGCGGGCATGCATCGCTTCGTCTGGCCGATCCGCTATCCGGCGCCCGCGGGTGTTTCCGGACGCCGCTCGGGCGGCGGCAGCGGAGCGTTTGCGGACGGTGTCTGGGCGCCGCCCGGCAATTACAAAGTGGTGCTGACGGTGAACGGGCAGAAATTCACGCAGCCGCTGACGATCGTTCCCGATCCGCGCGTCAAACTGCCGGCCAGCGCCTACGCGGAGCAGTTCGCCTTCGCACGCGAGGTCGAGCAGACACGGGCGACGCTCGCCGCCGCGCTCACGGAAGCGGCCGCGCTCGTGAAGCGGAAGGACATCTCCGATGCTCTGCGCCACAAGGTGATCGAAGTCTCCGGCACGATTTCGGGCGATGACTTCACCGCTCCGCCGCCGTCGGAGTCGTCGCTTCGTTTCATCAATCAGGCCTTGTCCAAGCTCGCAGGCGCGATCGACAGCGCCGACGGCGCACCAACCCCGGACGCTCGTACGAGCTGGGCGAAACTGAAGCCGGCCGCGGATGCGGCGTTGGCCGCATGGGCGGGCGTGAAGGGGGAGGTACCGGTGGCGAAACCCTAGGCACAGACACTCTTGTCTGTGCCGGTACTTGCGATCATTCCTCCAACTGCGTCCGCAGCTTCTTCGTCTGTGCCCGCCGCTTCTTTTCTTCCAGCCGCCTCCGCTTCTGCGCTCGCGAGATGCGCGTCGGCTTGCGCGTTTCCTGTTCGGTAATGGCGTCGCGGAGGAGCTCCTCCATCCGGGCCAGGGCGCGGTCGCGGTTCAGGAGCTGGCTCCGTTCGGCCTGTGAGGTCACGCGCAGCACGCCGGCTTTGTTGATGCGGCCGGCCAGGCGCTCGCGGATGCGCGCTTTCCGATCGTCCGGGAGCGGCAGCGCATCGACGTCGACTTCGATGGTGACGCGCGTCTCCACCTTATTGACGTTCTGCCCGCCCGGGCCTCCTGCGCGCGAGGTGACGGCGCACAGAAGTTGTTCCGGCACAACAATGCCGTCACCCAGATCGAGATCGCGCATGGCGTCCCAATACTAATCCTCGGCAAACTTGAAGCCTACGTACGTTCCCGAGCTGATGCCCATCAGCGTCACGAGCGTATCGTTGAACGCCGGCATCGTCAGCGACGTCACTACGGAGACGACGAGCATGATGCCGAGGACCAGAGTCCAGAGCACGATCTGCAGCCGGTGCAGGGCGATCGAGCCGTTGCTGTCCGAGAGGATGTCCGTCAACCATCCGCGCGAGATGGCAGGAGGAGGGGGTGTGGGTGGCGGGGGCGGCGTCGCGCCTCCTCCGGCGGTGGGCGCAGGGGCAGGCGGGTTCTTGGCGTTCCGTTCGATGAGAGTGGATCCGAGTCCTGTGCCGCCGCTGATCCCCATGAGCGTCAGGAGCGAGGCGCTGATCGTGTCCTGGTCTCCGCTGATCAGCCAGATCATTACGAAGCCGATGATGATGAGGAAGAACCACCACGCCATCTGCGTGCGTCCAAGACTGTATGGTTGTCGGATGCCGTTGATCGGCGATCCGTCGCGGAGGATGTCGCGCTTCGTCGCCAGCCAGAAGAAGGCGATCATGACGATGATCAGGAGCAGGATCCAGAGCCACGCGTACCAGGCCCACTTCACCACCACGAGCGTGAAGCTCGATTCGGACGTCAGCGGCGGACTGCCGGCGACGCCGATGGTGACCAGCACGCTGCGATGGGGCGATTTGTACGGCTCGCGCAGCAGGGCGGTCCAGACGCTCTTGTTGTCGGAGTTGCGCTCGAGATGGAAGGTGAGCTGGTTGGTGGCGTCGTTGTAAATGTCCGGTGTGAGCAGGCTGTCTCTGCCGTTGAGGTAGAGCGTGATCTTCTTCGTGCCTGCCTGCGAGGGAGGGACGATGGCGGCGTAAACCGCATCCTTCATCTTGACGACGATGGAGTCGCCGAGGCTGGCCTCGTTGATCTTCTGATCCCGGTTGGTCTGGAAGCGGGTCACCGCGCAGACGTCGTTCTTCCCTGTCTCGCACGGATCGGGTGGGATGGGTGTCGCCTGCTGGGCGGACGCCGCGGCCGAAACGAAAACCAGAGCGAGTGCGAGTCTCCTGACGAGCATGGGCGCCTCCTCAACGTCAATTTCTGGTGGATGGATTGCCTATACGTTACGGCACTGATCGGTGTCTTGCAACCGGCTATTGCCGGACGGCCACGTTCTTCGCGTTGGCGAAGAACGTCGTCATCGCATCCACGAACCATTGCGAGTCGCGGCCGATGACGCCGATGTGACCGCCCTCGTCTGTCGCGATGACGTGGACATACAACGTTTTCCCGGCTTTCTCGAGCGCGTCCGCGGCGACGCGACCGAGGACAGGATCGTTCCGCGAGGCGATGATCAGAAGTGGCCGCCGCACTGCTGTGAGGCGCTTTTTCGGGTCGGCGGCGTTGAGGAGCTTCTCGACGGAGTCGAAAGGTATGACGTGTTTTTCGATGAGCCGGTCGAGGTATTTCCGAAACGGTTGCCGTGTCCAGAAGGGGATTCCGAGGCGACGATTGCGCATGCGGAGAGTGATGCGGAAGTAGTACGCGATCGGCGTGCGCATGTGATCGAGCCGGTCAAGGACGCGCTCGACATCAGCCGGAGGGGACACCGCGATCGCGCCGGCATCGAAGAGCATCGCGGCCTCATCGAGCGAGATCGTGTCGATGACGTCGAGCCCGCCGAGGCTGAAGCCGATCATCCCGATGGGACGCCCACGGAGCGAACGCATCAGCTTTCCGCCGCGGATCGCCTCTGCCCATGCCAGAAGATCCTCCGACTCCGTGATGCCCAGAGTGCTGGGAAGCGACATCAGACAGCCATGCCAGCGCATGTCGGGCACGACCACGCCGAAGCCGTGCTCCGCCAGCGCCGAGGCCACGTAGCGGACGTACCGGTTCGAGTTGCTGTCGTATAGGCCGTGGATGACCAGGATCACCGGCAGATTGGCGTCGCCTTCGTGCACGAACGCCTCGAGTGGGGCGGCAGAGCCGGCTGACAGCGATTTGTGCTCGAAGCCGCTCCACGGATTCGTGTTGCAGGCGAGTGATGGAGTCTGATTCAGCAACACGCGGCGGGTGAAGTCGCCGTTCGCCACGCGCATCGTGCTCGTGAGGCCGCCTTCTTTCGGCGCGAGACCCGGCGTACGGACGCACTCCCAGAGAGATGAAAGGCTCTTAATGTCTTCGCAATCCGAGGTGGGGTTGGATGGTTTGGGAAGGGCTGTGAGGCCGGCGCAGCTCGCTGAAAGCAGCACGGCGAATGAAGCAAGAGCCCATTTCATGCTGCACTCGTTCCGCGAAGGCTGGTACCGGGGGCCGGGATCGAACCGGCGACCCCCAGATCCACAATCTGGTGCTCTAACCAACTGAGCTACCCCGGCACAGGACGCGGAATCATACTCGGAAACCACCCGAGGCGCGAGTGAGAACAGCGGGTTCGGCCGATGCATTCTGGGAGGGGGCGCGTAGCGCAGCCGCGTAGCGCCGGCGGCCCGCCGGCTGGACCGCCGCCGGTTCGGCGGCGCTACGCTACCGAACGATGTATCCGGCGGCGCGTAACGCCTTCGACGCTTGTTCCAGCGCGGCATCGCGGACGAGAACGTAGTCGGTGTCATAGGTGGCGATGACGAAGACCGCGATGCCGGCGCCGGCGAGGACGCGCGTGAAGGCGGCGGCGATGCCGGTCTGATCGAGCGGGAACGGTCCGGCCAGCTTGAGGCAGCGCCAGCCGCGGTCGGCCACCACGTCGGGGACGCTTCCTTCGTTGCAGACGATCGACAACTCGTCGCTCGTGCGTGTGATGGAGACGAACGCGCCGTGCGCCCACGGTGGAATGGCCTCGTCCGGTGGCAGGCGGACGATGGCGTAATGGCCGTCGATGAGAGTGAACGCCGGCGTCATGATTCGCTCATGCGGCGGACGGCGTCGATGAGCTGCTCGGCCTTGAACGGCTTCTGAACTACCGTCTCGACCTCGCCGGATAGTGCCACGATGAGCGAGTCGGGGGAGGCGGTCAGGAGAATCGACCGTTTCAGTGTCTTCGGATCATTCGCGCTCAAATGGCGGATCACGGTCATCCCTCCCTCGTGCGGCATCATCAGGTCGAGGAGGACGACATCGTACCGATGCCGCCCGAGCGCGGCGATGGCCTGATTGCCGGTGAGAAAGACATCGACGCGGAAGCCGTTCTTTCCGAGGATGAGCGCCACGAGGCGCTGCATGGAGACGTCGTCGTCGAGAAGGAGGACGCGTTTGCGGCGTTTGAATAGGGAGCGCATGGAGGAGGGCAGAGGCAGATGGCGTGCATCATGACTTATCCACGATAGGTGCCATGTCGGTAGCGGCTCTGGCCGCCGGCGTCAACCACCCGTATTTACTGAAACGACAAGCAAGTGTCGCGAAGGATGCCCTGCGTCCGTTCCGAGGGGAAATGCCTCTCCCATTCTCCCAGCTCGCGGCGGAAGAGCGGAAGCTGGTCCGGCGAGACTTTGTACCAGTCCTTGAATTCGCAGAAGGTATTGACGAACCCTGCCAGATCGTACCCTGCCTGATCGGAGTCGTCCCATGGCTGGAACACCGTCTCTGTCTGCCAGCGAGCGTCCCATGACGTTGCCGGCATCCAGCCTGCCTTGATCAGGACAATATGCGGCGGTCTGCTGTGCAGGAAACGCCAGAGAGTGCTGTGGTCGGAGAAAGCAGGCACGATGGCGATGCCGTCTGCTCCGGTTGTAGTTTCGTAAACGCGGATGGCGTGGGACTCACCCGTGTGCTCCAGGCTGAACTCCGCCTGGTTCCAGACGGCGACGACGACCACGCCGGCAATTGGCTTATTCGAATCTTTGTCGATCACGTGGATGACCTGTCTGCCGGGCCGGTCGGGCGAGCATGCGAGCAACAATGCCGGAAGGACCACAATCGCCGGCAGTGCAAACCAACGAATTGTGCGCGTCAGGCTCATACGCATCACGGATGGCACATCGTACACGCTTGCTGCCGGGGGGAGTCACCGACCCTCAGTAACCGGGCGACGGAGTATCTGTGCGATTCCTGACTCCTTCGGATTGCGACGTGAGTCGCTACTACGTCACGCAATCGTGGAAGTTGCGGTCTGGCGGGGTCGCGGTGGGCGTGGTGCGGGGTACCGGATTCGAACCAGTGACCCTCTGCGTGTAAAGCAGACGCTCTACCGCTGAGCTAACCCCGCATGGGGTGAAGGTTAACACGTTGTCGGTTGTCGGTTTTCAGTGCGCGGGTTCGACAACCGACAACCGACAACCGACGCCCCCGACCCCCGACAACCGCTAATGACCTGAGGGGGTCACGTACGTGAGCGTGTGGTGTGCGAGAAGCTTTCCCTCGAGAGACAGGCACTCGGCGACGCCGAAGGCAGTGCGTCGTCCGAGGCTCAGTACGTCAGCCTTGCAGGCGAACGCCTCGCTGCGGGCACTGCTCAGGAACTGTGTCTGCATGTGACTGGTGACGGATGGGTCCTCGATGCCGCGAAGGGTCTTGATTGCCAGCCACATGGCCACGTCGGCTGCCGTCATGAAGACCTGACCGCTCACGATTCCGCCGGGTCTCTCAAAGTGAGGGAGATGAGGAACGTGGAGCGTGCAGGAGCCGGGCGCGATTTCGGACACGACGAAACCGTAGGGCTTGGTGAAGGCGGTGTCGTGCGAAAGAAGTTTCTGCAACTGCTCGACGGTGACAGCAGCTGTGATCATGCGATGTCTCCTTGCGCGGGGGTCGGGGGTCGGAGCAAGAGGCCTGAGTCGGGGTTCGACTCGTGACAACCGACAACCGACAACCCCGACTCCCGGCTCCGACCCCCGACTCCCGTTACTTCCGAAACCTCTCAGGCACATCCACCCTCCCTGCCACCCGCACCCAGGTGATCGAGCCGCTGCCTTTGTTGCCGACGCGGAAGTTGCCGCCGACGTCGGAGACCTTGACATCGCCGGAGCCCTTGTTGCCGATGACGACGTCGCGCTTGATGTTGCTGATGTCGACCCAGCCGCTGCTGTCGTCGATGATCTCCACGCTGCCGGCACCGTGGACGGCGATGCCGCCGGAGCCGTCGACGATCCGGACGTTGCCGGTCACGTTCTCGAGTGTCATGTCGCCTGAGCCGTCGTGTACGGAAAGGTCACCGCTGACATTGCGGATCGTCAGATCGCCGGCTCCATCGGTGACCTCGGAGGGGCCGACGTTCTCGATGGTCAGCTCGCCGGGACCGTCTTCGACGTGCAGCGAGACGTTGTCGGGGACGACAACGTCGAAGTCGAGCTTGGCTATCTCGTCGTCGGGCATCACCGCCTCGACGCGGAGCTCCGAGCCGCTGCGGCTCATGACCAGCTTCGTCTCATTCAGCTTGCCGCGGCTCGACGCGCACGCCGTGCCCGCGGCGATCACTTGCGGAGCTCCGCGATGACCGCCGATGTGGAGCGTGCCGGCGCGGCCGATGATGACGATGCGCGTGATGCCGGCTGCCGGCGCCGCCACGTTGCGCTTTTCGCTGAACGAACAGTCGCTGACCAGATCAGCCGAGGCGGTGGCGGCGGTGAGGAAGAGAGCGAGCGAGGCGAGAGTTCGCATGTGGATAGGGTACGAGGGTTTGTGCCTGGTGTTTAACGGCGGGGGTCGGGAGTCGGGGGGTCGGAGCGCCTGTCATGCCGAGTGAAGCGATCCGCGGCAGGCATGATGACGCGCTCGATCCGAGGTTGGGCGGTAGTGCGCTGGCGGAAACAGATCATCGACAACATTCGCGGTGTGTTCGAGCGTCCGCAAGCCTCCTGAGGGTGCGATCCTCGAACCTTCGAGCGTCCGAAAGCCTCCTGGAAGATGCGATCTTCCAACCTTCGTGCGTCCGAAAGCCTCTTGCAGATTCAATCCTCCGACCCTCATCCGTCCGAAAGCCTCTGAAAGAGCGGATCTTCCGTCCTTCACGCGTCGGAAAACATCCTGAAGAACTGATTTTCCGTCCTTCACACGGCCGAAAGCCTCTCGAAGAGGCGATCCGCCGCGCTCGTGCGACGAAAAGCCTCCTCAAGGTCTGTTCGGCAGACCTTCGCGCGTCGAAAAGCCTCTTCAAGGTCTGTGGCGCAGACCTTCGACCCGGAAAAAGCCTCTTCAAGGTCTAAATTTTAGACCTTTGACCGTCGAAACGTCAGTTTAAGGTCTGTTCGTTAGACCTTAAACCGTCGAATCGTCAGTTCAAGGTCTGCGGCGCAGACCTTCGACCCGGAAAAAGCCTCTTCAA
>Ga0307470_10000724_pt1 | contig 14548 bp, 15 predicted proteins | sample atmos_gasesAM3C__FD_204565 | JGI IMG/M metagenome (GOLD analysis project Ga0307470, IMG submission 204565) | Hardwood forest soil microbial communities from Morgan-Monroe State Forest, Indiana, United States - atmos_gasesAM3C_05 | ecosystem: Environmental > Terrestrial > Soil > Temperate forest... | reverse complement strand
CCGCGGTCTCCCACGGTTGCGGGCGGAGGCAAGCTCCGCCCCTACAGGAACGGCTGATCGGGCCGCGCCGCCGCGGAGACCGATGCGGGCCGTAGACCGGGTGCTCGTCGCCCACAACCCGGTCGGCTCCGGCGACGACCCGTCGACCGCCGACGTCCTCGCGCAGGTGGCGCTGGTCGAGGACGCGCTCGCCCTCCTCGGCATCCCCTGCGAGCGGGTCGCCGTCGCCCACGGCCGCCCTTGGGAGGCGCCGCCGATCGCGGCAGCGCAGGCACAGGCGCGGGCGCCCGGCACCGCGCGCCCCCTCGTCTTCAACCTCGTCGAGGCCCCGCCCGGCACCCCGCACCTCCACACCGGCAACGCCGCAGCGCTCGAGCTGATGGGCGTCCCGTTCACCGGCTCGCCCTCCGCCGCGCTCTGGCTGACGACCGACAAGCTGGTGACCCGCGCGGTGCTCGCCGCCGCCGGCCTGCCCGTCGCTCCCGGCGGCCGGCTCGATCCCCGGAATCCGGAGATCCTCGCGCGCGTGCCCCCGCCCTGGATCGTCAAGCCCGCCTGGGAGGACGCCTCCGTGGGCCTCGAGGGCAACCCGGTCTGCGCGACCAAAGACGCCGCCCTCGCCCGCGCCGCCCTGTTGGCGTCGCGCTTCCCCGGCCAGGCCATCCTCCTCGAGCGCTTCCTCCCCGGCCGCGAGCTCAACGTCTCGCTCCTCGCCGACGGCGCCGACATCCAGGCTCTCCCCGTCGCCGAGATCACCTTCGTCGACTTCCCCCCCGACCTCCCGCCCCTCGTCGGCTACGAGGCCAAGTGGCAGGAGAGTTCCTTCGCCTACGCTCATACGCCGCGGCGCTTCCCCCACGAGCGCGAGGACGACCCGCTCCTCGCCCGCGCCCGCGAGTTCGCCCTCGCCGCCTGGCGAGCCTGCGGCCTCGCCGGCTACGGCCGGGTGGACTTGCGCCTGGACGAGGACGGCTGTCCGCGCATCCTCGAGGTCAACGCCAACCCCTGCCTCGCCGCCGACGCCGGCTTCCTGGCGGCGGCCGAGCGGGCGGGGCTGACGGCGCGGGAGGTGGTGGAGCGGATCGCGCGGGCGGCGCTCGGTTGCTCCGGCTCCCGCGAGTTCGTTTAAGATACTGCTCCAGATCCCATCTCGGTCGCGTCTCTTGCGTGGCGGTCGGCGGCTGGTACCGCCGCGCCGGCGGGGCGAAGGAGCTCGGCCATGCCGGCGCTGGACCCCAGCAACGCGCTCGACCTCTTCGGGGCGCCGCTCCATGCCTTCTTCGTCCTCCTCGGAACGGCGGCCGCCGTCGCCGTGTTCCTCCATGGCGCCCGCCGCGGGCGCGCCCTCGACGACAGGCTCCTCGCCGTCCTCCTGGGCGCCCTCGTCTGCGGCGCCCTGGGTGCCAGGCTCGCGGTCGTCTGGCGTTACCTCGATACCGACGCCGCGCCGTCCGTCCTCGGGCTCGTCCTCGGCGGCGGGCAGAGCGTGCTGGGGGGCCTCGCCGGGGCCTATCTCGGCGCCGTGGCGACCAAGCGGCTGATCGGCTACCGCGCCGGCACCGGCGACCTCTTCGCCCCGGCGGCGGCCGTGGGGATCGGCATCGGCCGCTTCGGGTGCCTGCTGACCGAGGCGCCGGGCGTGCCGACGGGCTCGCGCTGGGGGACGGTCGTCGACGCGGCGCGGGCGGCCCGCATCCCCGGCTTTCCGCCGCGGTGGATCGGCGTGCCGCTCCACCCGTCGTTCGCCTACGAGATCCCGTTCCATTTCGCGATGGCGGTCATCCTCTGGCGCCTGCGCGCCCGCGGCGCCTGCCGGGACGACCTGTTCAAGATCTACCTCGCGGCCTACGCGCCGGCGCGGTTCCTCCTCGAGCTCGTGCGCGGCAACCCGGTGGTCTGGCACGGTCTGACGCGCTCGCAGCTCTTCCTCGCGCCCTCGATGGCGCTCCTCGCGGCTTACTTCCTGCGCCGGCCGTGGAGCGCGGAGCCCGGGCTGCCGGCGGCCGGCCCGAGCCGGTGAGCCGCGAGCCCGACGAAAGGAACGCGCCCGTGGATCCCGGTCAGGAGACCCGATGAGCGGAATGCCCCTCCGCGGCGACCGCCTGCTGCGCTACGTCTCGGCCTTCTGCCCCCACTGCCACGCCGAGGATCCCGAGCGGCCGCTGGGCGCAGTGCGCCGGCTCGCCGGCTATCTGGCGGAAGAGGAGGGCCGGGTCTGGCTCGTCCGCGGCTGCCCCGAGCACGGCAGGGTCCGCACCCTCTACGACGAGTCGGCCGAGATCCTCGGCTATCTCGAGGAGTGGACGGCGCCCACCAAGCGCCACGTCCCCGACGTCGCCGGCAACTTCGATCCAGTGCCGGAGGGCTACCTGCGGGGCCTCCCCGAGATGCAGACCCAGCACACCTGCATCCTCCTCGAGGACGTCGACCTCTCCTGCAATCTCTGCTGCCCGAACTGCTTCGCCGCGAGCTCGCCGGCGCTCGCCGGCACCGTCCCCGTCGCCGAGGTGATGGCGAGCGTCGACGCCCGCCTCTCGCGCGAGGAGGGGAGGCTCGACGTCCTCATGCTCTCCGGGGGCGAGCCGACGATCCACCCGGATCTCCTCGCGCTGCTCGACGCCGCGCTGGCGCGCCCGATCGGCCGCATCCTCCTCAACACCAACGGCATCGAGATCGCCCGCGACGACCGCCTGCTCGCCTACCTCGAGCGCCACCGCAGGCGGATCGAGGTCTACCTCCAGTTCGACGGCTTCCGCGTCGAGACTCACCGCCACCACCGCGGCGCCGACCTGCGGCGGGTCAAGCAGCAGGCGGTCGAGCGGCTGTCGGCAGCGGGGGTCTTCACGACCCTCACCATGACGGCGGCGCTCGGCGTCAACGACGACGAGATCGGCGACGTCCTCCTCTACGCCCTGGAGACCCCGTTCGTCGGCGGCGTCTCGATCCAGCCGCAGTTCGGGAGCGGCCGCTCGACGCCGATCGATCCGCTGGACCGGCTCACCCACACCGGCGTCCTCGCGCGGCTCGGCCCGCAGACCGGCGGCCTCGTCACCTGGCGCGACCTCACCGCCCTCCCTTGCAGCCATCCGCACTGCTGCAGCATCGGCTACCTCCTGCGGACCGACGCTGGCGACTGGCGCTCGCTCGCCGCCCTGCTCGGCCACGAGCGCCTGAAGTCGCACCTCGAGCTGGTGAGCAACCGCATCGTCGATCCCGAGCTCTCGGCCGAGCTGCGCTCGATGGTCAAGGCCTCGCTCCTCGGCCTCTTCTCGGAGTCTAGCTCGCTCGCGCAGGCCTCGATCGGCGACCTCTTCCAGAGCGTCTGCCAGAGCTGCGACCTCGGCCTCGCGGACCTCGTGCGCCTGGCCGGCGGCGCCCTCCTCGGGCGCCAGGACGCCCTGCGCGAGCTGCTCGGGGCGCGCGTCAAGCGGATCACGGTCAAGCCGTTCATGGACGTCCATACCCTGATCGAAGAACGGCTGTTGCAGTGCTGCGTCCACGTGGGGACGGCGCGCGACCGCGAGGACGGCGAGGCCGCCCACCAGTGCGTCCCCTTCTGCGCCGCCCAGGCCTGGCCGGCGCTCGGCCGCATGAAGCTCTCCGAGCGCGCCGGCCGCTCCGCGCCGCCACCGCTCGGCTCGCGGCGCGAGGGCTTCGTGGGGGAGAGGAGATGACGTTGCCCGTAAACGACCCGCCGACCCTGCTCGCCTACCTCCGCGAGAACGGCATCCGCTATAGCACGGAGGCCTTGCGCGACGAGCTCGTCTCCCAGGGCCAGGACCCCGCAGCCGTCGACGCCGCGGTCGAGGAGTACCAGCACGAGTCGACGGCCCGCGGCGCGCAGCGGATTCCCGTGGGTCCCGGCTGCCTCGTCGCGGCGATCAATCTGGTCCCGCCGGTCCTCGGCATCCTCGGCCTCTACTCCGGCGCCAGGGCCAGCCTCTATTCGATCGGCGGTGTCGTGACGCTCTGGATCGTCGAGCTGGTCGCCGGCATCGCCCTGCTGGTCGACGGGCGGCGGCGGGGTGAAACCGGCAAGGCGCGATGGGGCTCTGCGCTCGTCTTCGGGGTGCTCCTCGTCATAGCCCTCACGCTGATCGTCGGCGGCGGCTGCTTCGGCATGCTCGTCCAGGTGGGCTCCGGATTAGGCAACCATCCCCGCGAGGACATCAAGGGATACCTGGTCATCGGCCTGCTCGCCGTCGCGCTCCTCGTCGCGCTCGCCTGCGTGGCGCTCTTCCTCTCGGTCCGCCGGGGGAGCGGCGAGGACTGGCGCGAGGGACCGCGACGATGAGCGGGCCGCCCGCCGAGAGCCCGGCCCTCGCGGCCGCCCGCGAAGCCCGCGCCGCGCAGGCGGCGAGGGTCGCCGAAGCGGAACGGACCCCGCAACCACCGCGCCCGCCCAGCATTGCCGACCCCATCCGCTTCTGCGTCTGGACGACCGTCGCCCTCCTCGCCTGGGTCTTCTCCCCGCCCCTGGTCGCCGCCGCCTTCGCCGCCGCCGGCCTCTGGGCCTACGGCCGAGCCTACCGCTCCGGCCTCCGCCAGAGCGACTGCATCCTCCGCGACGTCCGCCTGGTAATGCTCTATCTCGCGCTGGTCGCCGCGTGCGGCGTCGCGGCTACGGCGTGGCGGGTCTGGACGTTCTGGCACGCCCGCTGAGGCAGCGGCGCTACGGGGTCCGCCCCGCGGCGCGACGCCGCTCGACGGTGGGCTCGCTCGCGGGGCTGGTGGGCTCGGCGAGCGACACGGTGCCCGCGAGACTCTCGCGGAGCCGCACCACCTCACCGACGACGAGCGTGGCCGGCGAGATCAAGCCCTCGCGCTCTGCGAGCTCGGGCAGCGTCGCCAGGATGCCTTCGAGAACCCGCTCGCCTGGCATCGTGCCGCGCTCGATCGCGGCGGCGGGGGTCTCCGGCGGGCGGCCGTGGGCGATCAGGAGGGCGGCGATCTCGGCCAAGTGCGCGGCTCCCATCAGGACGACGAGGGTGTCGATCCGCGCCAGCGCCGCCCAGTCGTGGCCGTCCTCGCTCTCGCCGGCGGCGTGGCCGGTGACCACCGCGAAGCCGGCGGCGACGCCGCGGTGGGTCAGGGGGATGCCGGCGCGGGCGGGGACGCCGAGGGCGCTCGAGATGCCCGGGACCACGTCCCAGGCGACGCCGGCGGCGGCGCAGGCGAGGGCTTCCTCGCCGCCGCGGCCGAAGACGAACGGGTCGCCGCCCTTCAAGCGCACCACCGTGCGGCCGGCGCGGGCGTGGCGGACGAGGAGGGCGTTGATCTCCTCCTGGCGGAGGGCCTGGCGGCCGGGCGCCTTGCCGGCGTAGATGCGCCGCGCGTACGGCGGCGCCTCGTCGAGCAGGCGCGGGTCGAGAAGACGGTCGTAGATCACCACGTCGGCGCTCTCAAGACAGCGCAGGCCGCGGACGGTCAGGAGGTCGGGATCGCCCGGCCCGGCGCCCACCAGGTGGACGCGGCCGCTCACCGCGAACGCCCTCCGGCGGCCTCGGCGACGACCGCCGGCGCGGCGAGCTCTTCCATTTCTTCGTGCGCGCGCCGCGCGCTCGGCGCCACCCCCAGGATCTCCTCGAACCGGCCGCGCGCCGCCGCCTCGTCGCCACGCCGCAGGAGGTCCAGGACGTCGGAGTCGACGAGCCGGTACCAGAGCTCGCGGCGATGGGCGAAGTCGGGGTGGCGCTCGGCGAGGGGCGCGCGCACCGTCCCGGCGAGCTCGAGGAAGCGGGCGTGCTCGGCGCCGAGCTCGCGCTCCAGCCGCTCGCGCAGGCGGACGGCGAGCGCCGGCGCCTTGCCGGCGGTCGAGATGGCGACGGATAGGTCGCCCCGGCGGACGACCGCGGGGGCGATGAAGCTCGAGTGCGGCACGTCGTCGACGCTGTTCAAGAAGATGCCGCGGCGCAGGGCCTCGAGCGCGACCGTCTCGGCGGCGGCCGGATCGAGACCGCCGGCGATGGCGAGCCAGGCGCCGGCGAGGTCGCCCGGCCGGTAGGACCGGCGCTCCCAGGTGATGGCGCCGCTCGCCGCGAGGTCGGCCAACCCCTTCGTCGCCTCGGCGGCGATCAGGCGGACGCGGGCGCCGGCGGCGAGGAGGCCGCGCGCCTTCTCCTCGGCGACTGCCCCGCCGCCGATCACCACCACCCTGCGGCCGCGGAGATCGAGATAGACCGGGTAGTAGCCCGCCGTTTCCCTCGGCCCGGGCACTAGAGCTCCACTCCGAGGCTGTCGACGGTCACCCCGAGGCGGCCGGTCTCGAGGGTCACCTGGCAGCGGTCGGTCGCGATCTCGAGCCGGTAGACGCCGGGGCCGAGCGCGGTGAAGGAGAGCTTCTGGAGCGCCTGGCCGGCGAGGCCGCTCAGCGCGCGATTCGCCTCGTCGGTGCGCTCGCGGATGGCGGCGCCGCGCGGGGTCTGCTGGTAGAGGCGCAGCAGGCGCCGCTCGCCCTCCGGGCCGTGGAAGCGCCGCGCGCGCCCGGTACCGAGCGTCAGCTCGAGGAGGCTCTCGAGACGGGCGACCTCCTCTCCCGCGACCTCGCCCTCGGCGACGCCCAGCGCGAGCCCGGCATAGCCCTGTCGCGCCGCCGGGTCGTGGAGGGAGCCGGTCACCGCGGCCAGCTCCTCGAGCACGAGCTCGCGCTCGTCGGCGGCGATCGGAATCGCACCGCTCGCCATGGTGGAGGCGACGGCGGCGAGGGCGTCCGGGCTCACTCGACGCTCCGCGGCCCCTTCGCCCGGCCATGCCCGCCATGGAGGATCGCCTCGACCTCGTGCTCGAAGCCGCCGGTCTCGATGGGGCAGTGGATGCCGCACTCCTTGGGGGCGTTCGTCTCCCACCACCAGCGGCCGGCGCGCGCCTCCTCGCCGGGACGGATGGCGCGGGTGCAGGGGGCGCAGCCGATCGAGGTGTAGCCCTGCGCGTAGAGCGGATGGGCCGGCACGTCGTGGTCGCGGTTGTAGTCCTGGACCTCCTCGATCGTCCAGTCGGCGAGCGGCGAGAGCTTGGCGAGGCCGCCGTGGTCGTGGTCGATCTCGATCTTGCGGATGTTGGCGCGGCTCGCCCACTGCTCGCGGCGCAGGCCCGTCACCCAGGCGTCGAGCCCGGCGAGCGCACCGACCAGGGGCTCGACCTTGCGCACGTGGCAGCAGAGGAGGCGCGCCTCGACGGCGCGGCGGAAGAGGTTGGGGCCGTGGCGGCTGACCATCGCCTCGACCTTGGCGGCATCCGGGAAGCAGACCTCGACGTCGACCCCGTAGCGGTCGCGGATGGTCTCGACCATGTCGTAGGTCTCCTGCGGCAGCCGGCCGGTGTCGACGGTGAACAGGCGCACCGCCGGATCGATGCGCCAGGCCATGTCGAAGAGCGCCATGCCCTCGGCCTGGAAGCTGGTGCAGATGGCGAGCCGCGGGTGCCAGCGCTCGAGCGCCCAGCCGAGGACCTCCTGGGGGGTGGCGAGGTCGAAATCGTTGGCGAGCTGGCCGGCCTCGTACTCGTCGAGGAAGTCCCGCCCGCCGTCTGCCGCCGTGCTGTTCTCGATGATCATTCCGTCTCCCGCTGGTCGTCTGCTGCTGCCCGCCGAAACCCTTGCGCCGGCTTCGTCCTCTGTCCTCTCAATGAACCGCCGCCTCGGCGCCGACGCCGGCGATCGCCGCCAGCTCCTCGTCCGCCGTCCGCGCGAAGTAGCCCTGGATCGGCTCGCCCTCCCGCCGGCCCTCGAGGTAGGCGCGGAACAGCCGCTCGATGACCTCGTGCACCACGTCGCCCGGCACCCGGCGGAGCACCGGGCGGCCGATCGCCGCGTCGCTCCCCAGGCCGCCGCGCAGGAAGAGGTCGTAGCCGTGGAGCTTCTCGCCGGAGACGCCGCGGTCGCGCAGCGTCGTCCCCTGGAGGCCGATGTCGCCGACCCAGTGGTGGGCGCAGGCGTGGGGACAGCCGTCGAGGTTGATCCGGAGCTCCGCCACCGCCGGGCCGAGCGCGGCCTCGAGGTGCTCGACGATCTCCTGGAGCTTCCCCTTGGTCTCGGCGACGGTGAAGTTGCAGAACGGGTCGCCGGTGCAGGCGATCGAGAGGCCGCGCAGGCCCCCGGCGTCGATCGGGAAGCCGAGCCCGCGGGCGCCGTCGAGCACCGCGCCGAGGCGGTCCTCGGGGATGTCGGTCAAGAGGAAGTTCTGCCGCCGCGTCAGGCGGATGCCGCCGCCGTAGGATGCCGCGAGGTCGGCGAGACCGATCATCTGCTCGCCGTTCATCAGCCCCAGGTAGACCGGGAAGCCGGCGTAGAGGAGCCCCGGCTGCCGCTGCGGGTGGACGCCGGAGTGGTCGCCCTCGGCGGGCGCCGGGGGCAGCGGGCCGTCCTCCAGGGGACGGCCGAAGCGCTCCTCGACCCGCTGGCGGAAGGCCTCGACGCCCAGGTCCTCGACCATGAACTTCAGGCGCGCCCGCGCCCGCGACAGCCGGTAGCGGCGGTCCTCGCGCCAGACGTCGACGATCGCCTGGAGGAGCGGGATCGCCTCCTCGCGCGGCACGAAGACGCCGAGGTCGGAGGCGATGCGCGGGAAGCTCGAGAGGCCGCCCCCCACCCGCACCGCGAAGCCCTGCCGGCCGGCGGCGTCGAGCCTGCCCAGGAGCGCGATGCAGTGGATCTCCGGCGCGTTGCACTGCCGCGGGCAGGCGGCGATGGTGATCTTGTGCTTGCGCGGCAGGTCGGCGTACTTGGGGTCGGCGAGGAAGAAGGCGGCCGCCTGGACGACCAGGTCGCGGCAGTCGAAGAGCTCGTCGCGGTCGATGCCGGCGACCGGGCAGGCGGTGACGTTGCGCACGTTGTCGCCGCAGGCGCCGGCGGTCGACAGGCCGACGGCGGCGAGGCGCGCGAGCACCTCGGGGAGCTGCGCCATGGCGAGCCAGTGGAGCTGGATGTTCTGGCGCGTGGTGAGCTCGCCGTGGCCGCGGCCGAAGGTCCGGGAGATCTCGCCGATCGCCCGCAGCTTGGCGGCGGTCAGCACGCCGCCCGGGGTCTTCACCCGCATCATGAAGTAGCCGAGCTTCGGCTTGTCGTGGTAGAGCCCGTACCACTGGAGGCGCACGAAGTCCTCCTCGGGGACCGCCTCGTAGCCGGAGGCGATCATCGCCGGCAGGTCGTCCATCACCGCCATCCCCGCCTTCTCGTGCTTCAGGCGCTCGACGAAGTTGCGCTTGCGCACCAGGTCCCAGTCGGGCTCGGTATCCGGCAGGCGCGGCGGCCGTGGACCGCGGGGCGCTACGGACATGCAACTCCTCCTCGCGGCCGCCGACGCGGGAGCCCGCGGGCCGGCGCCGCTCGGCTGCGGCGGTGGTTGGGATGGTCGTCAGGCGGACCGCCGTGGCGGCCCTGTCAGCGGGGGAGCGGGTGAGGGCGGCGCGGCCGCTTCACACCCGCATGCTACAGGTGCAACGGAAGGGGGTCGGGGCGGTTGTCTGCATCGGGGGCGAGTCCTAAAAGAGACTAGTGAGTAACTTACTCTAGATTTCGGCTGCTGTCCATCCCCTGCCGCGAGCTGCGCGCTGGTCTGGCGGGATCCTCTACCTTCTTTCTGTGCGCCAAGAGTCGCAGGAGGGACAAGGCGTAGCCATGCCGATCGGCAGCCGAGTAGCCGATCACTTAGCGGACGGTACCGGCGGCGTGGCGGGCGCCGTGATCCCCTCGATCCGCGCGCCGCCGAGCGAGGCGAGGCCGGTCATGGCGCCGAGGCCCATGGTCTCGACCGCCGACGACGGGACGATCACCATGCTCCCCTTCTCCTTGATGGCCTCGTAGAGCATGTTCATGGCGCGCAGGTGCATGGCGACCGGGTTGCCCTGGTAGACCTCGGCGGCGAGGGCGAACTTGCCGGCGATCTCGGTCTCGGCGGTGCCTAGGATGATGCGCGCCTGCCGCTCGCGCTCGGCCTGCGCCTGGCGCGACATGGCGTCCTCGAGCGCGGCCGGGATGCGCACGTCGCGGATCTCGACCGACTGCACGGTGATCCCCCAGGGGTTGGTCTTCTCGTCGAGGATCTGCTGGAGCTGATGGCCGAGCTTCTCGCGCTCGGTGATCATCTCGGCCAAGTCGTGGCGGCCGATCGCCTCGCGCAGCGCCGTCTGCGCCGAGAGGAAGATCGCGGTGTCGAAGCTCATCACCTCGAGGACCGACTTCTCGGCGTCCCACACCAGCCAGAAGACGATGGCGTCGACGTTGACGGGAACCGTGTCGCGGGTGAGCGCCGACTCGGCCGAGACGTCGGTCGTGCGCACCCGCTGGTCGACGAACTGGGTCACGCTGTCGACCACCGGCACGACCCAGAAGAGCCCGGGGCCCTGGAGGCCGCGGTAGCGGCCGAAGCGGAGCACCACCGCCTTCTCCCACTGGTTGGCGATCTTGATCGCGAACATCAGGTAGCAGCCGAGCAGACCGGCGACGACGATCAGCGCGACGCCCACCAGCGGAGCGATGAGGGTGAGCGCCACCCCCGCCGCCGCCCCCACCACCCACACCACGATCGCCACCGTCACCGAGAAGCCGTTCACCACCTTGCGGACCTCGGCCCGCACCTGCTCGACCGTCCGCGGGTGCACGCCGTCCGGTTTCTCCTCCTCGCGCTGCCGCCGGCGATCGCGCCGCGCCCGAATCAATGCCACTGGGACCATGATCTCTCTCCTTGTCGTGCCGCTAAGAGGAGCCCGTCTCCCCGCCGGCCGCCATCTCGCGCTCGGCGAGCGCCGTGCGCACCTCGGCGAGCGTCAGGCCCTGGGCCGCGGCCCGCGCCAGGAACTCGTCGAGGAGCTGGCCGATCCGGCGCTGGCGCTCGACCTCGCCGATCGACACCTCGGCGGCGGCGGCGACGAAGGTGCCGCTGCCCTGCTGGGTCGAGAGGAGGCCGCGGATCTCCAGCTCCTTGTAGGCGCGGGCCACGGTGTTGAGGTTGACCGCCAGCTCGACCGCCAGCGCCCGCACCGTGGGCAGCCGCTCGCCGCGGGCCAGGGCGCCGGTCGCGATCCCCGCCAGCACCTGGTCGATGACCTGGCGGTAGAACGGCACCCCGGAGGCGGCGTCGAGCTGGAAGCGGATCGCCATGGCATCGCGGAGGGAAGGCTCTCGATCTTGTACTAGTTCACTAGGACAAAAGGAGAATAGAGGAGAGGCTTGACCGGTGTCAAGTAGCGGCGACCCCCGGTGAGATAAGGTTTCAGGGTTTCCGCGACGAGACGATGACTCCACCCCCTCCAGCTCACGGCGCGCCGGCAGGCAAGACGGCGGTGGCCTATGGCGCGATGATCGCCGCGGCGGTCCTCGTCTTCTTCTGGATCCGTGGCCGCGGCGAGGGGTTGATCGCCCCGCCGCCGGCGGGCCCGGCGCGCTTCGGCGCCGCCGCCGAGGCGGCGCCCCAGGTCGCCATCCTCCTCCACGTCCTCCTCGCCCTGGTGGTGGTGATCGCCACCGCCCGCCTGCTGGGTGCGCTCTTCAAGGCCCTCCAGCAGCCGCCGGTGATCGGCGAGGTGATCGCCGGGATCGTCCTCGGGCCGTCGCTCCTCGGCCACGTGGCGCCGGCCCTCTACGCCCGCCTGCTGCCGGCGGCGGTCGCACCGCACTTGAGCCTGCTGGCGCAGGTCGGCGTCATCCTCTTCCTCTTCCTCGTCGGCCTCGAGCTCGACACCGACGCCCTGCGCCGCGGCACCCACACGACGATCGCCATCTCGCACGCCAGCATCGTGGTGCCTTTCCTCCTGGGCTCCGGCCTCGCGCTCGTCCTCTACCCGCACCTCTCGAGCCGGGACGTGCCGTTTACCGTCTTCGCCCTCTTCCTCGGCGTCTCGATGTCGGTCACCGCCTTCCCGGTGCTGGCGCGCATCCTGACCGACCGCGGCCTGCAGTCGACGCCGCTCGGCCGCATCGCCCTGACCTGCGCCGCGGTCGACGACGTCACCGCCTGGTGCCTGCTCGCCCTCGTCGTCGGCGTCGTCCAGGCGCGGGTGGGCTCGGCCTTTGCCACCATCGGGATGACGCTCGCCTACATCGCCGCCGTCGTCCTCGTCGTGCGGCCGGTCGTCGTCCGTCTCGCCGCGCGGGTCGACCGCGAGGGCCGCCTCTCCCAGGGCACCATGGCGCTCGTCCTCGTCGCCCTGCTGCTCTCGGCGCTCGCCACCGAGTGGATCGGCATCCACGCGCTGTTCGGCGCCTTCCTCTTGGGCGCCATCGTGCCGCACACCAGCCGGATCGCGCGCGAGCTGACGGCGCGGCTCGAGGACCTGGTGATCGTCCTCTTCCTGCCCGCCTTCTTCGCCTTCACCGGCATGCGGACCGAGATCGGCCTGGTGCGCGGCGCCGGCCAGTGGCTGCTCTGCGGCGCCATCGTCCTCGTCGCCTGCCTGGGCAAGTTCGGCGGCTCGTTCGTCGCCGCGCGCCTGACCGGCCTCCCCTGGCGCGAGGCTTCGGCGCTCGGCATCCTGATGAACACCCGCGGCCTGATGGAGCTGGTGGTGTTGAACCTCGGCCTCGACCTCAAAGTCCTCTCGCCCACCCTCTTCACCATGCTGGTGCTGATGGCCGTCGTCACCACCGTGATGACCGCCCCTCTCCTCCACGCCCTGGGGGCCGACCGCGGCCTGGAGCCGCTGAAGGCGCCCGAGCCCGGGCCCGTGCCGGCGCCGGAAATCTCCGTCTGACGGCGTGTGGCATACTCACTCCCAACCGTTCCAGGCGATCGGAGTCCCCATGCCTATCAGCGCCCGGTGGGAGCCGCGGTGAAGCTGGGAGAGCAGACCCGTCCCTCCGCCGAAGAGGGCGGCGGCGGCCTGCCCGAGGGGTCCGCCATCGAGCGCGCCGTGCTCGACTTCCAGCGCGGGACCGACCGCGAGAAGAGCTTCGAGGTCCTCTTCCACCGGTATCGCCCGCGGATCGAGCGCTTCCTGGCGCGGCGGGTGTTCTCCCCCGAAGAGCGCCTCGACCTAACCCAAGCGGTCTTCCTGCGGATCTATCAGGGGTTGCAGGGCTACCGGGGCGAGGGGTCGTTGGACGGCTGGGTGCTGCAGGTGACCTTCAACGCGTACCGGCATTGGCGCGATCGGCAGCCGGGAGGGCAGCACGCGGTGCCGGAGGTCTCCTTCGACCCGGCGGAGATCCCGGAGCCTTCGGCGCCCGCCGGCTCTGCGTCCGCCGTGGATTCGGCTTCGCCGTTGGATCGCGCCGTGCGCCAGGAACGGCTGCAGGCCCTGCGGCAGGCGATCGGCGAGCTGCCGCCCCAGCAGCGCCTGTGCATGGAGCTGCGCGTCTACCAGGACCGCGGCGTCAAGGAGATCGCGGCGGCCTTGAAGATCTCCCCGGAGACGGTCAAGGCGCACCTCTTCCAGGCGCGCCAGCGGCTGTGGGACCGGCTGCACGATCGCTTCGACGTCGTCGATCTCTGAAGCGGGAGCCAACGTGGGCGAGAACTCAAGCGACTTTCGGGAAGCCCTGGCGGAGCTGATCGACGCGAGCGGCCCGCCCCCGGCGGAGCACCCCTCCGCCGACCGGTGGCTCGCCTACCACCGCGGGGAGCTCGCGGCCTCCGAGGAGGCGGCGCTCCAGGAGCACCTGGTGCGCTGCCGCGACTGTTTCGACCTGGCGCAGGCGGCGGAGGCATTCGCCGAGCCCGGCGGCGAAGAGGGCGCCTCGATCGCCTCGACCGGCCTCTGGCGCCTGGTGCGGCAGCGGCTCGAGACGGCCGGCGAGATCCCCGCCCGAGCGCCGGCGAAGCCCGCCTGGCGGCGCCACTTCCCCAATACCCTCGCGGCGGCCCTCTTCCTGGCGCTGGTGGGCTCGACCGCCTGGAACGTGCGCCAGCAGAGCGCGCTCGCGGGGCTGCGGGCGCCGCGCCCCGATGCGCCCATCGTCGACTTCTCCGCCGGCGAGCGCCGCGCCCCGGCCGAGATCACGCGCCGCGCGGGCACCGGCCCCTGGATGCTCGTCTTCCATCCCGGCGACGAGCTGCCCGTCTACCGGCTGGCCATCCGCGACGCCGCGACCGGCCGCGCGCTGTCCGCCTTCGAGCTGCGGCCCAACGCCGACCTCGCCCTGACGCTCGACCTCCCCGAAGGGCTGCCGCCGGGCCGCTATCGGTTGGAGCTCGCGGGCGGCTCCGGCGGGAGCGCGGGCAAGGTCCTCGAGACGAACCTCCTGCGCGTGACGGAGGCGGGACCGGAAGGCTGAAAGCTACGGCGGCGACGACGGCTGAGAGGACTCGGGGGCGAGGTCGCGCCCGCTCGGCGCTCCGGGCGACTGGGGGGCTCGGCCTTCTCCTGCTCGCCAGCCTCGGCTGCCGCGGCGAAGCGCAACGAGTGGCGAGCCGCGCCGCCGCGCGCCACGGCGCCGCCCCCGCGCCCGTCTGCGAGGGGCCGCGGTCGCTGCGGCTCGCCGTCCGCGAGGGCGAGTACCTCCACGCCGTGGCCGAGCAGGAGGCGCGCGACGTCGCCGTGACCCTGTCGGATGCCGGCGGCCAGCAGCTCCTCGCGGTGGACAGCGTCGTCTTCGGGCGCCCTCCCTGGCCGGCCG
>Ga0307470_10000723_pt1 | contig 14551 bp, 29 predicted proteins | sample atmos_gasesAM3C__FD_204565 | JGI IMG/M metagenome (GOLD analysis project Ga0307470, IMG submission 204565) | Hardwood forest soil microbial communities from Morgan-Monroe State Forest, Indiana, United States - atmos_gasesAM3C_05 | ecosystem: Environmental > Terrestrial > Soil > Temperate forest... | reverse complement strand
AGTTGATCGGGCGGAAATCCGCGTTCCCCTCCACGTTCTTCGGCCAGTAGCCCTTGCTAACGAGTTGTAGGAGCGGAAGCGGGACCTTCGCGGAATCGCAGCGGTACATGCGGATCATCCCCGCGTCGATCTCCGGGCGGCAGGGCTCGCAGCCGCCGCCGTCCAGCGTCAGGAGCAGAGTCGCCTTGCCGGTCTTCTTCGCGATATAGCGCGCGAACCATTTCACCTGCGAGGTCTTCCATGAGCCGGATGGACCGTATATGACTCCGCTACGCGCCATTGTTATTCACCATCCCCTGTTCCCGCTCGCGCCGCTCCACGTAGCGCAGGATCGCGAGCCGAAACAATTCGCTCACCTGCTGGCCGTCCCGCCGCGCCACCTTGCGAATCCGCTCCAGCATGCGGCTGGATAACCGGAAGCTGACCATCTCGTCCTTGCTGTGTTTGATCGTCATACGCGAGTGATACGTCCTTGAGGTGAGGAGATTACTGTGTGTATGCGATTCTGTCAAGTGCTATTTTATATTATTTATATTATTTTTCAGGGTGCGCTCCCGCTCCGCGACTCGCTCCAGGATGGCGGGGGTGGCGATGGCGAGAATCCTACGCGGCATTGACATAAACATTCCGTACAGCAAGCCTGCAACTCCTGAAGCGGCTAATGGGGCCTCATCTAGCCCACGTTGAGATTCCTCGCTCGCAGCCCGCAGCGTCTCCTGCACGATGGCGGCACGGTCAGCGCACCAAGCGCAATGGGCAGGCTCTCCTCCTACTCGCGCGACTGGTATGCCGTCAATGTACTCCAATTCAGATGAATCTTCGATCCAGCACGCTTTCGGATGCCCACAGTCCAGCTCCTCCGCCAGCTTCCTCTCGCTGGACTCGGGCGTCACGGGGTCGGTCATCGCGCATCTCTTCGTAATCGGAATTGCAAATAGTCTCGCCCGCGTTGCGTGATTGAATACCAGTTGCCGGGGCCACCGCTTATATAATCCTTGTCCTTCAAGGCCCATGCAGTACGTAAAGAGCGCCCATCGAAGTGCAGATCGCCATGCCTACTTTTCCCAAAGCGAATAAGTGTCTCTCGCTGCACTTTTGTTAAGCGGTTCCACGGCCATCTTTTCGGCGTCACTTGGCCATTTGCCATCTTCGGCTCCTTTTTAATACGTTCCTTCTGAAGCTCGAATAAAAGCTGTTTCTTTATCAGGCCCATCAGCTCTTTCGTTATAAATTCTTTGGTGACATACAGAGCAGTAGGTCGCAGATCCGCTAGTGAACCCACCCTCATGTTTCGGCGCTCTTTCAAAGAAACCACAAACGTAATACTCAATTCTCTGCATGTTCTTGGTTAACTTAGGATTGTGCATCTTCGGCTCCTGTCTCGTGCGCTGGTGGGCGCTCCGAAGTGCCCTCCCAATAGTTGCGTCGTTTTGGAGCGATTCCGTTCAGCGCCAGCAAGATAATCGCTGATTGCATCGGCGTAACCTCCAGCATATCCCTCGGATGCCAGACCTCTTCCGTACTTACCGACCGACATGCTGGAAATCTCCTTCTGGATATTGCGATACACCTTGACCAGCTTCCTCTTGATGCTCCTACTTGCCATTCGTGCTCACCTTCTCGTGCAGGCGGAGGAGGGCTTCGACGGCGGCGTCAACATCGTGAAGCAAATGCAACGCTATTGCTACGAGCAGCGCCTTTGGTGAATCAAGCCAGCCGCCTGTCGGTCCTGTGCTTGAAGTGATTTGCGCCTCAACGACACTCAGGCATCGAATTTGTTCTGCTTCCATAGCCTTCTTCACCAGCCCCTTCACTTCCGCCTCGTGACGCTCCCGCTCGGCGCACCACAGGCAATGGCCGAATGGTTGACCTTCGCCAGTTTTCATGTTGACGCCGTTTATTGGTGAGTAGCTGTCCGTGTCGCCCCAGCACGCCCTCGGATGCCCGCAGGCCATCGGCTCTTGCGCGGCGGCTGTGGCGGCGTCGACGAACTTCTGCAATACATGCGCGATATCGTCTACCGGAAGAGGTATCTCACATAGCTTGCTTCTCAGTGCGTTATAGTCAAACATCATTTCAAGGTTCCTTTCCGCCCTTCAAGTACGCGCACGAAGCGTCGTAATTCTTCAAGCTCTTCCATGTCTACCTTATAGCGCTCCTTCGCGCTCTCTGTAGCGGCGTTCCAGACAACTTCGGCGCGAGCCTCCTGATCCATTTCGTACCAGCCCGGTATCGCAACAGGCCACCATTGCTTAAACGTCATTTCCCTGTTCCTTTCTCCCGCTGCAACTCGGCACGCACATTCCCGACACGCGCAGTAAGAGCTATGGCGTCGTCAAGAACTTGTTTAAGCACGGGAACATTTGCTCCGTAGTAATTGGAGTCCATGTGTTCGCGCATACGTAAGCAAGCGTCTAACAGTGCAGCTCGCTGCACGTGCACGGCAGCGCCTCTTGTGCCACTTGCTGTGGAGTTGGCCGGGGTGTCGTGGGTGCTTCGTTACTCATTATTCGTCCTCTCCCGCAGCACCGACTCGATGCCGTTGCAGATCCTTACAGATCAACTCCGCAGCCGCTTCCTGTTGCTGATAGCTCACAGCAACGTCTCCGGCGCGAATCCGTACTGCACTCCGCTCTCCAGCGCGCCCGCAACGCCACCCGCGTTCGCGCCGATCCACCCGTGCCCCCACAGGAGACCGTTCGCGCAGGTGAACTGGAGTGGCGAGGGGATCAGATACGGCACGAGCTTCCACGCGCCGTCGGCGAAGATATAAATCTCAATGTCCGGGTCCTGGTTCGGCGGGCCGGTGAGATAGTCGAGGGAGTAATAGTTCACGGTGGGATTCGGGTCCGCGTCGCTGAACACGATCCAATACTCCGCGCCTGCGACGAGCACGGGCTGCGGCGTGAAGCAGATGAGCGGGAATCTCCCCTTGCCGGACGAGGGATCAGGGAATTGCGCATCGGGCACTTTCACTCCGCTTGCGAGCGCAGGGATGGACGGCACTCCCGGAGGGACGCCTTCCTTGAAGAGTTGCGCCGCGATGCTCCCTCCAGTGCCGCCGCTGTACCCCGCCGCGTGGTCGATATCGTAGCAACGCACCGAGGCGAGCGGCGAGGAGTAGCGCGCGCGGAATCGTATTCCCCCCTTCACGTTGTACTTCCCTCCGATGACCTCGTTACTGAGTCCCGTCGCGATGATGGTCATTGTGTGCGTTCTCCTTTTCAGCGATGCGTTCGCGTTCGCGTTCGTTCTGCCTCTCCCTCCGCAGCCGCGCGTCCTCCGCCTTCCACTGCTTCAGCCAGCGGTACAGTGTGCTCCGTCCGATGCGCAATCGGCGTCTCGCCTCCTGCGGCCCGTGCGAGTCGCGCAGCACGCGCAGCACGTGCTCACGGATGGCATGGGCGAGGGATTGGTCGAGTTCAGGCATCAGCGTCCGCCGTCCCAGTATCGAAAGGCTATGAATTCTCTCTTCTCGTCCATTCTGTAGCCATAGAACCATTCGTTGTGCTCGGACACGAGAAGCGCGCACTGTTGCGGCTTAAAACGATCGGACAGGCACAAGCGATCGCGCAGGCGACGCAAATACCAGTCGGCAGACAATAGCAATAGGAGTAGCAGGATGATGGTATTGCCTGCTTGTCTCACGCTTCTGCCTCCGCGATCTCCGCGAGCTGCTCGTTTCACCTTCGCGTGGCCCCGCGCGAGCGCCCGCTCGTACACCTCGCCGATGGCGTTGACGAGATCCTCGGCCAGCACGTCCCCGCGCGTCCGGTCGTTCTGGCGATCGCGCCGGTACGCGGCGACGATGCGGCGTACACTGTCCGCCTCGTAGTGCTCGATGCGCACGCGTTCACTCATTGATGAAATCCTCCTCTACTTCGACTACAGATTGTCCGGTGAGACGCTTGGCCTCTTCGATGGCCTCTTTTACGCTATACACGCCGTGAATGACAATCTGCTCCTGATCTTCCTCGGTGATCTTCTCCAGCAGCACGGTATACTTAGCCATTGCCGTTACCTCCTTGCTCCTGCGGATGATTCGCCTTACGAATCTTATACAGCCCGCTTGCGAGCGGATCGCGCTTCACGTCATCCGAGCCGTAGCATACTCTCGAATAGCTGCACGTAGTAGGGTACTCGCAGGCGCGACGCGTCTGCGGGAAGTGAATATTGAGCAAGTGTCGTCGCTCGCCTTCGTCGGTCGCGGAGTTCACCGCCGCGACGCCCTCGGCGATTCTACGCTCCTGCGATTCCATCTGATCGACCATGTCTCTTAGATCGTCTGAGTTTCGATAACAGGTGATCGGCGGCACAAACACCACGTCCAGCGGATGCTGCACGGTCAGCCCGACCGCCTGCGCGTCGCACTTATACCCCAGCAGCCGCGGGGGCATCCCCATCGTGGTGTCCTCGCCGGACATCGTTTCCGCCGCGTCGTCGAGCGCGTTGATCCATTGCTTAACGGAATATACAACCTCCCATACGGGGCGAGATTTCCAGTTCTGCCACGCGAGCGAGCCAGTCTTGCCATCCTCACGGATATAATCCCACGACCACGCGACGTCGCCGATGTTGTATCCCGCGCTCCCGCGCATCGGCACGCTCACCGCCTCGTACGCGCGGATGAGATGAGACTTCTGCGAGCGCATCTCCACGCCGAAGCGCGCGCTGAGTTCCTTGTCCTTCCACCGTTCGCCCTTGAGGAGATATTCGTAGCGCACGGCGAGGATGCGAGGAGGGGCGTCGAGCGCGCTCAAGTATCTGAACATCGCTCCGTAGCAGCCTTCTCTATCCCTTTCCGGCAGGTCTGTGAAATCGATTCCCTCAGCGCCGCCTTCTAGCTCCAGTCTCGGGCGATTATGAATACGTTCCCACCACTCCGCCAGTCGGCGTTCTATTTCGATCCCCTCGCTCATCCCCTGCATGTCGTGCTCGGCGTCGCGCGCCTTGCGCAGGTCCCACGCTCCAGTCGTCTTATAGCTCAGGAGATACAGTTGATTCGACTCGCGGTCGCGGAGGAGCGCGTCGGGGCGGGACATGAACATCAGTATCCTAAACGGATCGTCCTTGATGCCTTCGGGATGCACGTTGAATCGTGAGAGTTCCCATTCCCCCTCCCGCTCCACCTCCAGCACCTCGAACTGTTCGAGCAGTGGACGCAATCGCCGTCGAGCGTACGCCCGCACCAGCGCTTCCACGAGCGCGGACTGTTCGCGGAAGAGATATTCGTCGAATTCGTTGCGCCGCTCGTTCGCTATTGCGAATCCCATTTCGCTTACGCTATCCAGTCCCGGCACGCTGCCCTGTGTAGGGCCGAGGGATGCGAACGACGCCTGTTCCGCATCCGGCGCGTCCAGCGCGTGCTGATACTGCGCGAAATCCGCGAGCGCAACCGCGATGGCGGCCTCCTCGTGGATTTCCAATTCCGCTTGCCCTAATTGATTCAAAACTCCACCCACGCCATGCAGATAGTAAGTATGCTGCGCGGATTCAAGCAGCGACGCGAGTCCCTTGTGCACGCTCGACCCGACCGCGAGCGGGAGCGGCATCCGCGACGATTGAATGCCCATGCCGTTCTGATGGTATCCGTAGAATCGAGCACGTAAACAGCGTTGCGCGCTCTCGTAGCGGCTGCGGTCCACGTACACACGAGTCGTCATTGAGCCTTCTCCTCCCATGAACGAACACGAAACCACTTCCCATCTGCATAGCCGTAGAATTTAACCTCACGCGTGACTGACTTCCCCTTTACCGTGTACTCGAACAATGCGCAGGATGATCCATTCCCGGTCAGCCACGCACCATACGGAGAACTTATAAGCGTATCCCGGGTAGGATCAAATTTAGTTACTTCTGTGACCGACGAGCACAACGCCTCACGCAGCTTTATAAACTGATGGTCAACGTAGAGTATTGGTGCCCATACGGATAGATCAACGAGCAGCAGAACGACGACCAAGATGCCCCTAGCTCTCATATTCCCCTCCGTCGTCTGCGTGTGGTCGATGGATCAATGACAATCCGCCAGTGCGTGCGCGGATGCTTCTCACACTGTTTCAAGATCGCGCGCGCGGTGAATGGAATCGGACAGTCCTTGATCGCCTTATAGAAATATTTTAGGAGTTTGTCCTGATTGCGCTGCGTCATGTAATTGCGTTGCGTCATCGCAGCAGCCCCTCCCGCTTCGCCTTCTCCGCAGCGCTCTCCAGGTTCTTCAAATTCTCCTTATTCAGCCCCGCGTAGACGCCAACCGGCATGAATCCCACGTCCAGCTCATCGTCCAGCTTCAATCCCGCGATGCCGAGCGCCGCCTCGGTCACCCTGATGCAATTCCATCCAAAGCTGGCATCGGCGAATTTCAGCTCCACCCGCCGCTGACCATCCGTGTGCTGTGTTCCTGATTCGATGCTGACTACTTTCGCTTTCATAATCGCGCCCTCCATTGTGCGTGTCCCGATTATACACACCCCGCGAATCCTGTCAAGCAAAATCTTCATACGATTATGGTACACAGTGTCACAACTAACCTCACAGCACTGGGGAGTAATGGATTCGACACAAGAATATGCAATAAAGACTTGACAGACATACTCTCCATAGTGTGTTATCACCTCGGATTGTAGTATCTCCTGAGACGATTCAGCGGACTTATGGCGAGGGGTAATGGAGATTGCCCCTCGCCACCTTCCTCTGCTTCTCACCTCTAAACACTACAGTCCGCTGAATAGCACTTAAAATTAAAAATAAGGAGATGACCTACACGTGTCTACAACCACGCCTGCATCCGTCATCGTATCCGATTCACCGCAACGGATTTACTCTCATGCTCCGCTGTCCACTCCATTTCAGCGTTACCTCAATCGCATCGGCCTCGACAAGAAAGCCCAGCGCCTCGCGGACATCGAACGATTGTGGAAATGGTACCGCGCCTCCGATGACCTATCCGACGCGTGGCGTCAGACTCCCTTCACGTCCATGATACGCACGGAAGTGTACTTCGCCACGCGCACCGCGAAGGATCACCTCGCGCAGTTCGCAGCGTTCGAGCAGTTGATCCCCGTCGGCGGATGGTTCACGCGAATAGATTTCGTGTTCTACTCGCCGAAGTGCACCATCCAAGACGCATCGCACATCGAAGATCAATCGACGGTACGCGCCATTCGCAAGCTCGCGTCGGCGCTGCTTCCCGGTTCGATAGACAAGCTCGGCGCGGTCACGGATCATGGCAGCCGGTGGAATCGCCGGGTGAAGGTGCTGTACGCTCATCCGCTTGACGCGCACGCCCTCGCGGAGATTCAATCCTCCCTTCCCTCCGGCGTGATCGTCCAGCGGCATATTCACCCTAAATCCGCATTCGCGGGCGAGTTGCGCGCCTGGGCGAGCGCGGATCTTCCCCTCGATGAACTCGAACGCGCAGACGTGGAACTGTTCCTCCACGGATTACAGCAGACGGCGGTGCATGGCGTACCGAAAGAAATCGCCGCGCAATTTGCACTAGAGCATAAGAAGCCTTGTGCAAATTTGCCCTTAACCGTCGAAGATTTAGAGTCGATCATCCTGCCCGCATGCGACGCGAAGCCCTCCGTGTATGTCCCCCGCAGCCCGAAAACAGGTAAACTCGCGCGATTCGTGAGCGTCACGGTGGATCGTGACACGCAGGTGGAGGATATTCTGCCCGATGAATGGCATGAACTTCCCTTGCTGGAGTGAATCGCGGACGACAATTCACCGAAAATTCTGTCCGTGTGCCCGCGCGATCCTAACTGAGATTAAGCCACTCGTGAACATGCGCGATCATTTGTACCTGTTCGTCCACTTGGGCATCCGTGAGATCATCCCAAATTTCAGCCAAATCAGGCGTGGGATGCAGCCGAATGTCATTCAACAAGGTGATTGCATCCTGAATGTTCTGTTCCCGCGAAGAGTCTTCCGTAGCTCGTGCTAATGCGTTGTGTACGTCAGTGTTCATCGTATCCTCCGATTCAGATTTGACTCCAGCCGATTCAGTCGATTCAGAACGCCGCCATCACCACCCACGCGAGCGCGTACAGGAGCGCGGCGACGGCGAGGATTGCGCCCAGCTGCGCGATGCGCTTCGTTACGATGAGCATTCGCGCCCCCACTGTTCCGCCATTGCGTCCGCAATCCCCTGTAGCGTGCGGCTGCGTTCCTTCCATCGTTCCGGCCCAGGTGATGCATAATGTACTCTCTGCTTGCGACCCTTAACAATTCGTGTCGGCTTCAATGTCGGCAGGTCCTTGAGCCACAGACACGTAGCTTTCGTCTCACCATGTCCGAATTGCCACGGCTGAATGATCTGGTCTGGCCTACGTATCCGCGTGCTGATTATCCCGATTGGATTTTCCAGTGCGATACGGCAAGCGCTACCACCATTTCGCGGAGGATCAAGCAGCAATCGGACGAACTCCAGCGCCTTCGCTTGCTCGCCACGCTTTTTGTGAAACCATCGCGCACCGCTGACGGCCAGATGCGTACAAGGCGGAAAACTGATTATCAATTCCCAGTGTGGATAGCCGATGAGATCGCGCACATCACATTGTTCGTGATAAGGCGACCCATCCTCGGCAGGCAGCAGGTCACAGGACCATGCGTCGTGTCCGCGTCTGCGGAATGCTTCGCGCACGATGCCGCTGAACTCGCAGGCGATCAGCACTCTCATTCGCGCACCGTCACGTCGTCCATCCCGTTCCCGCCATGTTCCGCCACGAACGCCGCATTGCGAAATAGCATCGCCGTCGCGGGCATCCCCACACGGTCGAAGTATTCGGCAGCGCGGCGCAGCTCCATCGGCTCACGCGGATTCGCGTCACTCAGGATTTGTAGATCGATCGGATCAGCATAGTCGCTTTCGCCCGTCATCGTCGTGTACTCCCTTCGTTCGCTCGAATTTGATACAGCCTGTCTAGTGCATCCTTTGCTGCCCGTTCTAGATCCGCGCTCGTCGCGCCGTCGATTACGTCGTCGGCGTCGTCCGCATCTGAATCATCGTCTGCGTCCATCGTGTCATCCGCTGGCCGCGCGACGCGTGTCGGACCATGCGCTGCGCAGCTGGATAGCAGGAGCGCGATGATGATTAGCTTACGCATTCCGCTACTGACTCCATGCTTCGTCAGAAATGAATCCACCGGGCACCTTTGGGATGCGTTCCACAATCGGCGTATCCCCAGTTAGATTGAGTCTATGTCCGTCAAAATGCATATCACGCTCGATTCCCAATCCGAAACGTCCGCGTACGCTGGCCAGCTCCGACAATACAAAGTAGCCTAGTTCCTTCTCATGGCCGTCTACCAGACCAAAGAACTCCCAGTCCCCATCCTCTGTCTTAGAGCCTTCGGTTGCATACCATGTCCATGAGCCTGTAGGGTCGAAAAATTTAACTATGATCGTCGGCGTTTGATTGTGTTCCTGCGAGCCTAGCGGAGACTTCGCTAGCCGTGCTTCGATTTCTTTCGTAAGTAGCTTCATTGTGTATCCTCCGGTTACGATTCAGATTCAGAGTCAGACCACGCACTCCGCGATGCCCACCACGCGATTCGCGGATGGGACACACGCAATGCACGATTAACTCAAATCAGACATCGGCGTGAATCCGTAATTCCCCGCCGTCTGTTTGAACAATGCGACCAGATCGCGCCAATTCCCCTCCACGAATCGCACGTATCCGTCATGGTCGGTAAACTCCCATCCTGAAATATAATGCGACTTGCCGAGCGGCAGACAATTCCACGCACGCGGAACGCGTTTTATCGTCCAGCGATAGATGTTGCCCGTTGCGTCGATCAATCGAATGCTGATCGCTTTCGTGTCCATCGTATCCTCCCCATTCGCGCAATGTATCCCATCGCGCGGAATTGCGTCGATTACGCTTCCTCACCACACGGCGCGATAAACCGTATCCCATGTATCGCGGACATGCGATTGAGATTCATCGCTCGCCGACGCGCGGCATCCAGCGAGTCATACGGGAATGCTTCGCTTCGATCATCCGACACGAACGCTTGCCCAGCGCGGCCCGTGTAATAGACCGTTGCGCCGTCTTGCTTGCGTCCAATCACCTGATAACTATCGCTCATGTGTGTTCCCTCCACGCTCGCAATGTATCATCATGGCACAGATTATGTCAAGCGAAATCGTATGACACCTAAAAATAATAGCGAAAGTACGACGAAGATAGTACGATGTAACGAAATGTTACCAAATCATGCTATAATGTGGATTATGGACAAGCTATCACTGTACATGCTCACTGACCCAACAGGAGCTCGGACTTGCTACATAGGCATGTCGATTGATCCCGTCAAGCGCTTGGCTCAACACATCAATGATCCCACGAATCGAGATATGCGCTTGTGGATACAATGCTTGCGCGTTCGTGGCCTATCTCCTACCCTTACCATATTGGACAGATGCGACCAGAGCGAAGCCAAGGTTGCCGAAGAGGATGCAATTGCTATCGTGCGTGCGGTGCGTGGCGTTGATTGCCTCAATCGTAAAAATTACGCGATATGTAGATGAGAAAGTGCCTAGCTACAGACGTGTCGACATGTCGGCACACGCGTGTGAAGTCTAATCATCTGCCGAAATGTCGGCATCTGCACATCGTGTCGCAGTCCGCGATGTCCATCAGTCCGATGGCCGGCCAGCATGGGCAGCTTGGGCCCAGGTGACCGGTGCGACGCGCACCGCGCAGCTGCCGACGCTCAACGCGACGCTGCGTATGGTACTCACGGTAGTAATAGCCCGCACGCGACGCATAGTATGGTCGCCGGCCCGCTGGGTTGTCCGCCGACGGGGGTGGGGCGGACGGCGACGTGTGCGCACAGTGGATATCCCTATCTATCATTTTTTATTTTTTTAGTCAACACGTTTATTTTCATATGATTAAGTATATACGGCAGCGGAGTACGATTGCCGTTGACAGTACGACGGAGACGTAGTACGATGAATACTGCGTGGCGTGGTCGCGAATGGTTAGGGGAGCTGAAATACTAGTTGCCACTGGCGAGTAAGCTCCCCGCCATTAATATAACTATAAAGCGAGAATATGTCAGAGTCCTCCATTATACTATCCGCGCCGTCACCACTCTCCCCTGAGGCCCTCGACCGCCTCGCATCGCTCCGCCGCGAACGCCGGCGTATCAATCACGAAATCAACGAGATCCTGCGCGACGCGGCGGGTGGAATCGCAACGGTCGCTCGTCAGCCGGTCGTGTGCCTCCGCTGCGGCTGGTCCTGGACGCCGCACAATCCGCTCGTCCGGCCTCGCATCTGCGCGCGCTGCTCGTCCTCCGCGTGGGATCAGCCTCCGACCGCGAACTCGCGCAAGCCGTCCGACCCGCCGCTTGCGTCGTGGAGGAAGCGCGAAGGGAAGCGGCGCGCGCGGTTGCAGCTGGAGCCGAAGCGGATCGCGCATCGGAGGACGAAGGAGGAATTGCTGGCCGACGCGAAGGAGAAGATTGCTCTGAGTATAGCTTCGGAGAAGACGCGCGCGCAGGATATTGAAAATATGATAAATAGGTTTATACCTCCGCGACTAACCGCGCTACTACCTCCGCCGCCGTCGCCGTCCGCGTCCGCGCCCGCGCACACCTTCTCGACCGCGCTCCCGCAGGAGGCCGCGATGGGTACGCTATCACAATGGCTACGCAGCGTCGTCGAAGATCCCTCAGAGCCGCAGCCAGAGCGGGTATCGTCTCACGCACCGTCGCCGTCGTCCCTGCCGCTTGTGGAGAATCCTATGGAAAGTGTGGAAAAGGAGATAGTTCCTTATGCCGATGGCGAGTATAGCGATGCTCGTACTACTGATCGCATTGATAATATCGTCGATTCTATCCCGGTCGAGCAGAAGAAGGAGATAGTGATCGACGTCCCGCCCGAATCCGTCGGTCTCCCAGCCACCGACGCCGAAAGCGAAGAGCTCGCGAAGGCGAAGGAGGAAGTATGGCCGACGACACGCAGCGACGAGTGAGCGATCTCACTGCACACACTGCGCCGCTTGGCACCCGCCGCGTGATCCTTCGCTGGCAGCGCTACTGGGAGCCGCGCTGCGTCGTGGCCTCGCGACGCGCCGACGACATGGACGCGGTGGACGCCTTCCACGACTTCAAGCTCGCGTACAAGCGCCGCATCGACACGCTGCTCCGCGCGAAGATTCGCTGGTCCGTCATCACCGCGAACGCGCTCGACTCGCCGCTACAGCTCGGCATCGAATTCGACCGCAATCTCGCTCTTGCAATCGAGCGTAGACGATGTAGACTCGGACGCGAAAAGGGGAAAGGGAGAAAGTATGCGCATAAAACACGTTAAGCCTCTGCTTCTGGATGGCACCTTGCGTGTTATTAATGCCGTCTTTTATACAATCCCCCCATGGGAAACCGGAGACGACTGGGACTCGCGGAGCACGCGGGTGGTCGAGGAATTAGGGAGTGAAACCGTTATCATGCCGATCCGGGAAGGCGTAGCTGAGGAAGAGATTAAGCGTATGGAGCGTGAGCATCGGGCCAAGTATCCTGACTATTATAAGCACAAGGAGAAATAATGACCGGACGGGAAGCGGTAGTAAATAAAGCGCTGAACGGAATCGAACTCCGCGAGATACTCAAGGCTGACTTCGAACGCCTGCTCGACGCGGAAGGATTATTGTCCCACTACGTGGCATATAATCGTATCGGCTATGATCTTACTCTACGCCTTCATCTGGATAATCCATACTATCCTGAGTCGTCTGTGGCGATCGCTTCGAAGGCGTCTGAAGCGCAGCCGGGCGTAGAGCCTGCGCCATTGCGCGATACGTCGGACGAGGCGATCGCGTCCGGGCAATCTCTCCACCGCGATATCTCCTCCCCCAACGCCGAGCGCCTCCGCCATGGGCTCACGCTGCCCGTCGAGACGCGCCAGCAGGACGGCACGACGCAGATCGAGCAGGTGAGGTATCCGCCGCAGCCGGAACTCGGTCCCGGCGACGTCACGCTGAAGGACACCACGAAGGAGACGCGGGAAGCGTGGAAGATCCCCGCGAGGTGATTCATGCCGATAGCTCCTCCGCCATCTACCTTGAACGATTCCGGCGGCACCGACTGGCACGCCGCCTACACGCACCTGATGCAGACGATCATGGCGAATAATCCATCCGCGCGGTGCTATGACTCCATGGGGAAGCTGATCCGTCCGCTGGAGAATTATCACCCGCAGATCCGCGCATGGTGGAGGAGCTTCGCCGCGAGATGAGTATCTTCGCTGAACTCCGCACGCTCGTACTCTTACGCCGTGTAGCCATCGCGCAGGAACGCACCGCCACTCTCCTCGAAGAATATATGGCGCACCTGCGGGAGGAATGGCTGCGCGCGCAGTCGCGTAAGCCCCGCGCCACGGAATTCTCCTCCTTCGACGCCGAGGCTGCCAACCGCGAATGGATCGAAGCGCAGGAGGCGGGCGAGGTGGGCGCGACGCTGGAGGATCGCTCCCGCGTATGAGCCCTTTCACTTCCACGCCTGCATCCCGCGCCCGTCGCGAAGCCGCGTATCGCGCAATCGACGTGGATCCTACGCTCGTGCGGCTCCAGCCACATATTACCTCGCAGTTGCGTATGTTATCGCGGAAGTTACATCGCCGGAATCTCCCTTCCTCGCCGTACTACTACCTGAAATTCGCGCCCGGCGAGATCGCACGTAAGATCGTCGCGCTGTACTATTCCCTCCCGCGCGACCAGCGCGACATGCTGCCTATCGAAGCGTACTGTATCGCCGTCGGCGAACGCTCGACCGAAGTCTTCGAGATCATCACTCGCGCGGTGGCGGCTATCTCCCGGCAGACCTCCGCGATCATCGCCGCTTCCGCGCATCCGGCAGTAGTGGATAAGACCGTGGAGATGGCGCTCACCGACGAAGGGATCAAGGACCGCAACACGCTGCACAAGGCGGTGGGATTCCTTCCTACGCCGAAGGGCTCGCAGACCACCGTGAATGTCGCGGCGAACGCGAACGCAGTCACACAATCTACGACTGTACTTGCGCCTCCGCCCGAGCACACCGTGCGCACGCTAGTAGACTTATTCAACGAAGCGCGCGGACTGCCGCCCGCGAGCGCGCATATCCTGCCCGTCTCCGTCGCGGAAGTGGATTCACTGCCCGCGCGGATGCCCTACGAGGACGACGAACGTGTGTCAGTAGACGCAGACGACGATTCCTCCGACGACGATGTACGCACAATCTAAGGTAAGCGCGCGATTAGAACTAGCGACGAAGCGTTACGGTCGCACGCCTGAGCCGCACTCCGTCGACGAGGTAGAATCGTTCGAGCGCTACCTCATCTCCAAGGGGAAGTATACCTACAACGATCACGGCGCGCCCGCGGGGACGCAATCCCTCACCGAGTTCGATCGCCTGTGGATACTCAACGAACAGATCATGGTGATGTGCGACGCCTCCTACGCGCTCACGCGATACTGCTTCATCAAGAACGAGCAGAATATCATCCAGCGCTTCAGCTTCCGTATTCCGCAACGGCTCCTCTACAATATCATCTGCGA
>Ga0307470_10000722_pt1 | contig 14557 bp, 10 predicted proteins | sample atmos_gasesAM3C__FD_204565 | JGI IMG/M metagenome (GOLD analysis project Ga0307470, IMG submission 204565) | Hardwood forest soil microbial communities from Morgan-Monroe State Forest, Indiana, United States - atmos_gasesAM3C_05 | ecosystem: Environmental > Terrestrial > Soil > Temperate forest... | reverse complement strand
GAGAAACCGCGGGGACTTGTCGATGGCGACGACCCGGCCGGATGGTCCCGTCATTTCCGCCAGGTCGATGGTCGCGTAGCCCGGCCCGCAGCCGGCATCGACCAGAGTCTGTCCCGTCGTGAATCCCGCGCGCACCCACGCATCCAGGGCACGCGGCCGCCAGACGCGATGCTGCAAGCCGAGGCGTGCGATCTCCTCATCGTGAGTGCCGAGCACATACTCTTGTTCGTCGGTCATTACCATCCCCCGCAGATGAAACACGCCATCGGGCGTCGCCGTTCGGGAGTCTGGGGTCGGAGTTGGCAGTGTTGAGCCATGAATTGTCGCGACATCTCCGGCCTGCCAGTCGGCGTCGCGACGATGGTGAATTGTGATGAATATGAGAAGTGGTCGCTCCGAATTACCGTCGGGCAGGAATGCCCGACGGAAGCAGGCAAGAATGCGAATGCCTCGCCAACTCGCGGATAAAACGCGACGGCTCAATCAGGATGTCGAGGCGGGCGGCGACGTAGCGCAGGCATTCTTGCCTGCTGCCGCCGGGCGTCCCTGCCCGGCGGTGGTTTGGAGTTGGGGCTCCGGGGGGCGGATAGCCTGCATTTCGCACATGCAAGGGGATTGGCGGCAGCGCGTTGCTGAAAGGTGTGAAAAATGCGGATTTGAGTGGTCACCGACAGAACGTCGTTATCCTCGTGGCGGACGGTGTCAAGACCGTCGCACCCGAGACGCGGCAACGCGTCGTGGGCATTCCCGTGTCGACAGCGCTACACCCTCGGCGCGCACGGCGGAACCCGGCGCGCAGCAACGTTGCCCTCCGGTGCTCAGGCTCGCACAGCGCGCGCTGTAGCGTTGCGCCATCGGGCCGCAGTGCGGACAGGGCGTGCCGCGCGTGCGGACAGGAAGAGCCGCAATGCGGTCAACAAGCGCCGCACGTGCGGCCGTGAAGGGCCGCAATGCGGGCACCTTGGTGCGCACGTGCAGTGCGCGCGCAGATCAGAGCCCCAGCAGCCTCGCCGCGTTGCCGCCGAGGATTCCGGCGCGGTCGGCGTCGGAGATTGCCAGGGCGTTGATGCTGCTGAGCATCTTCGGCAGGCTGCCGATCTGGTGGGGGTAGTCGCTGCCGGCCAGGATGTGGTCGGCGCCGGCGAAGGCGATGGCCAGTTGCAACGCGTGCACGTCAAAGTTCACGGAGTCGTAGTAGAACTCCTTGAGGTAGGCGCTGGGCGGACGATCGATGTTGGCGCGGCACTCGGCGAAGGCCTCGAATCCTCGGTCGAGGCGCTCTGCGAGGTAGGGAATGGCGCCGCCGAGGTGGCCGAGAGCCCAGCGGATGCGCGGGAAGCGGCTGACGGTGCCGCTGAAGACCAGGCTGGCAGCGGCCAGAGTCGTGTCGAGCGGAAAGCCGACCAACGGCATTAGCCAGTAGTCCTTCATCGCTTCGACGCCGACCGGCGATGTCGGATGGATGTGAATCACCGCGGCCAGATCGTTCGCCATCTCCCAGAGGGGGAGGAATCGCGGATCGCTCAGGGCCACGCCGTTGATGTTGCTGAAAACCATGCTCCCGGCGAATCCAAGCTGCTTGCAGGCGCGCTCGAGCTCTTTCGCCGAGGCCTGCGGATCGCACAGCGGAAGCGTGGCCATAGCCATGAACTTGCCTTTGTAGTCGCTGACGATCTGCGCGAAGCCGTCGTTGACCAGTCGCGCCAGGGTGACGGCCATTGCCGGCTCTTCGACGTGCGTTCCGGGCGTAGTCAGGCTCAGGAGCTGCGTGACGCCGAGCTCGTCGATGACACCGGCGCGATAGGCGATGTCGCGATGGCCGCGCACGGCGATGTTGTAGTCGCCCGGGTAGTGCAGCCGCGGGTTGCCGTCGTCGTCGATGGTGACCTGCACGCGGCTCGAGCCGGAACGGAGCGCGTCGAGGTAGGAGGCCGGATAGAAGTGATTGTGAAAGTCGATGATCATTTGGACCAGAAGTAGTACACAGGCAGTCCGGCCAAGACAAGCAAAAGTCCGGTCACGCTCTCGATCGGCTCGGCGGCGATCTGAACGCCGACGATGACCATCGACGCGATGATGAAGACGATCGGCACGACGGGATAACCCCATGCCCTGTATGTGGGCGCATACGCAGCTCTTCTGCGAAGAATGAACAGCCCCGCCGCCATCAGCGCGAAGAAGATCCACTCGGTGTACACGACGCGCGTGAAGAGGCTTCGGTAGCTTCCCGTCGCCACTAGCGCGGAGGCCCATACCGCCTGCAGAACGATGGCGATGTGCGGGGTCTGGAAACGGGGATGGACGACGCCGATCCAACGGAACAGCAGGCCGTCGCGGGCCATGGCGAAATAGACACGGGGGCCGGCGAGGATCACGCCGCCGAGTGCGCCGAGGGCGGAGATGATGACGACGATCGAGACGGAGGCGGCGCCGCGCGGTCCTGCCACGGCGGTCGCCACGTCTGCGGCGATGCGCTGGGAGTGGATGACCTGGTCGAGTGGCAACACAAAGACGTAGGCGGCGTTCAGCCCGAGGTAGCAGAGCGTAACGATGGCGATGCCGATGACCAGCGCGCGTGGAATGGTCTTATGCGGTTCGCGCGTCTCTTCGGCTGCATACGTGACCATGTGCCATCCGCCGAATGCGAAGAGACCGGCCACCATGGCCAGAACGAAGTCGCGAAGTGTCGTCGGCGGCGTTGTTTGCGTGAGATGCCCAGCCGCCTTGTGCGGAGCAAACGCGACAACCATCACCAGGAGGATGATGATCGCTACGACTTTGGCGACGGTAAAGAACGTCTGGACGGCGCTTCCCTGACGGACGCCGATCACATTGATGGCGGACAAGATGAGGATCGCGCCGATCGCTACGACGCGCACGCCGCCGTCGCCGAGCGGCAGGAAGAAGCCAACGTACCGCGCCAGCACGACCGCGATTGCGGCGACGATTCCCGAATGCATGCACCAGAACATTGCCCAGCCCCACAGGAACCCGGCGGCGGGCGAGTAGGTCTCCTTCAGGAAGACGTAGACGCCTCCCGTGTGCGGAAACGCCGAGGCGAGCTCCGCGCAGACGAGCGCACCGAAGAAGGTGAGGACGCCGCTCAGCAACCAGACCAGGAGCATGCCGCCCACCGCGGGCACATGCCGCGTGATCTCCGACGGCTGCACGAAAATCGACGCGCCGATGATGATGCCGGCCACCATCGCGGTCGCGCGAAAGAGATTGATCGAGCGTTTCAGTGGGCGAAAACCGTATCACGCGGGGGAAGTCGGAGAGGCAGAGGCAACCACAGAGGCACAGAGGACACAGAGACTTCTCTGTGTTCTCTGTGTTCTCTGTCTCTCTGTGGTGCTCGGGTTTCCTAATTATTTGTCCATTTGTGACGCGGGTCATCATCGGAGCCGGAGACCGGACTCATCGTGAAGCACTCAAGTGTCCCGGCTCTTCAGGTCCCTCGCCTTGTGTCTCCTCGTCCTCGGCTGCGCCGCTCTTCATGCCGCAACCTACGTCGTCCCTCCGGACGACGTGATGATCGGGAGGGCGGACGTTATCGTCATCGCGCGAGCGCTTCACGCGCATGTCGAGAGCCTGCCGGAGCGGGGGATCGAGACCGTCACCGTGTTCGCTGTCGAGGAGGTTCTCAAAGGCGATCCTGCCGGCGGCCTTCGCGTTCGCAGTCCGGGCGGCGTCATCGAGAGGGAAGACCATCGCTTTGAGACCGAGATCGTCGCCGGCGCGCCGAGCTTCGTCGATGGCGAGCGCGTGCTCCTTTTCCTGAAGAAAACTCCGGATGGCGATTACGCCACCGCGGATCTTGGATTGGGGCTCTTCAGCTTTGCCACCGACGACCTCGGGCATCGCGTCATCGTTCGATCCGCCTCGGAGATCTCGGGCTGGAATCCCGACGGCTCCGCCTACGAAGAGCCGCACCGCGACACGGACCGCTTTCTCAGCTTCATTCGGGACACGGTCAATCGGCGTCCGGCCGCAAAGGACTACACGATCAAATCCTATCCTCTGACTGGCGAGAGCCATCCGCCCTCGGCATCTCAGTTCCGGCCAAGGGCGCTCAGCGCATTCACGGTGACGCAGTACACGCTGGCGTCATCCGCCAACAATGAGAACAGCAAGGGCTCGCGCTGGAAGACGTTTCCGTCCGTCGTCAACTGGAACCGCGGAAACTCGGGGATCAACGTAACGAACGGCGGCACGGATCTGATCAACAGCGCGTTCGCATCGTGGAACAACGAGGTCAGTTCCAACGTCAACTATGTCCTCTCCTCCTTCAATGCCAATCCCAACGGAATTCGTGAAGGGATCGACGGCGTGAACAACGTCGTTTTCGAAAAGGACATGACCGCATTCGGAGTGGCCGCCTTCAGTTGCAGCACCGGAGGTGTTCTCGGAACAGCGGGCATTCATCGTGCGATCAGCGATCCGTCCAACATCGTCAACGGCGAGGTCTTCTTTCAGATCACGGAAGGAGACGCCAGCATGAATCAGGGGGTGGGCGCCTGCCTGCCCGGTGGCGCCAATACGGTGACCCTAGGCAACTTTCTAACGGCGATCACTCACGAAATGGGTCACACGCTTTCCTTCCGCCACTCCGACCAGTCGCGAACGCTCATGCAGCTTTGCACGGACCAGCCCAACTACGACTGCACGAGTGCGGCGCTCATGAACCACATCCTCCTCGAGGGAGACAATGGCGCGCTGACGACATGGGACCGGCGCGCCGTGGAAGCGCTCTACCCAGCGCCGGCCGCTCCGGCGAGTCTTGTGGCCACGGCGGGGCAGAGCGGGGTGAGCCTCACGTGGGGCGCGGTCACCGGCGCGATGTCGTACACCGTCTATCGCACCGCGGACAATGCGAATTACTCGAACGTCGGGACGTCGGCGACGAACCTCTTTACCGATGCCAGCGCCGCCCCGAACACCGCGTACCTCTACAAAGTGACAGCCACGATCTCGGGCGTCGAGTCGCCCTTCAGCAACAAGGATTTGGCCACGACTGTCCTCTTCACCGATCCGGCGCTGGGCGTGCAATCGACCGCGATCAAGGCGGTTCACATCACCGAATTGCGCACAGCTATCGACGCGGTGCGCAAGCTCGCCAACGGCGGCGCTGAAAACCCCTTCAACTACACCGATCCGGCCATCACCGCGCAATCGACCGGCGTGAGGAAGATCCATCTCACCGACCTTCGCAACGCGCTCGACCCCGCGCGTGCCACGCTCGGCCTATCGCCGCTGGCGTATACCGACCCGGCGATCACGCAGCAGACCACCACAGTCAAGGCGGCGCATTTTGCGGAGCTGCGCAACGGCGTGATGTAGCGGCAAGGGCCGCACGCCCTGAAGGATCAGCTAAAATCACCGCTCATGAACCGCACCATCACCTGTCTCGTTCTCGTCGCCGTTGTTGCGTTTGCCTGTAAGAAGAAGGAGGAGCCTGCACCTGCGGCGCCGCCTCCATCGACGGCACCGAGCGTGGCGACGACCGCGACAACCACGACGGCCGCAACGCCGACCGGTACCTTTGCGGATGTGAAGCTCGATTCCGCCCCCGTGCCGGTGAACGGCCTTCAGCTCTGGCTGCGCGGCGACTTCGGCGTGACCGCCACGGAGGGGAAGGTGACGTCGTGGGCGGTCGAGGGATCACCGCTGAAAGCTGAGGCGAAGGATCCGGCCGAGCAACCGTCGATCGTCGGCAATGCCATCAACGGCAAGCCGGTAATTCGTTTCGATGGCGACCACAACATGCTCGAAGTGCCGATGAGCATCGACGCCGAGGCCGCTCCGGAGCTGACGGTGATCTCGGTGTGGTCGAGCGCAACCGCGGACAAGAACCCGCTGCGCAAACTCTACGGCGCCGACGACGGCGGCTACGACCGCGCCGCCGGCATCGACGACCGCGCCTCGGATGGCAGCAACTACACCGTCTTCGCTGGCGGCGGTGGAGTGGTTGGCATCTTCACCTTTGCCGCGAACACCACGAACCTGACGATCGAGAACTACGCCAACAAGAAACTCAACACCTGGGTCAACGGCGCCGCCGCGAAATCGAACATCGCCGCCGAGTACGACCACATGCCCGACCACCTCTACATCGGCGGCACCGGCCACGCCTATACAGAGTCGTGGAAAGGCGACCTCGCCGAAATGCTCATCTACAAACGCACGCTGACGGACGACGAGCGCAAGAAGGTCGAGGACTACCTCGGCACGAAGTACGGGTTGAAGTTGACGCGGCCGTGATCGGTGTCAACCTGGAAAGCCGTTCACGCACCACAGAGGCACAGAGGTCACAGAGGTCACAGAGAGCCCTCCGTGTTCTCTGAGTCTCTTTCCTTCGGCGCCCACGATAAGCCGTCCAAATTGACCCACGACCGACAATGCTGTTGGTCTATCCACTGATCTCTGCTCACGCCACCCTACGCAGCACCACCATCGCGTACGCCTCAACGACAACCTCTTCGCCGGCTAGCAGCTCGTGATGCGCGCGCAGGTCGGGGACCGGATGGCTCGTGTCGATCGCCGCTTCCCATCGATCGCCCCACGGTCCTGCCGGCAGGCGGAACGGCATCGGCTCGTAGTGCGCGTTGAAGAGGATGAGGAAGCTGTCGTCGACGATCGGCTGGCCGCGCTCGTCGGGAGCGGGGATGCCCTCTCCGCTGAGGAAGACTCCGATGCTGCGAGCGGTAGCGCTCTGCCAATCGTCGTCGGTCATCTCGCCGCCGTCGGGCTTGAACCAGCCGATGTCGCTGACGTTGGCGCCGCGCAGCGGGCGGCCATAGAACCAGCGCCGGCGCTGAAAAACGGGATGCTGGCGGCGAAACGCGATCACGCGCGAGACGAATGCGAAGAGGCCGTCATCGACGTGCTCCCAATCGAGCCAGGAGATCTCGTTGTCCTGGCAGTATGCGTTGTTGTTGCCGGACTGCGTGCGCCCAAGCTCATCGCCGCCGCAGATCATCGGCACGCCCACCGAGAGGATCAGCGTCGCCAGGAAGTTCCTTTGCTGCCGCGACCGCAACTCGTTGATCGCTTGACTATCCGTCGGTCCCTCGGCGCCGCAATTCCACGCACGATTGTCGTCCGCGCCGTCGTTCCCATTCTCGCCGTTGGCCTCATTGTGCTTCTCGTTGTACGAGACGAGATCCCGCAGCGTGAAACCGTCATGCGCGGTAATGAAATTGATCGACGCGTACGGGCGACGGCCGGTCCATGCGTAGAGGTCGGAACTGCCGGTCAGTCGGTTCGCGAACTCGCCTAGGACTTGATCGGTACCGCGCCAGTAATCGCGGACGGAATCGCGATAACGCCCGTTCCACTCCGACCAGAGCGGTGGGAAGTTGCCGATCTGGTAGCCGCCCTCGCCGACGTCCCACGGCTCGGCGATGAGCTTGACCTGCGACAGAACCGGGTCTTGCTGGATGATGTCGAAGAACGCGCTGAGCCGATCGACGTCGTGCAGCTCGCGGGCGAGCGTCGACGCCAGATCGAATCGGAATCCGTCGACGTGCATCTCCAGATGCCAGTAGCGGAGCGAGTCCATGATGAGCTGCAGCACGTGCGGATGCCGCATGTTCAGGCTGTTGCCCGTGCCGGTGTAGTCCATGTAGTAGCGGGGATCGTCCGGCATGAGGCGGTAATAGGCGGCATTGTCGATTCCCTTCATCGATAGCATCGGCCCGAGGTGATTGCCCTCGGCGGTGTGGTTGTAGACGACGTCGAGGATCACCTCGATCCCTTCCGCGTGCAGCGTCTTCACCATCTGCTTGAATTCGTGAACCTGCTGGCCCGCGGCGCCCCCCGATGAGTACTCGTCATGCGCCGCGAGATAGCTGATCGAGTTGTAGCCCCAGTAGTTGCGCAGGCCGCGCTCGATCAGCAGGGAGTCGTGAACGAACTGATGGACGGGGAGGAGCTCGACGGCGCTGATGCCGAGGGTCTTGAGATGACTGATGGCCGCGGGATGGGCGAGACCGGCGTACGTGCCGCGCAGCTTCTCGGGGATGTCGGGATGCCGCTGCGTGAAGCCCTTGACGTGGAGCTCGTAGATGATCGTCTCATGCCACGGCGTGCGCGGATAGCGATCGCCAGCCCAGTCAAAGAGCGGATTCGTGACGACCGAGTGCGGCATGAACGGCGCCGAGTCGGCATCGTTCCTGACATCGGGATTGTCGAAGTAGCGTCCGAACACCGCTTCGTTCCACCGAACCGCGCCGTCGACCGCTTTGCCGTAAGGATCGAGCAGCAGCTTCGATGGATTGCATCGCTGTCCCGCGCCCGGATCCCACGGTCCATGCACACGGAATCCGTATCGCTGTCCAGGACTGACATTCGGAACGTAGCCATGCCAGATGAAGCCGGTCATCTCCGGCAGATCGACGCAGCGCTGGTTGCCCGCATCATCAAAGAAGCAGAGCTCGACGCGCGATGCCACTTCGGAGAAGAGCGAGAAATTGGTTCCCGCGCCGTCATAGGTGGCACCCAACGGATAGGGGTGGCCCGGCCACACCTGTACCGTTGATTCACTGCGGCGTCCGCGGAGCATGTTCACAGGTGAGCTCGGCAAGGTGTGTGCCATGGTTGCGCTTCGCGCGTTGGATTGTTGCGCTGCGCGCGTTGTCGGTTGTCGGTTGATTGCGCTTCGCGCGTTGTCCTGGGGGTGGGAGCCGATTAGTTTGGGGACGGTGTCCGTGCCGGAACTCTTTCTGGTCGAGTCACATGCGTCGCACATCTCCTTCCGGGACTGCGCACCGACAACGCGCGAAGCGCAACCAACCGACAACCGACAACGCGCGGCCCGCCAGGGCCGCGCATTCATGGCACATACCTCGCTTTCCAACCGGCGATGAGACACCGCAATCCTCAGGATCGCCGGTGCACCTACCTGGTCGTGATCGACGGCGGCCGGGAGCCACTGAGCGATCTTCGCGACTTTGCTTCCTACCTATCCACACTGTCAGTTGCCGGCTGCGAAGTCGTGGTCGTCGACGGCTCTTCGCAGGATTTATTCGAAGAAAACGGCAAAAGCTTTCGCTGGGTTAGCCGGCATGTTGCGGCCCGTCCGCGGCAGCGAAACTTCCAGGGATCGATCGATCCGATTCGTGCGGCGCTCGATTTCGGCAACTGCGACAAAGTCATCGTGGCCGGACGGAATGTCCGCTACGACGAAGACGCCGTCGGCCGCATCTGCGCGTTGCTCGATACCCACGAAGTCGTCGAGCCGCAGGATTACTTCGCACCGCTGCCGTGGTGGAGCGGGATCGAAGCGGCGCGCATGCTCGTTCATCGCGGTGTCGATCCGCTGCCCGATCACGGCGTGACGTTCGGCATGCGCAAATGGCCCGTGCGCGGTCTGCGATCGATCGATGTCGCCTGGTCGAACGGCGTCGATTCCGTCCGCCGGCTCGCTGCCCAGGGCGCCGAGGTGTTCAGTGCGTGCGATGTGTTCGTGCGAAGGCTGCCGACGACGTTGACGGAGTGGCTGCACGAGCGCAAGCAGCAGGCGGACGATGATTTCGCGATGCCTCTCAAGAGTGCGTTCTTCTTCGCCATCTTGCCGATGGCGGTCGTCATGGCGCTGCTCGAGGGGTCGCGCGTCGCAGGTGGTTATGCGGGAGCCATAGCTGTCGGCTCGATGGTGCTGGCGCTTCGCGGCCGCTCCGGCGCGGCATCATTCTTCCCACTGCGCGTCTGTCTTTGCGCGCCGATCTGGGTTCTGGAGAGATCGCTCAGCGTCTATTGGGCGCTCTTCCAGAAGCTGCGCGGTGCGTCCGAGGCGTCACGAGTGTCTTACGCGGATGGACGCACGACGGTGAGGGTGGCGAGCGGCGAGTGATGCGCGTTCGATGCGCCGCACCTAACGAAGGTGAGAAGGTCAAGTAGCGCAGGCATTCTTGCCTGCTACCGCTGGGCGTCCCTGCCCAGCGGTGGTTGCTTCGGCCATTTCGAAACGGTCGATTGGATTGTCAACAGCAATCGAACTCTGCGCGTAATGCCGATCGCGATCGGGAAGTGATACAGCCGGCGCGGAGGGAGGGGGAAAAGACGGGCATGGCTCTCCTGTAATGCGGAGAGTCTACTGTATTGAATGCCGTCTGTAAATCGAATCTACGCGTCGAACGCTTTGAGCGCGTCGGCCTCGGTATCGTAGACGCTGAACATCGGAAGCAGGTTCGTCAGCTTCAGCGTCTTCTTCACCCGGTCCTGCGGTTTGAGGAGGCGGAGCGATGCACCGTGACGGCCGGATACTTTGAGGCTTTGCACCAGTTCGCCGAGGCCGTTGCTGTCGATGTAATCCATCTCGGAGAGGTTGAGAAGGATCTTGCGGTTGCCTTCGTTGAGAAGCTGCTCGATGAGGCGGGGAAGAAGGTCGTCTCCGACGCCGACGGCCAGACGGCCTTCGAAATCGACGATGACGACGTCACCTTGTTTGCGGGTCTCGATGTTCATTGCCGGCGCATCATACATCGTCGGGAACGACGTCGAGCGCGAGTCTGGCTGGTTGCGATCCAACTTGCGCGAACCATGTGACGCCCTGGGCGACGCAGTCGATTTCGAGCACGTAGTTGCCGGCGCTCAAACCAGGTACGGCCATGCGAACGTGTACCATCTCTTCGGGTGCGATCTCGCGGGGAGGGTCAGTCAGGTTCTGCCAGTGAAGGTCGAGCTTCAGAAGTTTTCCGGCCGTGTCGTAAAGATGAACGCCGAGGGCGACTCCGCCGACCGGATCATTGGAAGCAAGCCAGATGGCGGTGCCGCGGTTCGTGACGGTGACATCGATCAGCACCGGCTGGCCGTCCTTCGCAGGCGTTTCGGCGAGTGTCGCTTCGATCTGGCAAACGAGCCCGCTCGCGCTACGGCTGTCGAGACGTTCGAAACCTTCGCGATAAAGATAAAAGCTGCGGACATTGCGCAGGAAGGCGCGGGTTGACGCCATCCAGGTCGCGCACGGTGCTCCGCCTGCGAGGAGATCTTCGTACTCATCGAGCGAGATGTGGAACGGCGTGCCGTGGAAAGCGATCATCTTCAGATCGCGAAAGCCGCAGGTCTGTGCGGTGCGCCAGATCGACTGGATGTCGACGTCGTTCTCGATGACTCCGTACGTTCGCATCTCGAATTGCGACAGGGGAGAGCGCGAGTGGTGCGGCCCGGGCTCAGCGAAGGCGGCGATCCCGCCCGGCTTGAGCACGCGTCCGAACTCGCGCAGCATGGCGTCGGGATTGGGCGAGTGGTGGAAGGCGTCGAAGCAGATGATGCGCTCGACGCTGGCGTCGGGAAGATCGATGCGCCGCCCGTCGAACTCGACGAATTGCGGCGCGGGGCGCTCCCCGATCGGCGGCTGACGCTCGTACAGATCGCGGGCGATCTTCAGCGCCGTGGCGGAGACGTCAAGCAGAATCACGTGGCAGCTGAGCTGTGTGAGGAATCGCGACAACCATCCGGTGCCGGCGCCGAACTCCAGCACCGTCGTTCCTGGAGTGAGCCGCAGACCCTGCAGCAGCATCGACACATTCAAGAGAAGCGCGGGCGTCTCGTCGGCCTTGCTGAAGGGCTTCGCGAGATGGTGTTCCCACTGCGTTAGCGATGCGAAGTACTCCTCGGCAGTCCGATTGAGATCATCGATCGACGTCCGAGCGATCAGGTCGCGAACGTTGATGATGGCGTCATCCGGCGTCGGCGTGATCGAAGGCGTGAAGTCACTTTCGATGGACGCGAATGAAAGTGGCGCTTGTACGAGAACGATCGCGCCGGTCGCCTCGTCGTTTCGTTCGAAGACGACGTGGCTGGCGACAAAGCCAACATCGTCGAGGATGCGAAACACATCGTCGATGTCGTAGGTGTGACTGGGGATGAATGGCTCGTCGAGCGCCTTGTGGCGCGCAAGATTGGCGACTGCATTGACGCCAGGCAGCCGCTCGCGTGCGAGGCGGGTCCATTCGACGAGCGAGGGCGTGGTGCTGCGATAGAGGAAGTGAAACGCGCCGACGCCGCCTGGTCCGAGGCAGCCGAGGAGTTTGCGGAAGAGGTCAAGACCGGCCGCCGGGCGAAGACGCTGGAAGACGTGATAGCAATTGACCAGATCGAACTTGCGCGGCTCGGCGAAGAAGTCGCTCGCTGGCTTGAAAGCGATATTAACTACGGTCTGCTTCGCGGCTTCGCGCTTTGCCACGTCGAGCATGGCCGGCGAGCGGTCGACCGCGGTGACCGATCCGACGCGGCGGGCGAAGGGGATGGCCAGCCGTCCCGGGCCGCAACCGTATTCGAGAACCAACTCGGGGTTGAAGTCAGGCGCCAGCTTTCGTTTGATCGTGTGGAAAAGCGAGTCGACGAGTAGCTCGCCGCTATCGAAGAACTCCCGCTCGCTGTGCGGGGTCCGGTTCGCGGTTCGGAATCGTGGATCAGTGAAGACCGCGTAGTACGGCTCGCGAGCGGCGAACGCTTCCCATCGACGGTCTGGCTTCAACGGCATGCGAAGGGATTATCGTTGCAACCGCCGTGAACCTGATCCTCCTATTTGATGACGACTTCGTCACCGCGACCCGGGTGAAGCTTTCCGGCCGCCGCCTCGAGCATGTGCGCAGCGTGCATCGCGCTGCGGTGGGGGATGCGCTGGTCGTTGGAGCGGGCAACGGCCGTATCGGATTCGGGACGGTTACGCACATCGACGGCGATTCGCTGGAGATGGATGTAGAGCTCGATCGTGATCCGCCGGCGGCGCTGCCGCTCACGCTGATCCTGGCTCTCCCGCGGCCAAAGGTTCTCAACCGTGTCATCGCCAGCGCAGCATCGCTAGGAATCAAGCGAATCGTGCTGATCAACGCCTGGCGCGTGGAGAAGAGCTACTGGAAGTCGCCGCGCCTTTCTCCCGAGAACCTTCGGCATCAATTCATCCTCGGCCTGGAACAAGCACGCGATACGGTGCTGCCATCGATCGAGACGCGCCGCTTCTTTCGAGCGTTCGTCGAAGACGAGCTGCCATTGCTGGTAGGCGGAACGCGCGCGCTCGTTGCGCATCCGAACGCGCAGGAGGCGTGTCCTCGCGATGTGCGCGAGCCGGTCACGCTGGTCATCGGCCCGGAGGGAGGGTTCATCGACGCAGAGATTGCATCGCTGCAAGCGGCCGGATGCACTCCCATATCGATCGGGGAGAGGGTTCTGCGGGTGGAAACGGTTGTGCCGTACTTGGTGGCACGGTTGTTTTGAGGAAAGACTTTCTCACGCGAAGACGCGAAGACGCGAAGGGGTTTGACGTTGCGATGCTCTCCTTCGCGTCTTCGCGTGAGAAATGAGTTGCGAAACAAGGCCAGGGTCCGTGCAGCAATCAATGCGAGGAGGTCTTTGATCTCTTCGTCGCTGCAGCCTTGAAGCTCTTTTCAGGCTTTCGCGGCGGCAGGTTGATCGCCGGCGACGCTACTTTGTCGGACGTCCAGACGATCTCTCTCGCGGCCAATGGAACCTCGCGCAGGAACGCTTTCCACTGACGTGGCATTGGCGCGCTGACTGGCAACGAGACTTCAGCTTCACCTGACGTCTTGCCATAGACGACCACGGCATACGGTCCGCTATCGAGTTGAACAAGCCCACCGATCGATGGCTCCGCGGCCGAAAGAGGATCGGTGTCCGACATCTCGACCGGAAACAATTCCTCGAAGCGATCCTTCGATAGGCGAAGAAGCGCAATTGGTCTCGCGTCTTCGTTCAGCTCTTCGGGGCGGGCTCTTCGCATTCGTCAACTCGCTTCACGATTCTAGCAGCGATCAGTACAACATCAGGATCATCAACCGATCGGACGACACCTAATCTTCCGCCTGTCCAGGTGGGAGATCGCGGCACATCGTCATCCGGAGCGACGGTCGTAAAGAATTCGATTCCGCAGCGACCTGTCGGCAGCGATCCGAGATGCGCCTTCACTCTGGGAAACAACCCGGCGGCGATATTTCTGTCCGCGCGGCCTCCGATCAGACCTGTGCTGCACATCAGCTCGTTTGCAGCTGCATCCTGAAACCGGTGGAACGGCCCATATTCACCTGGCGCCGCCAATCACACGCTCCACTCATCGATCAAACTTGCCACCAACGCTGTCCATCCTGTCTGGTGCGAGGCGCCGAGGCCTTCGCCGGTGTCGCCGTTGAAGTATTCGAAGAACCAGATCAGGTCCTTCCAGTGCGGGTCGTGCGCGAAGAGCTCCGCTTGTCGCTGGCCTCGGGGGCCGTGAGCGGGGCGGTAGCCTTCGGCGTCGGGGAGGAAGATGCTGGTCATTCTCTTGGCCAGATCGGCAGCCAGGCCGGTGAGCGTCGTCGTGTTTTCGGGCGGCGGAACGGGAACATTCGTCAGCGTCATGCCGCGGCGGCGTGGGCGGGCGGCGCCGGCGCCGACGGCTTCGTCCGCGCGCGTGTCGGCGAGAGTCGTGTCGGGATCATTGTGCGGCGGTGTGTCATGTGAGGGATCGTGTCCGTTGCCAACCGCGATCCGCACGTTCCCGCTGTAAGCCTTTTCCAGCTTGCGCAGCGTTTCAATCATCAGGAACGTCGTCGGGAAC
>Ga0307470_10000721_pt1 | contig 14560 bp, 12 predicted proteins | sample atmos_gasesAM3C__FD_204565 | JGI IMG/M metagenome (GOLD analysis project Ga0307470, IMG submission 204565) | Hardwood forest soil microbial communities from Morgan-Monroe State Forest, Indiana, United States - atmos_gasesAM3C_05 | ecosystem: Environmental > Terrestrial > Soil > Temperate forest... | reverse complement strand
AAGCCGCAGGTCCCCAGCTGCCGGCGATGTAGGTCTTCGGCCGTTCGTCGAATTGTTCCCAGCCGGCGCGAATGGGGTCGATCCACCCCCAGGCCGCGTCGAGTTCGTCTCTGCGCATGAACAGGGTGAGGTTTCCCTTCACCGTGTCCATCAGCAGGCGCTCATACGCGTCCAGGCTCCGGGTCTTGAATGTTTCACCCAAGTCGAGCGCGAGACTCACGGGCTTCAAACGCATCCCTTCGCCCGGATTCTTGGCAAGTATGGTCATGGTGATGCTCTCGTCCGGCTGCAGCCGAATCACCAGTTCGTTGGCGGTGCGCGCGGCGGCCGGGTTCTCGAAAATCGGATGCGGTACTTCGTCGAAGGTCACGACGAGTTCGGTCAGACGATCTTGCAGCCGTTTGCCGGTGCGCAGGTAGAACGGCACGCCCGCCCAGCGCCAGGTATCGATTTCCACCTTGAGCGCCGCGAATGTCTCGGTGCTGCTGTCCGCCGCGATGTCGGCCTCTTCCAGATAGCCGGGCACGGGCACGCCGCGAACGGCGCCGGCCTTGTACTGGCCGCGCACCGTCTTGGTGAGCACGTCGCGGTCGCGCAGCGGGCGCAGCGCCCGCAGCACTTTGAGCTTCTCGTCGCGCACGGCGTCCGGATCGCTGCTGGCCGGCGGCTCCATGGCCATGATGCACAGCAGCTGCAACAGGTGATTCTGCACCATATCGCGCAAGGCGCCGGTTCTGTCGTAGAACTGGCCGCGCCGTTCCACGCCCAGCTCCTCGGCCACGGTGATCTGCACGTGTTTGATCAATCCGCGCCGCCACAATGGTTCGAACAGCGCGTTGCCGAAGCGCAGCGCCATGAGGTTTTGCACCGCCTCCTTGCCGAGATAGTGATCGATGCGGTAGATCTGCTGCTCGGCGAATACCGCGCCGACCTGGCTGTTGATGAGCCCGGCGGACAGGGTGTCGTGGCCCAGCGGCTTCTCCAGCACCACCCTCGACAGGGGAGTCACGACGCCGGCCTTGGCCAGGTTCCCGCAAATCACGGTGAACAGATTCGATGCGGTGGAGAAGAAGAATACGCGGATGATGCCGTCGCGCCCCTCGAGCAGCGTTTTGAGCGCGGCGTAGTCCGCCTCGGCCGCCGCATCCAGTTTGAGGTAACCGAGCAGAGCGCTGAACGCCGTCCAATGCGGCGCATCGAATTCCTTGCCGAGGAACTCGCGGCACGCAGATTCGGCTTGTCGCAAATATTCAGCGCGCGACAGCGCGGTGCGCGCGACGCCGTAGATGCGCGACTCCGCGGACACCTGCCCGGCCGCGTAGCGCCGATACAGAGCCGGCAACAACTTGCGCGTCACCAGGTCGCCGGTGCCGCCGAAAAGCAACATGTCGAAAGTCGGAAGTACCGCCACTGTGCTCAAATCCTCGCTACGCGACGCGCCGGCCTGGTCAGGCGCTTCGCGCCGAATCTACGGGGTCGAGGCCACCCCGTCTAGTAGGGTTGAGAGATGTGGCACAATGATGCGTGCCCAAGGAATTACGAAAAGTTCATGTTCGCGTGCGCGAAGTCACCGAGCGGATTCGCGAACGCAGCCGCTCGGGCCGCGCCGAGTATCTGGCGCGCATGGACGCGGCGCGCCGCCGCGGTTCCGCGCGCACGGGCCTGTCCTGCACCAATCTCGCGCATGGATTTGCCGCCTCGGATGCCGCCGACAAGGAGGCGCTCAGGCTCATGCGCTGGCCCAATGTCGCCATCGTGTCGGCCTACAACGACATGCTGTCCGCACATCAGCCTTTGGAGCGTTATCCGGCGCTGATCAAGCGGGCAGCGCGCGAGGCCGGTGCGGTCGCGCAATTCGCCGGCGGCGTGCCCGCCATGTGCGACGGCGTGACTCAGGGTCAGCCCGGAATGGAATTGTCGCTGTTCAGCCGCGACGTGATCGCCATGGCCACCGGCGTCGCCCTGGCGCACAACATGTTCGACTCGGCGCTGTGTCTCGGCATCTGCGACAAAATCGTTCCCGGCATGCTCATGGGCGCGCTGGCCTTCGGTCACTTGCCCGTGATCTTCGTCCCCGGCGGACCGATGCCCTCCGGCGTCCCGAACAAGGAGAAGGCGCGGATACGCCAGCTCTATGCCGAGGGCAAAGTCGGCCGCGACGCGCTGCTCGAATCGGAGGCGGGCAGTTATCACACGGCGGGCACCTGTACTTTCTTCGGCACGGCCAACAGCAATCAGATGTTGATGGAAGTCATGGGTCTGCACATGCCGGGATCCGCGTTCGTGCCGCCCAACACACCCTTGAGGGATGCCTTGACGGCAGCCGCCGCCGGCCGGGCGGCGCGCATCACCGCATTGGGGAACGAGTACCTGCCCCTCGCGCACGTCGTCGATGAAGCGGCCGTCGTGAACGCCATCGTCGGCTTGCTGGCGACCGGCGGCTCGACCAACCATACGCTGCACCTGGTGGCGATCGCGCGATGCGCCGGCATCGCCATCACCTGGGACGATTTCAGCGACCTGTCGGCGGTCGTGCCGCTGCTGGCCCGCATCTATCCGAACGGCAGCGCCGACATCAACCGCTTCCAGACGGCGGGCGGCATGGCGTTCTTGATCCGCGAATTGGCCGACGCGGGATTCCTGCACGGCGACGTCCGGACCGTCGCGGGTCAGGGCCTCGGCGCCTATGCGACCGAGCCCTGGCTCGATGACGGGCGATTGGCGTGGCGTGCGGCGCCCGTGTCGAGCGGCGATCTCGACGTATTGCGGCCGGTGGCCGAGCCGTTCAGCAGTCACGGCGGATTGCGGCTGCTGACCGGCAACCTCGGGCGGGCGGTGATCAAGACGTCGGCCATGACGCACGAGCATCATATCGTCGAAGCGCCGGCGTTGGTGTTCAACGATCAGGAGGAAGTCATCGCGGCGTTCAAGGCCGGGAAGCTCGCTCGAGATTTCGTGGCCGTGGTGCGTTTTCAAGGACCGCGCGCCAATGGGATGCCGGAGCTGCACCAACTGACCCCGTCGTTGGCCTCCCTGCAAAGCAAAGGGTTCCATGTGGCTTTGGTCACCGACGGCCGGATGTCGGGCGCATCCGGCAGCGTGCCGGCCGCCATCCACGTCACACCCGAATGTTTGAACGGCGGTCCCTTGGGAAAAGTGCGGGACGGCGATGTGATCCGTCTCGATTGTCACAGCGGCGTGCTGGAGGCGAAGGTCGCCGACCACATCTGGCGGCAGCGGGAGCTGCCCGGGCTCGATCATGCGCACAACGAGTACGGCTGCGGGCGCGAATTGTTCGCCAGCCTGCGCCGCGCCGCCGGCGACGCGGAGGCGGGCGCCATGTCCTTGATGTGAACCGCTCGGTTGATGGAACTCCCAAGAATGATGTGAACCTCGAGGATCAATTTTGAATATCCGTGAAATCGTGGGGTTGGCGCCGGTGATCCCGGTGCTCACCATCACTGAACTCGAGCATGCGGCGCCGCTGGCGCGCGCCCTGACCGCCGGCGGTTTGCGCGTGTTGGAAATTACCTTGCGCACGCCGGCGGCGCTCGCCGCCATCGAGGCGATGCGCAAATCGGTCCCCGACGCCATCGTCGGAGCGGGCACGCTGACGCGGGCGGTGGACTTTGCCGCCGCCGACCGGGCGGGCGCTCAGTTCGGCGTCACGCCGGGCCTGACTCCGGAGCTTGCCGCCGCGTCGCGCGGCGCACGGTTTCCGCTGCTGCCGGGGGTCATGACCCCGACCGAACTGATCAGCGCGCGCGCCGCGGGCTTCAATGTGCTGAAGCTATTTCCCGCGCAGCAGGCGGGCGGTGTGGCCATGCTGCAGGCGCTGGGTGCGCCGTTTCCCGATGTCTTGTTTTGCCCGACCGGGGGCATTACGCGCGCGACGGCGGCGGAGTATCTGGCGCTGCCCAATGTGGCCTGCGTGGGCGGCTCATGGGTGGCACCCAAGGCAATGCTGGCCGCCGGCGATTGGGCCGGCATCGAGGCGCTCGCGCGCGATGCGGCGGCGCTCAAGAACACCGGGTAGCCGCAAGGAGGGAGCATGAAGGATTTGACGGACGGCTCGATCGCCAAGAACATCGTGCAAATGGCGGTGCCGATCGCCGCGGGAATGTTCTTCCAGACGCTGTACTTCCTCATCGATCTGTACTTCGTCGCGGGATTGGGCCCCGCGTCGATCGCGGGCGTGGGGGCCGCCGGCAATGTCATGTTCATCGTGCTTGCGCTCACCCAGGTGCTCGGCGTGGGCACGGTGGCGCTGATTTCGCACGCCGTGGGCCGCAAGGATCGGGCCGACGCGACCTTGATCTTCAATCAGAGCTTGGTTCTCTCGGCCAGCTGCGCGCTGATCACCTTAGGTTTGGGCTACGGCGTCGGGCATCTGTACGTGCAGTCTTTGGGTTCGGGCGCCGCCATGGTCCTTGCCGGCACGCGCTATCTGCATTGGTTTCTGCCGAGCCTGGCGCTGCAGTTTGCGCTCGTCGCCATGGGTTCCGCGCTGCGCGGCACGGGTATCGTGCAGCCCACGATGATAGTGCAAGTGCTGACGGTGATGCTGAACGCGGTGCTGGCTCCCGTGCTGATCGCCGGGTGGGGCACCGGCCATGCGATGGGCGTCGCCGGCGCCGGACTTGCCAGTTCCCTGTCGGTCGGCATGGGCGTGGTGCTCTTGGCCGCGTATTTCCTCCGCTTGGAGAAATACGTCGCGTTCGATGCCGGCGCACTGCGTCCGCAGCCGGCCGTCTGGGGCCGGCTGCTCAGGATCGGCCTTCCCGCGGGCGGAGAATTCGCGCTCATGTTCTTATACATGGCGGTGATCTATTGGATCATCCGCCGCTTCGGTCCGGACGCCCAGGCGGGGTTCGGCATCGGCCAGCGGATCATGCAAAGCATGTTTCTGCCGGCGATGGCGGTGGCATTCGCAACGGCGCCCATCGTCGGGCAAAATTTTGCCGCCGGAAAGTTCGCGCGCGTGCGCGAGACATTCGCACTGGCGACGCTGATCGGCAGCTGCATCATGGTGGTCCTCACCCTGTTCTGCCAGTGGGGCTCGGCATGGGTCATCCACGGGTTCACCCAGGATCCGACGGCGTTGGCCGTCGGCAGCCAGTTCCTGATGGTGATCTCCTGGAACTTCCTGGCGTCCGGATTCGTATTCACCTGCTCGGCCGTGTTTCAAGGGCTGGGACACACGCTGCCGGCGGTGCTGAGCTCGGCGAGCCGCATCGTGAGCTTCGTCGCACCGGCGCTCTGGCTGGCCGCCGCCCCTCGATTTCAACTGCTCCAGCTCTGGTACGTCTCGGTGGCGAGCGTCACGCTGCAGGCGATCTTGAGTCTCTGGCTGGTGCGCGGCGAATTTCGGCGGCGCGCGCCGGTTCCCTCGGCATCGCACGCATGACGCTCAAGACCTTCGTCGACCTGTCCGGATGGATGGCGGCGCTGCTGATTCTCGGCAGCTATGCCATGCTGTCGTTCGGCAAGATTCAGGCGCGCGCACCGCTCTATCAATGGATGAACATCGTCGGCGCTCTTGGATTCATCATCAACTGCACTTGGAACGGCGCCTGGCCGTCGGTGGCGCTCAACGTGGTGTGGGCGGGGATCGGCGTTTACGCGTTGCGGCGCAATAGCCGGCTCAGTCGCAATGGCCGGTCCAAGGCGGGTTAGCCGGGGCCGGCTTGGGCGCCGGCATGACGGGTTTCAAGTTCTTCGATGACCCGCGCCAACGACAGACCCTTGACCTTGAGCAGGAGCAGCATGTGATACATGAGATCCGCGGCTTCGCCGATGATCTCCGGGTCTGATTGCGCGACGCCGGCCAGCGCCAACTCCAAGCCTTCCTCGCCGACTTTTTGTGCGATCCGCCGAGTGCCCTCCGCCAGCAGCTTGGCGGTATAGCTCCCGGGCGGGCGCACGGCGATTCGCTGCGCGATGACCTGTTCGAGCTGGCCCAGAAACGCGAGCCGCTGCGCCGCCGATTGGGGCGGACTCTCGCCCCAACAGGTGGGTGTGCCTTCATGGCAGGCGGGACCGGCGGGTTCGGCCAAAATCAGCAATGTGTCGCGGTCGCAATCGGCGGCGATTTCCCGGACTTCGAGGAAATGACCGGAAATTTCGCCCTTGGTCCATAGGCGTCCCTTGCTGCGGCTCCAAAAGGTGACGCGGCCGCTCGCTCGGGTCGCGGCGAGCGCCTCCCGATTCATATATCCCAGCATGAGCACCGCCCCGCTGCCGGTGTCCTGAACGATGGCCGGCAGCAGGCCGCCGCCCTTGTCCCAATCGAGCTCCGTCACTGCGTTCAAAGCCGTGCCTCCCGCGTTCAAAGCCGTACCTCGATGCCCGCGCTGCGCAGCGTCCGCTTCAAGGCGGGAATCGCGATGTCGCCGGAATGAAATACGCTGGCGGCAAGCGCCGCATCCACCCGGGCCGTCCGGAATACCTCGGTAAAATGTTCCGCCGCGCCGGCGCCGCCCGAGGCGACCAGGGGCACGCGGCACACGGCGCGCATGGCGCGCAGCTGGGCGATGTCGAAGCCCCGGCGCACGCCGTCGCTCGCCATGCAATTGAGCACGATCTCGCCCGCGCCGCGCCGCTGCGCTTCGATGATCCAGTCGACCGTGCTGCGCGCGGTATCGCGGCTGCGCTCGACGTCGCCGGTGAATTGCTGCACTCGATAGCCGTCGTCCGCGGTCTGGCTGTCGACGCCGACCACCACGCATTGTGAACCGAAGCGCTCGCTCAACTCGTCGATCAACTCCGGGCGCGCGAGCGCGGGCGAATTGACGGAGATCTTTTCGGCGCCCGACGCCAATACCTCCTCCGCCTGCGTCACGGAGCTGATTCCTCCGGCAACGCAAAACGGAATATCGAGCGTGCGTGCCACGCGCGTCACCCAGGAGCGATCCACCGAACGGCCTTGGGGACTGGCGGAAATATCGTAGAACACCAGTTCATCCGCGCCCGCGTCGCGATAACGCGCCGCCAGCTCCAGGATGTCGCCGACCACGCGATGATCGCGAAAGCGCACGCCTTTGACCACCTGCCCGTCCCGAACATCCAGGCAGGGAATTATGCGTTTGGCAAGAATGGCTGCAAGTCCTCGCGGGGAATGAGATCTTCGAGCAATGCCTTGCCGCTGATCGCCGCGGCCGCTCCGGCCCGGGACAGCGAGTGCAGATCGCGCGCATCGCGAACGCCGCCCGAGGCCTGCCATTGGATTTGCGGATGGCGCCGCACGGCTTCGCGGTACAGGTCGACATTCGGCCCGGTCAGCGCGCCGTCGCGCCCCACGTCCGTACACAGCACATGCGTGAGCCCCGAGCCGGCGAAACTCGCCACCGCATCCCACAGAGACAGTTCGGACTGCCGCTGCCATCCGTGGGTTTGGACTCGCGGAACGCCGGCGCCGTCCAGCCGCACGTCGAATGCCAGCGTTACGCGCTGCGGGCCGAATTGCGCGAACCAGCTCCGTACCTGTTCCACCTGCGTTATCGCGGCGCTTCCGATCACGGCTCGCGCGACTCCGAGGTCCAACAACTGCGCGACCGCGGCGGTATCGCGCAATCCGCCGCCCACTTGCAATTTCACGGTTCGCTGGGCGGCCAACCGCACGATGCTGGCACGATTGCCGAGACTGCCCTCCTTGGCGCCGTCAAGATCGACGACGTGCAGCCAGTCGGCGCCCAGGTCGCGATACTTCGCGAGCAAGGCCTCCGGGTTCGTGGCGTAGCGGGTCTCCGCGGCGAAATCGCCGTGCAGCAGACGCACGCAGTGTCCGCCCTTCAGATCGATGGCCGGGATGAGACGGAGGCGGTTGCCCGCGTCGGCGGCGGCACGAGTCATGGCGTGGCCCGGCGGCGCATCAATGGATCGCCAGAAAGTTCCCGAGCAGGCGCGCGCCCACGGCGGCGGAGCGCTCGGGATGGAATTGCGCGCCGTAGAAATTGCGCCACTGCACACAGGCGCTGAAGGGCGCGCCGTAGCCGCTGCTGGCGACGGTGGCGGCGCTCACGCCGAGGGCGTAGCTGTGCACGAAATACGCATAGTCGCCGTCGGCCAGACCCTCGAGCAGCGCGCAGGGACGCCGTATCTCGAGGGTATTCCAGCCCATGTGCGGCACCGGGCGATCGGCGCTGTGTTCCAGGAGCTCGGCGCGGCCCGGGATGATGCCGAGGCAGCGGGCTTCGCCTTCCTGCGACGACTCGTACAGGAGCTGCATTCCGAGGCAGATTCCGAGCACCGGCTGTTGCAGCGTGGGAATCAAGCAGTCGAGCCGGCTTCCTCGCAGCCGCGACATGGCGTCCGCGGCGGCGCCCACCCCGGGCAGGATGACGTGGCTGGCCGCGCGAATCTGCGCCGCGTCCGCGGACACGACCGAGGGCGCTTCGAGCCGCTGCAAGGCGAACTGCAGGGAGGCGATATTCGCGCCGCCATTGGCCACGATCACGATTCGGCGCTCGCTCACAGGGTGCCCTTGGTGCTCGGCAGGCCGCCGCCTTCGAGCCGCACGGCCTGCCGCAGGCTTCTGCCTACGCCCTTGAAGCAGGACTCGATCATGTGATGCGAATTGTCGCCGCGCACGCGGATGTGCAGCGCCGCCCCCAGCGTTTCCGCGAGCGACCGGAAGAAATGCGGCACCAGTTCGGTGGGCAATTCGCCCACCCGTTCTCGATTGAAGCGTCCTTCCCACACGAAGTACGGCCGGCCCGAGAGATCGAGGGCTACCTCGGCCTCGGCCTCGTCCATGGCCAGCAGGAATCCGTAGCGTGCAATGCCGCGCTTGTCGCCCAACGCCTCGCGCAGGGCTGCCCCCAGGGCCAGCGCGCAGTCCTCGATCGTATGATGCTCGTCGATGTGCAGATCGCCGCTGCATCGGAGGTCGAGGGCGAAGCCGCCATGCTTTGCGACCTGCTCCAGCATGTGGTCGAAGAATCCCAGTCCGGTATCGATCGAGCTCGGGCCATCGCGCGACAGATCGACGTCGATATGAATGTCGGTTTCCTTCGTCTTGCGATGCACCCGCGCGCGCCGCGCCTGGCCGATGATGCGCCGGGCGATGGCCGGCCAGGTCTCGTTCGGCTCGCCGCCCAGGCGAATCCGCAAACCCTGCAGCCCCAAATTCACGGCGAACTCGAGGTCCGTGTCGCGGTCGCCGATCATGAAGCTGCGCGCCTTGTCGACGCGATTGGCCGCGAGGAACTCCCGCACCATGCCGATCCTGGGCTTGCGGCAGGGACAGTCCTCGCGCTTGAAGTGCGGGCAGATGCACACCGCTTCGAACTCGATGCCCTGCGAACTCAACAGGTCCAGGATGAATCGATGCGCGCGCTCGAAATTCTCCTGCGGAAAACTTGGCGTGCCGAGCCCGTCCTGATTGGTGACCATGACGAAGGCGAAGCCCGCCGCCTTGAGCTCGAGCAGCGCCGGCACCACGCCGGGCATGAGGCGAACTTTCTCCAGACTGTCTATTTGTTCGTCCGGCGTCTCCTCGTTCAAGGTGCCGTCGCGGTCCAGAAACAATATTCGCCGCCCGCTCGAACCGGGCCCTGCGGCGTCAATGCCGGCCGCGTTCATGTCGGTGTCACCCACGTTCACTCCGATCCCACGCAGTGAAGCAGCGCGTCGTTCTGCGCACGGGTGCCCGCCGAGACGCGCAGCGAACGCGGCAACGAGGGATGCGCGCGCAGGTCGCGGACGATCAAGCCGCCGGCCAGAGAGCTGCTCATGAAGCGATCGGCGTCGCGGCAATCGATGAGCAGGAAGTTGGCGTCGCTCGGCCAGACCCGCTCCACCCAGGGCGACGCCGCGAGTCCCCGGGCCAAGTACTCGCGCTCCGCCAACAAGCCCTCGAGCCGGACGCGCGCGGCCGCAAGCTCAGTCGGCTCCAACGCCCGCAAGGCCGCTTCCACCGACGGCGCCGCCAGGGAGTAGGGCGGAATGACCCGCCTCGCCAGTTCGATGAGTTCGGGGTTGGCCAAGAGGGCGCCGATCCGGGCACCGGCGAGCGCATGCGCCTTGGACAGCGTGCGCAAAATCGCCAGCGTCGAGAAGCGCCTCAGCCAAGGCGAGACGCTCGGCGCGCGCGACCACTCGACATAGGCCTCGTCGATCACGACGATGGCCTTGCCGTCGAGCGCCGCGCAGATCTCTTCCAGCGCGGCCGCATCGAGCAGATTCGCCGTCGGATTGTTCGGCGAACACAGATACACGAGCTTGATGTTCGGCTGCCAAGCTGCCAGCAGGCGCGACGCATCGAGGGCCCAGCCGCGCGCGCGGTCGAGCGGAATCTCGACCACCGCGGCGCCCTGGATGCGCGCGGCGACTTGGTACATCCCGAAGGTCGGCGTGCATTGCAGGATGGCATCGGTCCCGGCGCGCAGATAGATGCGCGACAAGAGATCGATGGCTTCGTCGCTGCCGTGCGTCGCGAGCACGCTCGCGGCGGGCACGGCGTAGAGCTCGCTCAACTGATCGACCAGGGCCTGCGGTTGCGGTTCCGGATAGCGATTGAGGCCCGCCGCGGTAGCGTCGCCCGCGGGCCGCCACGGCGCCTCATTGGCATGCAGACGCGTCAGCAGCGGCCGCCAGGCCGCGTGCGCATAGGGTTTGAGCGTGACGATCTCGGGACGGGCCAGGGCAACGACGGCGTTCATTGGGCCGCCCCCCGGGCACCGGCATCGTCCGGGCGCGAAGCAGTATCCGGGCGCGCGGCGGTGTCCGGGCGCGCGGCAGTATCGAGCGCCGCGAGACGAATGGTCACCGCCGCCGCGTGGGCGTCCAGTCCCTCGAGACCGGCCAGGATCTGTGCCGTCGGCCCCAAACCGCCGAGGCCCGCCGGCGTCAGTTCCTGCACCGTGATGCGCTTTTGAAAATCTTCCAGCGACAGGCCGCTGTGGGCCCTGGCGTAGCCGTAGGTGGGCAGGGTGTGGTTGGGTCCGCTGCAATAGTCGCCCACGGATTCCGGCGACCAGTGTCCGAGGAACACCGCGCCTGCGGCGCTCACGGACTCGAGCCAGCGGCGCGGTTCGCGTACCTGGAGCAGCAGATGCTCGGGAGCGTACTCGTTGGCGATCTCGAGCGCGGTCCCGAGGTTGTCGACGATCAGGAGCCGCATATGATCGACGGACTTCGCCAGTATTCCCGCCCGCGATAGCGCCGCGATCTGCCGCTGCACCTGCCGCGCAACCTCCTCGGCGAGTGCGGCGGAGGTCGTGACCAGCAGCGACTGCGCCTCGGGCCCATGTTCCGCCTGGGCGAGCAGATCGGCGGCGACGAAGTCGGCGCGTGCGGTGTCGTCCGCGATCACCATCACCTCGGTCACGCCGGCCGGGAGATCGGCCGCCGCGCCCGCGGGATCCTGCGCCACCAGGAGCTTGGCGGCGGTAACCCAGGCATTGCCGGGGCCGAACACCTTGTCGCACTTGGGGATGGTCGCCGTGCCGTAGGCCATGGCGGCGACGGCCTGGGCGCCGCCTGCCTTGAACACCCGTTCGACTCCCGATCGACGTGCAGCGACCAGCACCGCAGGGTCCGCGCCGCCCCGGCGGCCGGGCGGCGTGCACATCACGCGCACCGGGCATGCGGCGATGGCGGCGGGAACCGCCAGCATGATGGCCGTGGACGGCAGAGGTGCCGATCCGGCCGGGACGTACAGTCCGACTGCGCGGATCGGAACGCTGATGCGCTCGCATACCACTCCCGGAGCCGTCTGCACGCGCAGCGGCGAGGCTCCCTGCGCCGCGTGAAACCGGCGCACATTCGCGATCGCTTGCTCGATTGCGGCAATTTGCCCGGCGGTCAAGGCGTGTTCGGCGTCGCTGAACTCCTGCGGCGTCACGCGCAAGGAGTCGAGCCGTACCTCATCGAACTTTTCGGTCAGCGCCAGAACGGCAGCGTCGCCGTAGCGCCTTACGGTATCGATGATATTTTGCGCCGCCGCCGCGATCTGCGCGGCCTCATGCTGCGCCGGCCGCCGCAATGCGCCGTCGCGCTCCGATGCCGTGAGAGATTTCCAATCGAGAATTCGCATGATCGAGGGTCCCGGGCGCTAGGCGAGCATTTTCTCGACGGGGAGGACCAGCACCGATGTCGCGCCCACTTCCTTGAGCTGTTCCAGAGTTTCCCAGAATACGTTTTCGCGGCAGACCGCGTGCACCGCCACCCGGTCCCCGCGCCCCTCGAGCGGAATGACCGTCGGCGCCTCGCTTCCCGGCAGGAGCTTCGCGATGGCCGCCAGCGCGGAGCGGGGCGCATGCAGCATGATGTACTTGCTGCCTTTGACCTGCTCGACGCCGTCGATGCGCATCAACAGGCGCCGGGTCCACTCCTGCTTCTCCGGGGCGATCGGCACGGGCGTGCGGATCAGGGCCGCCTGGCTTTCGAGCACGGTCTCAGCCTGGCGCAGATGATTCGCCGCCAGCGTCGATCCGGTCGACACGAGATCGCAGATCAAATCCGACCGGCCGAGCCGGGGTGCGATTTCCACGGAGCCGGAGAGAACCACGACTTCCGCGGTTATGGCGTGGTCGGCGAGAAAGCGCCCCAGGATGTGCGGATAGGTCGTTGCGATGCGCTTGCCCTGCAGCGATTGCGCACCGCGGTAGTCGAATCCGTCCGGCACCGCGATACACAGCTTGCAGCGTCCGAAATCGAGCAGCTGCACCGTGTCGAACAGCGGCGCGACGCCGCGTGCGGCGAACGCAAGGCGCTTTTCCTGGACCACGTTCATACCCACCAGCCCGAGGTCGCACACGTCCTCCTGCACCAGATCCGGGATGTCGTCGTCGCGTACGAACAGCACGTCGAGCGGCATGTTCTCGCCGTAGCACATCAGCTGATCCTTGCCGCGGCTGTACTTGAGGCCGCAGCGGGACAGCAGCTCGAGCGAGCTGTCGGTGAGCCGGCCGTTCTTTTGCACGGCGATCTTCAGGCGCATGGGGTCGGGTGAGTTCATCGTCAGCCGTTGAGCCTCAGCCGCTCGGTGACCGCACGATAGCCGCCGTTGCCGGACGTGAGATAACGGGCGACCCGGCCGATGGTGGTGACGCTGACGCCGGTCTGCCTATGGATCTCGCGATACGGCAGGCCGCGCTCCAGGAGTTCGACCACCGCCCAACGATCCGCCATCGCCTGCAGTTCCGCCGGCGTGCACAGGTCGCGGAAAAAGCTGCGGCATTCCTCGACGCTGCGCAATGCCAGGATGGCGGTGCACAGCGCGCGTTCGTGCTGCTGTTCCTGCCGCAGCGTGACGGGACGATTGGTTTTCATGAGGAGCGGGACTCGTTTGATCAATGTATTAACGCACTAGTACGTTAATGCATTATGCGGCCGAACGCAAGCCGGCTCGGCGCAAAATGCCTTGACGCGAACTTGGGTAGTGCCTAAAATTCCCGCAGTTCATCTAGACCGGCTGAGGGAAAGGCCCTTAGAAGCCGGGGCAACCACCGAGTTCCACCTGGAATGCGGAACGGTGCCAACTCCTGCGGAACCGGGCCCATGCCCGAGTCCGATAGATGGGCGGTCGATTGCGCGTGCACTGCCGCTGCAATGGGCTACGAGCGCTGGCGCTACAGGGGTTATGTAAACCTCTATACGGAGCGAGCGGAACGTGGCCGAAAGTCCCCCGATTCAAGTCGACCAGACCTTGAGGCTCGACCCCTTTGCCTTGCATTACGGCGATGCGCTGCCGGACGCGAAAATCGCGTTCCGTCTCGTCGGCCCCGCCGACGCGCCGGTGATCGCCGTGCTCGGCGGCATTTCCGCGCACCGCATCGTCGACGGTTCCGCAGGCGAGGGCTGGTGGCCCGAGCTGGTCGGTCCGGGTCTCGGCGTCGACACGCGGAGCTACCGGGTTCTCGGCATCGATTATCTCGGCGGCCGCGGCGGCAGTTCCACGCCGAGTGCGGGCGGCAAGTTTCCGCCGCTCAGTTCCTACGACCAGGCGGATGCCTTGAGCGCCATCGTCCGTCATCTCGGCCTGAAGCCGCTGCACGCCATCGTCGGCGCCTCGTATGGAGGAATGGTGGCGCTGTGCTTCGCCGAGCGCTATGCCGAACTGGTGAATCACATCGTGGTGTTGAGCGCGGCCGACAAGTCCCAGGTGCTGTCGACCGCCTGGCGCAGCGTACAGAGGCAGATCGTGCGCGAGGCGATCGCCCGCGGCGACGGCCCGTCGGGACTCAAGCTCGCGCGTGCGCTGGCGATGGCCACCTACCGCAGCGCCGTGGAGTTTCAGCTGCGCTTCGGCGCCGCGCCCACGCGCAATGCGGATCGATTTCGATTTCCCATCGAGGACTATCTGTTCGCCCGCGGCGACGACTACGTCCAGAAATATCGTGCCGAGTCGTTCCTCGTCTTGAGCGAGTCGATCGATCTGCACCAAATGGACGCGACGCAGGTGCACACGCCGGCGACGCTGATCGCGGTGCGCGAAGACCAGCTGGTGCCGTTCAATGACATGCAGGCCCTGTCCGCGCGGCTCAACGGTCCGCGGCAGCTCATCGAAATCAATTCCATTTTCGGGCACGACGCCTTCTTGAAGGAAGGCGCCGCC
>Ga0307470_10000720_pt1 | contig 14564 bp, 15 predicted proteins | sample atmos_gasesAM3C__FD_204565 | JGI IMG/M metagenome (GOLD analysis project Ga0307470, IMG submission 204565) | Hardwood forest soil microbial communities from Morgan-Monroe State Forest, Indiana, United States - atmos_gasesAM3C_05 | ecosystem: Environmental > Terrestrial > Soil > Temperate forest... | reverse complement strand
CGAACTTTTTCAGCGCCGACGTAATAGCCGCGGCAAGCGCATCGTATTCTTCGACGAGAAGAACGCTAGGCGCTGTCCCGGCAGGAGATTCTTGCGAAGCAGGCACGGCGGTAGCGAGCGAAAAGGCCGAGAATAAGAGGTGCGCAAAGCATGTCAAAGCAAAGCAGCGCAAGTTGCGTGCCTCTGCCTCCGCGCCGGAGCCTTACCTTATTCGAAGCGAAGCGCTTCGATCGGGTCGAGCGACGCTGCCCGGTAGGCTGGATAAAATCCAAACCCGATGCCGATGGCCGAACAGACGACGAGACCCGCAATGGCCCAGCCGTAGGGAAAAATGAGATCGGCCTGGAGCCATGCCGCCAGCAGATCGCCGCCGATCACGCCGAGCAAAATTCCCACAATGCCGCCCGCTTCCGAAATGAAAACTGCTTCGGTAAGAAACTGTCGCAGGATATCGCGGCTCCGCGCGCCAATCGATTTCCGGATCCCGATCTCCTTGGTCCGTTCCGTTACGCTGACCAGCATGATGTTCATGATCCCGATACCAGCGGCGACGAGCGCGATCAGGCTGATCACGAACGCGCCCACGCGCACGACGTCGGCCACCGAGGCGAAGGCGCTCTTCAACGAGTCGTTCGAGTAAATCTCGAAGTCGTCCGGCTGATTCGGCTTCAGCCCGCGAGCGATGCGCATCGCCCCGATGCCTTTATCCAGCGTTCGATTATAACTCTCAGTCGAGAATGATTGGGTAGCGATGTTTATGGTGCGCTTGGCCGACCCGAAATTTTCGAAGAACCGCGTGATCGGCATCACGAGGATGTCGTCCTGGCTTTGTCCGAACGCGGATCCTTTCTCCGCGAGAACTCCGATCACCGATACCGGATGCCCGTTAATCTTGATTACTTTCCCGATGGGCGACTCGTGCGGAAACAGCGCCTTCTCGATGGTCTTGCCAATCATCACGACATTGCGCGCGAGGTCGACATCTTCGTCGGTGAGGTTGCGGCCGTAGGCGAGCGAATAGGAATTGGCCGCGAGAAAGCTTTTGTTCGAACCGGCCATGGTCAAAGCGGGCGGAGTCTTCAGTCCGTTGTAGGTGCATTGGCCTTTGAAATCGAAACACTTTAGGCAAACGTCGCGCGCGATCCCTTCCATCAACTGCTGGTAACGAAGCGCCTGCCCGTAAGTGATATTGCGGCGGTTCTCGTACTTGTTCGCGTTGCGCCCGCCCTGGCCGCCGCTTACGGGATACTTGGCAAATTGGAAAATATTCGAGCCGAGAAAACTGATGCCGCTCTCGATCGATGACTGAAGAGCGCCGATCGCCGTCATCACCGAGATGACGGAGAACACGCCGATCGTGATGCCGATCATCGTTAATCCCGAGCGCAGTTTGTTTGCGCCTAACGACTGCGTCGCCATGGAAAGAGTTTCGCGAAATTCCATGGCGTTATTCGTATCGAAGCGCCGTGACCGGATCCAAACGCGAGGCCGACCACGCCGGCGCGAAACCGGAAATCAGGCCGGTCATAACGGAAACAAACATGCCGACAAGGACGAGCCCGAACGAAAATTCGACGGGGAAGGACGGAAACGCCTTGCCGATTCCGAAGCACATGGCGTAAGCGAGCGTCAATCCGATCAGGCCTCCCACGATGCAGAGCGCGGTCGATTCGATCAGGAACTGAAGAAGGATCGTGCGCCGGCGCGCGCCGAGTGCTTTGCGCGTTCCGATTTCTTTCGTCCGTTCCTTCACACTCACGAACGTGATGTTCATGATCCCGATTGCGCCAACGAAAAGCGAAAGGCCGGTGATGAACAGACCCGCGATCGCAATCGAATTCTTCACCGGATCGAGCGTGCTCTTGAAAGCCTGTTGCTCGTTAATATTGAAATCATCCTTCTTTTCCGGCGGCAACCCGCGGACGCGGCGCATCAGACCGGTCAGCTCGCCTTTCGCCGCCTCCAGTTTTGTCTTATCGCGCACTTTGACCCGCACATCCGATTCGGCTTTGGCGCTGAAGAATTTTTTGAACGTCGGCAGCGGCACAATCACGATCGAGTCCAGGCTAAAGAGACCGAGAAACGAACCCTGCCGCGCGCCCACGCCCAGCACACGAAATTGTTGCCCGCTGATCTGCACCTCTTTTCCCACTGGACTCTCCCCCGGGAAAAGGGCGTCCGCTACGTCGTAGCCCAGCAGACAAACGTTCGCCGCGCCTTTCGTCTCCAACTCGTTAAAGAAGCGACCGTCGTTGAAATCGACAACGGAAATCAGCGGATAATCTGCAGTCGTCCCCTGGATGAAAATGCCGGTCACCTGATTGTCACCGCGTTTTACGTTCTTGACGATGTTCGAAGTCGGCACGGCGAGGAGCAGATTCGAGTTCGGCGTCGCCTCGATCATCCGGTTCAACGGCTCGGCATATTCGGTTTTGATTTCGCGCCGGTCGCGATAGTTCCACCAATCGTTTACGCGTGCCCAGGGAAACTGGCTTACGTAGAGCACGTCATCGCCGAGGATCGACATGCTTTTATCGAATCCGGTCTGGATCCCCGTAATCGCGGTCCCCATCAAGGTCACCGCGACGATACCGATGATCACGCCGAGCGCGGTCAGCATCGAGCGCGTCTTATTGGATTGCATCTGCGCGACTGCGATCTTCCAGCTCTCACTGAACTCGTAAATCAGGCGTTTCATGTTACGGCCAGTCTTTCGATTTCCGGTTGCTGGGCGTTGGCTGCATCGCTTTCGATCAAACCGTCTCGCAAGAAAACGGTCCGCCGCGCATGATGCGCAATATCCGGCTCGTGGGTGACGAGAATAATGGTGTGGCCGTTCTGATAAAGATTCTCGAGCAACTGCATGATCTCTTCGCCGGTCTTCGAGTCGAGGTTGCCGGTCGGCTCGTCTGCCAGAATAATCGACGGATCGTTCACCAGCGCGCGAGCAATCGCGACGCGCTGGCGCTGACCGCCCGACAACTCGTTAGGCTTATGCCGCAGCCGATCGCCGAGGCCGACGTCCCGTAACGCATTCGCGGCCTTCTCCTCGCGGATCTCGGGATCGAGGCCGGCGTAGATCAGCGGCAGCTCGACATTGCGCAAACTCGTCGAGCGCGGCAGGAGATTAAACGTCTGGAAAACGAATCCGATCTCGTGATTGCGGATTGCAGCCAGCTCATCGTCGTCCATCGCGGATACATCTTTGCCATTGAAAAAATAACGGCCCGAGCTCGGCGTATCCAAACAGCCGAGCATGTTCATGAGGGTCGATTTTCCGCTGCCGCTCGGACCCATGATTGCAAGATATTCGTTCCGGCGGATCTGAAGCGAAACGCCGCGCAAAGCATGCACCGTCTCTTCGCCCATCACGTAAACTTTCGTGATGTTCTCGATATCGATGACGACCGGCTCCATCTAATTAACCGGAAGCGAGAGCTCTTACTTCTTAGCTTCCTTCTCGATTTCCACCTTCGCGCCATCCTTCAATTTGCGGCTGATCGCGCTGTAGCTGCCCGAGATCACGTCATCGCCTGGCTGCACGCCGCTCTTGATTTCCATGTAAGTGTCGTCGGCGATTCCAGTCGTGACCTTGACCCAATGGGCCTTTCCGTCCTTGCCCATTGTGAAGACGCCTTTCGTGATTTTCTCGCGCTCGGCTTTCTCGGCTTGTTTCTCCAGTTTCTGATTGCTGAGCTCCGCGGCGTTGTCGCCTTTATCGGTCGCGGCCTGCTTTAGTTTCTTTTTCTCGATCTCTTCCGGGCTCAGGTTGCTGTCGCCGGTGCGGATGGTGACGCTTTGCATCGGAACGGCGACGACGTCCTTCACCATGTTCGTTTGAATTTCTGCCGTGCAACTCATGCCGGGCCGCAGCTTCACGTCGCTATCGTCGATGTGCGTCTTAACTTCGAAGTTGGTCACTTCTTCCTGGGTGCCGGTTCCGGTCGTCTTTCCCGTGTTCGCGATTTGAACGACGGTGCCGTGAAATTTGCGCTCGCCGTAGGCGTCAATTGTTACGATGGCTTTGTCGCCCACCTTCACGTTCACCACGTCGTTTTCATTCACGTCGACCTGCGCTTCCATACTGCTCAGATCGGCTACGCGCATAACTTCGGTTCCAGCGAATTGATTGGTGGCCACGACGCGTTCCCCGAGCTTGCTGTTTAGGACGGTTATCGTCCCATCAATCGGCGAATAGATCGTCGTCTTGGAAAGTTGATCTCGCGCTTGGCTCGAGCCCGCTTCCGCGCGTTCGATTTCATGTTGCGAGCTTTCATACGTCGACTTCGCCACGTCCCGCGCCGCCTGGGCCGCGGTGTAATCTGATTCAGCGATCATTTTCTTCGTGAACAGATCCTGGGCACGCTTGAGGTCCTGCTCCGTTTTTAGGAGGGTCGCTTTCGCCTGCAAATTCATGGCCTTTGCCGAACTGATGGCGGCTTCCTGTTGCTCCACGAGCGCCTTGTAGGAATCCGGCTTGATCTTCACCAGCAGCTCGCCCTTCTTGACCACTTTTCCGTCCTCAACCGGCAGGTCAGTAATTTCACCGGCCACTTCCGGCGAAATCTTTACCTCCACTTCCGGCTGAATTTTTCCGGTGGCCGAAACGGTTTGGACGATCGTTTTGCGGACCGCCTTCTCCGTCGTTACCGGAATGGGTTTCTCCCGTTTGCCCAGGATCGAGCCGACGACGATCCAAAGCAGGAGCAGACCGACGACACCAAAAATGATGTAGCGCCGGCGCCGGGAGCGGCGCTTGCGTGGCGATAGGGTAGGGGTAGGGGTAGCGACCTGGTGCATTTCGGTTTGGGGAGTAGTTGGTTCGACCGGGATAACAGTCTTTAGCGCTCTGGATAGCAAATCTCGTTCATTCCAAGTTTATAATCCCTGTCAAGCCGGCCAGATTTCAGGTAGTGTACCAGATTTCAGACCATCTCTTAATGTGTAGGTTTCGGTCGATATTGACGCTCATCTCCAAATAGATGCAACTAAGAGATCGCTTGGATTCAACCGCCCTTCGATGCCTGGACTCCGCTCGAGAATCTGGGCGATCCCCCAAACAGCGTGTTCCGCGATGAGCGGCTCGGGGTCGGCCGCCGCCCCTTGCAAGGCTGGCAGGTCTTTTTCATCGCCGACATTGCCCAGCGCGACGCAGACGTTTCGGAGAAAGCCGCGGCGCTTGATTCGTTTGATGGGCGAACGCCGAAACATCTCGCGGAACTTCACTTCATCGAGCGCCAGGTAATCGCGCAACTTCATCGCAACCGCCGGCCTCGCTGCGAACGCCGCTTCGCGCGAAACCGAGGCGAAGCGATTCCACGGACAGGCCTCGAGGCAATCGTCGCAGCCGTAAATGCGATCGCCGATGAGTGGACGCATTTCGACTGGGATCGGACCTTTCAGTTCGATCGTCAGATACGAAATGCAGCGTCGGGCATCGAGCCGATGCGGCTCGGTAATGGCGCCGGTGGGACAGGCCGTAATGCACCGGCCGCAAGAACCGCAGCGAGCTGTTTGCGGCGCATCCGCCGGCAGCTCCAATGTCGTCAGAATTTCGCCGAGAAAAAACCAGGTGCCGAGTTTCGAGTCGAGCAACATCGTGCTCTTGCCATGCCAGCCGATGCCGGCTTCGGCCGCGTGATCACGTTCGAGCACCGGGCCGGTATCGACGTAACATTTTTGCTTTCCACCCAGCTCTGCCAGAAACGCAGCGAGCCGCTCCAGTTTTTCCAACATCACGCCGTGGTAGTCATCGCCCCAGGCATAACGGGCGATTCTTCCGCTGCCTCGGACGCGCGGCTGTTCGCCCTGCCAGTAATTCAGGGCCACGACCACAATGGAACGGGCGCCGGGCAATACCTGCTGCGGATCGCAGCGTTTCTCCGCGCCGCGCTCCATCCAATCCATTTCCCCGGATGCGCCCTCGCTCAACCACCCTCGAAATTGATCGGCATGGCGCGGCGCCGTCGCGCTCGCGACGCGGCACGAATCGAAGCCAAGCTCCTTCGCGAAAGCAACGAGCCTATCCTTTGGAGCTGCCATCATCGTCTTCGAGACTTGCTAAAATCTTCCTCGCCACTTCATCGTGCTTCAGGCCCGACGTGTCCACTTCCACATCCGCCGCGCCGCGATAAAGGGACAATCGCGCCGCGAGCAAATCCTTCAGCGTCGCGCGTGGATTTGGCGTCTGAAGAAGCGGCCGTGTTGTTCTTCGCGAAATGCGCGCAAACAAGGTTTCTTCATCGGCCGACAAATAAATGATTGTTCCGAGCTCGCGCAGCAACGCGACATTTTCCCCACGCAAAACAATACCGCCGCCCGTCACGATGATCGCCTGCGCTTTACCGAGCAATTCTCGCAGCGCCTCCGTTTCAGCATCGCGAAATTTGTTTTCACCGTGGATCTCGAAAATTTCCGGAATCGAGAGGCCGAAACGCGCTGCCACCATTTCATCGGTATCGAACCGCGCCAGGCCGGTGATCCGCGCGAGGGTTCGCCCGACGGACGATTTTCCCGCTCCCATAAATCCAATCAGCACGATGGCGTCGCCGCGTTTCTTCATTCGAAAAAGCTCTTTGCAAGCAGAGCAGTTCTAGGGAAGTGATGAAAGTCTATCATGGCTGAGCACAAAAATTCCGGTGCGCTGGTCGCCGTCGTCATGGGGAGCACGTCGGATTGGGAGACAATGCGGCACGCGGTGGAGTTGCTCGACGACTTCGGCGTGCCTAACGAACACAAAATCGTTTCCGCTCATCGCACGCCGGAAATGATGGCGGAATTCGCGCGCACGGCCGCGGAGCGCGGACTGCGCGTGATCATTGCCGGCGCGGGCGGCGCGGCGCATCTGCCGGGCATGCTCGCTGCGCACACCTGGCTGCCGGTCCTCGGCGTCCCCGTCCAATCGCATGCGCTTCACGGAATGGATTCGCTCCTTTCGATCGCGCAAATGCCGGCGGGAATTCCAGTCGGCACGCTCGCAATCGGCACCGCCGGCGCCACCAACGCCGCGTTGCTGGCCGCGTCCATTCTGGCGACGACCGACGAGAAGGTTCGCAAGAAACTCGAAGCGTTTCGAAAGCGGCAAACCGACGCGGTGCTGACGCAACGCGTGCCATGACGCAGCGCTACCTGCCGGGCGCCACCATCGGTCTGATGGGCAGCGGCCAGCTCGGCCGCATGTTTGCCATCGCGGCGCGCCGGATGGGTTATCGCGTCCACGTTTTCAGCCCAGAACGCGATACGCCGGCGGGGCAATTCGCCGATCGCGAAGTGACCGGCGCGTATGAAGATGAATCGGCGGTGCGTGAATTCGCGAAGGATCTCGATCTGTTGACCTTTGAATTCGAGAACATTCCGCATCAGACAATCGATTGGTGCGCCGCGGAGTGCGAAGTACGTCCGGCCGGCTCAATTTTACACACCGCCCAGAACCGGCTGCGGGAAAAAGATTTTCTTTCTTCGGCTGGGATCCCTGTAGCGCCGTACCGCGCCGTTCGAAGCGCGTCCGATCTCGCTCGCGCCTTCGAGCAAATTAAAACGCCAGCCATTCTGAAGAGCGCCGCCTTTGGCTACGACGGCAAGAGCCAGCGTTTGATCGAAACACCGGATGGCGTTGAAGCGATTTGGTCGGAACGGTCGGGCGACGAATTGATTTTGGAACGCGCCATCGATTTCGAGAAAGAAGTTTCCGTGATCGTCGCGCGCGGGATCGACGGTGAGGTGGCGACGTTCCCAGTCTGCGAAAATCTCCATCGCGACCACATCCTCGACATCACGGTCGTCCCAGCGCGCGTGTCAGAGACAGTCGAGAAATCAGCCGCCGATCTCGCGCGCGCGATCGCGGAGAAAATGGAACTGGTCGGTTTGCTCGCAGTCGAAATGTTTTTGCAGGGCGACGGCAATCTCTTGGTGAACGAGCTGGCGCCGCGACCGCATAACTCCGGGCATTGGACGATCGAAGGCTGCGCGACGAGCCAGTTTGAACAGCACGTGCGCGCGGTTTGCGGATTATCGCTCGGATCGAAGCAGATTCTTCGACCCGCCGCGATGGCGAATCTGTTGGGCGATATCTGGAGCGACGGAGAACCTGACTGGGCGGCGTCCCTGGCCGTTCCCGGCGTTCACCTCCATCTCTATGGCAAGCATCACCCGCGGCCGCGCAGAAAAATGGGACACCTGACTGCGCTGGCCGAAAATGCGGAGGCTGCAATTGCAGCAGTTTCAAAAGCGCGCGCAGCGCTCCAACGGCCAACGCCGTGAAGACCGAAGTCCTCCAAGCTGATACTCCGGAAACGGCGACTTGTGCGGTTGAGCTCTTGAGGGAAGGGGAAGCAGTCGCTCTTCCGACTGAGACCGTCTATGGCTTGGCCGCGGACGCGCTGTCAGACAAAGCGGTTCTCAAAATCTTCCAAGCCAAGTCCCGTCCGCGATTTGACCCGTTGATTGTGCACTTGCCAGACGAGAATTGGATCGAACGCGTCGCGATCGTCGATTCTTCAGTTGAAGACAAATTCGCTCGATTGCGTAAACAATTCTGGCCAGGCCCGTTGACCTTTATTTTTCCGCGACAGCCGGTGATCTCCGATGTTGTCACTGCCGGCCTTGATACTGTCGCCATTCGGTTCAGCTCTCATCCTGTTTTCCGAAAAATCAGCGCAGCCTTCGGCCGCCCACTCGCCGCCCCTAGCGCCAACCGGTTTGGCCGGCTCAGTCCAACCGCAGCCGAGCATGTTCGCGCGGAACTCGATGGCTTGATCCCGCTCATTGTCGATGCCGGACCGACGAGCCATGGTTTGGAATCGACAATTATCGCGCTCCGGAACGGCCGTATCGAAATTTTGCGTCGCGGTCCGATTACGGAGAAACAACTCAGCGCGTTCGGCGAAGTAGTGGTTATTGGCGCAACGCATCATCCGGAAGCGCCCGGTCAATTGCCGAGTCATTACGCGCCGAGGACCCGGCTCGTTCTGGTGGAAAATGCAGCTGACTTTGATTCCAAATCCGGCCAACGATTGGGATTATTAAGCTGGAGAGCCAAGAGCGATGCGCGCTTCGCCGCAATTAGGCAACTGAGCGAGCGCCAAGACCTGGTTGAGGCCGCGACGAACCTCTTTCGATTGCTTCGCGAACTGGATGCCTGCGATCTCGACCTGATCGTTGCCGAGGAATTGCCCGACGAAGGTCTCGGCGCTGCGATCAACGACCGATTGTCGCGAGCTTCTTCCGTTAATTAGCTTTGTGGGCGATTGCCGCCTCGATGAAACCCTTGAAGAGAGGGTGCGGCTTGTTCGGCTTGCTTTGGAATTCGGGATGGTATTGGCAAGCCAGAAAATAGGGATGATCGCGGAGCTCGATCAGCTCGGCGAGCGACCCGTCCGGTGATGTTCCGGAAATGGTGAACCCTTTTTCGTCCATCTTTTCCCGGTACTTCATATTGAATTCGTAACGGTGCCGATGCCGCTCCAGCACTTCACCGTCGCCGTAAATTTTTTCCGCAACAGTTCCCTTCGCGATTTTCGTCGGCCAGGTGCCGAGCCGCATGCTCGCGCCCTTGTTTTTCACGTCGCGTTGTTCTTCGAGGAGGCAAATCACGGGATCAGGCGCGTCCTTGTCGAACTCGGTGCTATTAGCGTTTTCCAAACCGCACACGTTTCGCGCGAATTCGATCGTCGCCACCTGCATTCCCAGGCAAAGGCCAAGGTAGGGAATTTTATTTTCTCGGGCGAATTTCGCCGCGCTGATTTTTCCTTCCACACCGCGCTCGCCAAAGCCGCCTGGAATTAGCACGCCGGCCACATCTTTTAGATGACCATCGACGCCGCCTTCCAGTTTTTCCGCGTCGATCAATTCCAATTGAATCCCGCAGTCCTGGCTCGCCGCCGCGTGAGTGAGCGATTCGTAAATGCTCTTATACGCGTCCTGCAAATCGATGTACTTGCCGACCACCGCGATCTTGACCTGCTTTTTCGGGCTCACGACGCGTTCGACAAATTTCCGCCAGTTCGCCAGGTTGGGCGGCGGCGCGTTGATGTGGAGCAGCTCGCAAATCAAATCGTCGAGACCTTCGGCGTTCAGCATCAGGGGCATCTCGTAAATCGTATGCTCGACGTCGCGAGCTTCAATAACGCCGCGCGGTGAAACGTTGCAGAACATCGAAAGCTTCTGGCGCAGCTCGGCATCGAGCGGATGTTCCGTCCGGCAAAGCAGAACCTGCGGCTGAATACCGATCTCGCGCAGCTTCGCGATGCTTTGCTGCGTCGGTTTCGTCTTCAACTCGCGCGCCGCCCGAATGTACGGCACCAGCGTCACGTGCACGTTGACTACGTTCTGCCCGCCGACTTCCAGAATGAATTGCCGGATCGCTTCCAGAAACGGCAGTCCCTCGATGTCTCCCGTCGTTCCGCCGATCTCGGTAATGACGACGTCAGCTTTGCCTTCGTCGGAAATCTCGCGAATCCGATCTTTGATTACGTCGGTGACGTGCGGAATCACCTGGACGGTTTTTCCGAGGTAATCGCCGCGCCGTTCCTTGTTGATGACCGTTTCGTAGACCTGACCGCTGGTCAGATTGTTGTGGCGCGACAGAATGCAATTGGTGAAGCGCTCGTAATGGCCGAGATCGAGGTCGGTCTCCGCCCCGTCGTTCAACACGTAAACTTCGCCGTGCTGAAACGGATTCATCGTCCCGGGATCGACGTTGAGGTACGGATCGAACTTCTGGAAAACGACGCGCAGCCCGCGCAATTCGAGAAGCGTCCCGAGGGAAGCGGCGGCGAGGCCTTTGCCTAACGAACTCACCACTCCTCCGGTAATAAAAATATATTTCATCGCTTTCGGGAACGGGCGCGCGGGCCGGCGGACTTCATCAAGCGCTCGATCATTCGAGCGTCCTCCGGCGTGTCGACGCCGGGCGATCCGCTGCCAGTCATGACCACTCGAATTCTTACTCCATTCTCCAGCGCGCGCAATTGCTCGAGCGCTTCCGCGCGCTCCAAGGGCGAAGTTTTCCAGCGCACGAAACGCAAGAGCAAATCGCGCCGGTAACCGTAAATGCCCTGGTGACGAAAATATTTCGGCTGCTCCGATGCGTCGCGAACAAATGGAATTGGCGCGCGTGAAAAATAAAGGGCGTCGCCGCTTTGGTTTACCACCACTTTCACCTGATGAGGCGACTGCGCGTCGTTCGCGTCTTCGAACGGGTGCGCGGCTGTGATCATCTCGAGCTTCTTGTCGCGTTGCAGTTCGCGGACGAGCCGGTCGATCAGCTTCGGATCCACCAGCGGTTCGTCGCCCTGGATATTAATGATGTGCGCGAACGGTTTTAGTTTCGAGGCGACTTCGGCGATTCGATCGGTGCCGCTATCATGATTCGGCGAAGTCATCGCGACTTCCGCGCCCCAATCGAAGGCCGCTTCCGCAATCCGGAAATCGTCCGTCGCGACAATCAGCCGATCGAGTTTCTTCGCGCGCCGGCAACGTTCCCAGACATGATGGAGCAACGGCTTCCCAGCGATCGAATGCAGCGCCTTGCCCGGGAATCGAGTCGAGCCCCAGCGCGCGGGAATGATGCCGACAGCCTTACTCATTTTCTTTCAAGATGATTTCCGCCGCGTGAGCCATGTCGCGCGCGACCCAATCAGGCCGGCAATTATTCTCACCGCTACCGTACCCGGTTTGAACAAGGATCGTGCGAACGCCGGCGTTCTCGCCACAGCCGATGTCGCTCGCTTTGTCGCCGACGAAAAAGGAGCGGCGCAAATCGAGGTGATGCTCGCGTTGGGCTTCGAAAATCATTCCCGGGCCCGGCTTGCGGCGAATCGAAGTCGACGTCGGCAGATCGGGAGAATGATAACTGGCGTCGATCAAACCGTTGCCAAGTTGCTTCAGGAACTCGGCTTCGACGACACGATACTCATCTTCACTAAAATAACCGCGGCCGATGCCGCTCTGGTTCGTGATGATCACGAGCTTGTAACCTTTCTCTTTCAGGCGTCGCAAAGCCGGCCCCGCTTCCGGATAAACCTGGACCTTGCTCGGATCGCCACAGTAATCGACGTCGTGCATCAGCGTGCCGTCGCGGTCGAGAAAAACAGCGGGCCAGCTCTCGTTAGGCGAGCCGGTCATTTTCGAAACTCGAGAGAAGTTCGTCCGGCGTTACCGTCGCGGTTCCCAGTTTGCCGACGACCACGGCGCTCGCGTGATTCGCGATTTCAGCGGCTTCGATCGGCGTTGCCTTGCAACAAAGCGCGAGGGTAAAGAGGGCGATCGCGGTGTCGCCGGCCCCCGAAACGTCGAAGACCTGCCGCGCTTTTGTCGGAATGTGATGCGGCTTCTTGCCGCGCTCAAAGAGCATCATTCCTTGTTCGCCCAATGTGATCAGAAGCAATTCCGTCTGCCATTTCGCGAGCAAAATTTCGCCGGCTTTGAGAAGCGGCTTGTCTTTAGCGGGCGCCTCCACCGGATCGCTCCAAGGCAAGCCGGCAGCGAGAAACGCTTCGTTGCGGTTCGGTTTCACTGCCGTCAGCTTTTTCCAATCGACGGCATGCTGCGGGTTCGGATCCGCTGTCACAATTTTTCCGGCCGCGATGGCTTGCTCGGAAATTTGTCGGACGAGATCGGCGCTCAGAAATCCTTTGCCGTAATCCTCGAAAATCACGGCATCGGTTTTCGCCAGATCGCGTTGAAGATTTCGGACAACCCGGGAAACGTGGGCGGGGGCAGGGGATCGCAACTGCTCGCGATCGACCCGGACGATCTGCTGGTTTCGCGCGATGATCCGCGTCTTCACGATCGTGGGGAAAGTGGAATCTTCGACGGCGCTTTTCGTGTCGATGTTTTGTTCGGCGAGTAAATCGCGGAGCTGTCGCCCGCCCCGATCCGCGCCGAACATTCCAATGACCGCGACTTTGCTGCTGAACTCGCGCAGATTCCGCGCGACATTGGCCGCGCCGCCGGGGTAAAAGCTTTCCCCCGTGACTTCGACCACCGGCACCGGCGCTTCCGGAGAAATTCGCCCGACCTTCCCCCAGACGAACTCATCCAGCATGAGATCGCCGATGACGAGAATGCGCTTCGATTTCGCCCGGGCGAGGATTTCTTTGAGCCGGCGGGGGTTCATGCCAGGAAAAGAAATGCGGGCGAATGCCGCCACGCGGCGGCGTTGTTGCGATTCAGACTCAAAATCTTGGACAGGTAGATTTGTGCGGCAAAGACTTCTGCTTACTGTTAGGCCATTAATCCTGAATACGAAGGCGAAATCAACAGTCGAAGAGCCCGATGATACCATTCGCTAAAATTTCCAAAGTCAGCGTCGCTGTGTTCGCCGCCATGTCTCTGAACCTCCGGGCGGCGGAAGTGCCCAAGCACGTGGACGTGAAGCAGCTTTCCAAAAAAGTGGAGGACGTGGTTGTGCCGTTGCCGAACGAGGTCTTCGGCGCGCTCAACAAACTCGGGGGCGTGAACTGGCGCGAGTACGTCCGGAACGACAAGGGCGCGAACTTCACGGAGCGTCCGCGAATCGCATTGCTTCTCGGCGCGGTGATCGCGGATGGATTCATCGCCGTCCAGGCGGAAGACGCCGCGACGGTGAAAGACATCGGCCAGCGCGTCCTGACCCTGTCGAAAGCGATTGGGGTAAGCAGCTCGATCACGGCGCACGCGAAGGCGATCACGGAAGCGGCCGACAAGCGAAACTGGGCGAGCGTTCGCCAGGAGCTCGACAAAACGCAGAACAGCGTGCAGCAGGCCATGAACGAGGTGCACGACGAAAAGCTTTCGCAGCTCGTTAGCCTTGGCGGCTGGCTTCGCGGCACAGAGGTACTGACTGCCGTCGTCACGAAACGTTATTCCGATGAAGGCTCCGAGTTGTTGCACCAGCCCGACCTGCTCAATTATTTCGAGACGCGACTTCAAGCGATGCCGGAGTTTAATCTGAAATTGCTTCAGGATATTCATTCGGCCCTGATCGAAGTGAAGCCGCTGATTGACGTCGGCGACGCGCATATTCCGCCGGCCTCGGTCAAGAAGATCAACGACATCACGACCCGGCTTGGCGACGCTATCACGAAAAAGTCTCCCTAAACGTTTATGACGACCGCCTTCCTCAAGACAGCATTACGCGCGAGTTTTGTGGTCGCGCTGGCGTTCATCATGGCGCCCGCTGGACGGGCTTCGGTGGACGACGCCCAGTCGTTCGCGTTGCAAGCGGCTGAGCCTTACGTGAAGGACGGCTTCCAGGTCCGCGAAGATTATTGGGGCGGCGATCTGGGAGCGGGAGAAAAGAAGGCGGTGCGCCAGCAGTTGTTCAAGGGAAACGAGTACTGGTTCTGGCTCGGCACCGAAGTGGAGACGGCCAAGGTTTCCGTCCATGTCTACGATTCGGAAGGCAAGCTCGCGGAAATGCCCGACAGCTGGGAGAAAGGCCATTTTGCCGCCGCGCATATTACGCCGAAAAGCACCGGCAGTTATTTTATCATCGTCGAGGTCGAGCAGTCGCCGGAGGAGCGCACGCACTGGGCGCTGGTTTACGGATTCCGCTAATCCTCGTGGTTTGCTGAAACGCGACC
>Ga0307470_10000719_pt1 | contig 14595 bp, 6 predicted proteins | sample atmos_gasesAM3C__FD_204565 | JGI IMG/M metagenome (GOLD analysis project Ga0307470, IMG submission 204565) | Hardwood forest soil microbial communities from Morgan-Monroe State Forest, Indiana, United States - atmos_gasesAM3C_05 | ecosystem: Environmental > Terrestrial > Soil > Temperate forest... | reverse complement strand
TCCGCCGGCGGACAGGGGAGTTCCCGGATTCGCGGCGGTTTGCCCAATGGTCACGGACGACGCCGGGCTTGCCGCCGAGTCCACCGCGTCGAGCGCAAAGGTCGTGGCCGTCACGGGATAGATCCGCGCGGCGTCCAAGGTCAAATTTCCGGCAACCGTCAGACTGCCTTGAAGGGACGCGAGCCCCGAGCCGGTCGGCTCGCCGCGTAATTTGAGATCGCCCGTGCTCGAGAACCGCACGTTCGATGTTCCTTGGAACACCGTCGAGCCCAAGAGATCGATCTCATCGCCCCGAAAGCTCACGCTGCCCGACCCGCCGCTGGCCGTGCGCTGGCTGCCCAGCAGGCCCGGGTCGCTGTACCCCACTTCGAGATACGGAGCGCTCAGGCTCACGCGCGAACCGCCGGTGACGGCGAGCACGGGCGAGTCGATGATCAACTGCCGATTGAGGCCGAGCGATATGTTGCCCGATAGTTCCACGGCATCTCCGGCTTCGAGCCGTAGTGCGTCCAGACCCCACGCCGATAATTGTGCCGTTCCGAGCAGCGCTTGGTTGCTGTTGGACGGCGCGGCCGTCAAACCGGCAACGGAAGGGAGGAGTTCGATGGTCAGGGGATATTGAGCGAAGGCACTGGGGGTGGCCGGCGGAGGATTGCCCCACCAGGATTCCGACCGAGTCAGTGCAAGATCGAGCGATCCCGCGGCGGCGGTTCCCGCCGTCCCTGCGGCGCCCCCCGCGGCATCGATGTTGCCCAGCAGGGATATCGCTTCGCCCGAATGCACGGCGATCGATCCGCCGGCAGTCGAGGCGACCTCGTGGCCGTACGATCCATTCGCCTGAGCCACATCCACGGCCGAGGATGTGCCGGCGACCGAGATCAAAGATCCTGCGTCGGCGACGACCGCGCCCCGGTCGGCGAAGAGTTGCACGCCGCCTCCGCCATACAAGGTGCCGAGATCCAGGCCCAATGTCGACGGCTTGGATACGAACGTACCCGACACGTCGATGACGCCGGTGCTTCCCAGTTCGATGCGCTGAGTCGGCAGATATCCCACCTCGAAGTTCTCACCGGGCAGTCCGATGTGCAGTGAGACGCTGCCGCCGGGGGCGCGCAACGCGCCGTCGACGACGATGCTGTCGATGCCGCTCAAGTTGATCGAGCCGCCGGCATCGGTGGTGATCGAGGCGCCGGTTCCGATCCCGATATCTCCCGCCGACGTTGCCCCATTTTGTGCGGTATTCGTCGCCGCATTGGCTCCGGTGGTCGGCAGCGCCTCGAAACTCACGCTCGCGGCCGGGCGCAGGTAAGGCGCCAGCAGGGTGACTGTGGCGAGACCGTCGAGACTTGCCGCAGAAGAATGCAGAGTGGCGCCCGGATCAAGTCGCAGGCTGCTCACCGTCGCATCGATCGCCGTTCCCGCGGCGACGCTGAGCACATCTGCGTCGGCCGCTCCCGGCACCACGAGTCCGGAGGCATTGAGCGTGAATTTCTGGAATCCATAGTCCGCGAAAAGACCGCTGGACACTTGCAGGACACCGCCCGGCGTGAGCGTGTCGTCGACCTGCTGCGCCGCAATCCAGTTGCCGCTGCCGGTGCCGATGGCAATGCGCGGCGCAGTGAGATTGAAGCTGCCCCCCGCGGCGCCATTCACCCCGAAGCCGTCGATCGCGAGATTCGCGCCCACATCGAAGCCGGCATTCACGGCATCCGCGCTCAGGGTGATCGAGCCGCCGGTTCCCGCCGCCAGGGTGCCTTTGGATTGAACCCAGGCTCCGCCGCTGGCACGGAGCGCGTCGTCATTGCCGAGCGCGAGCAGCGCCCCGGGTGTCGTCACGCCGAGATCGATGCTGCCGCCGTTCTGCCAAGTCTGTGCGGTCGCGACCGCACCGGACCGCGTCGGCATATCGTTGGTGTAAAGGCCGCGGACATCGAGGGTGACGCCGTCGCCGACGTACACCCCGGGCCGAGGGCCGGCGGCGCTTGCTGTTCCGATGCTGTCGATATTTTGAAAACTGAGCGCGCCGGCGGGGTCGGTGATGTTCGACAGCAAATCGACGCGCGCCGCGTTGATCGACAGCGTGCTGCCCGGGGCCAGCGCCAGCGGCGTGGCGGCCGGAAGCGTGACCCCATAGTTGCTGAATATCTGGGTGGAGGTGAAGCCGCTTCCATTGAGGTAGGAGATCGGCAGGTCGAGCGTCAGCGGACCCGGCAGCGCGGAGCCGTCTGCGACCACGATGGGTGTGGGAGTGGGCGTCAGCCGCACCGCCGGCGCGACGTAGTTGATCTGCAGGTTCGACTGGGTGTCGGACGCGCCCGAGGGCAAGCCGATGGTCAGCTGGCCGCCGCTGACGCTGGTCGCAGGTGTTCGCTGATACAGGCCGTTGACCGCGCTGCCCTGCAAGGTTCCCTGCAGCACCATGGTCGGCGCGGCGAATTGGACGCTGCCGGCGGCCGCACCCTGAACGTATCCGGGCTGATAGGAGCTCAAGCCCGGTGTCGGCAGCACATCCTGAACCCCCCACTTGTTGTAGCTCTGGGAAAATGTCGGATTGACCACACCGACATAGTTCAACAACGGGTTCGCGGTCGCGATGGGATAGAGCTTGCCGTCGGCTCCGACCAGATAACTCGTCTGCAGGACTCCGCCGGCGTAGCTCGTCGAACCGCCCGAGACGTTGATGTGCGCGCCGCTCGCGAACACGACGTCCCCCTCCGATTGCAGCACCGCCTTGCCGCCGGTCTCGGTGCGCTGCGCAATGCTCTGCGGCACGGCCGCGAAGTCGCCGGACAAATCAGCGATCGCCGGGGATCCCTGTCGTTCATTGACGTAGACGGTGTCCCCGTGAAGCGCGCCGTTGCGCTGAGTCGGATCGTCGGCGAGTTCGCTCGAACGCAATTGCGCCGCCACGAGATTCGCGGTCGCCGGCAGCGATGCCACGCTGCCGGACAAATCGATGTTGGTGCCGGCATCGATCCGCAGCCGCGCATTGGGATCGAGGATCGACGTGACGCCCGTGATGGCCGGGCCGGTCGATGGCACGACCGCCGCGCCCGATGGGTTGGCGGCGGCGATGGCCGTCAAATTGCCGCCGGGCGCAACGATCGAGCCGCCCTGAAGAATCACTTGTTCGCCGAGCAGCGTGATCGACGAGGGCAATTGCGCCTGAGCGGCGACGGCCGTCGCGGTGGATGAGAGCTCCGGCAAGATTTCCATGTCGCTATGTTGGCCTATGGTCAGCGTGCCGCCCTGCGATGAGGAAACGGTTTGAGCGCCGCCGGTACCGCCAAAGGCGGCGCCTTGCGCCGCCTCCAAGCGGATCGACCCATTCGCCGCCACCGACGTGGTCGCCGAGACTCTGCCGTCCTGATTGACCGCCAAACCCACCATCGTGACGTTGCCCCGCGGCGCAGACAGGGTGCCGGTCAGCTGGTTCCACGCCACATTGCTTGTATTGGCATCGACTTCGACGATCAGGCCGCGCAAGCCGGGATCGCGGTCGGCCTGCAGGTAAACCTTGCTGCCCGCGGCCAGAATGACTTGACCGTCGGGCGCGGTCAGCGTCCCGCCGTTCGTCACGCTCTGACCTGCGAGCAGGAGCCGCCCTTGGTCGGCGGCGCTGAGCTGCGCTCCCGGTTGCACCAGGATCTGAACGCTCTGAGGCTTGCCGTTGGAATCCAGGACGGGATTGCCGTTCGCATCGAGCACGCTGGCGCGTCCGACTCCCGGAGCCAGGGGATCCAGCGTTGCATCGAATACCGCCGCATTGTTTTGCTGCAGCGGCGACAGTATGCCGTTGGCGAAGGTGGCATCGGTCAGCGCCAAAGGCAGCGTCGAAACGAGCAGCCCTCCGACGTTGACGGTCGCGGTCGGGCCGAACAGGAAACCGTTCAAATTGAGCAGGTACACCTGGCCGTTCGCCTTGAGCGAACCGAAAATCTGCGACGGACTGGCCTGAAAAATCCGATTGAGGGCGATGGAACTCGCGCCCGGCTGCTTGAAAGTAACCGCGCCGCCCGCACCGATGTTGAACGACGACCAATTGAGGATGGCCGAATTGCTGGTCTGATTGACGGTGAGGTTGTTGGCGGCGGCGACGGCCGTCGCGTTGCCGGCAGTGACGAACTTCGAGGGACCCGTGGTTCCGCAGGCGCCGGCGGCACAGGGGACCGGGAGCGCGGGATTCTTCGCGCCGGCCTCCGTCCAGCCAAAAGCCGCGCCGAAAGCGAACACCATGGCCTTGATCTGTAGAAATTGCTGTCTCGGGATTCGCATCTCGACCTCGTCCATACTCTGGAGCACCACGCGGCAGCCGGCCGCGCCGGCGGCGCATTCTTATTTCTTCGGCGATGCAAACACATCGACATCACATTGCTGTGACAGAACTCGTCACGAAGCGAGCGACGATCGTCGCTGCTCATGAATGAAAAGACCGGCCCTCCCTTGCGGGAAGGCCGGCCGAAGCTGAATCAACTGATCGCTGAAGTTCGATCGATCAGAAGTTCGTCGGTCCTGGAATGCTGCAGCTGTTTCCGCTCTTGGTGAAGGGGTTGACGTAAATCGTCACCCCGCCGACCGTGCTGGATGTGAGCGGCACGGTGGCGGTGTTCGATCCCGCAGGAATTGCCAGGATGTCAACTACATGAGGCGCCGTCGCGAGATTCGACAGCTCTCCCCCGACCAGCCAGTTGTAGATCCCCAGACCGCCCGGCGACGTAATGTTGCCCTTCTGAGCGGTCGCTTCGAACCACCAGTCATACTTGCCGTTCGTGGCGGCCAGGTTCGACGGGGCGACGCCGTTGAGCGACACGGTCGACAACCCCGGCTTGCCGGCGTTGTCGATCGAAGCGTATGTGATGGCACCGGGGGTTGTGCCGGCCGTCGCCAGCACATCGCCCGTCGCATAGCCGTCGGACAAAGGCGTGGGGTCTGAGAGCGTGCCAGGGGAGTTCACGCAATTGGTGCCCAGGAAGTAGATGCTTGCGCCCGTGCGCGTGCCCGATCCCGCTTCGCGATTCACGATCGTAATGGGCTGCGAAGTGCTCGACACCGCGCCGCCGGTGGCCGTCGGCACGGCGCTCCAATCGGAATAGTTGCCGGACAGAATGGCGGCGGCGGTCTCACGCGACAAGTCGATCGCTTGACCCGTGGCTCCGCCGTTGATACCGGAGGTATTCACGAACAATCCGAACACCTGCTGGAACAGCGCCGTCTTGGTCAAGCCGGCCAACTGAGCCTGAGTGGCAGAGCCGAATACCGCCGCGCTGTAAGCGCTCGGATAGTTCGGCGTATGAAACTGGCCCGGCTCGAGATCCGTAATACCCATTTCAACGGCGTGCGTGGTGACGCAGCCGCTCCAGCCGTCGGTCGTGCCGACGTTGACGCTGAGACCCACCACCGAAGGATTGGTCACCTGGCAGGCACCGGAACTGATGTCCAGAAACTTGATCGGTTTGCCCGAGAAAACAGGCAGCGCGCCGACGACCGAACCGCCTTCACCGCGGTAGTAAACGATGGCGATGGCGCCCGTTGCGACACCGGCGCCGTTGCCGGCCTTCGCGGCGCCGCAGTAGGCCTTGAAGTTGCCGTTGGCAGAACCCGCCACGGCGGGCGCGGCGATGGTGGTTTCACCGCCGGCATCGAACAGATCGTTCGCCAACGCAGTCGCGAACGACGGCTGGGCGGCCGAGGAGCCCGCGACATACAGCTTCGCCGTCGCGGCGGCGCACTGCGCCGCCGTTGGGGCGGCGAACGCCGACTGAGCGGCCACGCTCCCACCGAGCGCGAGCGCGACGGCGGCAGCAACCTTGAGATTATTCATGTGCATTGTCCTTTGAATGATTGGGGATTTGATTGAATGGCGTTTCAGACCGCAGCCGCGGCCTTGCGGCGGCGGGAAACGCCAACCAGACCCATGAGGCCCGAACCGAAGAGCCACACCGCGGCCGGCAGCGGCACTGCGCTCACGCTGTTGGCGGCGAACGTCAGATTGCCGTTCGTATCCAACGTGGCCGTGCCCAGGATGTACGAGGTCAGTGCACCGGCGGCGGCGCTGCCCGTGAAGCCGAAGAGCTGCTGTGCGGTGCTTCCGAGAATCGACGTGTCGGGAGCTCCGATCAGGCCATATTTCTGCGAGGCATTCAGGCCATACAGTCCGGCACCAGTGGTCTCGGTGCTGCCCGTCGCCAGTGCATTGAGAGCGCCACCGGTGGTGATATCGTTGTTGATGCCGTTCTCGAATGTCGTCAGGTTGTTCAACACGAACCCTCCGACGACCCCGTTGTTGGCGGTGCCCAGGTTCGAGGTAAAGATCATCTTCGCCGCACCGACGGCATTGGAATTGGCGTTGGTCGAGGTGTTGACACCGCCACCGTTGTACTGACCGGCCTCTACCGTCCAGCCATCACCGGCCGCGGGGTTGGCGCTCAAAAACGCCTGCAGAGCCGCCGAGGCGCCGATCGTCGTGCTGAGACCCGGAATGGTCGTGCCGAGCGACGTGCCCTTGGTGATGCTGCCGGTCGGAAAAATGGAATCGATGCTGATGCCCGTGTCCAAGGCATAGGTCGCATTGGTCGTCAGATTCTCCACGACGAGAATGAGGTCCGAGCTGTTCGTGCTGGGAACGCCCAACGCGAAGGCGCCCGTGGCGCTGAGCGCGAGCGCGCCGGCCACCGCTGATTTGACAAGAATATTCATAAATTACTTTCCCCTGGTTGGTTAAATTCGCGCTCCGCCCGCGCTGCGAGTGCGAGGAAGTGCTCAAAACAAGACTCCAAACTACAATCTCGCTTTTCTGCGCCCCACTGTTGACCCGCGGTGTCCATGAAGCGAGTCACAACTTTTCCTTGGCGCAATGTCGACTGGTGCGCATTTTTCAGGAAGGCTGTGTCCTCGACGTGACATGGATGTTAAATTCTCACGGCACGGACGATGCGCATGACTGACCTCGACAACGCCATAAAAACACTGGAAACAAAGCTCTCCCGCGATCCCGGCGACATCGCGGGACTGCACGCGCTGGCCGGACTCAGGCTGTCCAGCGGCGACGTCGAAGGTGCAATCGCTTCGTACTCGCGTTGTATTACGTTTGCGCCACGGGACGCCGCCGCGCGCAATAATCTCGGCGTGGCCTTGATCAAGGCGCGTCGATTCGGCGATGCAGTGGCTGCGCTGGAGGCCGCTCTGGCGCTTCAGCCTCGATATGCGCGGGCCCTCGTCAACCTCGGCAAGGCGCTGCGCGAAACCGGACATCCGCTCGATGCGATCGCCCGTCTTCGCCAGGCACTGTCGATCCAGCCCGACTACGTTCCGGCGCTCATCAACCTCGGAGATGCCTGCGCAGCCACCGGGGATTCGGCTGCCGCTCTGCTGGCGCTCGAGCGCGCGGTGCATCTCGCGCCCGCTCAGGTCGAGGCGCATATGACTCTCGGCATCGCGCGTCTGCAGGCGGGACGATTGACCGAATCGCTGCAGTCCCTGCGCAGGGCAGTCGCCATGGCTCCCGATCATGCCGAAGCGCATTCGAATCTCGCGCATGCGCTGTTCTGCAGCGGCGACTGGCGGTCCTCCTGGCCGCATTTCGAGTATCGTTTGGCCCGCTCACTTCAACCCAGGCTGCACGCGCCCGCGGGCGTACAGCGCTGGGACGGCAATGTGTCGGCGGAAATCGAACTCTGGCTGTTGGGGGAGCAAGGTCTCGGGGATCAGCTGCAGTTCGCACGCTACGCCAAACTGTTGGCCGCGCGGGGACAGCGCAGCGTGATCGTCTGCGATCCGCGCCTCGTGAGAATTCTCGAACTCGCCGGGCTCGGCGCGCGAATCGTGCCGTTGGGGACCGCACCCGACGCGCCTGACGCCCGCTGGATTCCGTTGATGAGCCTGCCCGCGTGGCACGGTACGCGGCCGGATGATGTACCTGCAGCAGACGGCTATCTGGCAGCGGATCCCGGCCGCGTCGCGCACTGGCGGTCGCGGCTGCCGGCCGTGCCCGGCCTGCGTGTGGCGCTGGCCTGGGCCGGCAATCCTCGCATGGAAACGGGCCGCTACAGGGGCCGGTCTCCGCCCTTGGCCGCGCTCGCGCCGATCATGAAGACCCCGGGCGTGAGTTGCATTTCTCTGCAAAAGGGAAACGGCGAGGAACAGCTCGACGCGGTACCTTTCGGCGCGAGGATTCTGCGCTTGCCCGGTCTCGATGCCGGACCGGACGCCTTTCTCGACACCGCCGCGGTATTGAAGTGCGTCGACCTCGTGGTGACCTCCGACACCGCGATTGCTCATCTCGCCGGCGGATTGGGAGTCGAATGCTGGCTGTGCCTGATGCACGAGCCCGATTGGCGCTGGATGCGGCAGGGCGCCTCCACTCCCTGGTATGCCTCGATGCGTCTTTTCCGCCAGCCCGCGGCCGGGGATTGGGCGGGCGTTTACGCGGACGTGGCCGATGCGCTGGCGCGCCGGCCGCGCAAGGAATCCAGCAACTCCCCGTAAGCACAATCGACCGGCGAGCGCGGCGGGATTGCCAGGGTGGCGGGATGAAGGCCGCGGCGGTGGCGGTCGAGGACGTGGATGAACGCTTGCTCGAGGTGCCGGCAGAAGCGTTGGGTATCGAACAGCGGAGCGGTCGTGCGCACGCGACGGAGGTGCGCCTTGAGGGCGGCGAGTTCGGCGGGCGACTGCGCCAGCTCGACGGCGAGGTGCTCGTAGCCGGGCGCGTCCGGGACGCTCAAATGGCCGAGACCGACGGCATGCAGGAGACTGGTGGCGACCCGCGAGGCAAAGGTCCGGCCCGGCCGGGTGATGACCGGCACCGCGGCGGCGAGCGCCTCGCCGGCCGTGGTGTGCGCGTTGTAAGGGGTGGTGTCGAGGAACAAATCGGCGAGCGCGAAGCGCGCCTGATGTTCCGGAAGACCGGCGAGACGCGGTGCGTAGATCAGCCGTGCCGGATCGACGCCTCTGCCGGCGGCCTCGCGGGCGAGATTGCACCGCATCGCCGCCGAGCCCTCGCGCAGCCACAGGATCGCATTGGGCACGGCGTGCAGCACGCGCATCCAGGTATCGAAGACCGGCGGTGTCAGTTTGTAGGGGGCATTGAAGCCGCAGAACACGAAAGCTCCTTCGGGTAGACCGACGGCCGCTTTGCTCGGTGCGGGCGGCAGCGAGGGCACGAAGTCGCTGGGCAGGTAGCTGTCGGGCAAGTAGATCAGCTGCTCGGCATAGTGCCTCTGCTCCGACTCGGGGATCACGTGAGGGTCGGCGATGAGGTAGTCGATGAACTCGCTCCCCAGTGTGCCGGGGAAGCCCAAAAAGGCGATCTGCAGCGGGGCCGGGCGGTAAGCCAGGACGCGGCTGCGGCTGGCGAAGGTATGGCCGCTCAGATCGATCAGGATATCCAGTTGCAGCGCCGCGATGCGGGCGGCGAGCGCCGCGTCGGGCAGGGTGCTCAGATCTTCGAAGTGATCGAACGCGCGCTCGAGCCGGCGCCGCAACTTGCCGCCGTCATCGAGCGAGGCACACAGTCCAAAGGTCTCGAAGCGCGAGCGGTCGTGCGACTCGAACAACCCCGCGCACAGTTGCCCTACGGGATGGTCGCGAAAATCGCTCGATAAATACCCGATCCGCATCCGGCCCCGATGCGCGCCATGATCGCCGTCGCTCATCCGCCGCAACGCCCGGGGCGTCGGTGAGGACTCGACCGAGCATTCCGCCGCCGCATAAACTTGGGCGCACAGGCGCTGCTCTTCCGGGCTTGTACTGTGGGCCAGGAAGCTGAGCGGCACCTGGGCGCGCTCACCCCGAATGACGCGAGCGGATAGATCGCGGCTCGTCGAGTCGAAGCCGCGCCAGTCGCAGCAGTGCATCTGGCTGTGAAAATGGTACCCGGGCAGGTAGGGTATTTGCGGCGCGCATTCGCGAAGCTCGGCCAAGGCCGGCAACGCATCCTCATGCCGGCCGAGCGAAACCAGCGCCTTGGCGCGGCCCTCCTTGGCCGGCACATGATTGGCATCCAGCCCCAAGACTGCCTCGAAAGCCGTCAGGGCACTTGCGCCGTTGCCGAGTTTCAGCATCATCCGGCCCCCGTTGAGGTAGGCATATTGATCGGCCGGGTCCAGTCGGATGGCTTCGTGAAAGGCATCGATCGCCTCGCCGGCCCTGCCCAAGGCCTCGAGCGCATTGGCGCGGCCGGCATGCGCTTTCGGCAGCGTCGGAGCGAGACATAGGGCCGCATCGAATGCCGTCAGCGCGGCCTCGGGTTTGTTTTGCCGCAGATAGGCGTTCGCAAGATTCAGCGACGCCTCGGCGAAACGCGGCCTCAGCGCCAGCGCACGCAGGTAGTGGCCGATCGCCTGATCGAGGCTGCCGGTACGCGCGCAGGCAATGCCGAGATTGACCAGAGCCGCGGGATAGTCCGGCTGGAGGGCGATTGCGCCGGCGAGGACCTTGATCGCCTCATCGGTACGGTCCAGCATCGTCAACAGATTTCCCAAGTTATTGAGTGCACGAGGGTTGCCGGGTTCGATCTCGAGCGACCTTTCGAGCATCGCGACGGCTGCCGAGAGGTCGCCGCTCCGCCTCAGCAATTCCGCGAGACGCCGGTGTGTCGCGGCATCGCGCGGCGCAAGTCCAATCACCCGGCGAGCGGCGTCGATCGCCTCCGGGAGACGGTTGGCGGCGGTGAGGATTTCTTGCAGCAGCCGCTGCGCATCGGCGTCTTCAGGATCGCGGGCCGCCACCGCTCGGGCCAGCCGTTCCGCGTCATCGCCGGATCCGCTGCGCCAAGCGTCGGCGGCATCAGCCAGGTTGGGTTCAGCCATTCTCGCAGCGTCATCTCCCCGCCGGTTCTACGGGGTCGGGTGGGATGCGCAAGCTATCAGCGCCGCATGACAGAAAGATGTCGAGCCCTCTGCGGCCCTCGGAGCGGTGCCCTTGGGCGTGTAATCAAAGCTTCTCATCTGCCGCGTAAGGTTCCCGGTCTGCCCTGCCGAGGAACCCGACCGGTGGCGAACTCTGAAGTCCGTTCTATCGTCCTGACGATGATTGTCAGCGCCTCGATCACTGTGGCCGTGGAGCTGTGGCCGCGCCGGGCGGCGGATCGGCCGGCGGCGGTGACATCGTCGAGCGTGCCGGCGAGCGGCGGCAAACCGGCCGCGGCCCCGGCAACGGTGACCGCCGGCGGCGCGGTAGAGGCCACCGTCGGCGCGGCGGCACCCGCCGTGGCGCCGGCCGGCCGCACCGTGGCGACTGCACCGACCGCGGCCGCCGGCAATGCCGCCGAAGGGGAATCCACGGAAGCGCTTCCGGTGGCATTCCACATCAGAAACCGCAGAGACCTGAATCTCATCGACGGCGACATCCGCAACGTGGCGAGCAAACCACTGTCCATCACCTTGCGCGCCGTGAATGCGAGCACGCAGGCGGTTTCGGAAATGCGCTTCGATCTCGCCCCCGGCGAGCGCAGAACGTACAGCTCGAACGAGGGGCTGTATATGCAGACGAACGACGAACTCATCGTGCAAAGCCCGCCCTACCCGGACCGGGTCGTCAAGGTTCCATGAGCGCCAGAGTCCGATCGCTCGCGCCCGCCTATCAGCAGGCGATGGAACTGGCGCGCCAGGGTCAACTGCAGCGCGCCGAGTCGATCTGCCGGGAAATCTTGCGGGCGCAGCCGGATCACGCCGACGCCTTGCTGCTGCTCGGCGTCATCGAACTGCAGTCCGGACGACCGGCGCGGGCCGCCGCATCCCTCGTGCGTTCACTCGAGATCGTGCCGTCACGAGGCATCGCCTCGGCGCTTCTCGGCGATGCGTTGACGGACATGGCTCGTCCCGCGGAGGCTTTGGACGCCTATGAACGCGCCTTGCGGTCGAGTCCGGACCTCACCCCGGCGCACTTTGGCCGCGGCAACGTCTTGCTCGATTTACGACGCCCTCGCGACGCTCTTGCGGCCTATGCGGAAGTACTGCGCTTGCAACCCGATCATCCGGAGGCTCTTTTCAACCGCGGCAACACTTGGCTCAGCCTCGCCGAGTACGAAGCCGCCATCGACAGCTTCGACGCAGCGATCCACTTCAATCCCGGCTATGCGGCCGCCTACAACAACCGCGGCAGCGCGCTGTTATCTTTGCATCGAGCCGAGCAGGCGCTGGAGAGCTTCAACAAAGCGGCGGCGATCGATCCTAAACTCGCCAGCGCTTGGCACAATCGCGGCTGTACCCTGCGCGAATTGCGGCGGCCGCGGGAGGCCTTGGAGGCCTTCGACCGGGCGCTGCAATTGCAAGACGAATACGCGGATGCGTTTTGCGGCCGGGGAGACGCCCTGTTGGATTTGGGCCGGCCGGAAGAGGCGCTGGCAGCGCACGACCGGGCGGTCGCTCTCGACCCGGGTTCCGCCAATGCCCACAGCGGCCGCGGCAGTTCGCTGCGCGCCTCGAGGCGGCTCGCGGACGCGATCGCGAGCTATGACGAGGCCTTGCGTCTCGATCCGGCCAATCCCGCCGTGCACTACAACCGCGGCAATGCCCTGCTGGATTCCGGCAGGCGTGAAGAAGCCCTCGCGGGCTTGGAATGGGCGCTTCGACTGAAGCCCGATTTCCCGCAGGCGCTGCGTTCGCGCGGCGACGTTCTGCTCGCGCAGCAACAATGCGAGGCGGCGGTGCGCTGTTACCAAGACCTGCTGCGCGTGGATCCGGCCGCAGAGTACGCCGCTGGAGCGCTTCTGCATGCGCAGCAATGTTGCGCCGACTGGTCGGTGAAAGTCGCCGCCGCCGGCCGCGATCGGGTTCATGAAGCGGTGCTCGCCGGCGACCGTGCCGATTTGCCTTTTTCCTTCCTCGCGGTTGCCGACTCGCCGGCCGCTCAGCTGCGGTGCGCGCAGATCTTTGCGTCGCATCGCTGCCCGCCGTTGGAGCCGCTATGCGCGGGCACGCGCTATCGGCACGATCGAATCCGCCTGGCCTACGTTTCCGCCGACTTTCGCGACCATGCCGTGTCCCGGCTTCTGGCCGGCGTATTCGAGCGCCACGACCGCCGGCGCTTCGAAACCTTCGCGATATCATTGCGCCCCGAGGAGCTGAGCGCCCTGGGTCGGCGCGTGAAAGGCGCATTCGACCGCTTCATCGATGTCAGCGGGAAGAGCGACCGGGAAGTCGCCGAGCTGATGCATGCGCTCGAAATCGATATCGCCGTGGACTTGGTCGGATTTACCGATGGGCTGCGGCCGCAGATCTTTTCCCGGCGTCCGGCGCCCGTTCAAGTGAACTATCTTGGATTTCCCGGCACGATGGGTACGCCTTACATGGACTACATTCTGGCCGATACCTTTGTCATTCCTCCAGCCCAGTCGCGGTACTTCAGCGAGGCCGTGGTGTATTTGCCGAACTGCTTTCAAGCCAACGACAGCCAACGGAAGATCGGCCGGCGAATGACCCGGCTCGAGGCGGGCTTGCCCGGCGATGCGTTCGTCTTTTGCTGCTTCAACAGCAGCTACAAGTGTAATCCCGCGATGTTCGACATTTGGATGCGGCTTCTCGACGGCGTGCCCGGCAGCGTGTTGTGGCTGCTGGGCGCCGGCAACGAGGTCAGCGGCAATTTGCGGCGCGAGGCCGTGAACCGCGGCGTCGACCCTGCGAGGCTGTTGTTCGCCTCACGTGCGTCATACGAGGAACACTTGAGCCGGCTGCGGCTGGCGGATCTATTCCTCGACACCCTGCCGTTCAATGCCGGCGCCACCGCGAGCGACGCGCTATGGGCCGGTCTGCCCGTGCTGACCTGCGCGGGAGAGGCGTTCGCCGCGCGCATGGCGGGCAGTCTCCTGCACGCGCTCGGGTTAGCGGAGCTCATTGCTCATTCCTTGGCGGACTACGAGGCCAGGGCTTTGGAGCTTGCCCGGCAGCCTTCCCTGCTGCACGGGCTGCGCGAGACATTGAATCGCACCGGGCGCGCGGCGCCGGTATTCGATTCCGACCGTTGCCGCCTCGCCCTGGAATCAGCCTACGAGGAAATGCGGCGGCGTCATGAAAATGGCCAGGGACGGGAGAGTTTTGCGGTTCATGCCGGCACATGAGAAGGCGTGCCTGACTTTTAGAACGCGCCGCGAACGATGAACAGCAGCCGGGAATCGCCCCGCGGAGTATTCGGGCCGTTCGCCAAGGGGTAGGCCCAGGTGAGCGAGCCGGTAAACATTTTCCCCGGCAGCAGATTCACCCCCGCCCCCCAGCTGCGCAGCGTGGTATCGAGGGGTTCCCCCGGCAACGGATCGATGACATGCGACTGGCCGGCGTCGTAGAACACGAACACGTCGCCGAGCGGGAAACTCTTCATCTGCCAGACGGGCGATTGCAATTGTACGGTGCCAGCGATTCCGGAATCCGCAAGCGATTCGGCTTCCAGGTAGCCGCGCACCGCGTTGGCGCCCGTGATCGAAAAGTCCTCGTTGGTGATCAAGGGTTCGACGGCGAACTGTCCGTCGGCTTTCAAGATCAGCTGAAATCCCGCGGGAAGCCGAACGTACAACGAGCCGTCGATTTTCACGTAGAAGTAATTCGGTTGTCCCTTGAAGCGCTTGTTCGCGAAAGCCTCGGGGCTGTTCGGCGCCCCGCGCGG
>Ga0307470_10000718_pt1 | contig 14609 bp, 13 predicted proteins | sample atmos_gasesAM3C__FD_204565 | JGI IMG/M metagenome (GOLD analysis project Ga0307470, IMG submission 204565) | Hardwood forest soil microbial communities from Morgan-Monroe State Forest, Indiana, United States - atmos_gasesAM3C_05 | ecosystem: Environmental > Terrestrial > Soil > Temperate forest... | reverse complement strand
TGACATCGACACCTGCGACCCTTGCGGGGCGCGCACGCTCCCAGAGCCCCTCGATATCGATCTCGAACGGCTCGGTCGGACTCTCGATTGTCCAGTGGATCTCGACCGGCGGTCCGTCCCCCCTCGCCAGTGGATGCAGATGCTGGCACTGCGAATAGTCCTCATCCTGATGAGGTTGCCTGCGGTAGGAGTAGCCGCCGGCCATGAGGATCGACTCGGTCGCCTCGAGATCGCGCTTCCTGACCAGCAGGTCGATGTCAGTCATCGACCGCAACGCAAAGTCTCCATACACCGCTTCCGCCAGATACGCCCCCTTGAGCACGATCACATCGATGCCCGAGCGCCGGAGAACCCCGAGCACGTCCGTGAGCTCGCGGTAGAGCCTCAAGTTCTTTGCCGCGCTCGCCACGGCGAGCTGACGCAACCGCGCGACCACCCCCGCTGGAACATCACCGGCCGAAGCGGCGATCTGGACTTGCCGGAAGAGTAGGGGGATCACACCCTGTCGGACTGACTCGAGAATTGCGGTGTCCCATTCGTGATCCGCCAGCGAGCCACCCAGCCCTGCGGTGTCGACGGCCAGGGCACGAAGCAACGTCTCGCCTGGGGGCCGTCGATCGATTCTCGGCTGATCTAGCGAGAAGCCCATCGGGTCACCGGTACTGCCGAGCCTGCGTCTCATACATGGATTCGTAATGGCCTCCAGCCCGTATCAATTGGTCATGGGTGCCACCTTCGACGATTCGTCCCGCATCAAGCACATAGATGTGATCGACCATCTTGACAGTCGAAAGTCGATGGCTGATCAGAATTGTGGTCCGACCCTCGGCCAGGCGCCTGAAATGTCTGAAGAGCTGATACTCTGCCCGGGCGTCGAGCGCGCTGGTCGGCTCATCGAGCACGACGATCTGAGCATTGCGCATGAACGCCCGCGCCAACGCTACCTTCTGCCATTCGCCGATGCTGAGCTCTTCGCCTGGCTCGAGCCACTTGCCGAGGAAAGTGTCGTAGCCGCGAGGTAGGCCCCGAATGACCGGGTCGGCGCCCGAACGGCGGGCGGCCGCTACGATCTGATCAAGATCGGGCTCCTGCTCGGTGTTGCCGAGCCAGATATTGTCTTTGGCGGTCATCTGATACTGCGCATGGTCCTGGAATATCACCCCGATCTCACGTCGAAGCTCTCTTGTCGAAAAGTCGCGGATATCGACACCATCGATGGTGATCTCGCCGCTCGTCGGGTCGTAGAGACGACAGAGGAGCTTGATCAGGGTCGTCTTCCCCGACCCGTTGGCCCCGACCAGCGCGACGCTCTCACCGGGGCGAATCGTCAGCGAAACGTCGTCGAGCACCGGACGGGCGCCCGCCGGGTAATGAAAGCTCACGCGGTCGAACACCAGACCAGCGCGCATCGGTCGGGGGACTGGCTTGGCGGCAGGCGACTCGCGAACCTTGCGCTCGAGGTGGAGGAACTCATGGACACTGTGGACGAACAAATGATCCTCGTAGAGGCCGGCCAGACCGTTCAATAGCTCTCGCAGATACTCCTGGCCGCGCTGAAAAGCCTGGTAATACATGACGAGATCGCCGAGCGTGATGGCCCCCTGGGTTGCGCGGTAGGCGATGAGCGCATAGCTTCCGAAGACGGCCAGAATCAAGCTGGCCTGGCCGACCAAGTCGGCGGCGGAACGTCTCCTCGAGAGCTCGAGTCGCTCACGACGCACACCGGCGCGCGTCTCGCGGAATCGCCGTCTGAAGAGGGCTCCCAGATCGAAAAGCCGAATCTCTTTCGCGTGAACAATCCCGGTGAGGAGCCAGTGAAAGTACCACGCGCGCCGTTCCGCCGGCGTCTGCTCTCGCTGCCAGCGATAGCTCTGGTCCGCCTGCCGAGCCCGCAGAATGATTCCCGGCACCGCCGCTGCGAGCAAGGCAACGGCAAGTCCCCAGTAAAACGAGAAGAGAAGCCCGGCTATCGCCGCCAGGGTGATGGCGCTTTGCGACACTTGGAGGAGTCCGTTCACGATGTGGGTGGGCCGGAAGGGCGCTTCCTGGAGCGCGCGTTGGAGCCGGTCGTGGTATTGCGAATCTTCGTAGTACTCGAGGTCGGCCTCGACGGCCTTGGCATGCAGAAGATCGTATGTGTGATCGGTGACCGCTTGAGACTGTCCCTCGCTGACGAACGCGGCCAGTGCCCGGCAAAGGGCGCTCACCAGCGCGATTCCCCCGGCAATGGCGATGAGGAAGAGTACACGCGCGAAGTCGGCGCCCTCGGAGAGGGTCAGGGCCACCGCGTCAACGATGAGCTTGGTGAAATAGAGAGCCGCCAACGGAAGCACGGCCTGTACGGCGACAATCGCGGCGCCGGCCACGGCCCAGCCGGGACCGCTGTCCCACACGAGCCGCAATGTCCAACGGAGTTGGGCGGTCATCGAGGTGCGCATTGGTCTCAATAGCGTGTCCAAGGTCGGGACAACGCTCTCTTCAGAAAGCGGACTCGCTCACCACCGCCGGGTCGGCTCCCGGGATGCGCTTCGCGCTGCGATGCTGACCAGGCGTCGGCCGCTCGAGGAGGAATGCTCGCTCACGCTCTTGGGCCAGATCCGCCTCGACGAGGCACGCCACATCGGCGAGGGCCTCGAGCTGCCGGGGTCTCGTCAATCGGCGAACGCTTACGCAATTCGCCAGCGTCGCACACTGCCGGAAGTGCCGGGCGGCCGCGTCGCCAGCCTGGAGTAGCCGGTCGCCAAATCGAAGACCGTACCAGTGCGGCATCAATGCAATCAATGCTTCATGAGGCTTCAGCCGCTCAATCCCAAGCCGGGGGCCTTCGGCGAGCAGGTAGATGCGTCGCAACGGTAGGGCTCGGTGTGAAAAGGTTTGCGTTGCTCGGCGCGTGCGTTTCTCGAATTCGGGATGCAGCTTGGGCAGCGCCTCGGGAGCCTCACCAAGCCAGGCCACCGCCTCCGGCCACAGCTTGAGTTGGGGAAACCCGGGGAAGGCCACGCAGCGCCCGTTGCTCACGCTCAACGCAGTCAAGTCATCGGCCAGCAGGGCGTATCCCCGAGCATTGAGTGTCGCCGCCAGAGTGGACTTGCCCCATCCCGACCCGCCCGCGAATGCCAGGGCCCCCTCCGTGGACTGGACCGCGCTCGCGTGCAAAATGTAGTGCCCGCGCTGATGGAGCAACAGCGCGAGCGCCGGCCCCAGGATCGACAGGCGAACCACTCGTTCGTCCGCGCCGGCGACAGGCTCGACGATGATCTCGCGCCCGTGTCGAACCCGACACGCCCCGACACCGTGCATAAACCGGCATGCCTCATCGGCGTCAGCCCAAATACCGTCGCCCTGAGCGTCCAGCTCCAGAGGCATGCGACCGACCCGCCCCAGACAGATCACGACGTCGGGCGCTGCCGTCCCCCCAACGTCGAGCTCGGGCAGCGCGAGTTCCGACTCGATGTTCAGGCCGTAGGCGAAGTACGAGTACACGCGTTTTATCCGTCCCGCGAAACAATCCGGCTCAACGCCGGACTGGCGCCTTCAGCTGATGTTCTTGATCGGGTTACCCATGAACAGGAACCCATCGGACAGTCCGTAGCCCTTGTTTTGGTCTGCGGTGATCTCCTCTACGGTCCCGTGGGCGACGAGCTCCGGCGCGGTGTACGCCTTCTTTTCGCGTGCCTCGTTCTGCATGGTGTATTCCCCTTTCTCGTGTACGTCGCGAAGGTTGAAGTGCACTTCAGCAACAGCCTGCCCCGAATCGAGACTCCCCGTCCCGCTCCGCTGAGCTTCGGCAATCTTCATGCGAGCCCTGTCCGCCGAAGCCAAAGAGCGAGGGTCACCACATTGTGGATTGTGAGCGCATCGCCTTCGGTCATCGGCTGCGACATATAGCGGCGATACACGTCGCGCAGCGCCGCGATGTCGACGAAGCCGGCGATGACCTGAGGATCCCTCACGATCACATCTTCCAGGATGGCGCGGTCGCGATCCCACAGTCGACGCTTGAAGTTTGGACTCAGATCCGCTTTGCCGACCCGCCAGCACACCTCCGCGGGAAGCATTTGATCCATCGCCCGGCGCATGACGACGCGAGTCCATCCATCCTTGAGCTTCTGCTCGGGCGGTAGCGCCAGGCAGAATTCGATCAATCTCCGGTCACAGAATGGATAGCGGGGCTCCAGCGAGAACGCCGCGGCGGCCTTGTCACCAATCTCCAGCGCATACGGAAGCAGTGGCGACGTCAGACCACGGCAGTGCCCTTCGCGCGCGGTTCGCGTCGGGGCGCCCTGGTTTCCGTGATGAGCGCGAATCCGGTGGGCCAGGCCCAGGCGCGCAGCGAAGGCCGGATGGATGACCGTGTCGCTTTCCCCCGGCGCACGGAAACGCCCTCGAACCGCTCGCCAGACCTGCCGCAATGGGGCCGGCACGAGCGGCGAAAGGCCAAACTGCCAGAGGATTCTCATCGGCGACGCTCTGTGACGACGGGCCAACGCCGCGACCTCTCGACCGAGGGTCACCATTCGGCCCGCCCGAGCGAGCTCGCTCACATAGTCCAGACCGTGGCACACGGTCGTGTCGCCATCGACACCGTCCAGCAGCGTACGAACTCCCTGCTCATGCGCTGCGCGGTAGAGTGCCCAGTGCATGTACAGGTTCGGCGCCAGGCATGGCTCGTCACCGTGCCAGAAGACTCGATCCACGTCATCGAGCGGGCTCACCTGGTCGGCGTGTACGTAGTGCGGTGTCAGGCCGGGCATGGTAAGAACGGCATTCACGAAGGCCCGCTCATCGATCCTCCGCAAGTCCGCGGGCGGCAGACCCGGGAAGACGGCGGAGAACGTGTGGAGTGGCTGCCCAGCCGTCTCCAACAGATGACGCGCCATCCCGACGATCGAGGACGAGTCCAGGCCACCGCTCAACAGACTCCCCACCGGGAACGCACTGCGGAGGCGGCACCGCACCGCTTCGGCGAGATGCTCGCGAAATGCCTCGGCGTATTCCGCGTCCGACCCCAGTCGGAGCTCGCGGGAGGAGTCCAGCCACGCGTAGGGTCGTAACCGCGAATCTCGCCCCCGGATGGTCAGGCTGTGTCCAGCCGGAAGACGAAACACGTCTCGATAGAAGGTGCCAACGCGGTCCTCGAAGTCGTGCGTGAGGTAGTCCGCGACCTTCATCCGGTTGAGACGGCGAGGAACCTCCGGCAAGGCGAGGAGCGCCTTGATCTCGGAAGCGAACAGGAACGATCTACCTGAGCCGTCGTAGTAGTAGAGCGGCTTGACCCCAGAGTGGTCCCGTGCACAAAAGAGTGTCTGGTCGCGCTCGTTCCAGACGGCGAACGCAAAGTCACCGCGCAGGTGCCGCGGCGCGTCCTCACCCCATTTCTCGTATGCATGCAGGATGAGCTCGCTGTCGGCAATGTCGCCGTGCGCCCACCGAGTCAGCCCTAGTCGGTCGATGAGTTCCTCTCGATTGTCGATCCGGGCATCAGCAGTAATGGCCAGATCGCCGCTCTTGCTTGCCAAGGGCAGCTGTTCCCGGAGGGACTCGGGGGTCGTCCACAGCATCCGGTGACCGAGGCCAATCGATCCGTTTGTCCACGCGCCAGTCGCATCCGGGCCGCGGTGGGCGAGGCTCTGGGTCATTCGCTCAATGTGAGCCGGGTCGACGGGTCTGCCATCGCGCCAGTAGATGCCGACGATCGCGCTCATCTTCCCCGCGTTCCCAGCGCCAGCAACGGTGTGTAGCGCGCGACCTCCGACGGCGAGCCACCGGTCACAACTCGACCGTCTGTCTCCATCCACGCATGAGCCTGGACACGTCCCGACCCCGCCCTTGTCACGCCAACCCGGAGCAACGCTGGAAGGCCACGTCGGCCGAGTAGGAACCGCGCGGCCAAGGCTTGAGCGAGGCACGGTCGAACGCCCAGCACGTATGGACTCGCGACCCCCACAGCCCACGTGATCCGGTCCGCCACGGCGGAATCGCCGGGCGGCGCCCAGAATGCCGACCGGATCGGGCGATCGAGAAGTCGCCATAGCAGCCGGAACGAGAGCACTCGCAGCCCCAGTCGGACCAGGCCCAGTATGACGACCGCCTCCACCAGCAGGCACTGGTCTGAGACTCGGAGCACGAGAAAGCTACGCAGTCTTCTCATGCTGGACCCGGATGAGCTCCTTGCCTGCCAAGTCTTGTAGCAGTCGCACCACGTCTCGTTCACAGCGCTCGGCGTCGACATCGAATTCTTGCCGGATCGTATCCGCGATCTGCGACACGCTCTTCGGCTCTTGAATGAGGTACCAGACTCGCGCCCCGACCTCGTTCAGGCTGTAATAGACTCCGGCCTTGAGATCGAGGATGACCGCCTCTTCAGCCAGGCTACAGAACGCTTGTTCCTTGGCGGCGACGACCGTGGAACGCGCCGACAGCAAAGTCTCCATTCCACAAGGCTCCCAATGGTCAGTCGACCTACGACTGAGATTCGCTTCGTTTCCGGCAATGGAGAAGAGCGATGACTCAACTCCTCGCGCCGATCACCGCTCGTCGATGGACGCAACACACATGCCACAAGACCAGTTCCTCGAAAGGCCGAATTCTCGATTCCGCATGAGGCCGCCTGCACAATTTTCTGGCGAAGACGCTGCAACGTTTTTCACGTGTGTGGAGCACGCTTCCTACGAGAGCTTCAAATCCGGAATTTCATGAGCGACGACCCTTCGCAGCCGTACTTTTCCACCAGCTTTCCCCTCGCTGCGTCGCTTCGTCGCCTGGCCGATCGGCGAATGATCTTCGTGGCCGGCCTGCCGGGCACGGGCAAGAGCCTCCTCGTGAACCAGCTCGTCCACATCGCCGCGCGCGCCGGACGGCTCGTACACCTCCTCCAGTGGGACGTGGCGCGGCCGCCCTTCGAGGCGAGCGAGGCCGGCCGTCGCTACCCGCAGGTGGACGGAGTCACGCACGCGGTCGTCAGGAGAGCGACCGGGCTCTGGGCCCGCGGCGCGCTCGTCGCCTGGGACACGCGCCACCCAGCGCCGGAGCACCTCCTGATCGGTGAGACGCCGTTCGTCGGCAACCGGTTCGTCGAGCTGGCGCAGCGCCTCGACGATCGCGCCGAGGCGCTCTTGACCGCCGCGTCGTGCCGCTTCGCGATCGCGGTGCCGTCGCGCCAGGTCCGCCGCTTCATCGAAGCCGAGCGCGAGCGCCGGAGCGCCAGCCCGCGGCATCCACGCGAGCGGGAAGACGCGCCGCCGCGCGTCCTGCGCGATCTCTGGCGTGATCTCGCCTCCATCCAGCTCCCCAGCACCGGTGACGCGCCGGCGCCGCCCTACGATCCGCTCCTGTACCGACGCGTCTACGAGCGCGTCCTGCGCCACCGTCCCCGGGAGGTGCTCACGCTGGACGCGATCCTCCCGACTGCGACCCCGTCGGTCTACGATTTCGACGTCCAGACCCGCGATCTCGCGCCCAGCGAGCCCGAGGCCGACCTGTTCGTCCGCGAGGTCGAGCGGCGCTATCCGGACCTCGCCGTGCTCGACGCCGAGATCGCCCGGTGGTGGCAGACATGACTTGCCCGCCGGGGAGACGTAGGCTAGCGTGCTCTGTCATGCGAGCACGAGTCACCCTGAGCCTCCTGGCGATGGTCGTCCTGATCTCGAGCGCGGCCTCGTCCGCCATTGCGCAGAGCTATCCGACCGGGCCGATCACGCTGGTGATTCCCCTGGCGCCCGGGGACGCGACCGACCTGGCCGGGCGCGCCATGGCCGAGGAGCTAGCCAAGCTTCTTAAAGTGCCGGTCGTGCCGCTGAACCGCCCGGGTGCCGGGATGGCGATCGGCACGGACAGCGTGGTGAAGGCCAAGAAAGACGGCTACACGATCTTGCTGACGCCGAACGCCGCGCTGGTCTCGGCGAAGATCCTGAATCCCGAGTCGGTGACGTACGATCCGGTGAAGGACCTGACGTCGCTCGGTCTCACGACACGGACGCCGATCCTGCTCGCCGTTCGCGAGGACGCTCCCTACCGCACCTTCGGCGAGATGGTCGAGTTCTCGAAGAAGAATCCGGGAAAGGTGCGCGTGGGCACCGTCGGCACGGGCTCGGTCGGCCACCTCAACGTCGAGATGATCAACTCGCTGACCGGCGCCAATCTCACGATGGTGCCGTTCAAGGGCGGGGCGCCCGGCATCACGGCCCTCCTGGGCGGCCACGTCGAGGGCGGCGCGTTCTCGCTGGGCTCGTTGAGCAGCCACGTGAAGAGCGGCGCGGTGCGCGGCATGGTCGTATCGAACGCGTTTCCGGGATATCCGGATCTTCCCACGATGACCAAGCTCGGCTACCGCCAGAACCTGCTCGGCGTGTGGCTCGCCTTCTTCGCGCCCGCCGGCGTTCCGGCAGAGGTGACGAAGACGCTCACGGCCGCGATCGAGAAAGTGGCGAAAGATCCGGCGATCGCCGCGAAGCTCGTCGGCTTCGGGATCCTTCAGGATTACGTGCCGCCCGAGCAGGTCGTCGCCGAGATCCGCGAGGAGCATCGCACCGTCGAGGAGCTCGCCAAGAAGGCCGGGCTGGTGAAGTAGCGGCCATGTCGCGCGATCGGGTCAGCGGGCTCGCCTGGCTGGCCGTCGCGCTCTTCGCCGCCGTCCAGGGGCTCTCGCTCGGGCTCGGCGGCCTGCACCGTCCGGGCCCGGGATTCTTTCCGTTCTGGGGCGGCGTGGCCCTCGGACTGCTCTCGGTCCTGCTCGTCGTCCGCCCGCCGGCACGCGACGCGCCGGATGCCCCGCGGCTCGCGCCCGACACGGCCAGGCCCTTCGTCGCCGCCGGCGCGGTCCTCGGCTACCTCCTCCTGCTGGAGGTGCTCGGGTTCATCCCGGTCACGTTCCTCTTCCTGCTGCTGCTGTTTCGCCTGGAGCGGCGCGGCTGGGCGTTCAGCGCGGCCTCGGCGGCCGCCGGTGCGGTTGCGTGTTACGCGCTCTTCCAGCTCTGGCTCAAGACACAGCTTCCGACCGGCCCGCTCGGGTTCTGAACGTGGAGATCTTCTCCGGAGTCCTCTACGGCTTCCAGGTCGCGCTCCAGCCGATCAACCTTCTCTACTGCTTCATCGGAGTCTTCATCGGCACGCTGGTCGGAGTCCTGCCGGGACTCGGCCCGGCGGCGGCGATCGCGCTCCTCCTGCCCTCGACGTTCGCGGCCTCGCCGGTCGCCGCGATCATCATGCTGGCCGGCATCTATTACGGGGCCATGTACGGCGGCTCGACCACATCCATCCTGGTCAACATTCCGGGCGAGGCGGCCTCGGTCGTCACGTGTCTCGACGGTCACGTCATGGCCCGGCAAGGACGCGCCGGCGCGGCGCTCGGCATCGCCGCGTTCGGCTCGTTCATCGCCGGTACGCTGAGCGTGATCGCGCTGACGTTCCTCGCGCCGTTCCTGGCCCGGGTGACGCTGCGCTTCGGCCCGCCCGAATACTTCGCGCTGATGACCCTCGGCCTGACGCTCCTCACGTTCTTCGCGCGCGAATCGACCGTGAAGGCCTTGATGATGGCGGCCGTCGGCCTCCTGTGCGGCACCGTGGGTCAGGACACGATCAGCGGCCGATTTCGGTTCGCCTTCGGGATCCGCACGCTCGAGGACGGTCTGGGGCTGGTGCCGGTCATCATGGGGCTCTTCGGAATCTCCGAGGTGCTCCTGAATCTCGAGCAGCGCGAGCAGCAGCGGGAGATCTTCGCGCCGCCGACCACGGGCCTTCTGCCCACGCGCCAGGACTGGCGAGACTCGTCGGTGCCGATCCTGCGCGGCTCGGTGCTGGGCTTCTTCCTCGGAATCCTGCCCGGCGCCGGCGCGATCATCGCGTCGTTCGCCTCCTACGCCGTGGAGAAGCGCGCGTCCCGGCACCCCGAGCGGTTCGGCGCCGGCGCCATCGAGGGCGTGGCCGGTCCCGAGGCGGCCAACAACGCCGCGGCCGGCGGCGCCTTCATTCCCCTCCTGACCCTCGGCATTCCGGCCAACGCGGTCATGGCGATCTTGCTCGGCGCCTTGATGATCCATGGGCTCCAGCCCGGTCCCCTGCTCGTCAAGCAGGCGCCTGACGTCTTCTGGGGAATCATCACCAGCATGTACATCGGTAACGCCATGCTGCTCGTGCTGAACTTGCCGCTCATTCCGATGTGGGCGCGTCTCCTGCGCGTGCCCTACGCCGTCATGTACCCGTTCATTCTCCTGTTCTGTCTCATCGGCGCCTACAGCGTGGCCAACAACGTCGGCGACGGGATCGTCATGTGGGTCTTCGGCGTCGTGGGCTACTTGCTGAAGAAGTTCGACTACGAGGGCGCGCCGCTGATCCTGGCGATGGTGATCGGGCCCATGATGGAGGAGGCCCTGCGCCAGTCGCTCATTCTGTCAGCCGGAAGCTTCGACATCTTCGTCTCGCGCCCGATCGCGGCGGGCTTCCTCGCGGCCGCGGCGGTGCTCTTGATCCTGCCCCTCGTCCGGAGAAAGCCACTCCCCGCGTGAGCAGAGACGTCCCGATGTGAGGAGGAATATCCGGAAAGGAGCGGTGGGAAATCCCGGGGGGCGCGCGGCCCCCCGGGAGGTTCAGCCGACAGCTACATCCCGATCGGGGAGGTGCCGACCCAGCCGTGCTCCGAGACGTCGACGGTGACGCCGTCGGGACCGACGTACTTCACCTCGACGTTGGCAGCCCGATTGGTGCCGTGCCCCACGCCCAGCGCCTGGTTGATGTCGTCGCGCGGGACGGAGCCGGCCGCCTTCAGCCGCTCGGCGATCTCTTCCAGGCTCTCGACCTGGAATCCAAAGTGGTGGATGCCGCTCCAGCCCGTTCCCCGCTCGACTCCGGCGACCGCGTCGTTCTTGAAGTTGAGGATCGCCAGATTGATGTCACCGTCGCTCAGGTAGTAGCCCCGCGCGCCCGGGCCGTCGAGCTTCGCGATCTCCTTCATGCCGAACACGTCAATGTAGAACTTGGCGGTCTTGTCGACATCCTGGGACGAGATGGCGATGTGCTTGATCTTCGGCATGGCGTCTCTCCTGTCGCGATGGTTCGGATCGGTCGAGTCTGCCTGTCCAGGCAGGTTACGCCAGAGAGGCCCGATTTGCCAGGACAATCCCCTTCGCCGCCACCCGCTTGCTTCCGGGGGCGAACCGGGCGATAAGGTACGCCATGCGCTCCACCAACCCGACGCGCCGCCTGGGGGCCCGCCCATGAATCTCCTGAGCCCGCTCGATCGCTACTTCTCGGTGAAGGGTCTGCGCCTGCACGTCCTGGACTGGGGCGGCGAGGGCCGCACGCCGCTGCTGCTGCTGCACGGCTTCACCGGCCACGCGCACGCGTGGGACACGCTCAGCATCGCGCTGCAGCCTCACTTCCACGTGTACGCCATGGACCAGCGGGGCCACGGCGACAGCGATCCCGCCGAGGTCTACAACCCGATCGCGTCCTTCGACGACATCGGCGGCGTGATCGATCAGCTCGGCCTCTCCTCGCTCGTGGTCGTCGGGCTCTCGATGGGCGGCCGCAACGCGATCTACTTGACGTCGAAGCGTCCGGAGGTGGTCCGGAAGCTCGTGATCGTCGACATCGGCCCGGAGATCAGCAAGCGCGCGGCCACCGCCCCCGCCGGGCCGCCCGAGCCGGCGACATGGGAGAGCATCGAGCAGGCGGCGCAGCACCTCTATCGCGGCAACCCCTACCCCGGAATCCACTACTATCGCTGGGTCGCGGCGTCGAGCCTGCGCCAGAACGCCGACGGCGCCCTGGTCTGGAAGTGGCACCCGAGCGTCAAGGAGCGGCGCACCCAGCTCGACATCGACTGGTGGGGGATGCTCCGGACCATCGCTCCGCCCACCCTCGTGCTGCGCGGCGAGAGCAGCACCGTGCTGGACCGCGACGTCGCCGAGCGGATGGCCAAGGAGCTTCCCCGCGGCCGGTTCGTCGAGATCCCGCGCGCCGTGCACACGCTGCACGAGGACAATCCCGATGCCGTCCTCGCCGCGCTCAAGGGCTTCCTCGAGTTCTAGGGCCGCTTCAGCTTCATATCCTCGTACGGCGCCGAATACGCATAGCCCTTGATGAGGCTGATCCCCGGCTCTTCGAGCCGCGGGCCGATGCCCCACGTGAAGGCGAGCTCGTAGATCGGCACGTGCGTCACGCGGTCGTGGAGGATCTGCTGGATCTGATGGATCAGCGCCTCGCGCCGCTTCACGTCGATCTCGCGCGCCTGCCGCTGGAAGAGATCCTCGACCTCCGGAATGACGCCGGCGGTGTAGGCGCCTTCCTTGCTGACGTACGCCTCGAGCCGCGTCGCCGCGTTGCCGCCGGCGCCGGTGATGCCGACGATCAGGTTCTTGAGCTTCTTCTCGCGCCACGCGGTGGTGAGGGTGGCGCGCTCCATCGTCCGGATGCGCGACTTGATCCCGATGGTTTGCAGATAGGCGGCGAGCGCCTCGCCCATCGCGGTGTACGGCGGCCACGGGTAAAACTCGCCGGCGTCAAAGCCGTTGGGATATCCCGCCTCGACCATGAGCTGCTTCGCCTTCGCGACATCGAACGCCGGCGGCTCGAACACCTTCGCGAACTCGAAGGCGCGGGGAATGATGCCGCCCGTCGGCCGCGAGAAGCCGAGCGTCTCGGCCATGTTGAGCGACTGACGATCAATGGCGTGGCTGGCGGCCAGACGCACGCGCCGGTCGTGCCACGGCGACTTGGGATCCCACTGGTCGGGCATGTCCAGCCAGAACACGCCGCTCGACTGGCTCGGCGCCGTGAGCTTGAGCCCCGGCGTCCGCTGGATATCCTGGGCGACGGGCCCGGTCAGGAGGTAGGCGATATCCACCTCGCCCTTCTTGAGGGCCGCGGCCCGCGTGGTCTCCTCGGGCAGGCTGCGGAGCACGAGGCGCTTGATGCTGGGCGTCTTGCGCCAGTAGCCTTCAAACGCCTCCAGCACCAGCTCGACGCCCGGATTGAAGCTCACGAACTTGTACGGCCCGGCGCCGATCGGCGCCCGCTTGAAGCCGTCGTCGCCGACCTTCTCCACGTACTTCTTCGGCACGACCCAGCCCGATCCGGTGGCCGAGGTGCCGTAGAAGGTCATGAAGTCGGGCCACGGCTCCTTGAGCACGAACCGGATGCGGCCGGCGTCGACGATCTGCACGTCCTTGACGCGCTCCTTGAGGAGCTTCGCCCCCGCGCCGCGGTAGCGATCGTACGAGAACTTCACGTCCTCGGTCGTCACCGGGTCGCCGTTGTGGAACTTGATCCCCTTGCGCAGCACGAACTCGTAGGTGAGCCCGTCCTTCGAGGCCGTCCACGATTCGGCCAGGCTCGGCGTGTTCCAGCCGGCCGGCATCGGCTTCACGAGTGCGTCGTGGAGCGCGTAGAGAAACATGAACGGCGTGATGATGCCTTCCGTCTCCGCCGGGTCGAGCCAGCGCGACGCCAGCGTGATGTGCACTCCCCAGGTCACAGTCCCTTCCGGTGCTGCTGAACCCGGCCGTGGCGATCCGAAGAATGCCAGGCAGGTCATGAACGCGATGCCAAGCGGAATGATCACGCGCCTCATGGGCACCTCCGAGTAGGATGAACGTCGCCACATGATGCCACAGACCCTGCATCTCCTCGCCCTTGGCGGTGCGCTCTTCTCGGGACTGGCGACGATCTGGATCCGGCAGGGGCTGCGGGGCAGCGACCCGTACACCGGGTTCTTCGTCAACGTCGTGGTCGGCACGGTGAGCCTCTGGACCGCGGTCATCGCCACCGGCGGCCTCGGTCACGTCTCGCCGCGGGGCGCCCTCTTCTTCATGTGCGCCGGCCTGATCGGCACCGTCGGCGGGCGCCTGCTCCGGTTCGTGTCGATCGAGAAGGTCGGCGCCTCGATCGCGGCCGCGCTGATCAACCTGAACCCCTTCGTGTCCACGGCGCTGGCGATCGCGCTGCTCGGCGAGAGCATCACGGTCCCGATCGTGATCGGCACGGCGGTGATCGTCGCCGGCACCACGCTGCTCTCGCTCGGCGGCAAGCGGCTTGGCTTCCGGCTCAGCCTGCTGACGCTGCCGATCCTGTCCGCGGTGTGCTTCGGCGTCGTGGCGGTCCTCAGAAAGCTCGGACTGAGCGACACGTCGGCCGTCGTGGGCTCGGCGATCAACGTGACGACCGCGCTCGTTGCGTACAGCGCGTTCCTCATCGCATCTGGCCGCGTGGAGGTCATGGTGTGCCGGGGCCGCAGCCTCGCCTACTTCGCGGCTGCGGGCCTGGCCGAGAACGTGGGCGTGTTCATGAACGTCGTGGCGCTCGGCATGGGCCGGGTGAGCGTCGTCACACCGCTCTACGGGACGGCGCCGCTCTTCGTCCTGGCCCTGGCGCCGCTCTTCCTGCGCGACGTCGAGCGGCTCACCTCCCGCGTGGTGGTGGGTACGCTCCTGATCGTCTTCGGCGTGTACCTCATCACCGCGCTCAGCGGGCGCTGAGCGCGGTCCCGCCCGGGAGGCGTCAGCTGATGACGCGGCCGCCCATCACGCGGATGACGTCGCCGGTGATGTAGGCCGACGCGTCGGAGGCCAGGAACAGACAGGCGTCGGCGATCTCCTCGGGTCGGCCGAGCCGAC
>Ga0307470_10000717_pt1 | contig 14621 bp, 13 predicted proteins | sample atmos_gasesAM3C__FD_204565 | JGI IMG/M metagenome (GOLD analysis project Ga0307470, IMG submission 204565) | Hardwood forest soil microbial communities from Morgan-Monroe State Forest, Indiana, United States - atmos_gasesAM3C_05 | ecosystem: Environmental > Terrestrial > Soil > Temperate forest... | reverse complement strand
GTTGGCATTGGGTGCGCGGGCATGCCGGCGACGTTCGCAACGAGCGCGCCGACCGATTGGCGCGCGACGGGCTCGAGGAGGCGCGTGCACGCGCCCCCACGCGCCGCCCTACGGCGTCCGCAGCCGACTAGCGCCGAAAACGGATGTCGGAATGATTCTAAAGCTGCTTGAGCAAAGCGTCGCCGCCCGAGACCTCGACCTTGCCCGGCGCTTCTTCGACATTGAGCTTCTTCACCACGCCGTCCTCGACCAGCATGGCGTATCGTTTCGAGCGCGTGCCGAGCCCATTGCCCGAACCGTCGAAGGTCAAGTCGAGCGCCTTGGCGAACTCGCCGTTGCCGTCGGCCAGAAAATCGAGCTTTTCGGCGGCGCATGCCTTCCTCCAGGCGTCCATCACGAACACGTCGTTGACCGAGGTCACGGCAATGGTGTTGACGCCCTTCGCCCTAATGGCGTCGGCGTTCTGCACGATCGAGGGGACATGCATCTTATGACAGGTGCCGGTGAAGGCTCCGGGCACCGCGAATAGGGCGACTTTCTTGCCCTTGAAGATTTCGTCGGTGGTCTTCCACGCCGGCCCCTCCGACGTCATCACGCGAAACTTCGTCTCGGGCACTCGATCTCCGACCTTGATGGGCATGATCCTCGTCCTCTCGCTTACAGGTGAAGGCTTGCTTTTCCGCTTCGCTCGCGCCGCTCGAAAGCTCCGCCGCAGGGTACGGCGCCCGCCCAAATTAGCGCGCCCGGCGAATTAGTCGAGACGGGTCACCACCTCGATTGCGGCATCGTTCGCGACTGCGGTAAGGGCGATGGCAGCGCCGTGGTATGTCGCGCCAGGCGGTGCGCCATCGAGATCGAACGCGAAGCGTTGCAGGCCTTTGGGCGCGCCATCGACCGCCACCGGCACCGGCAGCGCCCACTCCGGCGTCGGACCTTCGGCGAAGAGCGCGATCGCCGCTGCCGGCGGCGCTGCCACGTCGACGAGAATGCGCGCTCGACCGCCGGCCTCCTCGCGCCGAACCGATTTGATGGCAAGCGCCGCGCCTTCGCCCAGCGCGGACTTGTGCGGAAGGCGTGCCTCGGCCGCGGCGAGCGCGGCGTCATGCGAGGAAGGACCGCCGCTCAGCGTCAACTCAGCCTTGCCTTCGGCCGGGACGCACAGCATCTCGCAAACCGCATAGTCGAGCTTGAGACGCAGCTTGACCGGCTCGCCGCTGTTTTGCGGTACGACCGCCAGCGGCAGGATTACGTCGCCGGTATATCCGATCGCCACCAGACCTTGTTCGGGGATGCGTTGCGGCGCGGGCCAGAGCACCTCGACCGACTTGACGTTCTGCGATCCCGCAAAATCGAAGCGTGGCGGCACGCCGGCATCGCCCGGATAACGCCAGTACGTGTGCCATCCGTTCTTGAGCCTGATCTCGATTCCGGCGCGGGGCGGCGCTCGCTCCGGCGTCGCTGAGGAACCCGCAATGAGGCGCAGGGCACTTCGGGCGTCGCCGTCCCAACGCGAAGCGTCATCGCCGGCGGTCGCGTTGCCGGCGGCGAGGAGGCTCATCGCCCAGATGGCGATTGCACGGGGCGCGGCGGTCCGCCGCAGCCGATTGAAGCCGATGGTCATGCTGGCTCGATCTAGGAGCGAAACTTTTGCTGCGCCACTGAATTCATCGTGAGCGGGTGGTGAGTGGAACGGACCGGCGCGCGAAGGTGCATGGAAACATACATAAAAACGACACACGCCTACCGCGCGTGTCTGCAATCATGGCACAAACCATGCATGGACATTCGGGCTCACGTCGTTTGCAATCCACGCTCAATCAGGTAGCATTTCGCCATGAAGTTGCCTCGCAAGACAAGTGTGCAAGACGATGGCGACGCGTTGGCCGGCGACGACTTTGACGCGCCTCGGCCGCGGGGGAGGAGCGCGCATAAACCGGCAAAATCCAAGCAGCCGGGCAAGAGTTCCAAGCGCGGCTATCTCGATGGGCAGATGCTGATCGCGATGCCGTCGATGGGCGATGACCGATTCGTTCGCAGCGTTATTTATGTTTGCGCGCACTCGACCGAGGGCGCGATGGGCATCGTGGTCAACCAGCCGGCGGCGCATATCAGCTTTGCCGACCTTCTGGTGCAGCTTGAGGTCATCCCGGCGGCGGAGCTGATCAAGCTTCCGAGAGAGGCGGGGGGCGTGAAGGTGCTCAAGGGCGGACCGGTTGATACCCAGCGCGGCTTCGTGCTGCATTCCAGCGACTTCTTCATCGAGAACGCCACGTTGCCGATCGACGAAGGCATCTGCCTGACCGCAACATTGGACATCCTCAAGGCCATTGCCCGCGGGGAGGGGCCGCAAAGCGCCATTCTTGCCCTCGGCTATGCCGGTTGGGCGCCGGGCCAACTCGAGAACGAGATCCAGCATAACGGCTGGCTGCATTGCGCGGCCGACGCCGAGTTGATCTTCGGCCAAGACACCGGCGGCAAATACGAGAAGGCACTGAGGAAGATCGGGATCGATCTTGGTATGCTCTCGAGCGAGGCGGGGCACGCCTAGCAAACGCGAGTACTATTGAACGCCCTGCTTGCCGAGCGCCAGCTCACTCTCTTCGCTCGCACCGTCGTCCTGCAGCAGCGCCTTGGCGTCGTCGCCGCTCATTGGCTCGCCGAAACAAACGCCCTGCGCATACTCGCACCCGAGCTGATAGAGCTCGACCGCATCCGAATCGGTTTCGGCGCCTTGGGCGATGACTTCCATGCCGAGATCGTGCGCGAGCGCGACGAGCGAGCGCAGGATGACGGGACGCGCCCCCTTGCCATTCGTGCGTACGAACGAGTGGCCGATCTTGATGGTGTCGAACGGAAACCGCTGCAGATAGGCGAGCGAGGCGTGACCGCTGCCAAAGTCGCCGAGCGTCAAGCCGGCGCCGACGTCGCGAATACGCTGCAGCATCTGCGCCGTATGCTCCGGATTTTCCATGACCAGCGATTCCGTAAGTTCGAGCTTCAGCGTGCCGCGCGCAAGTCCTGCGCGGGCGATCACCGTGCGCAGATCGTGGACGAGATCCTGCCGCAGCAGCTGCCGCGACGACAGATTGACGCTGACGAACAGCGGATCGCGCCGGCGCACGGCGCGTTGCCAGCCGCTCAGCTGGCGGGCGGCACGCTCGGTCACGAACATGCCGAGATCGACAATCAGGCCAACCTCCTCGGCCATGGCGATGAATTCGGCGGACGAAGCGCGGGCCACCTTGGGATGGCGCCAGCGCGGCATCGCCTCAAAGCCGGCGACGGAGCGGTCCTCGAGGCGCACGATAGGCTGATAGAGGATCGTGATTTCCTCGCGTTCGAACGCCCGCCGCAACTCGGATTCCAGCGTCACCCGGTCGCTTTGCCGCGCCCGCATGGATGGCTTGAACACTTCGATGCGGTCGCCGCCGATACGCTTGGCGTGGTACATCGCAAGCTCGGCGTCCTTGAGCACCTCCTCGGTTCGGCGCGGCTCGCCGTCGCCGAGGGCAATGCCGATCGATGCGGTGAGAAACAGCTCGCAATCGTTGAAGGTGACGGGCGCGCGCAGACCTTTGCGCAGCGCCTCGGCGAAACCGATGATGCGCTCGGTTTCACGCTCCGATAAGAGGATGACCGCGAATTGGTCGCCCGCGAGCCGGGCCAGCGTGTCCTGCGGTTTGAGCAGCCGGCCGAGCCGCCGCGCCAAGGTCAGCAGGATCGAATCGCCCACGGCAATGCCGACGGAATCGTTGACCTGCTTGAAGCGATCAAGATCGATCACCATCACCGTCGGCTTGATCGCGGTATCGGCCTTGGCAAATGCGAGCACCCCCTCCAATCGGTCAAGGAACAACTCGCGATTGGGCAGGCCGGTCAGATTGTCGTGCACCGCGTCGTGCAGGAGCCGCTCCTCCGCGTTTTTGAACTCGGTGACGTCGGTGAGCGTGCCCACGAGGCGCACCACCTCGCCATCGGACCCCACGACCGGCCGCGCCTTGAGCGCGAACCACAGGTAGTGGCCATCCGGCGTGCGCAGCCGGAAGTCCTGGCTCAGCCGTCCGCGGCGCTGCTCGAGCACGCTGTCGAGCACGGCACGGAAGCGGTCGCGGTCGAGCGGATGCAACACGTCGAGCCAGCCTGCGGCCGGGCCCTCGAGCGTGCCGCGTTTGAGGCCGAGCAGCGCTTCGGTTTCCGGACTGGTGAAGACCTTGTCGGCAGAGACGTCCCAGTCCCAAATCATGTCGCCGGCGCCGGTGAGTGCGAGTGCGCGGCGCTCGACATCGGACACGATCCCGGTCGTCACCCCGCCGGCGAAGGCGTGCTGCATCACCGTAAAGCCGATCAGCATCACGATTAGAACAAGCCCGCCGAGCAGGGCCGGGCCGATGATGTCATTGGTGATGACCCCGGTCACGGCCAGCGCCGCCGTGATCACCCAGAGCACGAGCAGGAGCCAGGTCGGGATCAACAGCACGGCGCGGTCGAAGCCGTGGAGCGAAAGATAGACCACGAGGGCGAAGCCGAGCAGAGCGACGGCAAAGAGCGAGACGCGCGCGATTCCCGACGCGATCGGCGGCTCGTACAGCGCAAGCGCGACCAGCGCGGCGAGAAACGCGAGCCAGGCTAGCGTAATGTGGGCATAGCGCACGTGCCAGCGGTTGAGGTTGAGATAGGCGAACAGAAACACGACCAGCGTCGCTGCCAGGATCGCCTCGCCCGATGCGCGCCAGATTTGCTCGGAGTCGGCCGAGAGCGCGAAGACTCTCCCCCAGAAGCCGAAATCGATGCCGATATAGACGAGCACGGCCCAGCCAAGCGCGGCGGCGGCGGGAAACATGATGCTGCCCTTGACCACGAACAGAATGGTCAAGAACAGCGCCAGCAATCCGGCGATGCCGATGACGATGCCGTGGTAGAGCGTGATGCTGTTGACCTTGTCCTTGTAGGCTTCGGGTTGCCACAGGTAGAGCTGGTTGAGCTTGTCCCCGCGCAGCTCGAGCACGTAGGTCATGACGCTGCCGGGATCGAGCGTGATGCGGAAGATATCCGCGGTGGCGCTGTCTTGGCGTTCGGGGCGCTCACCGCTGGAGGTGATGCTGGCGACCCGGGAGCGGCCGAGATCGGGCCAAAACACGCCCGAGCCGACCATTCGGTAATGCGGCACGACGATCAGCCGCTCGATCTGCTCGTCGCCAGAATTGGCGAGCGCGAACACCGCCCAATTGGTGTTCCCCTCGCGCGCGCGCACGTCCATGCGACGAATGATGCCGTCGGGTCCCGGTGCGGCGGAGACCAGCAGGCGGTCGGCCTCGGTGCGATGGCGCTCGGCGGAGTCGGTGAGGTCGATGGCCTGCGCGTCGGTGCGCACGTTGATCGCCTCAACCGCACGCGCGGGAGAGAGGCCAACCGCGGCCACGGTCAGCACCGCCGCGAGGCAGGCGCGCATGAAATGCAACCGACGTCCTCCCAACCCTATCGATCCTCGCCGAGCTTCGCCCGACTGACGCCATTCCGCGAGCGCCCAAGCGAGTGAACTTTACGTTGATTTACGTCGATTTCGCGGCCCGCCCGGCGCCGCGCGCGCCGCGCAAGGGGGTTGCGGCGCGATCAGTGGAGGATAAAAATAGCCGCAATTTCAATGGCTTGCAATGGCGAGCACGATCTTGCCGATATGCGCGCTCGTCTCGATGCGCCTATGCGCGGCAGACGCCTCGGTGAGCGGGAACGTGCTGTCGATCAACGGCTTTACCCGCCCCGCCGCAATCAGTGGCAGCACGCGCTGCTCCACGGCGCGCGTGATCGCGCCCTTGTCGGCGATCGAGCGCGCCCGCAGGGTCGAGCCGGTGTGGGTGAGCCGCTTGAGCATGATGCGGCGGAAGTCGACGGTTGCCTTGGAGCTTGCTTGGAAAGCGATTTGCACCACACGGCCTTCCACGGCAGCGGCCTCGTAGTTGCGCTCGATATAATCGCCTCCGACCATGTCGAGGATGACGTCGGCACCCCTGCCGCCGGTCGCGGCCTTGGTGGCGGCGACGAAATCTTCCTCCCTATAGTTAATGGCGGCATCGGCGCCGAGGCGCCGGCAGGCCTCGCATTTCTCCGCCGAACCGGCGGTAGCAATCACGCGCGCGCCGAATGCTTTAGCGAGCTGTATCGCGGCGGTACCGATGCCCGACGAACCGCCGTGGACCAGCAATGTCTCGCCTGCCTGTAGTCGGCCGCGCTCGAAGGCGTTGTGCCAGACCGTGAAGAGGGTTTCGGGGATCGCCGCGGCCGCGGTCAGCGCGAGATCTTCCGGCGCCGGCAGCACGTGGCTTTCATGCGCCGGACAATATTCGGCATAGCCGCCGCCGACCACGAGCGCCATGACCTTGTCGCCCACTTTCCAGCGCCTTGCGCCGGCGCCCAGCGCGACCACCTCGCCCGCGATCTCGAGACCGGGGATATCGGTCGCGCCGGCAGGCGGCGGATAGAGTCCTTGGCGCTGCATCACGTCCGGCCGGTTGACGCCCGCGGCCGCCACCTTCACCAGCACCTCGCCTTCGGCCGGGAGGGGCAGCGGACGCTGCTCGGGCACGAGCATGTCCGGTCCGCCGGGTGCGCGGATTGCGATCGCGGTCATCTGGGCGGGCAGTGCGGGCATGGCAAAAGTCCTTGGCTGATAGGCTTTGCCGCGCTTGCTTACTTGGCGACCGCGGATGTGACAATGGCGGCGGCGCAGAGTATTTTTGCCGCGCTTTCGTGCGGAGGCGAGCGATGCCGGCAATGGACGATGAGGACCGCCCGAAGAAAAAGATCGTGCACGAGATCGGCCAGGATCTCGCGCTTCTGTCCATCAAGGAGCTTGAGGAGCGCATCGCGGTTCTCAAGGAGGAGATTGCGCGACTGCAAGCGAACATTGCCAGCAAACAGGGTTCGCGCAACGTCGCCGACCAATTCTTCAAGAAATGAACGCGTCGCCTTTGCTGTGAGCTTACGCGTTGCGCCGCCCCTCTGATGCTGGAGGCGGGAGAGCGCCACCGGCTTCGCCCTGCGGCGGCAAATTGTTTCGACACTTAACGCCTTGTTAAGCTTTCATGATCATTACTGGGGGCGTCCATCTTCTGGACGCTGAGTGGCTCCTGTCCACTCTGTTTGACGCCTCCCTGTTAAAACTTTGAGCCGCCGTCTCCGGCGGCTCTTTTTTCCCGAACTTCCCATTTCCGGACAGCCACTTTCTTTTTCGCGATCCGTTCTCAGTCGGCGCCAGCGTTGCGGCCCGGCAACTATGCGCAAAGGTTTGCGCGGTGGGCGCTGGACAGCGGTCAGTCCCTGCGCAATCATTCCCGTCTCGCCAGGGGCTGGCGCAAAAGCAAAAACCGGTGCGTAGCGTGAGGCGTGGACGATGTCCGAGAAGTCGGTCAAGGACGCCGTTTCGTTCGGCGAGAGGGTCGCGGCTTCACAAGCCTTCGTCGACCTGTTCCGCGATGGCATGGCGCTCGTTGAACAGACGGCAGCCTATCTCGACGGTCCGGGCCGACAGGAAGCAAAGAGACTTTCCCGCCAGGCTGCGCTCGCTTACGCCACCGAAAGTATGCGGCTCACCACGCGGCTGATGCAGCTCGCGTCCTGGCTCCTGCTCCATCGCGCGGTCAAGGAGGGCGAGATGACGCTCGCCCAGGCCAGCAAGGAGAAGGCCAAGGTGAAGCTCGCCAGCGTCGAACACAATGACGAGCAGAACATCAAGTTCCTGCCGGAGCGCTTGCGCGCGCTGATCGAGCGTTCCAAGGCGCTGCAAACGGCGGTGCGCCGGCTCGATGCCACCATGCACGCCACGCCCACGCGCGTTGATCGCGCCAATCCGGTCGAGCGCCAGATCGGCTTGCTCAAAGCAGCCTTCGAGCAGGAGCGATAGAAAAGGTTCTGCGCTTATGAAAAAGCCCCCGCGCCGGCGGGGGCTTGCGGTGCGAGGCGCCCTCGAGCGCTATTTCTTGAGTCCAATGCCCGCAAACTTCTTCTGGAACCGCGATAGCCGCCCGCCGCGGTCCAGCAGCTGCTGCTGGCCGCCGGTCCAGGCCGGATGCGACTTCGGGTCGATGTCGAGGTGCAGCGTGTCGCCTTCCTTGCCCCAGGTGCTGCGGGTGGTGAATTCGGTGCCGTCGGTCATCACCACCTTGATGGTGTGGTAGTCCGGATGCAGGTCTGCTTTCATCGGCGGTCGTCCTGGGTGCGCGATGCGCCTTGGGGCGGTGAAATGTCGCGGCTCTATAACCCAGGCCTCCAAGGGAAACAAGCGCACTCCCGAGCGGTCGCGTGCGCATTGCCACTTGCGATTTGCAGGGGCATTGTCGCGCGGCCTTTGCTTTGGTGCCGAGTTCCAGGTGGCCGATTGAGATGAACATCGGCGAGCGAGATGCTGCCCGCGCCGTCGGAACGGCGGTCGATGAGCCGCAGCCGAAGGCCGCGCCCCCGTCCGAGCGGCAAAGCCGCAAGCTCAAGCCGCTGCTGTCGCTTGCGCCCTATGTTGCGCGCTATCGCTGGCGCGCGGTCGCGGCGCTCGTCGCTCTGCTGCTCGCCGCGGTCGCCACGCTACTCGTGCCGATCGCGGTCCGGCGCATGATCGATTTCGGGTTCTCGCGCGAGAGCGCGAACTTGATCGACAGCTACTTCGCCGTCATGATCGCCATCGTCGCGGTGCTCGCGTTGGCGAGCGCCGCGCGGTTTTATCTGGTGACCTCGCTGGGCGAGCGCATCGTCGCCGACTTGCGCGAGGGAGTATTCGGCCATCTCGTTTCGCTTTCGCTTGCCTATTTCGACGAGGCCAAAAGCGGCGAGCTCATTTCGCGGCTCAGCGCCGATACCACGCAGGTCAAGGCCGCGGTCGGCGCCTCGGTTTCCGTCGCCTTGCGCAACTCGGTGTTTTTCGTCGGTGCGGCGGCGATGATGGTGGTGACGAGCCCGCGGCTCTCCGCGTTTGTGCTCGCCGTCATCCCGGTCATCGTGCTGCCGCTCTATGGCTTCGGCCGCGCCGTGCGCCGTCGCTCGCGCATGGCGCAAGACACGCTTGCCGACGCCACCGCCTATGCCTCGGACCTGATCGGCGCGGTGCGCGTGCTGCAAGCCTTCACCAACGAGGCGTTGGCAAGGCACCGGTTCGGCGCCGCTGTCGAACGCGCCTACCAGGCTGCGCGCGATTCGATCAAGGCGCGGGCGATCCTGACGGCGATTGCAATCTTCCTCGTCTTCGCCAGCGTGGTCGTCGTGCTGTGGGTCGGCGCCCAGGACGTGCTCGCGGGCCGCATGACGCCGGGGCGGCTCTCTCAATTCGTGCTCTACGCCGTGCTGGCCGCTGCCGGACTGGGCCAGCTCTCGGAGGTCTGGGGCGAGCTGTCACAAGCATCCGGGGCGGCCGAGCGGTTGTTCGAGATCCTGAACCTGCGGCCGGCGATCGTGCCGCCGCCGCGGCCGATGGCGCTGCCGGAACCGCCGCGCGGCGAAGTCGCCTTTGCCGACGTTCGGTTCTCGTATCCGGCGCGACCGGGAAGTCCAGTGCTCGACGGCGTGTCGTTCGACGTGCGGCAGGGAGAAAAGCTGGCGATCGTCGGCCCATCGGGGGCCGGCAAGAGCACCATCTTTCATCTTATCCTGCGGTTCTACGATCCGAGTTCCGGCGCGATCAAATTCGACGGGGTGCCGCTCGTCGCCGTCGATCCGCTAGCGTTGCGTCGGCGCATTGCGCTGGTGCCGCAAGACGCCGTGGTGTTCGCCGCCTCGATCCGCGACAACATCCGCTTCGGTCGGCCCGGCGCAAGCGACGCCGAGGTCGAACGCGCGGCCGAGCTTGCGCATGCGCTGGAATTCATCGGCCTGTTGCCGGAAAAGTTCGACACCATGGTCGGCGAGCGCGGCGTAATGCTGTCTGGCGGCCAGCGTCAGCGTATCGCCATTGCACGCGCGGTCTTGCGCGCGGCGCCGCTTCTGCTGCTCGACGAGGCGACCTCCGCGCTCGATGCGGAGAGCGAGACGCTGGTGAAGGACGCGCTCGGGCGGCTGATGCAGGAGCGCACCACTGTGGTCATCGCGCACCGGCTCGCAACCGTGCTCTCGTGCGACCGCATTCTGGTGATGGAGGCGGGCCGCATCGTCGAGCAAGGGACGCACGGAAAGCTCATCGCGGCCGCGGGGCTCTACGCGCGGCTGGCGCGGTTGCAATTCCAGGCGTGACGCGAGTCCCGGCGCGACGTCCTGTCGCGGGTTCTTGGCATCGGGCCGTTACGGCCGCCAGCTCATCTTGTGGACGGGCGCGCCGGAACGCCAATTGAAAGCTTCGCCCGAGACGACGAAGCCGTGCTTTTCATAAAACCGGATAGCGCGGGCGTTGTCCTTGTTGACGTGCAGATCGAGGCCCGAGGGCGATACCCGCTTCGCCTCGGTGATAAGCGCCGCGGCGACGCCGAGCCCCCATGCTTCCGGCGCGACCACGGTCTGGTCGATATCGAAGGTGCTCGGATCGACGGTGATGAAGCCGAGCATTCTTCCGCCTGCTTCCGCCACCGTGATCATTGTCGCCGGGACGATTTCCTCGCGCCAGCGCTGACGCCACCAATCGACCCTCTCGTTGAAGTTGATATGGGGATAGGCGATCTGCCATGTGCGCCGCCACAGCTCGATCGCCGCCGCCTCGTCCGCCGGCGTATAGCGGCGCAGTGTAAAAGGCGCGCCGACCATCGCGTCGGTCTGGATGCGCTCGCTCATTTCCGACACGCCGCTACCTCATCGCTCCGTCAACTTGAGCTCGATGCGGCGGTTGCGGCCAAAGGCTTCCTCGGTTTTGTCGGTATCGATCGGCTGGAACTCGCCGAACCCGGCCGCGACGAGGCGTTGCGGCGACACGCCCTTGCCGACGAGGTATTGCACCACCGAGATCGCGCGCGCGACCGACAGCTCCCAGTTGTTCTTGAACTGCGGGCTGTTGATCCCCCGCACGTCGGTATGGCCGTCGACGCGCAGCACCCAGGGGATCTCGCCCGGAATCTTCTTTTCGAGCTCGAGCAGCGCGGTTGCAAGCCCATCGAGTTCGGCGCGGCCCTCGGGATTGTCGAGGGTGGCCTTGGCGGTATCGAAGAACACTTCCGACTGGAACACGAAGCGGTCGCCGACGATGCGAATGTCGGGCCGGTTGCCGAGGATGGCGCGCAGCCGGCCGAAGAAGTCGGAACGATAGCGCGAGAGTTCTTGCACCCGTTGGGCGAGCGCCACGTTGAGCCGTTGCCCGAGATCGGCGATGCGGCCCTGCGATTCCTTATCTCGCTTCTCGCTGGCGTCGAGGGCCTCCTCCAGCGCGGAGAGCTGGCGCCGGAGCGCCGCGATCTGCTGGTTGAGCACCTCGACCTGCGCCAGCGCACGCGCAGTGATCCGCCGCTCTGCGTCGAGTTGGCCGCTGAGCTCGGCCTTGCCCTGGGCGTCGCCGCCGACGCCGTCATAGAGGCCCTTGTAGCGGTCACGCTCGCTCTCGGCCGTCGTCAGGCTAGATCGCAACATCGCGAGTTGCTCCTCGAGACCGAGCTTGCCGGTCTTCTCCAGCGACAAGAGCTCGGTCAGCTGCGCGATCTGCGCGTTAAGGCGGTTGAGCGCGGTGTCTTTACCGGTGACCTCCTGCGTCAAATAAAACTGCACGAGGACGAAGACGGTTAGCAGGAAGATGATCCCGAGAATCAGCGTCGACAGTGCGTCGACGAATCCGGGCCAGTAGTTCATGCCGCTGTCGCGGCGAGCGCGTGCAAGAGCCATCCTACTTAGCCGTTCCCTTCTCTTCTACTTGTGGACGTTTTCGCGGACGAGAATTTCCAAGAGGCGGCGCACTTCGCGATGCTGCTGGGCCTGCGAATCGACCCAGTCGCGGATCATCTGCTGCTCGCTGCGCATGTGATGCACCAGGCCCTGGATCGCTTCCGCGAGATTGGCCATGGCGGTCGTGGTGGCGCGATTCGACCCGCCCTCGCCAATTGCCTCTCGCAGGCGCTCGATGGCTGTGCGCAAGTCGCCCGAGGCGGCGCCGGCGGGCGCCACAATCGCTGCATCGCTGCCCACGCCGAGATCGCGCACGGTGGTGGAGAGCCAATCCTCGAGTTCGGTGTAGAAACGGTTCTGCGCTTGACTGGTCTGCAGGTCGAGGAAGCCGAGAACGAGCGAGCCGGCAAGCCCGAACAGCGAGGCTGAGAACGAGATCCCGATGCCGGCGAGCGGGGCGGCAAGACCCTCTTTGAGCGACTCGAATATCGCGGTCGCGTCACCGCCGGGCTTGAGACCGCTGATCACGCTGCCGACAGAGCCCATGGTCTCAATGAGACCCCAGAACGTGCCGAGCAGCCCGAGGAAGACGAGCAGGCCGGTCATGTAGCGCGAGGTGTCGCGCGCCTCATCCAAGCGGGCGGCGATCGAATCGAGGATGCCACGCATCATCTGTGCCGAAATCGCCATGCGGCCGATGCGGTCGCGTAGCAGCACGGCCATGGGCGCAAGCAATACCGGCGGACGTTCGACCGCGAGGCCGGGGTCTGCGAGGCGAAAACCGTTCACCCAATCGATCTCGGGGAACAGGCGGATGACCTGCCGGAAGGCGAGCGCGATCCCAATGGCGAGCACGCCGAGAATCAACGCGTTGAGCCCGGGATTGTTGAGAAAGGCAGTCCAAATCTGTTTGTAGAGCACCACCGCGACCAGCGCGCAGAGGGTCAGGAACACCACCATCCGGACGAGAAAGATCCGGGGCGACGAGAGCTTAAATGGGTCGATGTCTTGCGCCATGGCGATTAGCGCCCCTCATCGACTCACAATACGGCAGCGCCGCGGCGGAAGGAAGAAGGAGGGCCGCCGGCACGACGTCGCTGAGCGGCCATCGACCCGTTTTCAAAAGCGAAATCGCGCAAACCGGTGGTGCTCGCGGCCCGATCCGGGGAGCGGCCGCCGGTGGAACCGCAGCGCGTCGCGGCATCCCGCGACCGCTGATTCGCCGGCCGACGGAACGGGTCAACGGGGGTTTCCGTCAGAGCGCCGCGGCTTCAGCCGGAAGAGCGCCGTGCAGCCGATAGACTCCCCGGCGCGTCCTTGAGCGCGTGCAACATCTGACGGTGAATGTCTTCATTGGCGGCGAGGATGCCGCCGGTCTTGATCATGTCCTCGCGTCCTTCGGGGTCGGTCACGAAGCCGCCCGCTTCGCGCACCAGCGCGATGCCTGCCGCCATGTCCCAGGGCGAGAGGCCGCGCTCCCAATAGGCGTCAAAGCGGCCGGCCGCGACCCACGCGAGGTCGAGCGCGGCGGCTCCCGACCGTCGCAGCCCGGCGACCCTGTCCTGCACCGTGTTGTGTTCGCTGCGCGTGAGTTCCACATCGCCCCGACTGGGATGCGGCAGCGCGCAGGCGACCACCGCGTCCGCGAGCCGCTTGCGGGCGGCCACCCGCAGCCGCTGATCGTTGAGGAAGGCGCCCTTGCCGCGTTCGGCGGTGAAAAGCTCGTCGGTCACTGGATTATAGACGAGGCCGGCGACGATGGTGCTTTCGCGCTCGAGCCCGATCGAAATCGCAAAATGCGGAATGCCGTGCAAAAAATTCAGTGTGCCGTCGAGCGGATCGACGATCCAGCGGTGCGTTTTGTCGCTGCCTTCGCGCGCGCCGCCTTCCTCGCCGAGAAAGCCATAGCCTGGTCGCGCAAGCTCGAGTTCCTCGCGCAGGATCTCCTCGGCGCGGCGGTCCGCGGCGGTAACGAAATTGGCCGGCCCCTTGAGGGAGGCCTGCAGGTGCTCGACTTCGCCGAAATCGCGCTTGAGCGTGCGGCTCGCTTTGCGCGCGGCCTTGATCATCACATTGAGAAGGGCGGAACGGAGCATGGTCGGTCCTGCAGCGGAGAGGATGCACTCCGCAATGTGTGCGCAGGCCCTCGGGCGGGCTTGAACTCAGAGCGGGGGTCTGCCTGCAGACAAGGTTCGCGTCAAGAGCGGGACTGGCGCAATTCCTTGAGCGCGTCGACCCATGGTTTGGCCGCCTTTTCACCGGCGGCGCGGACGTCCGGCGGCTGCTGCTGCACGAACGTATCGAGCGGGATGTCGCTCACGCCGCCGGCCTTGGCGATGATGTGCCACTTGATGGCCTGCACCGGATTGGCCTGCGCGCCCCGCCCTACCGCGAGAATGTTGGCGAGACGGTTTTGCGCCACCGGGTTGCCCTTGCGCGCCGCCTTCGCCAACAGGATCGCCGCCAGGTGTTCGTTCTTGGCCACACCCGTCCCGTTGAACAGCGCGATGGCATATTCGAGTTGGGCATCGGTGTTGTCGGCGGTCGAGGCGGCGGCGAGAAGCCGCGCCGCCTCGACTACGTCCTTCGGTACGCCGCGGCCTTCCTTGTACAAGGTCGCGAGCGCGTATTGGGCTTCCGGACTTCCGACCTGCGCGGCGCTGCGGAAGAGCGCGGCGGCGCGCGCAAAATCCTGCGGAAACAATTGGCCTTCGAGATAAAGGAGGCCGAGATCGTAGGCCGCTGAGGCCTGGCCGAGCTTGGCAGCGGTAGCGAGCAGCTTTGCCCCTTCTTCGCGGCTGGCAGGCTTGGTACGCCCGCTGAAGTGCAACATGGCGAGTGCGAACATC
>Ga0307470_10000715_pt1 | contig 14637 bp, 11 predicted proteins | sample atmos_gasesAM3C__FD_204565 | JGI IMG/M metagenome (GOLD analysis project Ga0307470, IMG submission 204565) | Hardwood forest soil microbial communities from Morgan-Monroe State Forest, Indiana, United States - atmos_gasesAM3C_05 | ecosystem: Environmental > Terrestrial > Soil > Temperate forest... | reverse complement strand
CGAGTAATGTGTGACATGGCAATGCCTCCCCGTTGAAACTGCCGCAACCGCGAAACTGTCACGAGAAAATGGTGGACTGCCTGAGTGACGGCTATCGATCAGTGAGTGATCGCAATGTTACCGGAAGTGTCAAGATTCGCGGAGCAGTGCCAGCTTGGCCTGGTCGTCTGTTCCGGTGTACACGCCCTCTCGTGTCGCCAGATCGAACAGCCGGCTTCTGCGCGCTCCATCCAGTGAGCGGAAAAGAGGGTCCAGCGTCTCGATCGGATAACCGAAAAGGCGGCTGACGCAGCGGGATGTGTAGTCGATGTCCGCGCGCGCGATGACCTCTGCGAATTCTTCGAACGTGCCGAGGTTCAGAAAGTTCAGGGCGTACTCGATTCCTGGGTTGGCACGGCCAAGGTCGGGATCGACCTGGAAGATGTACATCCAGTGGATCGAGGCGGGATGAACAGTGTCGAGTGTCCGCTGGACATAGATCTGCTGCGTTCCCGTGACGTTGATGTCGTTAATGAAAAGGACTGCGCGGCCCGTGAAATCGGCGGGGTCCGGCCGCGGAGCTCCGTCTCCTTCGTGCAGCCGATGCCGGTTCCTGATCCGGGCAGCCACATCGGAGCTGCTGTAATCCTCCCCGAGGAGGTGGGCATTGCTTTGTGCCATGGGAAGCGCGTATCGCAGGTCAACCAGCCGGAGTGTTCGGGAACGAGGAACGCGCTCGCGCAAGACCGGAAACATCTCGTGGGCCAGTAGATTGGCTCCAGCAGGAACGACGTACAACGGCGGTGCCGTGATCACCCACTCAGCGACTTCGGGCTCGCCTGCGATGATCCTTTCCGCGAGCGGAACCAGCAGGTTCGCGTAGTAACGCACGCTTTCGCGCACGCCGAGCTTCATCGACGGGTACTGCTGGAAGAGCGGATCATGAGGATCGAGCGTTGGGCTCGTGATGGTCTGCAGAACGGAGGTCTGCTCAGACGAATGGTTCGCGCTCATCTGCTGATGCTTTCGGGGCGAGCGCGACGATACACCAGCTTCCGATATAGATCGGTTTGCCGCGAGAACTAGATCGATGCCAACCTCAGCCCTGCCCGAGCACGTGCTCGACCACAGCGCGCCACTTTTCGGGCATCGACAGCTCATCAGCGCGATAGGTCTTCGAGCCGGTGCCATCGTCGACGGTGATGTCGTACTGGTAGACATCGGCAGCGCCGGGGGTGCGATGCGGTGCCGGCTGATCAGGGAACCCGGCGCCCCTGATCAGCCGATGCAACAAGTCCGCTTTCTCGCGCGGCAACGTGGACGTATCGACCTCGGCGTGTGCGCCGATGTTTGCGAATCCGCCCGAGCGCTGCACGGAGATCTTCATCCCTTCGATTTCCTCGGCTGCGGTTTGATGGGAATCGGAACGTAGGCCGATTCCGATGCGGCCGGCGCCGGCTGCGAGGGCGGCGGCGCTTTCACCGTGATCATGGCCGAGCCGGCGATGATCTGCTTCGACACATTGATGCCGACGTTCTTCCATCCCTCGCCGACTGCGATCTGCTCTGCTTTTCCCACTCCAAAAAGCTCTCCTGCCGTTTCGTACGTGGCGTTGGCGGCGTCGGCGAACTGGGCCGTGTGCCCGAGTTTGTTCGTGAACGCCGTGTACCAGATCTTACCGGCTTTCTCCCACGCATTGCCGCCGATGGCGGCTGCTACGTTGTAGAAAGCCTTATTGGGAATGCCCGAGTTGATGTGGACGCCGCCGTTGTCCTGGTTGGTGTTGACGTAGTGGCTCATGTCTGCCGGCTGCGGATCGCGTCCCAGGGTCTTCGGATCGTTGTACGCAGTGCCGGGCGCTTTCATGGAGCGGAGTGCGACGCCCTTCACGCCAGCCGCGAGTAATCCTTTGCCGATCAGCCAGTCGGCCTGCGCCGCGGTCTGCTTCAGCGTCCACTGCTTCACGAGCGAGCCCATGACGTCGGAGAAGTGCTCGTTGAGCGCGCCGGACTGCGCCTCGTAATCGAGCGCCGAGGTGAACTGGGTGACACCGTGCGTCAGCTCGTGACCGATGACGTCGATGCAGGCGGTGAAGCGGGTGAAAATCTGGCCATCGCCGTCGCCGTACACCATCTGCGTTCCATCCCAGAACGCATTGTTGAATCTGTGGTTGTAGTGGACCGAGGAGTCGAGCCGCATGCCTTTGTTGTCGACGGAGTTGCGCGCGAACACCGCGTTGTAGAAATCGTAGGTGTCGCCTGCGTAGTCGTATGCCTCGTTGACGCTGACGTCGGACGACGCCTTCCCACCTTCGCTGCGAACCAGCTTCCCTGGAAGCTTGGTGCCGCCTCTCTCGTCGTAAACGGTCCGCCGCTTCACGCCGGGCGACGCAGCGAGGAGCCCAGCGAACGGCCCAATGGCCATGCGTTTGCCACGTGCGGCAGCGCTGACCTCCAACGCATGCTGGGCACCCTCCCGAACCGTGGCGTTGGAGCTGCCAGCCAGATGTTTGAGGATGTGGGGCGGAACGATGAAGCACACATGATCGTGTTCGAGTCTCATGGAATTGCCTCCTTTTTCATGAATCGCGACATCGTGATCGCCATAAGGTAAGTCCGTGAGGACCGCAATGGACCTGCTATTGGCCGAACGTGACGCGATCGCGGTACCTGAATCCAAGTGTACGAACTTCCAGACGGACAGACGGAAACATTTCCGGCACGGAGCCGGGAATTTCGACCCCATCGCCGAGGTATGTGCCCCTGAAATGGACGAGCAAGAGCAGCCCACCATCCGCATCACTCTCGATGACAGCGTCGCGCAGGGGGAGTACATCAACTTCGCGAACATCATCCATTCGCCGAGCGAGTTCGTGATCGACCTCGGACGCATCGTTCCCGGACGGACCGACGTCAAGGTCTACAGCCGGGCGATCATGACGCCGCTGCACGCCAAGCAGCTCCTGGAGGCGCTGGCGCACAACATCTCGTTGTTCGAGCAGAAGTTCGGCGACATTCGCATCGAGGGAACGACGCCGTTCCCGACGAACGAGCCTTCGAACTGACGACGCGCGGCCATCGTCGTTCATCACGGTGGGACCGCGGCGAACCGGAAACCATCCACGTGGCACGAATCAAGATCATCGGTGCCGGCCTCGCAGGCTGCGAGTGCGCGTTCGGCCTCGGCCAACGCGGCCACACGGTCGACCTCGTCGAGATGCGCCCTTCGACGACCACCGCGGCGCATCAGACGTCAAATCTCGCCGAGCTCGTTTGCTCGAACTCGTTCCGCTCTTCCGCGATCACCAACGCCGTCGGGCTGTTGAAAGCGGAGATGGCGCTGCTCGACTCGCTCATCATTCGCTGCGGAACGGATGCCCGCGTGCCTGCCGGGGACGCCTTCGCCGTCGATCGGGAGCGCTTTGCAGTCGCGGTCACGAGCGCCATTTCCTCCGAGCCAAACATCACGCTGCGTCGTGAAGAGGTAACGTCGCTTGACCGTGACGGATACGACTTTCTCGTCGTCGCTACCGGCCCGCTCACCTCCCAACCGCTCTTCGAAGCCATCAACAACTTCCTCGGGCGCGACGGCTTGTATTTCTACGATGCGATCGCTCCGATCCTGGCGGCCGATTCGCTCGATCTCACGAAGCTCTACTGGAAATCGCGCTACGGGAAAGGCTCCGCTACCGATTACCTAAACGCGCCGATGACGCAGGCGGAGTACGAGGCGTTCGTCGCCGCGCTGCTGTCGGCCGAGATCTTTGCTCCGCATGACTTCGAGAAAGCTGCGCATTTCGAGGGCTGCCTGCCGGTCGAGGAGATCGCATCGCGCGGCATCGAGACGCTTCGCTTTGGCCCGATGAAACCGGTTGGCCTTGAGCACCCTGTGACCGGCGAGCGGCCTCACGCGGTCGTGCAACTCCGCAAAGAGGATCTCTCGGACGATTACTTCAACATCGTCGGCTTCCAGACGAAGATGAAGGTGCCCGAGCAGAAGCGCGTGATCCAGATGATTCCCGGCCTGGAGAACGCAGTCTTTGCGCGCTTCGGTTCGATGCACCGCAACACGTTCATCAACGGTCCGAAGCATCTGCGGCCGACGTTTCAAACGAAACTCAATGACCGCGTCTTCTTCGCTGGACAGATTACGGGCGTCGAAGGCTATGTGGAGTCGTCCGCGGTCGGTCTGCTCGTGGCGCGTTACATCGATGAGTTGTCGCGCGACGTTGCCGCAACGCCGTTGCCCTACTTCACCGCACTCGGCTCCCTCGGGCGCCACGTCGCCGAATCGTCTCCCGACCGCTACCAACCGTCGAATGTGACGTGGGCGATGATCGAGGATGTCATCGGCCGCTGCCGGAAAATCGAGAAGCGCGACCGGCAGGTCGAAAAGGCGATGACGGCGATTCGTGGGGCGGCGGGGGCGAGCTCCAACGCTGCGTAAATCTCGAACACACTCTTATTGGATTGACTGCTTTCCAATCGCTCGTGGGAAGAGTCGGAAAATGTTCGAAGCCGTGCTTCACGCATGCGAGGACGGCGGCGAATTCCGACCTCCGCCCTGACCGCACTCGGGCGAGGACGCCTGAGTGCCCGCGGTCGAGACGACCGCACTCCTTGCGACATGGGCTACTACCGGCGGGCGATTACGGCAATCGAGACGTCATCTTCGGGCGGGCGTCCGCCGGTGAAGAGATTCCATTCGCCGACGAGCGTCTCGACGAGTGCGGCCGCCGAGGCGGTGGGGTTCCAGCCGGCGATGGCATCGACGAAGGAGTCGCCGAACTCGCGCTCGTTCGCGTTTCGCGCCTCGGTCAGGCCATCCGAATGGAACAGCAGCCGTTCGCCTCGCTCGAGCGAGCCATGAATCTCCTGCCAGACCATTCCGCTTTTCACGCCGAGCGGATAGGACCCGCTGCCGATGCGGTCGACGACTTTTCCGGCCGCGATCTTCACGATCTGCGGATGGCCGGCCACGGTGGCAATGAACGTTCCGTCGCGGTCAAACAGGAAGTAGCAGCAGGAGAAGAACGATCGCGGTCCGCCTGTGCGGCAAAGGATGCGGTTGAGTGAGCTGATGATGGCCGCCGGCGAAGGATCGACATCGAGTTGGGTGCGCCACGCCGCGTGAGCTACGGCCATGACCAGACCTGCGGCCATTCCGTGCCCCGAGGCGTCGCCGAAGAGGACGGCGAGGCGTCCGTCGGGGAGAGGCACGAAGTCGTAGATGTCGCCGCCGACCGTGTTCGCGATCCGGTTGAAAGCCGCGATCTCATATTCGTCCGTCTGCGGAGGATGTTTCGGGATGAGATCCGCCTGCAGGTCGCGCGCGAGCTCGAGCTCGTCGCGGAACTTGATCTTGTCGATCAGCTCCATTGCCAGCAGCAGGATCACGAGCATGAACGCGCCGGTCATCTCGAAGAGTAGCCAGGGGTTCTGAATGTGATTGCGCCAGCTCAGCACGCCGAGGAGGCAGGCGAAGAACCAGATGAATGCGACGAGAAACACCAGGCGGCGCTGGGGCGTGAGACGTTTTGCCAGGCCGAGGAGCACCGCGCTGCGGGTGCGGACAAAGCGCCGTAGGCACTTGGGATCGGCGTCGATCTTCGACTGGTAGTCGGCGATCAGCATCTTCCGCGTCTCGGGCCATTCGAGGACGTAGAGATTCGTTACGTCTTTCGTTCGTAAGGACGAAATCGTGTCTTTACCGAGCTCGACCCAGTCATGAAGCTCTGCCACGGCTGGATTGTACGTAAGAAGTCGCGAGGGGGTTCCGGAGCGATAGACTGCGCCGATGCGTCGATGGGTGTGCCCACTCGTCATAGCGGTCAACGTTGCGCTTATTGGTGCGTTTCCGGTTGCGGGACAGGAACTTCCCTTCCGGCACCTGACGCCGAACGATCAGGTCAACCCACTCTCCTCTGCCAGCGTTCAGAAGATCACGCAGGACCACCTCGGCTACATCTGGTTCGCCTTCTACGCTTCCGGTCTGACGCGCTACGACGGCCACGCCATGGAGCAATACGGTACGGCTGATGGTCTTCGCGATCTCACCATTCGCGAGGTGGCCGAAGACGGAACCCACCACCTTTGGGCAGGATCGGAATCGGGCCTGGTCGTTTCGGAGAGGCCGCTCGATGTCTACGAGCCCGGAAAGCGCGTGCGCTTCGTCAGTGCGGTCGGCAACGAACGGCTGCCGCAGATGCGCGTCCGCCGCAACTGTCTCGTCACCGGTATCGACGGGTGGGTCTGGGCGGGTGTGCAGGACCGGATCGTCCGCTACCGTTTTCACGGCGACACCCTCGAACGCGGCCTGATCGATGAGGTTCCGACGACTTCCGGAGTCTCGGCCATGCTCATGCGCCGGGACGGCTCGGTATTGATATCGCTCAACTCCGGCGCCGTTCTCCAGTTCGACCGCGAGGGTAAATTCGGCGGAGAGCTTCATGGCTTGCCATCGTGCGTGAATGGCGTGCTGATCGAGGCGCGCGACGGCGCGCTGTGGGGCGGATGCTCGAATGGTGTTCTCTGGCGCGGGCAGGGCGAGCACTACGAAGTGATCAATCACACGCTCACGGAGCGAATCGTGTCGATCCTGGAGACGTCACGCGGCGAGCTCTGGGTAGCCAGCCTCGGCTCGGGAGCGATGCGACTCGACACTCGCAATTTTGCCGACGTCTTTCTCGTGAAAAGGCAGAACGATCTCCTCGGCGACACGCTCTGGGATCTGTTCGAGGATCGCGAAGGCAATCTCTGGTTCGCCCAGAATGGCGGGGCGTCACGGCTGCGGAAGGACTATCGCGCGTTCGAAGCGCTGACCGGCCAGTCGCACGCCGGCGAACAACCAGCGCTCCCCGATCCGGGCGCGTTCTCGGTGCTCGCTCCTGATTCCGGAGCCCGAGGGCCGTGGGCAAACCTGACGATCGTCGGTACCGGTGGCGGCCTGGCGCTCATTGCCCCCGACAAGACGACGGGCGAAGGCGTGGCGAAGGTCGCGCCAGACAAGACGCAGAGCGTGCTGCGCGTCGGAGACGGTCTCCTTAGCAACTCGGTCTATTCGCTGTCGCGCGATGCCGAGGGGCGGATCTGGATCGGAACGGTGGGCGGTGTGAACTGCTTGTCCACGCCGGCCAACGCGCCGCCGATGATGACGTCATCGACGCGAAGCAACGCCACGGTCGCCGGCACAGCCGCCGTGATTACTTCCTATCCGGTCGACACGACCTACCTGGTGCAACCTTTCGTAATTCGCGGCGCGGAGACGATCTGGCTGGCCGGGATTCACGGAATCGTCTGCCTCGCCGGCGGGCAGTGGTTCACGTTCGGAACCGCGGCCGGGCTTCCGCCTGCCGGTGCCAGTGCGGTTGCGGTCGATGGCGCCGGTTACGTCTGGGCCGGCACGCCGGACAGTGGGCTCCTGCGCAGCGTGGTGCCGTTCGATCCAGCGGTGTTGACGCCGGGCAACGTGTCGCGATTCTTCGCACCTGCGTGGTCGCATGCAACCGGAGCCCGCACTGCTTCCGTTCGAACACTGCTCTGGGCGGCCGGCAAGTTATGGAGCGGTACGGCGAATGGCCTGGAAATCCTCGACACGAATCCGTTGCGCGTCGTTGCCACGCTTCCCGGATCGTCGCTGGGCGGAAGCCTGGTGGCCGGACTGATGTCATCACCGAATGGCAAGGCGGTCTGGGTCAGTCAGAACGCCGGACTCGTCGAAGTCGATACGAGCGACTTTCACGTTCGCACGCGGGTGTCGAAAGCGGACGGCCTCATCGACGACGAAGCGTGGGCCTACGACCCGCTCGCCGTTGGCGATGACGGCCGGGTCTACTTCGCGACGCCCCGCGGTCTCTCCATTTTCAACCCGGCATTGCGGGAGCCCAATGCCGAGCCTCCGATCGTTCGCTTTCGCGACATCACCTTTCGCGAAGATCGACGGGGCAATAACGAGGTTTCGATTGCGTACACAGCTCTGACCTTCAGCGACGAGTCGCGCGTCGTCTACCGCACACGGCTCTTCGGCTACGACAACGACTGGTCGGCGGCGCGGTCCGACGCAAAGATTCGTTACACCAACCTTCCCGCGTATCTCTTCCCGAAGTCGTATCGCTTCGCCGTGATGGCGCGAAGCAGCGACGGCGTATGGTCGCTTCCCGAGCTTTACACCTTCTCGGTCATGCCTCCATGGTGGCTCCGCTGGTGGGCGATGATCGCCTATGCCGCAGCGATCGTGGCGCTGGCAAGCGTTGCCAACCGCCTTCGAGTCCGGCGTTTGCGGCGCCGCAATCGCGAGCTCGAAGACATCGTTTCCGCGCGAACCCACGAGTTGGAAGCACTCGACAGGATGGTCGAGATCATCAACCGCGAGCTCGTGCTCGAGAACGTGTTCCGCGCCCTTCTCGATCAGGGCACGAAGCTTTTCCCTCAGACGGAAGCGGCGGCGTTCTTACAGTTCGATCACGACCGGCAGTGCACCGAGGTCGTGGCCGAGCTCGGCTACGACCAGGAGTCGTTCAGCGATGTTCGCCTGACTCCGGATGAAGCGACACGCCGCTATTCCGAACGGGCAGAGCTACTCGAAGAGGGTGTGTATCTCATCAAGGGAGATGTTTTTCACGAGCTCGCGGGCAGCGAGCAGACGAAGCATTTCCGCGTTCCCAAGTCGATGCTGGCGATGGAAGTCTCGCTTGGCGGGCGGATTGAGGGTTTTCTCATCTTCGATAATTTCAGCGACCCGAATGCGTTCAGCCGCAGCGACTTGCGCAAGCTGGCGCGCGTGCGCGAGCACGCCATCTCCGCCATTTCCAAGGCCCGCATCCTGCGCGAGCTGCAACTGAAGAATCGGGAGGCCGAGGAGGCCAATCAGGCCAAGAGCCGCTTCCTCGCCAACATGAGCCACGAGCTGCGAACGCCTATGAACGCCATTATCGGCTTCTCGGAGATTCTCATCGACCGTCTGGAAGCGCAGATCGACGCGAAGTCGTTGACGTTCATCCGTTCGATCCTCAGCTCCGGCAGGCACTTGCTCGAGATCATCAACGACATCCTCGATCTCTCGAAAGTGGAAGCGGGCCGGATGGAGTTGTTGCCCGAGACGTTTCCCGTGCGCAGCGCCATCGAGAGCATCTGCCAGATCATGAGGGGCATGTCGACGCGCAAGGCGATCTCGTTCGCGGTGGAGATCGATCCGGGCGTTACGGCGATCGAAACGGACCAGTCGAAATTCAAGCAGATCCTCTACAACCTGCTCTCCAACGCGGTGAAGTTTTCGCCCAGCGAGTCGGTCGTGACGATCCATGCGCGGCGCGTCGAGGCCACCGACGAGCATGCGGAATCGATCAGCATCGACGTCACCGATCCCGGCATCGGCATCGCCCCGGAGAACCTGACGCTGATCTTCGAAGAGTTCCGCCAGGTGGACGGCACCCTCAACCGTCAGTACGGTGGCACCGGCCTCGGCCTCTCTCTCGTTCGGAAGTTCGTCGAGCTGCAGGGGGGAACGCTGACCGTGACGAGCGAGATCGGCAAAGGCAGTACGTTCACGTTTACGCTGCCGATTCACTTTGCCGGGACGACGATTCCCAGTCCGATCATCAACGTCGACGGTACGGTCATTCCGCCCGGCGAGCGCGTGCTCGTGGTGGAAGACGAAGACGTCGCCTACGCGACGCTGGCGACGTATCTGCAGTCGGCCGCCTATGTGCCGATCCGGGCACGCAACGCGGATGAGGCGATGCGCCTCGCGCGCAGCATCAAACCGGTGGCGGTGACGCTCGACATCGTCCTGCCCGGTGCGCAGGGATGGGATGTTTTGCGCGCGCTCAAAGCGGACGCTGTGACCTCCGAGCTGCCGGTGATCATCGTCTCGATGATCGACAACCGCGAGCTGGGTCTGGCCTTCGGTGCGGATGATTACTTCGTGAAGCCGGTCGACTGGACGCGCTTCATGCGCCGCTTGCGCGAGATCGCATTGCGAACCTCGGCGCCGAAGCGGCCGCGCCTTCTGCTCATCGACGACGATGTCAGCGTTCACGACATTCTGGAGGCGGAACTGACGAAGCAGGGCTATCAGATCGAGAAGGCATTCAACGGCGTGGAAGGGCTGGAGAAAGCCGCCAGGAACCCGCCGGACGTCATCATTCTCGATCTGACCATGCCCGGAATGAGCGGGTTCGAAGTGGCCGCGCATCTGAAGGAGAGCGAGGTCACGGTGCGCATTCCGATCCTCGCGCTCACTGCGAAGGAGCTGACGGAGCTCGATCGCGAACACTTGCGCGCCGGATTCGCGGGGGTAGTTGCGAAAGGGTCGTCGTCGGGCAAACGCCTGATCCAGGCGATTCACGCGCTCGACACGCGGCCGGTGGTTTCTTCGTAGACGGACGGGAATCGGGGGGGTCGGGTGTCGGAGGGGTTATCCCCTCCATCTGTGACATCTGCGGAGGTCACCCTTGATTGATCCGCAGATGACGCAGATCGTACTGATCACTCGATGAATTCGGCAAGTTTTGCCGAGATAGACGAGTCGAAACGACTACTGAAATTGGTCCCGACCTAATTTGAGTAGTCAAAACGACCACCGAAATTGGTCTCGACCTAATTTCAGTAGTCAAAACGACCACCGAAATTGGTCCCGACCTATTTTCAGTAGTCAAAACGACCACCGAAATTGGTCCCGACCTAATTTCAGTAGTCAAAACGACCACCGAAATTGGTCCCAACCTAATTTGAGTAGTCAAAACGACCACCGAAATTGGTCCTGACCTAATTTCAGTAATCAAAACGACCACCGAAATTGGTCCCGACCTAATTTGAGTAGTCAAAACGACTACCGAAATTGGTCCCGACCCAATTTGAATAGTCAAAACGACCACCGAAATTGGTCCCGATACTATTTCAAGAGTGGAAACGCCCACAAACAAGGAACGTATCGCCCTCGAATCATCCGTCACCTTTCTTCGGCGCAGCTTTGGCCCGGACCGTCCTGGCCGACATGCGCACGAAGGTTCGGAGAGCCTCGTTTACGGCGATCGAGTCGGGAAACACCTCGGCCACATCGGGAGCGAGCACGACTACATTCGTTCCTTCGGCGTAGCGTGCCGCGTACTTGCCTCGTACGCCGCCGGAAAAGTCGTAGTGGCCTCGCATCTCGTCGTCCTGCTTTGATTTACCTGCCATACTGGCTCCGACACCCGACTCCCGATCAGCGACTCCCTACTTCATACCCCACCCCTACTTTGTCGCCTTGTAAATCTTCTCGCGGTAACCGGCTACATCCTCGGTTACCTCGATGAAGGGGAGGGCGAGGTCGATCTCGCGGCAGGCATCGCGATAGTGGTGGGTTTCGAAGAGAGCGACAGCGTAGTAGTAGTGGTAGCGCTCCTCATCCGGGCCGATCACGCCAACGCCTCGAAACGCGCGTAACGCTCCGGCAAAGTCGCGCACGCGGTACAGCCCTTCCGCCAGGCGCATGGCTGGAGCATGCGGAAGCTGCGGCTCGCTGAGGAGCGCGTTGTAGATCGAGCGGGCGCTGTCAGGATCGCCGTTGACGATCGCCTGCTGGGCCTCGTCGAGGCGCTGATCGATGGTCTTTTTCGCTGTCTGCTCCGTGGGCGGCACCATTGGAGCGATCGTCTGCCGTGTGCCGGGCTGCACAGCTGGTTCTTCGCGACGCGCGGCAAGAGCCGGGTCCTTCGAGACGGGATGATCCGCCGAAGGAGCGGAGGCGGCAGGAGGCGGATCGCCGGCGGATGGCGGAGTTGAGGGCGACGGAGTTGATGGCGACGATGTAGCGGCTGGCGGATCTTCGGCGACTCCTTCAGGAGCGTTCGCGTCGCCGGCTCCTCGGGGAGCCGTTTCCGCAACGTTCGGCCCCACGCTCGGCGTCGGTACCTCCACTCGCGGATGTTCTTTCGCCGCGGCATCCTGCATCTGCTCGGTGATGCCGAATGCTGCCGCTTCCTTCTTTGTCAGGAGAGTCGCCGCCGCTCGAAGGAGCTCGGCGCGCAAGTCGTCCGGAATCGTCATCGACCGCAGGTGTGGCTGGACCTCTTCTGCGGCGGCGATGCGGAGCAAGGCGTCCCGCGTTTCGCCCGGGTGCCCAAGCCGGTTTGCCGCGATGGCCGCGTAGACCTCGGCGGTCTCGAATTTCTCGATCTCCTCCACGAATCCGAATGCCGCCTTGTGCAGCTCGGTGTACGCCAGTTGGTAGTCCGCCGTCCGGAAGTCGGCCATCCCCCGCGCGTAGAGCCGTTCGTAGAACTCGTCAACGCCGGCGGCGAGCAAAACCGAAGGCACAAACAGTAAGAAACCTACGGCGAGTTTGCGCAGAATTCGCTCTCCTTCGACATTGCGAGAAATCGATCAGTGGATGATTGAAAGAGGGAACACAAGATCCTCCATTTTTCATCCGGCAGGAAGCTTTCTGGTACTTCCACCAAATCCGGCACATCAACATGCCGACTCGATGAATCGATGCAGTCACGCGCCCGGCAGTCGAACTTACCGAAAGGCGGCGGGACGCTTCGTCGGTCCGGCACCGCGCAAGACCGCCCGCTCCTCGTTCGTCAGCAGAAGCGCGGCCGCTCGTTCGAGCTCTGCCCGCAGAGCTTCAGGAATTGCGATCGAGTGAAAGTGCGGTTGGACGCCGTCGGCCTTCGAGATTCCGACGAGGGCGCTGCGCGTGAGAGCCTCGTTCCCCATCCGATTCGCGGCAATCGCCGCATACGCCTCAGTGGTCTCAAATCGTTCCAGTTGGTCGACGAGTCCGAATGCAGCGAGATGAAGGTCGTTGAACGCAGCCTCGTATTCGGACGCATGGAAGTGGGCCATGCCTCGGGCGTAAAGGCCCTCATAGAAATCGTCACCGAAACCGGCAAACCCGGCCGCGGGAACAAGAAGCAGGAGGCACACGACAAGTTTTCGCAGAACGCACCCTCCTTCCGGAGCATAAGGTTCGATCACGCCACCATGGAGCAGGCGTCAAGCATACTCTTCATGGGTTGCCGGGTAACCGGGTAACCGGCCAAGCCAGGCAGCCGAATAACCCGCCAACCCACCAACCCGATACCAAATCGCGATAGCATCCGATTTCACCGTGTCGAAGAATGTGATCATCGTTGGTGGCGGTCTGGCTGGACTCTCGGCCGCGGTCTATCTCGCCAGAGCCGGGCGCACCGTCACGATCTTCGAGCGCCGCCGGTACCTCGGTGGCCGCGCCGTCACGCACCTCCGCCACGGCTATCGTTTCAATCTCGGGCCGCACGCCTTCTTCCGCGCGGGGCACGGCTGGAACGTACTGCGCGAGCTCGGCATCCCTGTACGAGGCGGCGTGCCCAAGGTCCGCGGTTTCGGGATGCTGGGCACGCAGCGCTTCAAGTTTCCCGGGAGCTTCTGGTCGATCCTGACGACCTCGCTCTTCGGACTCAAAGCGAAGATGCAGATGCTGGCGCTCCTTTTGCGCATTCGCGGCATCGACCCCAAGCCGTACGCGTCGATGACCGTTCGCGAATGGATCGATGCGAACGCGTCCGATGAGCGCGTGCGGCTCCTGCTCGAGGCACTCTTCCGGCTGGCAACCTACAGCAACCGCCCCGATCTTCAGAGCGCGGGCTCCGCGCTCGCGCAGTTGCGGCTCTCGATTCGAGGCGTGGTCTACATCGACGAAGGCTGGCAGAAGATCGTCGATTCGCTCCACAGCGCCGCAGTGGCGTCGGGCGTGAATTTCGTCACCAGCTCGCGCGTCGTCAGCGTCGACAACGAGGGCGGCGCCGTGCGAGGCGTGGAGCTCGGCGGACTCGAAGTCGAAGACCGCAAAGACACGATGTCGCTCGTCATGCCGGATATGTCGGATCCCGACAAAGGAACGCGCATCCCCGCCGATACGGTCCTCCTGGCCGTCGATCCCTCCACCGCACGCGAGCTTGTTCGTGACGTTGACTGGCCGGAAACGACGGCCGTGGTGATGTCGTCGCTCGATATCGCCCTCTCAAAGCTGCCGCAGCCGCACAACACCTTCGCCCTCGGGCTCGACAAGCCGCACTACTTCTCCGTTCACTCGGCGTGGGCTCAGTTGACGCCCAAGGGTGGCGCATTGCTGCACGTCGGCTACTACGGCGACGGCGGAACGGAGGCGGAGTTGGAAGCGCTGGTCGATGAGCTGCAACCGGGCTGGCGCGATCTCGTCGTGCATCGCCGTTTTCTTCCGGCGATGACCGTTTCGAATGCGCTGGTCCAGCCGGACGGCGTCGCAGCGCGGACGAAGGCGGTCACTCCCGTGCGCGGCCTGTACGTCGCCGGCGATTGGGTCGATGAAGGCGGCATCCTTTCGGACGCCGCCTTTGCCAGCGCACGCGCGGCCGCGAAAGCAATCATCGCGGCCGGCTGAGGTCTGTCGCGCTGACGCGCATTTCTTGCACGTCGGTGCGCCTCCTTGCTCCACCTCCTTGCTACGCCTCTTCCCTTTCTCATCGGAGTGCTCTCCAATCGAGCGCCTTCTCCCCCCGCGCTTTTTGCGGGGGGAGAAGGTGGCCGTAGGCCGGATGAGGGGGGCAGCAAGGCGCGGAGCGATCGACTACGCCTCGTCTGAGCTGCCAAAAAACGTGGCAGATGCACTGATGTCCGACTCATTGGACCGCCCCCTCATCCGGCTTCGCCACCT
>Ga0307470_10000714_pt1 | contig 14658 bp, 13 predicted proteins | sample atmos_gasesAM3C__FD_204565 | JGI IMG/M metagenome (GOLD analysis project Ga0307470, IMG submission 204565) | Hardwood forest soil microbial communities from Morgan-Monroe State Forest, Indiana, United States - atmos_gasesAM3C_05 | ecosystem: Environmental > Terrestrial > Soil > Temperate forest... | reverse complement strand
TGAATCCGGCAATGCTGGAAATCGGCCGCGATCGGCTGCTCGACAAAGGCTGGGTGGGGAATGCCGAGTGCATCGTCGCCGACGCCGAACGCCTGCCCTTCGCGGACGGCTCCTTCGATTGCGTCACCATCGGCTTCGGGCTGCGCAATGTGACCGACAAGGCGGCCGCGCTCGGCTCGATGCACCGTGTGCTGAAACCCGGCGGTCAATTGCTGGTGCTCGAGTTCTCCACGCCCGTGGCGCCGGGACTGAAGCCGGTGTACGACGCGTACTCCTTCAAGGTGCTGCCGCTGCTGGGCCGGCTCGTGGCCCGGGACGAGGCCAGCTATCGCTATCTGGCGGAATCGATCCGCATGCATCCGAACCAAGAGACCTTGCTCGACATGCTGCGCACCGCCGGCTTCGCGCAGACCCGCTACCACAATCTGACCGGCGGCATAGTCGCCGTGCATCGCGGCTATAAAATCTGACATGCCCGCGACCGCTGCCTGGCTTGCATCGGCCGAAGCCCTGCTCAATCGATGCATCGATTCATCCGCGCAGGCGGCGGCCGTGGCCCGGCGCCTCCAGGGCACTTCCCTGCAGATCGACATCGAAGGCATCACGCGCATTCGCGCGAGTTCGCATCACGGCCGGCTCGCGCTCGTGGCGGGCGACGACTCCGCGGCCGACGCGGTCATATCGGGGTCGCCCCCGGCGCTTCTGCAATTGCTCCAGCGCGGGGCGAATCGCGGATCCACGACGCCCGCGGCGCAGATTCGCGGCGATGCAGAGATCGCCGACCGGTATCGGGAGCTGTTCGTGTTGGCGCGGCCGGATCCGGAAGAAGAGCTGTCGCGCTGGATAGGCGACCTTCCGGCGCGGCAAGTCTCCCTGTTCGCCCGGCGCGCGCTCGCCTTCGTACGCCGCGCGCGGCGCACGGCCGGCGAGAACATCGCCGAGTATCTGCAGGAGGAAGGCCGCGACCTCGTGAACAGGACGGAGCTCGACGAGTTTCTGCGCGGCGTCGATGAGCTGCGGGAGACGGCCGACCGGATCGAAGCGCGGCTTAGGGTGCTGGAACGGCGCCTGCAGGGTGCGGCTTGATGCGCCCGCGAGTGCTCGCCCGGCTGCTGCAGATCCAACGTGCCCTGGTCAGACATGGACTCGATGATTTCGTACGCGCCACCCATTTGTATCGGCCGTTCCGCTTCCTGGTCTATCTGTCGCCGTGGACTTGGTTTCAGCGCAGCATCGGCGTCGCCCGGGGCGAGCGGCTGCGCCTGGCGCTCGAGGAGCTGGGGCCCATCTTCGTCAAATTCGGCCAGGCTCTGTCGACGCGGCGCGATCTGCTGCCGGCCGACATTGCCGACGAGCTGGCGAAGCTTCAAGACCGCGTCCCGCCGTTCGACAGCTCGGTCGCAATCGCGTCCATCGAAAAATCTTTTGGGCTCGCGCTCGGGGATATTTTCGGCAGCTTCGAAGCCAAGCCGCTCGCCGCGGCCTCGATTGCCCAGGTCCACGTGGCCGCGCTCAAGGACGGGCGCGAGGTCGTCGTCAAGATATTGCGCCCCGGGATGCGCGAAATCATCGATCTCGATCTCGAAGTACTGCACTACCTGGCCGAGTTGGCCGACGAATATTGGGGCGAGGCGCGCCGCCTGCGCCCGGTCGAACTCGTGCGCGAGTACCGCAAGACCATTCTCGATGAGCTGGATCTGCTGCGCGAAGCCGGCAACGCCGCGCAGCTGAAGCGCAATTTCGCCGGCTCGACGCTGCTCTACGTGCCCGAGGTCTACTGGGACTACTGCCGCGCCGACGTCATGGTGATGGAGAGAATTCACGGCGTCATCGTCAACGATCTCGCGGAACTGCGCGCGCGCGGCGCGAACATACGCAAACTCGCGGAAAACGGCGTGGAGATCTTCTTCACGCAAGTGTTCCGCGACAACTTCTTTCATGCCGACATGCACCCCGGCAACATCTTCGTGCAGATCGACGATCCGCAAAACCCGCGCTATGCGGCGGTGGATTTCGGCATCGTCGGCTCGCTGCAGGCGCGCGACCAGCATTATCTGGCCGAGAATTTCCTGGCCTTTTTCGATCGGGACTATGCCCGGGTCGCGGCCCTGCACGTGGAGTCGGGCTGGGTGCCGCGGGGAACGCGGGTCGATGAACTCGAGTCCGCGGTGCGCACCGTCTGCGAGCCGATATTCAACAAGCCGCTCAAGGAGATCTCCTTCGCCCAGGTGCTGCTGCGGCTGTTCGAAACCGCGCGCCGCTTCGACATGCAAGTGCAGCCGCAGCTGATCCTGCTGCAAAAGACGCTGTTCAACATCGAAGGTCTGGGCAGACAGCTGTATCCGGAACTCGATCTTTGGCAGACGGCGCAGCCGTACCTGCGCAAGTGGATGCGCGAGCGGATGAGTCCGCGGGCCGTGCTCAAGTTGGTTCGCACCCAGCTGCCGGACGTTCTGGTGGCGCTGCAGCAGGTGCCGCAGATATTCCAGACCGCCGTACGCGATGCGGCCGAGGGACGCCTGCGTTTTTCGGTGGACCCCGTGGGTGCGGCGCAGCTGCGCGATGACATGAGGCGCGACAACTCCCGGCGGGATGCAACCCTCGCAGCAGCCGTGCTGTGGGTGTCGGGATTGATCTGGCTGGCATTGTCGAGGCAGATTGCGTGGCTGGGCTGGCTGCAGATGACCGCCGCCATTGCGCTCTTCGTCTGGTCCCGATCTTCCCGGTCGCGCGGCGCGTGAGGATCCTGATCGACAGCCCGACCAGCTATCGGGGCCGCAATTCGCGGCCGAATTGGCTGATACTCGCGGCGTTCATCGGGTCGGCGCTGGCCGCGGGCGCGCTCAACACGGTCTTCTCGCCCCGCATGTCGGCGGCGGCGAACCAGTGGTTCGCGATGCTGGCGAAGCCCGCATGGGCCCCGCCGCGCAATTGGTTCGCGCCGGTCTGGATGGTGCTCTATGTTTCGATGGGAACGTCCGCCTGGCTGATCTGGCGTGAACGCTATCACCGCGGCCGAAACGCGGCGCTGACAGCCTACGGGATTCAGCTCCTGCTCAATGCCGTTTGGGCGCCGCTGTTTTTCGGCGCCGGAAATATCGGCGCGGGTCTGTTCGTCACCGTCACGCTGTGGCTGTCGATCGCCTGGACCATCCGGGAGTTCTCGGCCGTCAGGGCCGCGGCGGCATGGATGCTGACGCCGTACTTGATCTGGGTCGGCTTCGCCACCGCGTTGAATCTTGCGGTCTGGAAACTGAATCAATGATCTTCGCAAAAGGCGATTCCGTGTAGGTGTAGGATTACGCGGGCATGCGTTCGGCTCCGATCGCATCTGGAGACGCAGTCGATCAATGTATCTGAGATATCACGCACGATGTACTCGATCGCAGCAAGCCGCCCCTCGAGCTTCTCTTGACCATCCTCCGCGTCACCCATCGTAGCGAGTATCGCTATCGGCACCCGGTCGTCCTCGGGCCTCACCGGCTGATGTGCCGGCCGCGCGACAGCCATGATCTGCGGCTTCTCGACACCGGACTCACGATCACCCCGCAGCCCTCCGAGCTGCGCTGGATGCACGACGTATTCGGCAACTCGGTCGCAGTCGCGGCGTTCTCGGATCCGGCCGCCGAGCTCAAGTTCGAATCGACCTTTCGCGCCGAGCACTTTCCGCTGCCCGAGCGCACCCTCGTGATCGACGGCTACGCCGCCACGCTGCCGCTCAGCTACTCGGCGTCGGACGACTTGGACCTTGCATCTTCGAAGGCCCGGCACTACCCCGATCCCGAACACAAGCTCGACGCGTGGGTGAAGTCGCTGCTGGACACGACGCAGGGCAATGGGACGCTGGATGTGCTGATGGCCATGATCGGCGCGATCAAGTCCGGGTTCGCCTACGTGCGGCGCGAGGAGGTCGGCGTCCAATCCCCGGTGGAAACGCTCGAACTCGAGACAGGCAGCTGCCGGGACTTCGCCGTGTTCATGATGGACGCGGTGCGCTTCTTGGGGCTCGCGGCGCAGTTCGTCTCGGGGTACCTCTACGACGAAGCGCTGATCGACGCCGGCGGCGGACTGGTGGGCGGCGGCGCCACGCACGCCTGGATTCAGGTCTATCTGCCTGGAGTCGGTTGGGTGGAATTTGATCCGACCAACGCCTTGGTGGGCGGCCGCAATCTGATTCGCGTCGCGGTGGCGCGCGAGGCGGCTCAGGCCGCACCCTTGGCCGGCTCGTTTACCGGCGCCGCCGAAGATTTCCTCGCCTTGCACGTCGCCGTCGAAGTGACGGCCGAATAGGAGCTCTTCTTGCAGGAAAAATCGCCCCGCACCCGCTTATTGTCGAACGGAAACTACTCGGTCATGTTGACCGCCGCCGGCTCCGGCTACAGCCGTTGGCGCGACCTCGCCTTGACCCGCTGGCGCGAGGATCCGACCTGCGACTCTTTCGGCTACTACGTGTTCCTGCGCGATGTGGTCGACGGCCGGGTGTGGTCGGCCGGATATCAGCCCGTCGGATGCGAACCCGACAGCTATGATGCGGCATTCTTCGAGGATCGCGCCGAGATCACCCGCCGCGACGGCCCCATTCTCACCTCGACCGAGATTTTGGTGTCGCCCGAGGACGATGCGGAAGTCCGCCGAGTCTCGGTGACCAACGAGGGAACCAGGACGCGGGAAATCGAATTGACGACTTACGCGGAAGTGGTATTGGCCGCGGCCGCGGCGGATTCCGCCCACCCCGCGTTCTCCAAGCTCTTCGTGCAGACGGAATTCATTGCCGAGACCGGCACGCTGCTCGCCACCCGGCGGGCCAGGGATTCCGGCGAAGCGCAGATGTGGCTTGCTCTCATCGGCGTTTTGGAGGGCGAAGCCATCGGCGGCCTGCAATTCGAGACCGATCGAGCGCTGTTTCTGGGGCGCGGGCATGAGTTGCGCAGCGCGCTGTCGATCGTCGACGCCCGGCCTCTGTCCAACACGGCGGGCACGGTCCTCGATCCCGTGCTGGCGCTGCGTCAGCGCGTGAAAATCGCGCCCGGCGAAACCGCGCGCGTCGCCTTCTGGCTCGGGATAGGCGCAAGCCGCGCGGAGGTGCTGGCGCTGATCGACAAATATCGGGACGCGGCGGCATTCGACCGCACCAAGGCGCTGGCACGGAGCTACGCCGAGGCGCAGCTCCGGACGCTGGGGCTCGAGGCCGCCGAGGCGGAGCATTTTCAGCGCATCGCCGCTCGAGTGCTGTATGCCGATGCTTCGCTGCGTGCGTCGCGCGACATTCTCGACCGCAACCGGTTGGGGCAGTCCACGTTGTGGGCTCACGGCATTTCCGGGGACCTGCCGATGGTGCTGGTCAGAATCGACGACGAGAAGGATATCGGAATCGTCGGGCAGCTGCTGCGCGCGCAGGACTACTGGCGGCTCAAGCGGCTGTCCGTGGACCTCGTCGTTCTGAACGAGCGGCCGCAGTCCGATGCGCCGGCCTTGCACCGTGCGCTCGACGCCGCCGTCGGCGCTTTCCAAGCCCGCTGCGGCCGGGACGACCCGAAGCACGGGCAGGCTTTCTTGCTGTCCGCCGATCTCATGCCGGCGTCGAGCCGCGATCTCCTGCAGACGGCCGCGCGCGCGGTGTTCATCGCGCGGCGCGGCGCGTTGAGCGATCAGCTCCCGCCGCCGGCGCAAGCCGATGCGCCGCGGCGCCGGCGTCCGCAGCCGGCCGATGAGGGCGCGAGGGATGCAGGCGTGCACGCCGCGCCCCCGCCCGAGTTCTTCAACGGACTCGGCGGGTTTGCGGCGGAGGGGCGCGAATATGTCGTGACCCTCGGCGAGGGTCAATGCACGCCGGCGCCGTGGATCAACGTGGTCGCCAATCCGGAGTTCGGCTTTCTGGCGTCGGCGGACGGTTCCGGCAGCACGTGGTCGTTGAACGCGCAGCAGAATCAACTCACGCCGTGGTCCAACGATCCCGTCAGCGACGCTCCCGCAGAGGCCGTCTACATTCGCGACGAAGTCAGCGGCGATCTTTGGAGCGCGACTCCCCTCCCGATTCGCGAGCCGTCCTCCAGCTATGTGATCCGCCATGGCTTCGGCTACAGCCGATACCAGCTCACCTCGCACGGCATTTCTTTGGATCTTCTGCAATTCGTGCCGCTCGCGGGGTCGGTCAAGATTTCGCGTCTCACCGTCGTCAATCGCTGCGCCGAACCCCGGCAGCTCTCGGTCACCCACTATCTGGAGTGGGCGTTGGGAAACCAGCGCAGCAGAACCGCGCCGTTCATCGTGACCGAAATCGAACCCGCCACCGGGGCGATGCTGGCGCGCAATCCCTGGGGCACGGACTTTCAATCGCGCATCGCATTCATGGACATGGCCGGCCGGCAGCAAGAGTGCACGGCCGATCGCGCGGAGTTCCTCGGCCGCCATGGATCGCTCGCCGAGCCCGCGGCGCTGCTGGAGGCGCACCGGCTGTCGAACCGGGTCGGCGGCGGCCTGGATCCCTGCGGCGCGATGCAGACGCATTTCACCCTGCAGCCCGGCGAGGCCACCGAGCTCAAGTTCCTGCTCGGCGAGGAGGCGTCGACCGATGCCGCCGTTGCCCTCGTGCAACGTCACCGGACCCTCGACCTCGACGCGGCGCTCAAGGAAGTGACGGACTTTTGGGAGCAGACGCTCGGCGTCGTGCAAGTGAAGACGCCCGATCGCTCCATGGACCTTCTGGTCAACGGCTGGCTGCTGTATCAAACCTTGAGCTGCCGCGTGTGGGCGCGGACGGCCTTCTATCAATCGAGCGGCGCCTACGGTTTCCGGGATCAATTGCAGGATGTCATGGCTCTCGTGGTGTCGAGGCCGGAGATTGCCCGCGAACACATTCTGCGCGCCGCGGGGCGCCAGTTCGACGAGGGGGATGTGCAGCATTGGTGGCTCCCGGCCTCCGGCCAGGGCGTGAAGACCCGCGTCTCGGATGACCGCATTTGGCTGGCATTCGTGGCCGCTCACTATCTCGAGGTCACGGAGGATTCCGCCGTGCTGGAGGAACGGGTGCCGTTCTTGGCGGGCGGCCCGCTGGCGCCTGAAGTCCACGAGAGTTTTTCGGCGCCCGAGCCTGCGGGCGAGGGGACGCTGTTCGAACACTGCGTTCGCGCTCTCGATTCCAGTCTTGCGATCGGTTCTCATGGCCTGCCGTTATTCGGCGCCGGCGATTGGAACGACGGCATGAATCGGGTCGGGGCGGCCGGGCGCGGCGAGAGTGTCTGGCTGGGGTGGTTCCTGCACGCCGCGCTGCTCAAGTTCGCGCCGATCGCCGAACGGCGCGGCCGCGGGGATGTGGCCGCTGTCTGGCGCAAACACGCGTTCGCGCTGCAGCAGGCGATCGAGCGCGAAGCCTGGGACGGCGACTGGTACCGGCGCGGCTACTTTGACGACGGCACGCCCCTGGGGTCGGTGGTGAGCGATGAATGCCGGATCGATTCCATTGCTCAGTCGTGGGCGGTGATCTCCGGCGCCGGGGACCGTGAGCGCGCGGTGCGGGCCATGACGGCGGTCAACTCGCAGCTGGTCAGCCGCAGCGACGGCCTGGTCAAGTTGTTCACGCCGGCATTCGATCGCACCCGGCACGACCCCGGCTATATCAAGGCGTATCCGCCCGGGATTCGGGAAAATGGCGGCCAGTACACGCACGCGGCCATGTGGTCGACTTTGGCGTTCGCGCTGCTGGGCGACGGCGATCGGGCCGGAGAACTATTCTCGATTCTCAATCCCATCAATCACTCCAGTACCCGCGCCGCCATTCATCGCTACAAGGTCGAGCCCTATGTGGTCTGCGCCGATGTGTACTCCTCGCCCCAACACATCGGCCGCGGCGGCTGGACCTGGTACACGGGGTCCGCGGGCTGGATGTACCGCACCGCCGTGGAAGGAATTCTCGGCATATACGTGCGCGGCCGGGTTCTGGTCATCAATCCCTGCATCCCCCGCGGCTGGACCGGGTTTGAGATCACCTACAAATACGGTTCGTCGCGATACCGCATCGCGGTGGACAATCCGCGCGGCGTGAGTGCCGGCGTGAGTCATGCCACTCTCGACGGCCGGGAGATACCGGGCGCCGCACCCTGTGAATTCACGCTGGTGGATGACGGCGCCTACCACTATGGGCGCGTCACCCTGGGTTGATCGAGTTTCAGGGCGGCCCCTGCCCGGGTCTCGACCGCAGCGCCGCAATGGTGCGCATCAGGAGCGTCTTGGCGATTGCACTGGCGGGCAGGATGCGCAAAAGGCGCAGCGCCAGGCCCGGGCGCGCAATGAGCAGACCGGCCGCGGCCGCGCCCAGTGTTCCGAGTCCACGGCCGCTCATGAGCATTTGCATGGTGCGGCTGCGGGGGAATTCCTTAGGTCCGGGGCGGTCGCCGGCGTTCGAGCCGTCGCTGTGGGCCGCATCGCTCCGATCGAGGAGGCGCCGCAATTCCTCGCGCGATGCGGCGAGCCTGGCGAGAATTTCGGCGCGGGCTGCATCTTCGTGGATTGTCATGGGTCAATCCTGATTCGACGACAGTATGCGCTCGAGGAGCACGCGATCCTCTTCCCAGGCCTGGCGCACGGAGGCCAAAAGCTCCGACTTCGCGCGAACCGCGTTGGCGCGGTACGCGGCGGCCACGATGGCTGCACCCAGGAATATGCCGCCCATCCACAGGATGGCAGTCACCCGGTGGGGCGTGTCCCAGGTGTAAGCCACCACGGCAATACAACCCATGAACACGGCAAACAGGGCGGAGACGGCCGCGACGACCGTCGCCAGGAACTCCGCAGCAATTTCGCGCCGCGCCCTGGCTAGATCCAAACTCGCAAGGTCGACATACGCCGCCATATGCCGCAGCAGCGCCGGCGCCGCTTTCGGCAGGGACCACAGCAGTCTCACGGTCTCGAAACCCCTGCTAGGAACGGCGCGTCGCTAAAATCCCCACGACTGCGCCAACCAGAGCCGCGATGCCGACCGCTTGCCAGGGGCTCTCGCGAACATAGTCGTCAGCCGTGCTCGCGACGTCTTGCGCGCGCTGCCGCAGGGCATCGGCCCCGTCCGCCAGGCTTTGCTTCGTTGCATCAACCGCACGCTGAACTTTGCCGCGCACCCTCACCACATCCGCGTCTTTCAGATCCGCGATCCGCGCCATCAGATCCTCGACGTCGGCGATCAGGTTCTTGATCTCGGTCGACGCAGCAGCCTTGACGTCGTTGACGCCTTCGTTCAATTCGTTCTTAAGGCGACGCCCGCTCGCACGAGCCTGCTCAGTGGTTCCGTCGTATGTAGTTTCCATTGTTATCTCCTATAGAACACCGAGAACAGTATCACAGCTATCCTCACGGTGGCCGGCCGGCCGCACCATCGGTTCCGATCGGCCCTTCCTGTAGGAATCGCCCCACATGCGATAAACTTTCCGGTTAAAGTCGGAATCACATGAAAATCTTCGGCGAGGAATTGGGCGAAATCGGCCGGTGGTACATCGCATTGCCGCCGCTGCTGTTGATCGGATTCCTCCTCGGCCTGTTCTTTCTCGCGGCAGCAGGACAATCGCGGCTCAATGCCGCCAACGAGCGCGTGCACGACTCGCAGTTGCGGCAGCAGGCGCTGAGCGAGTTCATCGCGCTGATCAGCGACGCCGAATCGGGGCAGCGCGGCTACCTCCTGACCGGCGAAAGTTCCTACCTGCAGCCCTACACCGAAGCCGTGACCAAGGTCGAGGCCGCGCTCGATCGCGTGCACGAGGCCTACGGCACCAATGACGACAGCCGCGAGTTCCAGGAGCTGCGCATTCTGACCGGGAAAAAACTCGGCGAACTCGAGGATACCTTGGCGCTGTTCAAGAACCGGGGCACCACGCCCGCCGTGAACGTCGTGCGCACCGACGTGGGCAAGCACACCATGGATGAAATATCGAGGATCGTCGGCGACATGCGGCTCGCGGAGGCGCGCGAGCTTTCCGCAGCCACGACGCAGTGGCAGGCGGATTTTCAAGTGTCGCGCTGGGTGTCGGCTGCGGGGGTCATCCTCAATATCGGTCTGGTTCTGCTGGCGACGCATCTCGTGTACGGCGACATGCGCCGGCGTGCCCGTCAAGCCATCAATCTGCGCGATCAGAAACAGGAACTGGAGCGCGAGGTCGATGAACGGACCCGCGAACTGACCGCGCTCTCCACCCACCTGCAAGGAGTGTCGGAGCAGGAAAAATCCGCTCTGTCGCGCGAGTTGCATGACGAACTCGGCGGCTTGCTGGTGGCGGCGCGGATGGATTTATCCTGGCTTCAGCAGCGGCTGCCCACCAGCGATCCTGCCATTGAACAGAGATTCAAGCGCATCCACGAATCCTTGAGTTCGGGAGTCGATTTGAAGCGCCGGGTCGTCGAGGAACTCAGGCCCACCCTGCTCGACAACATGGGTTTGTTCACGGCGCTGCGCTGGCAATTCAAGGAAACCTGCCGCCGCGCCGGCCTCAAGTGCACGGAAACGATTCCCGATTCCGAGCCCAAATTCAATCCCGATGCCGCCATCGGCGTATTTCGCATCGCTCAGGAAGCCCTGACGAACATCCTCAAACACGCCGAGGCGAAGTCGGCGGACCTGGTCATCGGCATGGACCGCGACACGTTCTTCCTGCGTGTTTCGGATGACGGCAAGGGAATCCCGCCGAACCGGCTTCAGACCATCACGTCCCACGGCCTCGCGTCGATGCGCCACCGGATTACCGCACTCGGCGGCAGCTGGGAGGTGCGCAGCCCGATCGCCGGCGGCACCGTCGTGACCGCCGTCATTCCATTGCCGAGAATGCTGCTGGTGACCGAGCCCGCGTGACGCGGCGATCGACTCCGGGGGTTTCGCGAGGCGGCTGGTGTTTAGCGAGGCGGCTGGTGTTTAGCGAAGCGGCTGGTGCTTCGCAAGATGGCTAGTGTTTCGCGAGGTGCGCTTCGCAGAGCTCGTGCAGCACTTCCGGCAGTCTGCCGTAGTCGCGCGCCTTGTCCAGGAAATGCGTGGCGCCGAGGGCGATGGCGGCGTTCTTGTATTCGGGCAGGTCGTAGTTCGTCAACACGATGATACGCGGCTTCACATGGGCCGTCGCCAATGCGCGCATCACGCCGAAGCCGGTGCCCTGCTTCAAATGCAGGTCCAGAATGATCACGTCGATCGAATCGCGCTGCGCGGACGCCACGGCGGTCGCCTCGGTGTCCGCGGTGCCGATCAGCTCCACTTGCGGGATTTGTCGAATCGCCTCAGTCAATCGCTCCGTCAGCACCTTGGAGTCTTCGACCAGCAAGACTCTCAGGCACTGGGCCATTGACATCGCGTCCATAGTATTGGTGAACATGCTTGTCGCAGTTTAGCGTCATGAGGCGCAGCGGGACCAGACCGGGTTCCCAGGTTGTGGTGTAGGAAGATTCTCACAGGTGTCGCTTATTGAATGAGTCCGTTGCGCAAGGCATAGGACGTAATGTCGGCGTTGGCCGTAAAACTCATCTTTTCCAATATCCGGCTCCGGTAGGTGCTGACTGTCTTCACGCTGAGGCTGAGCTCATTTGCGATATCGGAAACTCCGCGTCCCGCCGCCAATTTGCAGAAAATCTGGAACTCGCGGGTCGACAGGCGCGCATGCAGCGGCTTGTCGGGATCGCCGTCGAGATCCGCCACCAATATCTCCGCCAGCGCGGCGCTGACATAACGCCGTCCCGCCAGCACCGTGCGCACCGCCTTCATCAATTCCTCGGGCGCGCTGTCCTTCGAGAGATAGCCGCTCGCGCCGGCGCGCAGCACGTTGACCGCGTATTGCTGTTCGGGCAGTCCGCTCATCACCAATACCCGCACTCCCGGGTGGCCGGTTTGAATGTGCCGCAAAATGTCCAAACCGCTGCGATCCGGCATGTGAATGTCGAGCAGCACCAGGTCCCAATCCTGTTCCCTCAAGAGGTCCAAAGTCTCGTTGCCGCTGGCCGCCTCGCCCACCGCATTGATACTCGCGTCGGCTTCCAGGAATTGCTTGAATCCGGCCCGGACCACCGCATGATCATCCGCGATCAGTACTCTTGACACGTCTTATTCTCCATTGGCCGGGCGCGCTCAGCTGTTCGCGCACTCTTGGCTCTGTGAGTATCCATTCAGCTTGTTATACAGCGTCTTGAGACTGCAGCCCAGTGCGTCTGCTGCGCGTCGTTTGTTGCCCTTGAAGTAGTCCAGAGTCGCCTCGATCAACGAGCGCTCCATGTCGTAGATGCGCGATCCCACGCGGATGTTCAGCCGCTTGTCGTCGCCGGCCTGATCGCCGTCGCGCGCGGCGGTGCCGGGAATCAACGGCGCCAATTCGAGAACGGTATCGCCGAGGATGAACGCGCGCTCGATGCAATTCTTGAGTTCGCGGACGTTGCCCGGCCACGTGTGCTGCTTCAGCATCATTCGGGCGAGCGCCGAGAGCCGTTTTTGCGCTCCCGCCTGCCCGTTCAATTCAGCCAGGAAGTGCTCCGCCAGCAGTTCCACATCGTCGCCCCGGCTGCGCAGCGGCGGCATGTCGACGGGAAATACGGCCAGGCGGTACAACAGGTCCTCGCGCAGCTGGCCGTTCTGGACCGCCTGCAGCGGGCAGCGGTTGGTTGACGCGATGACGCGCACATCGGAGGTGAACTCGGTGCTGGCGCCGACGCGATAGAACTTGCGGGTCTCCAGAACGCGCAGCAGGCGTGTCTGCATATCGAGCGGCATCTCGGTCACCTCGTCGAGCAGCAGCGTCCCGCCCTGGGCGCGTTCGAACACCCCGGCGTGCGCGCGGACAGCCCCGGTGAAGCTTCCCTTCTCGTAACCGAACAGTTCAGCCTCGATGAGCCCGGCCGGTATGGCGCCGCAGTTGATGGCTATGAAAGGACCGTCGCGGCGCGCGCTGCACTCATGAATCGACTGGGCCGCCAATTCCTTGCCGGAACCGCTTTCGCCGGTCAAGAGCACGCTGGCTTCGGTGGGTCCGACACGCTCGATCAGCCGAAACACCTCTTGCATCGCGGGCGATGCACCCAGCAGGGACCCGACCGCGGTCAGGGGCGCCCGGTGCGGCTCGGAAACCCGTTGCTCGGAAAAACCATAACTGACGCTGTTCATCACAAATCTCCTCTTGGTCGCGCCCGTGTAATCGTTACACTGGAACACCGCTGGATTTGTAACCTGTGCAGACCGAGGTAGCCAGGCTAAGGCGCTGATCCTCGGCTCAGAATTCACGCCATTTCGTGTCGGTGTTTGTCCGACACGGCACTACAAACTCTTGATTATTCGGGGCCTGAAATTCGGGCCGGGACAGGTCACCGTCGAGCGACGGGTTGCAATGAATTATGGCATATGGGATGCATTAGAACCGCACCGCCAGCAGCTGGTGAATTGCGGTTCGAGCACCTCGCCGCAATGTTCACAGGTCCAGGCGGCGCCGGCCGGCGCCGCGGCGGCGCGGGCCAGGGCGCGCAGCGCGGCTTGTTCGTCGTCATCCTCGACAAACAATTGCGGCCAGGTTTCCAGCATCGGCAAATCCCCCAGGGCGCCGGCCAGATACTGATTGCGCAATTCGCTTTGAATCCCGGCGGTCAGCAGCACGTTGCGGGCATGCGCTACCTGTATCAGCGACGCGGCACGGAACACTCGCTTCATGAATCCGCATGCCTCATGTTGCGCGTCATCGCAAGCTATGGGACCTCTCGCAACGAACTCAAGAAGGCTCTGACATCTTCGCCTCGCTCCAAGACTTCCACCAAGGCGGAGCCGACCACCACGCCGTCCACGTGGCCCGCAAAGCTCGCGACCTGCTCTCGGGAGCGGATGCCGAAACCCGCGCATACCGGAACGCTCGAGCAGCGCTTGACCCGATCCATGTATTCCAGCACCTCGGCCGGCACGCCGGCGGCCGGCGCTTTGTGCGCCCCCGTGGTCCCCGTCATGGTTACGGCATACACGAAGCCTTGCGCCCCCCGGCAGAGCATCGCCAACCGTTCCGGGGGCGTCACCGGCGTCACCATCTGCACCAGCGCCAGGCCCTCGCGGTCGAGCGCCCGTCGGAGATCGTCGCTCTCCTCGAAGGGCAGGTCGGGAACGATGAATCCGGCCACGCCGGCCGCCGCCGCCGCGCTCGGCAGCGTTTCCAGCCCAAGGCTGAGCAGCGGGTTCAAATAGCTCATCAACAGCACGGGGGCGGTCAGCCGCTCTTGCAACGATTCGAGTTCCTCGAGTATCCACGGCAGCGTGACCCCGTCGGTCAGGGCGACGAAGCTCGCCCGCTGTATGGTGGTTCCGTCCGCCATCGGATCGCTGAAGGGCACTCCGATTTCCACCACGTCGCAGACGCTGGCGACGGCAGCCAGATTGGCCTTGAAGCCGAGCCGAGTCGGAAATCCGGCGGTGAGAAACCCCACCAATGCCGGTCTGCCCTGCCGGGCTGCCGCTTGAATGGCCGCGGCGATGGTTTCGCGTGGTGACACGGCCGGCGCGCTCCTCACGAACCCAGATTCTTCAAGAGGGTACGCTGGAGAATGGGCATATCCTTGTCCCCGCGTCCCGAGCAGCCGACGAGAATTCGCGAGCCGGGGTGGGCCTGCGCATGGCGCCGCGCGCCGAAAAACGCATGCGCACTTTCGATGGCCGGCAAAATGCCCTCGAACTTGGCG
>Ga0307470_10000713_pt1 | contig 14673 bp, 9 predicted proteins | sample atmos_gasesAM3C__FD_204565 | JGI IMG/M metagenome (GOLD analysis project Ga0307470, IMG submission 204565) | Hardwood forest soil microbial communities from Morgan-Monroe State Forest, Indiana, United States - atmos_gasesAM3C_05 | ecosystem: Environmental > Terrestrial > Soil > Temperate forest... | reverse complement strand
GAGGCGCCGTTCCTTGGAGAGGCTGCCGTGATGCGCGGCGACATTTTCCTCGCCCAGCCGTTCGGACAGGTGCCGCGCCACGCGCTCGGCCAGCCTGCGCGTATTCACGAACACCAAGGTGGTGCGGTGCTCGCGGATGAGTTCGGCCAGCCGATCGTAGACCTGCGTCCAGACCTCACCCGACATGACTGCCTCGAGCGGCGCCGGCGGCAGCTCCAACTGGAGGTCGCGGCTGCGCGCGTGGCCGCTGTCGATAACGATGCAATCTTCGCCGGCCGCAGAACGGCTGCCGATCAAAAATCTCGCCACCTCTTCGATGGGTTTCTGCGTCGCCGACAATCCAATGCGCGCCAGCCCGCGCCCGGTGAGCGCCTGCAGCCGTTCCAGCGACAGCGCCAGGTGGGCGCCGCGCTTGTTGCCGGCAATCGCGTGGATCTCGTCGACGATCACCGTGCGGCAAGTGGCAAGCATGTCGCGGCCCGACTGCGAACCCAGCAAGATATACAGCGATTCCGGAGTGGTCACTACGATGTGCGGCGCCTTGCGCCGCATGCCGGCACGCTCCGCCTGCGAGGTGTCGCCGGTGCGCACCACCGCCCGAATGGCGACTTCCGGGAGATTCAATGCCGCGAGTTCTTCGCGAATGCCTTCGAGCGGCGCCTCGAGATTGCGCTGGATGTCGTTCGACAGGGCCTTGAGCGGCGACACATAGACGATACGCGTCTCATCCGGCAGCGGCCGCTCCAACCCCTCCTTGACGAGATGGTCGATGGCGGCGAGGAAGGCCGCAAAGGTCTTGCCGGATCCCGTCGGAGCGGCCACCAATACATGCTGCCCTGCCTGGAGCGCCGGCCATGCGCGCTCCTGCGCAGCAGTCGGCGCGTCGAAAGTCCGCGAGAACCAGGCGGCAACGGCGGGATGAAACGTATCTAGGGCGTTCATGGGATGAGGTCAACAGTGTGTGGTCCCGTTGATAGATTTTTCCAGTATCATATACTGTGATTATATACAGTCAGAGTGCCCATCGCATGCCTTCGTTTCTGGATCCCGGTAGCCCGACATCGAGATCTCGATTGACGCAGCCCCTCGGACACAATATCTTGTGTCGCGTCGCGGTGTCTGGCACATCTGCTAGACCTAAGAGGGAATCCGGTGCGAATCCGGAGCTGCCCCGCAGCGGTAACTGGGAACGACCATGCCTTGGCACTGAGCCCCTGACCACACGTCCGGGATTCGGGAAGCGGCATGTTAGGAATGGGCCGATTCACTCGGCTGCGCCCGGAAGTCCGAAGACCTGCCGCGATCCGCATCTCAGGAGAGGTGCTGTTCGGCTTTGGAGCTCTCGCGGGAGGAGCGACCGGAGTGATCGCGTGCACGCGTTGTGCCCGGTCGCGCCCGTTCACGCGCCTGCGTCGGCTCTGTGTTGCTCGGGGGAGCGGCGGCCGGCGAACCGTGGCGTGCGACGGTCGCTGTCCCGACGTTTCCGACGGGCGTTGACTGCTCTGACGGAAACATCGCCATGAACCTCCATACGCTTGAAAACGCTGCAACGCCGCCGGGTCAATCGGCCGCTCTCGGCATGCAGCCGGAATTCAATCTGAACCCGCCGCCGGCGCCGCGCAATCCCATGCGCGTGACCAAGCGTTCCGGCGCGCATGAACCCATCGACGTCAACAAGATCGTGCGCGCCGTAACGCGCTGCAGCGAGGGAATCCTGGACGTCGATCCCATGCGCGTCGCGCTCAAGACCATCGCCGGCCTCTACGACGGCGCCACCACCCGCGAGCTGGATGAACTGTCCATCCGCACCGCCTCGTCTTTCATGGTCGATGACCCCGCCTATTCGAAGCTTGCCGCGCGGCTGCTGGCCGCCTACATCGACAAGGAAGTGCAGGGCCAGGGAATCTATTCGTTTTCGCAATCGATCCGCGCCGGATTCGATGCGGGACTCATCAACGAGCGGGTGCTTCACTTCGTCGAATCCCACGCGCGCAAGCTGAACGACGCCATCGACATCGAGCGCACCCGGAGACTCGAATACTTCGGATTGCGCACTCTGTACGATCGTTACGCCCTGAAGACTCCGGCGCAGCGTCAAGTCATCGAAACGCCGCAATATTTCTGGATGCGGGTCGCCGTGTCCTTGAGCACCGGCGTGCACGACGCGATCGAGCTGTACGGCCTGTTCTCTTCGCTCGACTATTTGCCGAGTTCCCCGACGCTGTTCAACGCCGGCACATTGCACGAACAGCTGTCGAGCTGCTTCCTGCTCGACTCGCCTCCCGATTCGCTCGAAGGCGTCTACGACAGGTACAAGGACATCGCGCTGTTGTCGAAATTCTCCGGCGGCATCGGCGTCGCCTGGCACCGGGTCCGCGCCGAGGGGTCGCTGATTCGCTCCACCAACGGTCTGTCGAACGGCATCGTGCCGTGGCTCAAAACTCTGGATTCGTCGGTGGCTGCCGTGAATCAAGGCGGCAAGCGCAAAGGCGCGGCCTGCGTGTATCTCGAGACCTGGCACGCCGATATCGAAGCGTTCCTCGAACTGCGCGACAACACCGGCGACGACGCGCGCCGCACGCACCATCTCAATCTCGCCAATTGGATCCCCGATCTCTTCATGAGGCGCGTGGAAGCCGACGAGACGTGGTCCTTGTTCGATCCCAAGGACGTGCCGGAACTGCCCGATCTCTGGGGCCATGCCTTTGACGGCGCCTATGTTCAGGCGGAGGCGCGCGGTCTCGCGCGCAAGCGCCTGCCGGCGCGCGAACTCTACGGCCGGATGATGCGCACCTTGGCGCAGACCGGCAACGGCTGGATGACTTTCAAGGACAAGGCCAATCGGGCCTGCAATCAGACCGCGCAGCCGCAGGCGGTCGTGCACCTGTCCAACCTGTGCACCGAAATTCTCGAGGTGACGACGGCCGCCGAAACCGCGGTCTGCAACTTGGGATCCGTCAATCTTGCGCAGCACGTTGCCGGCGGCGCGCTGGATTTCGACAAGCTGGCGCATAGCGTCGAGGTCGCCGTGCGTCAATTGGACCGCGTGATCGACTTGAATTTCTATCCCATTGCAGGCGCACGATCGTCCAACCTGCGCTGGCGGCCGGTGGGGTTGGGATTGATGGGCATGCAGGACGTATTCTTCAAGCTGCGGCTGCCCTTCGACAGCGAGCCGGCGCGCGCCTTGTCGCGGCGCATATCCGCGGAGGTGTATTTTCACGCCCTGCGCACCTCGTGCGAGCTGGCGCGCGAGCACGGCGCGCATCCGAGTTTCGCCGAGAGCCGTGCCGCCAACGGCGAACTTCAGTTCGACTCCTGGGACGTCGCGCCCGATGACGCCGAGCGCTGGCGCGGCTTGAAAGCCGAGATCCGGACGCATGGGCTGCGCAACAGCCTGTTGATCGCGATCGCCCCCACCGCGACGATTGCGTCGATCGCCGGGTGCTATGAATGCATCGAACCTCAGCTGTCGAATCTCTTCAAGCGCGAAACTCTGTCCGGAGATTTCCTGCAAATCAACGCGTACCTGATCGAGGAGCTGAAGCTGCTGGGACGGTGGACTCCGGAGGTTCGGGACGCCATCAAGCTCGCCGACGGCTCGGTGCTGCAGATGGAATCCCTGCCCATCGAGCTGCGGCAGATTTACCGCACCGCCTGGGAGCTGCCCATGAAAGCCCTGATCGAGATGGCGGCCGAGCGCGGCGCCTACATCGATCAGAGCCAGTCATTGAATCTATTCATCGCCAGTCCCAACATCGGCCAGCTGTCCAGCATGTATATGTATGCGTGGAAGCAGGGCCTCAAGACCACGTATTATCTGCGGTCGCGCCCCGCCACGCGCATCGCCAAGACGACGGTGTCCGAACCGGGCGCCGTCGCCTGCTCGCTCGAGAATCCAGAGAGCTGCGAGGCCTGCCAATGACCCGCCTGCTCGACCCCGGGTTCAATCTGACGCTCCGTCCGATGCATTACCCCAAGTTCTACGAGATGTACCGTTCGGCGATCAAGAACACCTGGAGCGTGGAGGAAATCGATTTTCAGATCGATCTCGGCCACCTGCAGCGGCGCATGAGTCCCGCGGATCGGCACCTGATCGAGCGGCTCGTGGCGTTTTTCGCCACCGGCGATTCGATCGTCGCCAACAATCTGGTCTTGAGCTTGTACAGGCACATCAACGCGCCCGAAGCGCGGATGTATCTGTCGCGGCAGCTCTATGAAGAGGCCTTGCACGTGCAGTTCTACCTGACCCTGCTCGATACCTACGTGCCGGACCAGGAACAGCGCGCACGCGCATTTGCCGCCATCGACAATATTCCATCCATCCGGCGCAAAGCCCTCTTCTGTCAACGCTGGACCGACTCCGTTCTCGATTTGCAGCGGATCGAATCCGCGGACGACAAGCGCCGGTTCCTGCTCAACCTGACATGCTTTGCCAGCTGCATCGAGGGACTGTTCTTCTTCGGCGCCTTCGCCTATGTCTACTTCCTGCGCTCACGGGGCCTGCTGCCCGGCCTGGCATCGGGCACCAACTGGGTGTTCCGCGACGAGAGCGCGCATATGGCGTTCGCCTACGAAGTGCTGCGCACCGTGCGCCACGAAGAGCCCGAGCTGTTCGATTCGCAGTGGGCGGCGGAGGTGCGCACCATGATCGAAGAAGCGGTCGAATGCGAGGTCTCGTTCGCGGATGATGTGCTCTCCGAAGGCGTCGTGGGTCTGACTCGCGTCGAGATGCGCCAATATCTGCAATACGTGGCCGACCAGCGGCTGGCCATGCTCGGCCTGCCGCGCATCTATGGCGCGCGCAATCCCTTCGCGTTCATGGAACTGCAGGACGTCCAGGAACTGACGAATTTCTTCGAGCGCAAGGTCTCCGCGTACCAGGTCGCCGTACAGGGCGAAGTCGCCTTCGACCAAGCGTTCTGACTATTTCGTCTCCACGATCTTTTTCAGATTGTCCAGACCGCCCTGATAGACCCCGCCGATCGTGTCGCGCGCCGTCTTGTCGTTTTCATTGTCCGCGGGATTGTCGCCGACGTTCTTGCGCTTGAAGCGGCCGGTCCACGTGACCGAAGACCTGTTCTTGCCGGCGGATTTGACCGCGAAAGTCGAGGTATAGTCGCTCACCGGCAGCACTCCCTCGAGGATGGCGTATTTGAACGAGCGGCCCGCGGCATCGAAGGCGAGCAGCTTTTCCTTGATCGTTCCGCCGCCCTTCAACGTCAGCAGCCGCACCGCACCGACGGTGTCGTTCTTGCCCTCGACGATCTCGTCGGTGGCGACCGCGGGATGCCAGGTGTTCAACCCGTTGAAGTCCTTGGCCGCGTTCCAAACCTTGGCCGCCGGGGCATCGATGGTGATCGTTTTGCTGACGGTCAGCCGCGGGGCCGCGGCTTGGGCGAAACCGCATGCCAGCAAACAGAGTCCAGCCGCAATTGCAGGATTGATTTTCATCGTATCGAGTCCTTTTGAAGGAAGTTATTCGGCCGCAGCCAATGCACCGCCAAGGGCGGAATCAGCAACAGGCTGACCAGCGTAGAAGACACCAAGCCGCCGAGAATTACCACTGCCATCGGGCCCTCGATTTCGTGCCCGGGTTGATGCAGCTGCCATGCCACCGGGAGCAGGGCCAACCCGGTGAGCAATGCCGTGAGCAGCACCGGGGTCAAGCGCTCCTCGGCGCCGCGCGAGGCGGTCTGCAGATTCCAGGGCTGCGCCTCCACCTGCACCAGATGGTCATAGTGAGATACCAGCAAAATGGTATTGCGCGCGGCCATCCCGAACAAGGCGACGAAGCCGACCATCGCCCCCAGCGTCAGCGTGCCGCCGGTCAGGGCGGCCGCGGCGACCCCGCCGATCAGCGTGCTCGGCAGAGAGAGCAGCACCAGCAGCACGTGCCGCGGCTGCCCGAATGCGAGGGCCAGCAGGACCACCACGAGCACGAAGGCGGCGGAAGAGTGCAGCAGCAATTCGTTTTTGGCGGCGGCCTGCGCCTCGGCCGCTCCGCCGAAGCGCAGAAACACTCCCGCAGGCAGCTGAACCTTCGCGGCGATTGCCCGGCGCGCCGATTCGGCAAACCCGGCCTGATCGGAGCCCTTCGGCGATGCGACGACGATTTGGCGGCGCAGCCCGTCCTGGTGGTCGATCAGGCTGCGCGACAGCGGCATGCTGATTTTGGCGACCGCGGCCAGCGGCGCGAGCGCGCCATCCCGCCCGCGCAGCAATAGCGCGCCCACCGCGCGCGGATCGGCGCCGGCGTGCGCGATGCGCACGGCCACCGGTACGCTGCGATCCGCCTGGTTGAGCTCGGCTGCCACGCTGCCGTGATAGGCCGCGTTGACGGTCTGCAGAACATCGTTCGCCTGCAGTCCGTAGAGAGCAAGTTGCTCGGGAAGGAGTTCCACATGGATCTCGACCTGGCGCGGCGGGACCGTCAGCCGCACGTTGCCGCTGTCGGGCAGACGCTGCAGCACGTCGACGATCTGCGCTGCGGCTCGATCGTCGGCGTCGAGATCGGAGCCTATCACGCTGATCGAAAACGGCGCGGACTCCCCGGAAAGCGTCTCGCCGATGCGTTCGGCCAACACCGAATAAATCTCCACGAGCTGGTTCGGGTAGTCGTCGAACACGTCGCGGATGGCGGCATCGATCTCGCTCGCGCTGCGGCCCTGGCGCGGATCGATCTGCACCTCGAACTCGCTCTTGTTGGGCGCGTCCGGATCCTGCCCGTTCTCTGCGCGGCCGATCTGCTCGGCGACGCTCTTGACCCCGGGGATGGCCATGAGTCCCTTGGAGATCTGTTCGCCGACCCGGCCGGTTTCGGTCAGCGAAATGCCGGGACGCAGCGACGCATGCGCGATCAGGTAGTTCTCGCGAAAATCCGGCAGCAGCCGCGCGCCCAGCAAGGGAAGAAGAACGATGCCGGCGAGGCCGCTGGCGGCGACGATCGCGATGAGCGTTCGCGGCCGCTCGTTCAGCCAGGCGATCGCGCGCAGCTGCCGCCGCTTCAGGCGCCGCAGAAACGCCGCTTCTGGCTTGGGTTGATGCCGCGCCATCGCCAGAGCGCACAGCGCCGGCGTCGCGCTCATGGCGACAACCAAGGACAGGCCGACGGCGAGCAGGAATGAAATCGACAACGGGCGGAAGAACGCACCCTGCAATCCGGACATCAACAATATGGGCAGGAACGCCACGGCCACCGCCGCCGTCGCATAGAATACCGGGCGCCGCACCTCGAGCGAGGCGCCGATGAGCAAATCGGCGATGTCCACATCACGCGCGGCGGCGCGGCGGCGGCGCAGAATGTTCTCGACGTCGATGACGGCGTCGTCGACGACCACGCCGAGCGCGACCACTAGGCCGCCGAGCGTCATGGTGTTGAGGCTCAATCCCCAGGCTTCGAGAATCCACACCGTCGTCAGCAGGGCGAGCGGGATCGCGCTGAAGGACACCAGCGCGCCGCGCCAGTCGCGCAAGGTAATCAACAAGAGCGCGACCACGAGGACGGCGCCTATTGCCAATGAATTGCGCAGCTTCTCGATCGCGCTTTCGATGAAGCTCGCCGGCCGCAGCAGCGCCGGATGGTATTGCACTCCCTGCTTGGCCAGCGCCGGCGCGAGCGCATCGAGCCGGAATTCGAGCGCCCGCGTGACCTCGAGCGTATTGGCGCCGAATTGGGTCGAGGTTTCGATGAGGATGCCGGGTTTGCCCGCGATCAAGGCGTCGCCGAAGCGCGGCTCGGCGCCTTCCCGCACCGCGGCGACGTCGCCCAAACGCACCGGCAAACCGCCGTGCGTGCCGACCACCGCCTGTGCCAACGCGTCGAGCGTGGCGCCGGGAGCTTGCGCCTGGATGACGATGCGTTGCGAGGGCGTTTCGACGTAGCCGCCGCCGATCAAGGCCGTCGCGCGCTTGGCGGCGGCCAGCACGTCGTCGAGCCCAAGTCCGGCCGCGGCGAGCTTCGCCGGATCTATTTCGATTTCCCGCTCGCGCACCTCGCCGCCGAAGATCTGCGCCTGCGCCACGCCGGGAACCGCGAGAATCTGCGGCTTGACGATCCATTGCACCACATCGCGCAGCTCCATCGGCGAGAGCCGCTCGCTGGTGTAGCCGAAATGAACGAGGTATTCCATGGAGGAACTCAACGGCGACAGCAACGGAGCCCCGACACCCGCGGGAAGCAGGCCGGTAAACTCGGCGAGGCGCTCGGTAACGACTTGGCGCTGGCGATAGGGGTCGCCGCCGCGGTCGAATTCCACATGGATCGCAGACAGGCCTTGGCTCGAGGTCGAGCGGACGGTCTTCACGTTCTCCGTGCCGGCGAGCAGGCCTTCCAACGGACGCGTGACCAGCGCCTCCACCTGGGCCGCGTCGAGACCGGGCGCCTCGGTCTGCACCAGCACATGCGGAGGGGCGAAATCCGGAAACACGTCGAACCGCGCCCCCACCAGCGCCGCAAAGCCGAGCGCGGCGATCAGGCACGCGAGCGCAGTGACAATGCGGGGATTGCGCAGCGAGGCGCGGACGATGGCGGCTAGCATTGCATTGCAGTCCTAGTCGTCGTCCTCATGCTGCTCGGTCCCCACCCCCTGCAGCGACCACAAGACACCCGCCCCGTGCACGACCACGGCGTCGTCGCCGTCGACCCCTTCGACCAGCCAGCCGTCGCCGTAGGGAAGCAGCAAACGCACTCTCGCCGCTGCATACCGCGTCTTTTGCCCTTCCGTCTGCTTGCTCAATTGCTTGTAGACATAGGCACCGTTCTCATCGTAGAGCAGCGCATCGCGAGGCAGCAGCAGCCCTTTGCGCTCGGCCGCGAACACCGCGACCGGCACCCGGGCGCCCGGACCGAGCCCGCCCGGCGCGTTCGGCACTTCGATCAACAGACCGACGCTCTGCAATTCAGTCGTTTCCCGGAGTATTCCCAGCACGCGGCCCGGAACCTGGATGCCGTCCACGTCGAGCACGGCTTTGCTCGGGAGAGCGCCGAGCGCATGCCGGCCCGGCAGGTCGGCACGCAGCAGCAGTGTGCGGCCGCTCGTCGACGCCTGGATCGCTTTCTGCCGCCCCTCGGCCGGCATTTCCGCCAAGGGACCCCAGTGCAAGGCGAACCGCGAGGCTGCGGCTTGCGCCTGCCCCTGCGCCTTCGCCTGTTCCGCCTGCGCCGCTTCGAGCATCTTGAGGGAGGCGCCGGCGCCGCCCGCATACAGCGCGCGCAATCGGGCAAGCTCGGCCGAAGCCGCGTGCTCGGCGGCGGCGGCTGCGGCTGTATCGCCGAGATCGGATATCAGCGCCGTCGCATCCAGCACCAGGCCCAGCGCCTCGATGCGCTCCGGCGCCTGCGCGGCGCGGGGATGCGCAACCACGATTCCGGCCGCGCGCTGCTGTTCGCCGCTCAGGGCGGGTTGTGCGGATTGTTCGCCGTTCGCGGCCGCAGACATGCCGAGCAGCGCGCAGCAAACGCACGCCGGCACGCTCCCCAGGCGGACCTTCACGAACCGGCTCCGGCCACGATCGACTGTATGGACTTCGCCAGGGCGAGTTCCGGCCCGGACAAGGGCGCGTGCAGCACACTCTCGAGATCGTTGCGCGAACTCTGCAGCTGAGCGCGCATCTCGATCAGCTCGAGTTCGGCCCGCATGGCGAGGATCTCCGCGCCGACTTGGACCTGAACGTCCGCGGCACCCACGCTGACGCTGAGCGCGGCGGCCTCGAGTTGGCGCCGCGCCGCGTCCAGCTGCCGCTCCGCCGCGCCGGTGCTCGCGCGGGCGATCTGCTCCGCCCGTTCCGCGGCGACGATCGCCCCATAGATGTCGGCCTGGAGCGCGAGCATGCGCCGTGCGGCCAGGTCGCGGCCGGCATGCGCCTCGGCGATCTCGCCCCGGTTGCGATTCAAGGGCAAGGTGAATCCCACGTCGAACGGAAACTTGGCGATGCCGTGATCCCAGTAGTAGCCCGGCGAAAGGATGAGCTGCGGGTACTGACGCGCGACCGACAGCTGAAGCTTGGCTTCCGCGGCCGCGTACTCCCCGATTGCCTGCCCAAGGTCGGCGCGCGACAGAAGCGCCTGCTCGCGCGTTGCGCGGCGCGTGTCCTCATCCACCGGCGGCGGCTCGCCCCAGTCCGGCCATACGAAGGTCACGTCGTCGAGCGCCTGCGGCGGCAGGCCCAACGCCTTGGCCGCGGCGGCTTGGTCCGCTTGCACCGCTTCGCGCAATTCTCCCTGCTGCCGTTCGATCTGAATCCTGGCCTGCTGACCGGCCAGAAGCTCGCTCGGAGCATCCTCGCCGGCCTGCACCCTCTGGTCTTCGATGGCGAGCAGCCGGTCCTGCGCCGCCGCCAGCCGGGCGAGCAGGGTCAGGCGCCGGCGTCCGCCCTGCCAATCGGACAGCGCCGCGGCCAACGCGCTGCGCACCGCCCAGGCCTGATCCATCAGCTGCAACCGCGCGTTGCCGGTATCGAGCCTTGCGATGTCGATGTCCAAGCGGCGGCGCTCGGACGAGCGCAACAGCCAATCGAGACTGACGCCGTACAGCCAGGGGTGGGCATCATGCCGCGCGTATTCCGACTGAAGAATGAGATCCGGGTTGGGCGTCTCTGCCGCGCTGATCTCATGCGATAGCGCCGCTTCGACGTGCGCCCGGGCGACCGCCAGCTGCGGGTTCTGCGTCAACGCAACCGCCAGCAGCAGAGCACGGTCCCATTCCCGCGGCGGCCAGTTTGCCGCCGCCTGCGGCAACAGACGGTCGATTTCGCCGCCCAATCGAACATCCGCGAGCCGGCGCACGGCGAATTCATCCGCGCTGTGCTGCGGCTGGAGCGGCGCCGCATGATATTCGACGCAGCCGGCGAGTGTTGCCGCGAGCATGAGAGCGCCGCGGCGCCACTTTCGGATTTGACCGGCAACGATAGTCACTCGCGATTCTCTCTCGGCGCGGCGACGGACGGACGCCGGGGAATATTTCTCTTTGGGCGATAATACTCGCCCGATCCGCCTTATTGAACCCAAGGTCCGGAACCGAGGCACTTGCAAATCCGGCGCAGCATTGCTGGAATGAGCCGATGGCGAGCAGGCATCAGTTGATCGCATGTTGTTTGGCGCTGCTCGGCATTGCATCGGCCGGGATCTGCGCCGCCGACGGGCGCGGCGACGGCATCTGGAAAGCCGCCGTGCCCCCGGCGCCGATGCAGGGCGAATTCGACAGCCTCGATCCGCTCGGCGTCGCCGCGGGAGCAAGAATCAAAGCGGACTGCTCGCTCAATTGGATCGATCCGGACGACGGCAAGCGGTACTGTTTTTCAAGCGGTACCTCGCTGGAGTTTTTTCTGGACCAGCCGCGGGCCAATCTCGAGCGCGCCCAAGCCGGATGGCGGAGCATGCTTTCTCGATGCTCCCCTTCGGGAAATCGGCGGCGCAATCGCTGCGACGCCGATTCGGACCACCGTGACTACTCTCGCCCCTAGATCAGAAAAATAAAATGCCTCCCAGCGCGTAGTCCTTCTGCGTCGCCGAATTTCCGTTCCAGGCCTCGGCCTTGGTGTCGATGTATTCGCCCACCAACGTGACGCTCTTCGTGAGGCTGTAATACAGACCTACGACGCCGGACTTGTTGCTCTTGACCAGGCACCCAATGGCGGTAGGACAGCCGACGGTATTCGTGAACGGCCTTTCATCATTGGCAAGCTTGAGGTCCGAAATGCCGTAGCTGAGCCCGATTTTCAGTTTGTCCAGCTTATAGGTTGCTTGCACGTAGCCGCCGTCGGATTTGCGCTTGTCGCCGAGTGCCGATGTCGCCAAGACGAACAGGCCCGTCGTGCCGACACCCTTGCCCGTATAGCCGTACACCACACCCTCGAAGCCGGCGACATCCAGCTTGACGCCGCCATCGACCTCGGTGCCCGTGTAGCTCGTGGCTTGGCCGGGGGCGGGGGTGATCTGAGAATTGAGCCTCAACTTCTGAGTGACGACGTCGAACCAGGCTTTGCCGCTCAGCGCGTCGCTCTTCGGGTCTCCCCAGGCGTAGGCGAGACCTGCTTGAATTTGCGGTGCATTGTGCGAGTTATAGGTGCCGTCGTCGAGCGGCTGAAAGATGCCGAACGATCCGGTGAATCCGTACAGGCTCGGCGAGGTGTAGGTGATCTGCGGCTGCCAGTCGGTGTAGATGTACCCGATTCCGATGCGGCCGAGGCTGGTATTGCTGGGTGCCGGGTTGCCCGAAGCGGTTCCCACGCCGAGCAGCGTCATGTCGTCGAGAATCGCGTCCTTGCCGAAGAGGCCGATGTCGCGGCCCATCTTCACCGTGCCCCAACTGACGTCGCCGAAGGTGAAATACACTTGACGAGCATCGATACCGGGCGACTGCAGCGCAGAAGGATTGCCGGTGCCGTTGACGGCACTACCTCCGAGAGTGCTGTTGATGCCCGGATAAAATCCGATGGTCACGTCGACATCGAAGTCGGCTTGCCGAGAGGTGGCGCTGAACACCAGAGCCGCCGGCAGCAGGCCGTTGCGAACCGATGCCGAATGATCACCGATGCACGCGAGGCCGCCGGTCACGGCGGTGGCGGGAGACACATCGTCGCAGCTGGTCCCCACATAGAACGCATTCACATTGCCGCTGAAATCAATTTTCCAATCGCCGGCGGTGACGTCGATTCCGGCGACCGCTCGGGTCATCGGAATCATCCACAACGCGGCGCTCAATGCGATCGCAAGCTTGGTACGCGTCTTCATGAAAACTCCCTCCGTTTCGAGTTCTTTGTCGTTACGTCGAAGGCTGCGCAATGTGCCGCCGCAGCCGACCGAAGCCTTCCCGCAGTCGCCAAACGCCACCAGCCGCCGGGTGAAGCCTAGATTGAGTGTCTGCAAGAGGCGTACCAATTGCGCAACGGAGAGTGATTCCCGCGGGCCGCGCGGTCATCGGATTTGCAGGTATCGCCAGCGCGCGCCCAACAGCCCGGCGCACTTCGCAAAAGCCGTATCCGCCTGTGGCTTTGGCGCAAATGAGGGTGAGCTTCGATCGGCGACTTCGCGCATCAGTGTCACGCCGGAGGATCAGAATTGTCGCACTCTGTGTTGGATTAGATACAGGCGGCAAAACGCGTTGGCGCGGTTCCGCCGCCTCGCACCTGCGCGCCTTGCAGGTTCCGTGCGCATGCCCGCCGCCTCGCTGCTACATTTTTGAAGCACAAACTGTGGCGGATCAGAAACACCGAGCGCCACAGCCGCGGCTCCGCGTTATGTCCTGCTTCGCAAGTAATTGATCGGGCAACAATATGTCCGCGGGAGAGCGGGCTGGCACGCTTGCTGCTTGTCGATGAACACTGAAGAAGCGTAGGAGCCCACACCCATGAAAACCAGAGCGGCGGTTGCCTGGGAAGCAGATAAACCACTGAGCATCGAGGAAGTCGATCTGGCCGGACCGAAAGCCGGCGAGGTCTTGGTGCGCATCGTCGCGACCGGCGTGTGCCATACCGATGCGTTCACGCTCTCGGGCGCGGATCCGGAGGGGCTATTCCCGGTGATCCTCGGCCACGAAGGCGGCGGCGTCGTGCAGGAAATTGGGTCAGGCGTGACCAGCGTCAAACCCGGCGATCACGTGATTCCGCTGTACACGCCGGAATGCGGGACGTGCGAGTTCTGCCTGTCGGGCAAGACCAATCTGTGCCAGCGAATCCGCATCACCCAGGGCAAGGGCGTGATGCCGGATGGAACCTCGCGATTTTCCATCAACGGCAAGCCTATATTGCACTACATGGGCACCAGCACATTCTCCGAATATACCGTGCTGCCGGAGATCTCGGTGGCGAAGATCAATCCCAAGGCGCCGCTCGACAAGGTATGCCTGCTCGGCTGCGGCATTACCACCGGCATCGGAGCGGTGCTGAATACCGCGAAAGTCACGCCGGGCTCGACGGTCGCGGTATTCGGTCTCGGCGGCATCGGCCTGTCCGTCGTGCAGGGCGCAGTGATGGCCAAGGCCTCGCGCATCATCGCCGTCGACCTCAACCCGAGCAAATGGGCCATGGCCAAGGCGCTCGGCGCGACCGACTATGTCAACCCGAAGGACTACGACAAACCGGTCCAGCAGGTGATCGTCGACCTGACCAACGGCGGCGTCGACTACTCGTTCGAATGCATCGGCAATGTTCACGTGATGCGGTCGGCACTCGAGTGTTGCCACAAGGGATGGGGCGAATCGGTTATCATCGGTGTCGCGGGCGCGGGTCAGGAAATATCGACCCGTCCGTTCCAATTGGTTACCGGCCGCGTCTGGCGCGGCTCGGCATTCGGCGGCGTCAAGGGCCGCTCGCAATTGCCGGGCTACGTGGACCGCTATCTCGACGGTCAGATCAAGATCGACGAAATGATCACCGAGGTACTGCCATTGGACGAGATCAACGACGCATTCGAGTTGATGCATGCGGGCAAGGTGATTCGATCGGTGATCAAGTATTGATTGAGAGATGCCGTTTCGACGGCTGTTTATGAAAACAAGTGGAGGAAGAATCATGGCAGTTTCAATTCATCCGTCGGTCGACAACGGCGTCAAGCAAGGATCGAAGGATTTCGCGGGGGGAACCTTGACCTGCAAATGCACGGACAGGCCCGTCAAGGTATCGATCGGTGCGCAGGTCGCGCACAATCACGTCTGCGGCTGCACCCAGTGTTGG
>Ga0307470_10000712_pt1 | contig 14678 bp, 13 predicted proteins | sample atmos_gasesAM3C__FD_204565 | JGI IMG/M metagenome (GOLD analysis project Ga0307470, IMG submission 204565) | Hardwood forest soil microbial communities from Morgan-Monroe State Forest, Indiana, United States - atmos_gasesAM3C_05 | ecosystem: Environmental > Terrestrial > Soil > Temperate forest... | reverse complement strand
TATATTATAGTATTTATATCAAGTTATATATGATGTGTAGGATGTGCCAATCAAAAACATTTCCTGCGATGACACGTGCTTGCAAATAGACGATTCGAATCGATATAAGTGATGTCTGGGTGAGCTGAGCATTTCTCGCGAGAGGAGCGGGTCGTGGCGACAGGTTGGGCGGGCGACGGCGCGGTGCAAGATCAAATCGACGCCACCGTCAAAGATGGCATCAGCCGAGTGCAAAGTCGTTTGCCTCAGGGGCCCTCTTTGACTCACTGCGCGGAATGTGGAAACGAGATTCCGGAGGCACGAAGGGCCGCATTCAGCGGTGTTCGGCTGTGCGTTTCATGTCAAGACATCGTCGATCGCGACAATGCCAAGTTCGCCGGATATAACCGGCGCGGGAGCAAGGACAGCCAGCTGCGGTGATCCCACGCGCATCGGCTGCGATGGCTCAGACGAGCTTGAGATCCGCGGGCGCCGCCTGCGGGAAAACTTGGGTGCTTTGCTCAGGCGACAGGCCCCACAGGGTGCGAAACAGGCCGCCGAGAACCGCCCGATAGTCGTTGAGCACCGGGTAGTCCCGATCCTGAAACAAAGTGTCGCGGCTCACCCGCCGCTGCTCACCCACGATCTTGCCGCCGTCGATCGCGCCGCCCAGCACCCAGTACACCGTGCCGTGGCCATGATCGGTTCCGCGATTGCCGTTCTCGCGGAAGGTACGGCCGAATTCCGAGAGCACAACGATGACGGTGTTGTTCCATTCGCCCCCCAGCGACTGCGAGAACACCTGCAATCCTCGGCCGAGGCTGGCGAGATTCGAGGGCAGAGTGCCCTGGGCGGCGCCCTCCCCCACATGAGTGTCCCAACCGCCCACGTCGATGAACCCAATACGATACTTGTCGCGCATGAGGCGGCCCATGCGCTCGGCTTCGAGCTCGAAGCCCTTGGTATTGATTGCATCGCGATTCGCCGTGCGCATTTCGTCCGCCATCTCCTGGGCGACCTGCTGACGCAACTCCAATCCGTCCTTGACGGCCGTTTCCAAATGGTGACCGGCGTACATGTCGCTGAGAATGCGGGCCTGGCGTTCATCGAAGGGAGGTTTGCCGACGCTCTTCAATGAGAGATTGGGGACGGTATTTGTCCCTTCGAACGCGAGCGGCAACGCATCCGTGAATGCAATCGGCGCGGTACCGTTGCCTTGCCCAAGCAGCGTATCGGAGAGTCGGCCAAGAAACCCTGAGCGATAGTTGCGCGCACTGTTCGTGGGCTGCCCAAGCTCGATGCTGTCCTGGGTCTCGAAGTGGCTGCGGGACAGATCATCCGTCCCGGCGAATGGGATGAACGCGACTTGCCGCTGCAGGTACATCGCACCGACGGTGTCGCGCACGGCCGGAGCGAGCGCCCAGTCGGCGGTCAAGGCCAACGCGCCGGTGCGCGATGCCGCATCGGGCCGGGCGATCGCGATATTGGGCCGGGCCTCGTAGTAGTAGCTGCTCGAGTAAGGGATCAGCAAATTGGTCGAGTCGTAGCCGCCGCGCAGAAACACCAACAGAAAGCGTGGCCCGGATAGGGGTGCGGCGAATAGCCGGCCGGCGGCGCCGGCGCTCAACAGGGCGGCGCTGCCGGCTTTCAGCAAATGACGACGATTCATAAGCCTCTCCTCATGCCGATGCGCCGCGGACTCTTGCCAGGTGTTACTCATAGCTGAAATCCGGCGACGACAGCAGGAAGGTATTCCACTCCTGCTGCGAATTGGCGCGATTCAAGGCATCCCGCGTGTGCACCGCCAGGAATGGCTCGACCGCCTCGAAGTACAGACGGTTCGAGAGCTGCGGGAAGCCGCTCATGGTCGCGGCGCCGCCGTCTTCCGCGTCGAATAGACCGGAGTTGCCCGAACCGATGAGTCGCGCGATCTCGAAGCGCCGGCTCAATTGGCCCGAGCTCGCCCAGTTCAGTTCCGTCAAGGGATATCCGTCCGGGGTCTGGTGACCGAACGGCGCTTCGCCCAGGCCGTTGAGCCACTTGAGCAGCGGGCGAGTGTTGCTGATCGGTCGTCCGTCGTAGGCAAAACGCACGGCCGACACCACGAAGCGCATGGGATCCTTGAACTTGCCGCCCAGCGCGGCGTTCAGTTCCCGCGCCATGAACATCGTGCGCAAGACCGCGGCGATGTCGCCGTCGGTGCGCATGAAGGTCTGCGCCATGCGCTCAACCAGCGGCGGCGGCGGATTGTCGGCGACGAAGTAGCTCGCGAGCTGGCGCGATATGAAGCGGGCGCAGGCAGGCTGACCCACGATCAGCGTGACGGCCTCCTCGATCTCTCCGAAGCCCTTGCCCTGGATGGCGTGGCCGAGCAATTCCTTGGGCCCGAAATCGTGCCGGGCGGGATTGAATTCGAAGGCACCCCGGTGAACGTACAGCGGCTGCCATTCGGGTTTGAGCTTCGGGGGGTTGCCGGCGTTGATGCCCGCGCCGGTGAGCACGTGGGCGAGCTGCTGCACATCCTGCTGAGTGTAGCCCCCGTTCACGCCGAGAGTGTGCAGTTCCATGAGCTCGCGCGCATAGTTCTCGTTGATGCGCCCGGCGGCATTCTGATTGTTGTCCAGATACTGCAGCATCGCCGGATGTTCGAGAGTCGCGAGCACCAGATCCTTGAAATGCCCGAGCGCATAGGGACGGATGGCGTGCTCCTCGTAGTCGCCGATCAACCAGCGTAGATTGGCCTTGTTCTGGTGCACGCTGAAATGGTTGAGCCAAAACCAGATCATCTGTTCCTGAAGCTGGTTGGGCGAGTACACCGCGCGCAGCAGGCCGCGGCGCTGGGCTTCATACGCGAGCTTGTTGCCCTGATCGTTGAGCGTCTTTCGCGCCTGCTCCTTGTCGGCTCCATCCGCCATGAGATTGAGGGTCTTGTATCGATCGTTGACCTCCGCCAGCGAGCGCGCGGGATCGGCGTGCGTCACCTCGAGCGCGTCGATCTGCGCGGCAATCGGGGCCGGCAGAGAGCCGTCGCCGGCAACGAGCTGGCGCTCGAGGAATCGCTCGCGGCCCAGCCGGCGATACTCGGCGACACTCGCGCTGTCGAGGCCGAACGTGACTCGTTCAAGCCATAAGGTATCCTCGCGACGCAGGACCGGCAGCACAGCCGCGGCCGCGCCAGGCGTCGGGCCCATGGTTCGGTTCAAGTCGGAACGCGCCCCAGGGCCCGCACAGGCGAGCAATAAGACCGTGGACAACGCGGCCGAGGCCGCGCGGAGTCTGGCTTGCCCGGAGCCCTTGCGGGCGTATCGTCGTTCCATGGCTGCCCCTAAAGCACCCTCAAAGGATGATTCCATGTGGTACCAGTATGGTAACGGGCTATGCCTGATCACGTTGACCCGGCGCAGATGGCGCTTCAATGCCATCGCTCGAGTTCAATCGCACCGCAGTCGATGAGAATGACTGCGGTGCGCCGGACCGCGCGTTGCGAAGCGCGCCCGGAAATGGCTAGGGCTTCTGGTTGGGTGGCCGCGCTGGTTTCTGATTGCGCGACTGTGCTTGAGCTTCCAGCTGACGCCTCTGTTCTTGCTGCTGCTCCTGCTGCTGCTGCAGGGCCTGAGCGTGCTGCTGCGCCAATTGCTGAGTTTGCTGCTGGTGCTGTTGTTCCAGCTCCTGAGCACGCTGTTGCGCCAACTGCTGAGCTTGCTGCTGGCGCTGCTGCTGCTCGAGCTGCTGCCTCCTCGCCTCGTCCGCTTGTTGCCTTGCCTGCTGCTGCTGTTCCTGGGCACGCTGTTGCGCCAATTCTTGAGCCTGCTGTTGGCGCTGCTGCTGTGCCAGCTGCTGTCCCCTTGCCTCGTCCGCTTGTTGCCTTGCCTGCTGCTGCTCCTGAGCGCGCTGTTGCGTCAACTGTTGAGCTTGCTGCTGGCGCTGTTGCTGTTCCAGCTGCTGTCTCCTTGCCTCATCCGCCTGTTGCTTCGCCAGCTGCGAGTGGTCGCGCTCCTGCTGTTGCTGCACACGCTGCCGTTCCGCCGCTTGCTGGGCAAGCAGCTGTTGCTGCTCCTGCAAATGCTGACGCTCGAGAGCGGTATTGGCAGTGCTCGGCGACGGCGGGCGGAAGACCTGCGGTAGCTCTTGCGGGTGGACCGCAACGGCGGCAGGTCGGGAACCCTCGCCGGCCGCGCTCGGCGGGCGCGCCGGCTCCACCCGAGCCGATGGCGCGGGCACGGGTCGCTCCGGCGGATGTACCACGGCAGGCATGGACGGCGGCGCCAGTTTCACGGCCGCGGTGACCGGAGGCCGGCCCGTCGGTATGCTTCGGACTGCGCCGACGCTCAACGGTCTTCCGCCATTCGCCTGGATGGCTTCCTGCCGCCGCTCGAACGCCGGCGGCGGCGCGGGAGGCGCCACGCGGGCAACCACCGTCCGCGTCTGTACCATCGCCGACGGTCTAGCCGCGGCCAATCGGTTTCCGCCGAGGAGCGATTGTTTCGTGGGAAGCACCGCCGGCGTAACCGCCCGGACGGGCGCGCTCACAATGGCACGCTCATCGATATGCACGGCGTTTCTCGCAATCGGCTGCGCAGTGGTGAACGCCTGGGAGGTGGTGGCCGCCACGGCGCCGGGCACGCGGCGATTGACGTAGTTGACGTTCGTTACATTGACGGTCTTGTTGTTGATGATGGTGGTGTTGTAGACATTGTTGATGACCGTCGTGTTCACCGTGGTGTTCGAGACGTTGATGTTATTCGCATAGCGCCGGCTCACGGGATACGAGGGAACGTAGACCTCTCGCGGTCCAAGAGCAAACCAAGCGACCCCCGCCCCGACGCCGACCCAGGCCACCAGCGCGGGCGCGTAGACCGGACGCACGTATACCGAGCCGAATGCCCGCGGCGGACACGGCACCCACCCCCAGGCTCCCCGCACCGAAATCCATCGGCCATAGTGAAACGGGGCAAAGCCCCAGCGCTGATCATCGACCCAGGTGTATCCCCATGGCTCGATATAAGACCAATGGCCGTCATGATAGGGAGCCCAGCCGGGTTCCACACTGCGCGGGAACCACACGTTGCCGTAATCAGGCGTGGACTCCCACGCACCCTGGCCATCGAGATCCTCATAGCCCACGACATCGGATGACACATAGCGCGCGGAGTCGGAGTTGTCCCAGCGGCTGTCTCGGCCCTGACTCCACGCATCGAACGAATCCGGCTCCGGGCCGTACGGCTGCGAATTTTCAACGAGTTCATCGGTGCCCGAAAAAACGTCGTACTCGTTGGCATAAACCGCATACGCGCCCCCGGCGCCGGTGACTTCGCCCTGGCCGTTGCGCACGTTGATGGCGGTGGTGGCGCCGGATTCATCGACGGTGATGCGGTACACGCCCGGCTGCAGGACGGAAAACGCCAAGTTCGGGGTGTCGATTTCGTAAGTCTCATTGTCGTCGAGTCGGCGGACCCGAACCAGCAAGGTGCCCACCGACAATTGAATCTGGGAAACGTTATCGCCCAGATTGAGGAACGACACCGCCGTATTGCTCGAGAGGCGGAGAGCCGAGCCATCCAGCTGCAACTCTGCGCGGCTGCCCCGGTCCGACCAGATCTTGTCGCCGGTGGTCATCGGTCGATTGAGCGGCGCGGCAACCCAGTCCTCGGTACCCCCGGGCTGAAATGAGACCGAACCTTCCAGATAACCGAGACGCGCGACGCGCGTCGGGGGATCGTCCGTATCCGCCAACGAAGCGGCCGGGAGAATGGCGGCCGATGCGACAACCAAGCCAAGGAGCAAAACCAAAGCGGATTTACGCGGTGAACTCATTGGAAAGCTCTTTCACGTTTGAGATTGCCTCGGGACCGAATTGTCTCACGAAACGATGCGGCCAACGCCGAACCGACAATGAAGACTCATTCATACCCGCGGCCTTTGCCCCAAAATTCGCGGGCGGGGGCGCAACTCAAACGAGAGACGGCGGCTTTCGCGAAATGACATTTGAGTAATAATCGAATTCGGAGGAGGCACTGGTTCACACTTTCTCAGATTGATTGCGTGGGAACGAACTCTGTCGGTGATCGACGACGGTGTTTGTCTTGAATCGGTGTGCGCTACCTTGCAAGATGAGAGTTGGGATGCGACGAGCGACCATACGCCGTCGCCGGACAAGCTTTTACGGCGCCGCTCCGCGCGCCGATACTGAGGATTGAATATGCGTCAATGGTTCATGGTGTCGATGGCGGTAGTCACACTCGCCGGCGTCGGCCGCGCGGGCGACTTGGGTATCAATGTCATCCTATCGGGGCAAGTAGCACCCGGTGTGTACGGCCAAGTTCAACTCGGCAACGCCGCTCCGCCGCCGGTGGTCTATGCGCAGCCGATGCTCATCGTGCCGCAGGATGCCCCGCCGCCGCCCATCTATCTACACGTCCCGCCCGGCCACGCCAAGAATTGGCGCAAGCATTGCAGAGAGTATAATGCCTGTAATCGGCCGGTGTACTTCGTACGATCCGCTGAATACGAGCCGGATTACGAGCGCCGCAGGCATGATCGAGAGGACGATCATGATCGTGGACACGGCCACGACGAAGACCATGGTCATGGACACGGCCACGATAAACACGACGACCATTAGCGGGACGCTTTCGCTTTGGTCTTGTCGCGCTTCGGTCCGATCGCGGGCGGTTTGCTTCGGGCCCGACTCGACGGCCTGCGAAATCGTCGGCGCCTACAATTTGGGATACGGCGTGACGCAATCACTGCGCACGCATTTTGAGGAGGGGTAACCTATGAATAAATCTTTAATAAGCGGCTTGGCCATCGGTGTTGCGGTGGCCGCGGGCGGGGGCGCCATCGCGAGCTTCACCCTGCATCGTCAGCCCGATTACGCGAAGGTCATCGAAGTGACGCCGCTGACCAAATCCATCAGTACGCCACGGCAGTCTTGCCACGATGAGACCGTGACCCATCAGAAGCAACCGAGCGATTCGCATCAAGTGATCGGGACAGTTGCCGGCGCCGTTCTAGGAGGCGTGATCGGCCATCAAATCGGCGGTGGCAGCGGAAAAGACATTGCGACGGTCGCCGGCGCGGCCGCGGGCGGCTACGGCGGCAATCGCATTGAAAAGCACGTGCAGGACAAAGATACCTACACGACGACGGAGCAGCGCTGCGAGACTGTCTACGACAAATCCGAGAAACAGATTGGCTATTCGGTAAGGTACCGACTCGGCGATCAGGAGAAGACCATCAAAATGAATCATGATCCCGGCGACCGCATCCCGGTCCGCGACGGGCAATTGGTGCTCGACGATGCTGCCGGGTCTAAAGAGAATACTGGGTCTAAAGATAAGAAGAGCTGAGTCCGCGTAGACGATGGGCGGTGGCATCACGCACCGCCCGTCGCTCATCTTCCCCCGCTACCCCACCGGATTTCGACCGCCGTCAAGCAACCGACGGCGGCCCCTTGAGCTCGACGACATTGCCTTCCGGATCCGTGACGTAGATGGAGGGACCCTCTCCTTCCGCTCCGTAGCGAGATTCCGTTCGGCCGGCAACTATCCCGCGCGCTTCGAGCACGCTGCGAATGCCGGCTTCGTCGAACGGTTCTACCCGAAAGCAGAAATGATCGAGATTTCGCCCTTCAACGCCCGGCGCCGCGCCGCCGGCGCGCCCCAGCTCGCCGTCGATCGGCACTAGGTCCACCAGCGATCGGCCGGCCCGCAGTTGGACCAGACCAATCGAGTCCTGTCTGCGCTCGATCGTGCATCCCAGCACATCACAGTAAAAGTGGAGCATTCCGTCCAAATCGGAGACACGCAAGACCAGATGATCAATGTCGCGAATGCGAATCATGGGTACATCCTAATCGAGAAATCGCCGCATGCGAAATCCGACACCCCTCCCCAATCCATCGGCATTCGATTAGGCTGTATGCCGGTGAACCGGCAGTTCTTTGGAAAAGTACGCCATGACTTACTCCTTGACCATTAACGGCCGGCAGAAGACCGTCATCGTCGCCGGCGATACACCGCTTTTATGGGTCTTGCGCGACAACCTTGGTCTGACCGGCACGAAGTTCGGATGCGGTGCAGGGCTTTGCGGCGCGTGCACAGTCCATATCGACGGTCAACCCGTGCGTTCCTGTTTGGTGACGATGGCCGCGGTGGCGCGTGCGAAGATCACGACGATCGAGGGGCTGTCGGTCGATCGCTCGCACCCTCTGCAGCGCGCCTGGATCGCGGAGCAGGTGCCGCAATGCGGCTATTGTCAGTCCGGCATGTTGATGGTGGCGGCGGCTCTGATACGCGACAACCCGCGGCCCACCGAGGATGACATCAATTCCACGATGACCAATTTATGCCGCTGCGGGACCTATCCGCGGGTGAAGCGCGCCATTTTGCGGGCAAGCGGCCAGGGCGGCAGCGCACCGTGAAGCGGGAATCGGTACTGTCGCGGCGCGGCTTCGTTGCCGCGACCGTGGGGCTAGGCGGGTCTGTGCTTTTCTACATGCGCCTCGGCAACCAGCCGGCGTCCGCCGCCTCGCCCACGTCGACGCATCTCAATGATTGGATCCGCATTGCGCCCGACGGCGCTGTCACCGTGTTCTCCCGGACCACCGAACTAGGACAAGGTGCCCTGACCTCGCTGGCCTTGATCGTCGCGGAGGAGTTGGCGCTTGACCCCGTCTCGGTCAACGTGGAAATGGCGCCGGTGACCGAGGCATTCATGGACCATGGCAACACTCTGGGTTATGGAGTAGGCGCCGCCTACTACGCGACCTGGGGAAGTCTGTCCAGCCGCGACATGGACGGAAGTATGCGCAAGATCGCGGCGACGGTGAGAGTTCTGCTGCTGCGAGCCGCGGCGCACACATGGGCTGTGGCCGAGAGCGAATGCACCGCGGAAAACGGCGTCGTGCGTCACTTGGGCGGAAGAACATCGTCGTACGCCGCTTTGGCACCGATGGCGGCCAAGTTGCCCGTACCGCAAGACATCGAACCTCGACCGCGTGCCGGCTGGCGGCGCTTGGGCCGAGCAACGCCGCGCGTCGACATCCCCGCGAAAACCGACGGCAGCGCCGTCTATGGCGTCGACGTCAAGCGTCCGGGCATGCTCGTCGCGACCATCGCGCAATGCCCGATGTTCGGCGGCAAGCTCGAGTCGGTCGACGCGAGCGCCGCTGAAAAAATGCCGGGCGTCAAAAAGATATTGGCACTGGAAGACGCGGTCGCGGTGATCGCCACCGGTTACTGGCCTGCCAAGCAAGCCCTCGCCCGGTTGCATCCGATTTGGCGGGCGGGAGAGCGCAAAGCCGCCGACAGCGCCGCACAATACGCCTCGCTGCGGCGAGCGGTACAGTCTCCTGACCATCTCTATCTGCCGGAAGGTGCGCATGCGCCCGAATTGCTGGCCGCGCACGGCGCAGGCATGGCGGCCGCGACCGCGCATCTCGAGGCGCTCTACGAAGTGCCATTTCTGGCTCACGCCCCGATGGAGCCGATGAACGCGACCGCTCATATCACGCCGCAAGGGGCGGAGTTATGGGTTCCCACCCAATTCCAATCGATGGTCCGGGACGTGGTGGCGGAGCTTCTCGGCTTGCCGCGAGAGAAGGTCACGGTGCACACAACGGTGGTGGGCGGTGGTTTCGGCCGCCGCACGGAAATCGACTATGCCATTCAAGCGGTCCAGATCGCGCGCCATGTCGAGCAGCCGGTCAAGTTGATCTGGTCCCGGGAAGAAGATACTTCACGCGGGTATTTCCGCCCAATGGCCGTCATGCAACTCACTGCGGGCTTGGATGCGCGCGGCCAGCCCACTGCCTTCTCCTTCACCGCGGCATGTCCCTCGATCATGGATTACAGCATCGAGAGGCGCCACGGCGCGCCCCAGCAAGAGATCGAGGAAGCCGGCATTGCCAATGCGAGGGATTTGCCCTATGCCCTATCGGCGCAAAAGATCTCGTTGGCTTCGACTGACCTCGGTGTGCCGTTGACCTGGATGCGCTCGGTGGGATCGCAGGCCAGCGTCTTCGGCGTTGAATGTTTTCTCGATGAGATGGCCGCGGCCGCCAAGGCTGATCCCGTCGCCTATCGACGCCATCTGTTGCGCCGGCGGCCGCGCGAACTCGCGGTCGTGGAAAAGCTTGCCGCTTTTGCGGCCTGGGACCGACCGGCGGCCGCCGGGCGGCATCGCGGCTTTGCCCTGAACGCCGCCAACGGATCGGTGGTCGCGCAAATCGTCGAGCTCGAGATCAGTCCGCAGCGGGCCGTCAGGCTGCATCGCATCTACTGCGCGGTGGATTGCGGAATCGCGTTCAATCCCGACACGGTGGTTGCGCAGATGGAAGGAGGCATCATCTTCGGCTTGACCGGCGCCTTGCTCGGCGAGATTTCCGTCAAGGACGGCGCCGTTCTGCAAAAGAATTTCGACAGCTATCCGTTGCTCACGCTCGCACAGACCCCGAAAATCGACGTGCTGATCCTGGAGTCCGACGCTCCCGTGGGCGGGGTCGGCGAGGAAGCGGTTCCGCCCGTGGCACCCGCCGTAGCCAACGCCCTCTTTTCCGCCACCGGCCAGCGGCTGCGCTCATTGCCGCTGATGAGGCAGGGCTTTAGCTTGGCGGATGCCATTTAGAGTTAGATTGGTATGCCCCTATCCGAGTTCGAAGTCGACCATTTGCTGCAGACGGATACCGTAGCGCTGCGTAACGTCCGCTGCAGCGGTGTGTGCCGTCATCGCAGCACGGAAGAATGCGCCTCGGCCACGCAGCTCGTGTTCCCCTATCGCGGCGTTTACATGCGGCACGTCGGCGGCGATCAAGCGGTAGCCGATGCGAACCATGTACTTTTCTTCAACGCCGGCCAGGGCTATCAGATCAGTCATCCGATAGCAGGAGGCGATGCAAGCCTATCGCTTGCGCTGTCGGAATCCGTCCTGCGTGAACTCGCGCCCCGGTCTCTTTTGAATGAGGGCGGGAAATTGGGATTCCGTCGCCAGCATCAGCGCATCGACCCTCGCGCACAAGCCTTGGTCGCCCTGCTTCGGCATGGCCTGGACAGCGGAAGGATCGAGCCGCTGGAGGCCGAGAGTCTGGTGCTGACCTTGGTGTGCCGTAGCCTGGGTCCACGCACATCGCACGAGCCGGGAGCGACTCATGCGCGCCGCCGGCTGGCGGACCGTGTCAAGGTCCTGCTGGCCAGCGATCTTTCCCGGCGCTGGACGCTCGCGGAGATCGCCGCAGAAATCCGCGGCTCGCCCGTGTACCTGACCCAGGTGTTCCGGCAGACCGAAGGCATTCCCCTCTATCGCTATCACCTGCGGCTGCGCTTGGCGCGCGCACTGGACCTGATTGCGCGATGCGACGATTTGTCCGCTTTGGCCGCGGAACTGGGCTTTTCCAGCCACAGCCATTTCACCGCCGCGTTTCGGCAGGCCTATGGTCGATCGCCCACGGCTTTCAAGCAGTCCGCCCAGCGCTCTTAGAAACCACTAAAGATTTCGACAGCGGCCCCGGTCGCGGGATGGTCTCCTATTCCCGCCCGATACGTCATCGCGAACGCGTCAACGCCGAGGATCTACCATGCCGATTGAAAATTTTCGAGCTCTCCACCAAGGCCCCGCGCTGCTCGTGCTGCCCAACGCCTGGGACGCGGGCAGTGCACGCTTAATCGAAAGCATGGGCGCGAAAGCGATTGCGACCACGAGTGCGGGTCTGGCTTGGTCGCGCGGCTATCCGGACGGCAATGCGCTCCCGAACGATCAAGTGATCGCCGCGATTCGCGACATAGCCCGAGTCATTCGGGTGCCTCTCACGGTCGACATCGAGGCCGGCTATTCAGATGACCCGAGCGAGGCGGCAGATCTCGCCGTGCGCATTCTGGACATCGGCGCCGTGGGCATCAACATCGAAGACGGCGCCGCCTCCGCCGATCTGCTGTGCAAGAAGATTGCAGCCGTTCGGAACGCCGCCGCGCGCTCGGGCGTGGATCTGTTCATCAACGCGCGCACCGACGTGTATCTGCGCGGCATTGCCGCCGGAGATGCGGCCAGCGCGGAAGTCATTCATCGGGCTTCACGCTACCGCGCCGCCGGGTGTGACGGTCTATTCGTTCCCGGCCTCTCGGAGGGCGGCGCCATGGCAGCCATAGCAGAGGCGATCAAGCCCCTGCCGCTCAACGTCATGGCCCTGCCGAATCTGCCGCCGATGGATGCGCTCCGCAAGAACGGCGTTCGACGCCTGAGCGCGGGGTCCGCAATCGCGGAGGCAGCGCTCGGCTGCACGAGGCGCCTCGCGGCTGCTCTCCTCGCGGGGTCCATCGGCGAGATGTTCAGCGCGGCCTCAGAGTACGGTGCGGTCAACAAGCTCTTCGGGCATTAAGGGAGATCCTCAAGTGCCGCCCGTATTATCTGACTTCGCGGTTCCTATTGTCTGACTTACGAATGTCATGGCTGCCGGGTACAGTCTTTCATCCCATTAGCCGAACCCCAGGGAGAGCTCATCGCCATGGTACGTGTCGTGATTTTGATGCAGGAAAACAAGACACCTGACTTCTACTTTCCCACCCTGGCCTCTTGGGGAGCCAATATTCAGAATCGCGGAAACCTGCTCACGTCGCCCCCGTTGCCCGATCCCCCGCACGACCGCAATGCGTGGGTTCACTACAAGATGGGAGACTACGCCCCGACGACGCTGCAGATCGACAACGACGCGATCCTGCCGTTCTACAGTTGGCTCGCAAAACAATTCACGTACTGTGACTATCACTTCGGGCTCGGCACCAATTCCACGCCGGGCCACATGCTCGCCGTCGGCGGCCAGACGCCGACGCTGCGCAATCCGCCCTCCGGAACTTCTCCGGTGTGGGACCTCCCCACCATCTTCAAGCATGTCGAGGCCGGCGGCCGCACGTGGGGCGCGTTTACCGGAAGCGATCTATATCCCTTGAGGTTCTACAAAGAATTGGCGGACACAGCCAGCCGCAAGAACATCCACACCTCTACTCAGCCCTCCGACGACACATTCACGGCGATGGCCGCCGCGGGGACGCTGCCCGATTTTTGTTTCGTGTGGAGTCCCGCGGGCTATGACGAGCACGCACCGGACCGGAGCGCCAATCCTCAGTACGTGACTCAGGGGCAGAACTTGTCGTGGCAACGCGTCGACGCCGTCGTCAAGGCAGGCGGCTGGGCCGACACTGTTTTCATATTGACCTGGGACGATTGGGGCGGATACGCCGACCATGTGTCGACGCCTGACGCCGAAACGGTGGTCGACGCCCTGCATCCCTCAGGCTTTCAGCTCAGCGGCGGTACGCGGATTCCGATGCTCATGTTCGGAGGACGAGTCAAGCAAGGGATCGACACCAGCTGGCACTCCCATGCGGTCATCCCCAAGACCGTGATCGACCTGCTCGGACTTGCGCCGTTTGGCATTCTTCGCGTAGACACCTCCGCCTCGTTGGCGGGAAGGGTGGATGCCACGTTGGCTCGTCCAGTCCCGCCTTCTCTCGGCAGCACGATCGTGCAGCCCCCGGCCCCCAATCCAAGACCCCCGGTACAAGCGCCCGGACCGTGGGGAGGGACGAATGCGCAGCCATTGCCGGATCTGACGGCCAACGGCGGCGCGAAGATTCCAGCCCCGAATGATGCGGTAGTGAACGCAAAGCCACCGAAATTGCCGAAGGGGCTGTAGCGTACAATGCCCTGATCGACGGCACTTGTCCGAGACCGCTTTCTCGGTCACGCTCGGCGGGCTAAAAGAAGGCGGATCTGAATGCGGGCGTTTTTATTGTTTGTCGGACTCATGATCGCCGCCCTGGCGGCGATTGCAGTGTTCACTTACCCGGCTTGGTTGCTGCTGCATCCGCATTTCAATTTCCCATTTCACCGCCTGGGCGAGCGCATCGGTATGTTGGCGCTGCTGATCGGATTCATGTTCGCGGCCAAACGCGCCGGTCTCGCCGACAAGCAAAGCCTCGGGTATGCGCTGCCCCGGCGGCGTTTCGTGCATGAGATGCTGCTGGCGCTCGCGATAGGCGCGATGACCATGCTCGCCGTCGTCGGAATCATGACGGCGCTCGGCCTCCTCCGCTGGTCGGACACCGGTCTCAGTGCGGCCGCCCTCACCCAGCTGCTTGCGGCGCGCCTTCTGAGCGGCATTGCGGTGGCGTTCATCGAGGAGACCTTCCTGCGAGGCGCGATGTTTACCGCGCTCGAGCGAGAATCGGGCGTCCGCACCGCCGTCGTGCTGACCGCGGTCATCTACTCGGCGACACATTTCTTCGCGAGCTTTCACATCGCCGCCGATCGCGTGACAGCCTCGAGCGGCTTTGATCTGCTGGCCGGAACCCTGCATCTTTTCGGCAATCCGTTGGCCATCCTCGACGCGTTTCTATGCCTGTTCGCGGTGGGCGTGGTCCTGGCGGTCATCCGCGCGGTGACGGGCAATATCGCCGCCTGCCTCGGGTTGCACGCGGGCTGGGTATGGGTGATGTTGGTGACGCATCAACTGAGCGCGCCCGTTCGGGATGAGCCGCTGAGCTTCCTGCTCAGCGGCTTCGATGGATTCGTGGGATGGCTGGTGCTCGGCTGGACGATCCTAATGGGTGTCGGCCTGTACGAGTTTTACTCGCGGCGCATGCGGGCCGAGCGGCTGCATCTAGTCGGTAACCCCCATCAGTGACCGTCGGTCGACGGCCGCCCTCCCT
>Ga0307470_10000711_pt1 | contig 14680 bp, 11 predicted proteins | sample atmos_gasesAM3C__FD_204565 | JGI IMG/M metagenome (GOLD analysis project Ga0307470, IMG submission 204565) | Hardwood forest soil microbial communities from Morgan-Monroe State Forest, Indiana, United States - atmos_gasesAM3C_05 | ecosystem: Environmental > Terrestrial > Soil > Temperate forest... | reverse complement strand
CAGCGCAATTCACTCCAGGTGCCGCTCGCCGATCCGCACGCGGACACTTACCTGCAGGCTTTCATCGAGACGTACTTTTCAAACTACATTGAAGGCACAGAGTTTGAGCTGGAAGAGGCACACGATATCGTGGTCCGGGGTCGTCCGCTGAATTACCGCGAGGATGATTCACACGACATCCTTGGCACCTATCAAGCGATCCTCGAGCAGAAGGCGAATTCGAGCATTCCGCAGAGCTTCCAGTCCTTTGCAACGCAGGTTCGGGAATGGAATCGACACGTTATCGAATCGCGAAGTGTGATGAGTCCGGGCGAATTCAAGTCCGAGAGTAATCGCGCAGGCAAAACGGTGTTCGTTACGCCGGAGCTGGTCGTAGGTACGCTCGAGAAGGGCTACGAATCCATCATGGGCGCAGCCACAGCCGAGAACCGCGCGGCACTCGCCATGTTCGTGATCGCGGAAGTTCATCCATTCGCCGACGGCAATGGTCGTACCGCGCGCCTCGCGATGAATTTGTATCTGACGCAGGCGGGGCTGACGCGCATCATCATCCCGACGGTCTATCGCGACGACTACATCTCGGCTTTGAAGGCGATGTCGAGCAATGCGCATCCAATCCCCCTGGTGCGAATGCTCGCGCGCGCTGCACGCTTCAGTCGCTGGGTGGACATGAGTTCGAAGTCGAATGCTTTTGCAGCGTTGAAGCGGTCCAATGCGCTCGAGCGTCCCGAGGCGGCCAAGCTCTCCTTCGATGATTCGCCCATCGGCGTGGAACCGGAGCGCTCGGCGGCCTCGGCCGGTTCCTGAGCGCCGCCGGCGTCAGTACCGGCGAAACTAAGCTGCTGACCATTCGTGATTTCCCGTGCGCCGGGAAACCGGCCAACATTGGTCCCGAGCGAATCGGCGACTTGGGATTCGCCTCAACCCCGGGATCACTCGAAGATTCAGGTAATTATGCTTCTGTCAAACGAAAAAAATTTCACTATCAGATATAAAGCGTCCGCCCGTCACTCCGGCAATTTTGGCAGGATAGATCGTAGCTTTGGCGCTGGATGGGTGCGAAGCAATTAAGGTTTAGGAGAATCTCGCGCCGGCAAGCCAGCCAACTCCCCCGCTGGCGCGATATCCCGGCGGCGTGGGTCCCTCAAAAGGCCCACGCCGTTTTTTATGCCCGCCTCAGGCGCCGCTCGCCATCGCCTCAGTCGCCGCTCGCCGATGTCAGCCTCGATCGTTGCAAGGCGGTGTTGAGCCGTCGCGGCACAGGGTCGGTCCTTGATCGCGCTTGACGGCCCCGGGGCTGTCTTCGTGCGTCATGGCACTTCCCATGCAGCCGGACACGAGCCAAACGGCAATCAGCACACTCATCACACTCTTCACCACGGTTCCCTCCTTCGCTCCCCTTCGGCATGCGAGGTTTACGCAGAGCGCGCCGTTCATCATGAGCGCACGAAGCGATTGAAAGCTAGGGCAGGGACGCGCGTGTCCATGTAGGGAAGCGTCCTACTCTGGCTGGAACGATTCCCGACACCGAACATCCAAGTCATTACCAGTGATTAGCGAGCGCGTGCGACCGACATGAGGAGGGCAAATCGACTATCTGCGTTGGCTTTCATCCTCGGCCTGGCTGGCGCCCTTCCGGGATGCGCGGCGTACAACAAATGCGGGTTCGGCGGTTGCCCGGGCGATGCTCAAATCACGGCGCAGGTGCACTCGCTGCTGGGGCAACATCCAGCCTTGGAGCCTCCGAATCTACTCGAGGTGCACACCGTGGATCGCGTCGTCTATTTGAACGGGGTGGTCGATACGGATTTGGAGCGGCAAATGGCGGAGTCGGTTGCCCACCAAGCCAAGGGCGTGAGAAGGGTCGTGAACTCGATCGGGCTGAGCGGCGGAGGCTGGTAGCCGAAAAAACTGCTACCCTTCGACGGCCGCTGCCACCAACCAAAGAATTGAGAGCGGCCGGCTCAACCCCAAGAATCATTCGAGGATCTCTTGATGCAAAAGCGCTCCCTGCGGCAGCACAAGCGACCGTCCGCCCCTTGGTCCCTCGTACTCTTCGCCGCGCTGGCCGGCCCCGGCGTTGTCGCGGCCGCCCCGACCGGCGCCGCGGATCCTGTGCGCGCCGCGGATCCGCTGCGCGCCGCGCCCGAAGCGCTCGGCGTGGACACGGCGCCGCTGACGGCGCTCGACGCGGACATCGCGTCGGCGAAGTTTCCGCTGGTCGACAGCCTGCTCGTCATGCGGTGCGGCGAGGTGGTCTTCGACCGGCGCTACCCCCATGACTACGCCGCGACCTACGGCAAGGAGGCACATACCAAGGGTCCTCTGAACGCGCGGCTGACGGGGCGCTACAACTACTTCGATCCTGCCTGGCATCCCTACTACCATGGCACCGACGAGCACACGATGCAGTCGGTGTCGAAGACGGTGACCTCTGCCACCATCGGGATTGCCATGACCCGCGGCGACTTCAAGGCGCCGCTGTCGACGCCGGTGCTGCACTATTTCGACGAGAGCAAGGTCAAGAACGTCGACGCCCGCAAGCGCCGCATGACCTTGCGCGACTTGCTGACCATGACCAGCGGGTTCGACTGGAACGAGGACCTGCCGTACGACGATCCCGCCAATCCGTCGGATTTGATGGAAGCCGCCGATGACTGGGTGCAATTCGTCATCGATCGGCCGATGAAAGACGAACCGGGGACCGTATTCGCCTATTCCAGCGGCGCAACGGAATTGCTGGCCTACATTTTCAAGCGGGAAACCGGCGCGGATATCGAGCGCTACGCTCATGCCCATTTGTTCGAGCCCCTCGGCATCCACGAGTACTTCTGGAAGCGGACACCGCTCGGAGTCGTCGATACCGAGGGCGGCCTGTACCTGCGTGCCGAAGACTTGGCGAAGATCGGACTGCTATACCTCAACGACGGACGTTGGGAAGGGCGGCGGTTGATGACCTCGGAATGGATCAAGGAATCGTTGACGCCGAGAATCGACGCGGGTGAAGGGTTCAAATACGGCTATCAATGGTGGCTGCTGCCGCACGGCGAGCCCGCGCGCCTGGCCTGGGCGGCACGCGGCATGGGCGGCCAACGATTGATCGTATTCCCTGAAGAACAACTCATCGTCGTATCCACGGCCTGGCACATCTTGAACGAGGCATCGATCGAATTCGACGTGGTGCACCGCTTGTTGCCGGGTGTACACCCCCACCAGTGCGCGAGGCCATCCGGAGGCTAGCCGCCATGAACCACCCCCTGCAGTGCCGATGCGGAACGGTCAAGGGCTGCCTCAGCCATACGGCAGGCGTCAATCGCTGCATGTGCTACTGCCGGGACTGTCAGGCGTTTGCGCATTTTTTGGGAAAGGCGGACGAGATTTTGGATGCGCAGGGCGGAACGGATCTGATGCAGACCCGCCCGGCAAACCTCACCTTCACGCAAGGCCAGAACGCCCTCGCCTGCATGCGGCTGAGTCCGAAGGGTCTGCTGCGCTGGTACGCCGCGTGTTGCAACACCCCCATCGGCAATACCGTGGCCAATTATCGAGTGTCGTTCGTCGGCTTGGTGCATTCCTGCCTGGAGGGCACCGGCGCCTCGTTGAACCAGTCCTTCGGACCCGTCCGTGCCCGCGCGCACACGAAGAGCGCGAAGGGAGAAGTGCCGTCGGGCTCAGGCATGATGTCGGCCATTCTGCCGCTCATCGTATTGCTGGCGCGCCCGCTCATCGACGGCAGCTACAAACGCACGCCTTTCTTCTCGGCCGACACGGGCGCCCCGATAGTCACGCCGAAGGTGCTCAGCCGCGGCGAGCGCGGGGAACTCACCGCTCGAATTTCGTCGATAAAATGATGGACGAAGTGGTCCGCTCGACGCCGTCCAACGCGCCGATGCGGTCGATGACCTGATCCATCTCGGCAACGGACGCCGTGGCCGCAACCGCGATGAGATCCACCTCGCCGCTCACCGAATGCAGCACGCGCACTTGAGGAACGGTGCGCAAGGCCGCCGTGACCGCGCGCGCTTCCTTCGGACCCACTTTGATCATGACGTGCGCGCGTACGGCGCCCAGACTGTGCTCCGGCGCCAGCAGAGCGGCATAACCCACGATGATGCCCTGCTTCTCCAACCGCTCGATGCGGCTCTGCACGCTGGTGCGCGACCGCCCTACCAGCCGTGCCAATTGCGCGGTGGAAACGCGGCCGTTTTCCCGGAGGGCCAACAGCAGTCTTTCGTCTATGGCATCCATTTATCTAGACATCCACTGCACTTCGCCGTTCTTACCCTGCGTAATAACGAAATATACCTTAAAAATGTCTAAAACGACCCTACCATTCGTAGGGTACTCCGTCGAAAATGGGTGCTGATATCGGGGAGGCGGCATGAAAGACATCGTTATCGTAGGTGCGGGCAAAATCGGATCCATGATCGCGGAACTGCTGGGCGGGTCCGGCGACTACTCCGTGACGGTCGTCGACCGCTCGCAGCATCAGCTGGACCGGCTGGAAACAGCAGCCCCCATCGCGAAAATCGCCGCCGACATCGCGCAGGGCGACACCCTGCGCAAAATTCTGACCGGCAAGTTCGCGGTTTTGAGCGCCGCACCCTACCACGCGACCCGCACTATCGCCGAAGCGGCCAAAGCAGCCGGCGCCCACTACCTGGACTTGACCGAGGATGTCGCCAGCACCCGGGCGGTGAAGCAGCTCGCCCAAGGCGCGCGCACCGCATTCATTCCGCAGTGCGGACTGGCTCCGGGATTCATCACCATCGTGGCGAGCGACCTGGCGTCGCGCTTCGACCAGCTGCACGACCTGCGCATGCGCGTCGGCGCACTGCCGAAATTTCCCTCCAATGCGCTCAACTACAATCTGACCTGGAGCACGGACGGCGTCATCAACGAGTACTGCGAGCCCTGCGAAGCCATCGTCAACGGCCAGCTGCGCGAAACCCAGCCGCTCGAGGAATTGGAAGAATTCTCGCTCGACGGCATTTTATACGAGGCATTCAACACCTCGGGCGGCCTCGGCACTCTTTGCGAGACCCTCGCCGGCAAGGTGCGCAATCTCAATTACCGCACCATCCGTTATCCCGGCCACGCAGCGATCATGAAGGCGCTGCTCAACGACCTGCGCCTGCGCGACCGCCGCGAACTCCTCAAGGACATTCTGGAAAATGCCGTGCCGATCACTCTGCAGGACGTCGTGATTGTGTTCGTTACGTTGAGCGGCATGCGCGGCGGCCAGCTCATGCAAGAGACCTATGCCAACAAGATCTATGCGGCCCCGTTGGGCGGCCGTGTGCGCAGCGCCATTCAAATCACCACCGCGGGCGGCATCTGCGCCGTGCTCGACATGTTGAGCTCGGGCAAGCTGCCGCAGTCCGGACTCATCCGTCAAGAAGACATCAAGCTGCCCGCATTCCTCGCGAATCGCTTCGGCCGGTGCTACGCGATGGCCGCACCGGCGGCCGCCAACGCCGCCTGATCGCGGTCCCCTGACCGCGGCTGCCTGACGAATGCCTCGATGTCGGCGAGCGTCGGCGCGCGGCTGCGCGCCGCTATGCTCAGGGCCGCGACCGTGTCGGCGTGCGCCAGCTTCGGATACAGCTTGAGCGTCACGGGCACGCCGCGCGTACGCAGCGCGGCCGCCAGATTGCGCGAATTCTTCGGCCGCACGGTGTCGTCCATCAAGCCGTGCACCAGCAGCATCGGCGGCGCGTCGGGCCGCACGAAATTGATGGGCTGCGACTCCGGATAGAGCGGCGGCGGCCCGAACATGTCTTGAACATCCGCTTCGAGCAGCGGCAGGAAATCATAGGGTCCCGATAAGCCGATCACGCCGGCGATGGACGGGCCTGGCCGGCCGGCGGCGGCAAAATACCGCGGGTCGAGCGTCACCAGGGCCGCCATGTGGGCGCCCGCCGAATGGCCCATCAAGTACAGGCGGCTCGGATCAGCGCCGAACTCGCCGGCATGCTCGGCCGCCCATTGGCCTGCGCTCGCGGCATCGCTCATGAAACCCGGCATTTTGACGTCGGGGTAGTGCCGGTAATTCGGCAGCACCGCCGCATAGCCCAGTTCGGCCAACGCCGCGCCGACGAATCGATAATCCCCCTTGTCGCCGAACCTCCAACGGCCGCCATGCCAGAAAACAACCAGCGGCCGCGGCGCCGCCGATGCCCGGCCCGGCACGTATACGTCGAGGCATTGCTGCGCATCGGCGCCGTAGGGAATATCGGAGTGACGCCGATAGTCGCCAAAGACGGCGGGCACATTGGCGGCCATGAACTCGAGCCGGCCGCAGCCGGCCGCCAGCACCGCGGCCAATCCCGTAAGCGCGGTGCGCCGCGACATGGCCACCGGCTCATCGGCAGGCATAGGTGACAGCGCCCTGCACATCGAGCAGCCCGTGGCGAATCAACCAGCCGCGAGCATCCTCGGCGTCCTCCGCAAACCACACCGCGGCGCGCCCCAGCCTGAAGGTGTAGCCCCATTCATCCATATCTCGGCACATGCGCTCCCGGCCCACTCTCGGCAGCGAGTCCGCCAGAACCACTTGCAGATAGCACACCGCAGTCTCTTCCGCGTCGTCTCCGCCCGCATCCGTATCCAATCCGGCGCGCCGTTCGGGCGTCATGCAGATGAAGTGCGCACTCTCGTGCAGCACCGAGTGCAACGGCGTATCGAGCCGCGCGAAGATCTTCGCGCCGATCAAGCCCGCCTCGCGCTCGCCCCAATAGGATCCCGGGATGATCTCTTCGGGCGCCACCATATGCAATGCCAAGCCGTAGCGATCCAGAAGCAGTTCGAGACTCAGGCGGTCGATGGCATTTACCAGGAGCACGCCGCCACCGCACCGATTCTCACTTCAGGCTCGTGAGCCGGCGCATCGCAATGGATACCAGGTCGCGCGCCATCTGTTGCCGCAGAACATCGGCTTCGTGTTCCTTCGCCAGCAGGACATTCTCCTGGAAGCTGTAATCCTGCGACAGGCTGATGGTCTGCGGCGCCAGCAGCTCCTTGTCGGTTCCCTGGACGGCGAAAGTGACCGTGTACGTGAGTTCGTACTCGGTCGGAATGTTGGCCGCCGACACCGATAGAGTGCGTTGCACGACCAGGTCCTTGGTCACGTCGATGGTCGCGGTCGCATTCGCGCGCAAGGCCTGCGGCGTAGCTCCGGAATTCTTCAGCTGATGTTCGAATTCGCGCGAGAAATCGGTATAGGGATCCTTGAGCGACAGGTAGGGGCGCGCCAGAACGCCCGGCAGAGGATCGCTGCCCATCAGCCGGAAGCCGCACGCCGCCGACGCCAGGACGGCGCCGAGCGCCGCAACGGCGCCCAGCCCCAGGCGCACCGCACGACAGATCGCGTCGTTGCGCGACGTACGGCGGCGGCTGTTCACGATGGCCATGGCGCGATTACACCACGATGTTGACCAGCTTACCCGGCACGATGATGACTTTGCGCACCTCGGCTGAACCGATGAACTTCTGCACATGAGGATCGGCCAGCGCCGCGGCCCGCACCGTGTCCTGGCCGGCGCCCACGGCCACCGTAATGTGGCCGCGCAGCTTGCCGTTGACCTGCACCACCATCGCGATCGTCGACGTTTGCAGCGCGCCGGCATCGACAGGGGTCCAGGGTTCATCGATCAGCGCGGTGCGGTGACCCAGGGCGCGCCACATCGCATGCGTCGCATGCGGAATGATGGGCGAGAGCCCGAGCACCGCGATCTCCAGGGCCTCGTGCATCACGCTGCGATCCTGCGGGGAGCCTTGCGGCGAGGCCTGCGGAAACTTCGCCAGTCCGTTCAATAGCTCCATGGCGGCGGCAATCGCCGTATTGAAGGTCCGGCGGCGGCCGATATCGTCGGTGATCTTCGCCAGGGTTTGATGCGCCTGGCGTCGAATCGCCCGCTGTGCGTCGTTCAGAGACGCAACGTCGAGCGGCACGGGCGCACCCTGCGACACATGGTCGTGCACGGCCTTCCACAGACGCTTGATGAACCGATAGGCGCCCTGCACACCCTCGTCCGACCACTCCAGGGTTTGCTCGGGCGGCGCGGCGAACATGGTGAACAGGCGCGCGGTATCGGCCCCGAATTCGTCCACCAGGGCCTGCGGATCGACGCCGTTGTTCTTCGACTTCGACATGGTGACGACGCCGCCGGATTCGACCTCCCCGCCGTCGGAGCGCAGCACGGCGATGCGGCGCTGAGCCGTTTCGTCGAGCCGAATCTCGACATCGGCCGGATTGAAGTACTCCACGCGGCCCGCGTCCGGTTTGCGGAAGAACACCTCGTTCAGCACCATGCCCTGAGTGAACAGGTGCGCGAAAGGCTCCTTGAATGCAACCGCGCCGAGTTCGTGCATGACGCGGGTCCAGAAGCGCGAGTACAGCAGGTGCAATATGGCGTGCTCGATCCCGCCGATGTATTGATCCACCGGCGCCCAGTACTGAACCCGCGAATCCAGCATGGTCTTGTCATTGTCGGGACAGGCAAAACGCAGGAAATACCAGGAGGAGTCCACGAAGGTATCCATGGTATCGGTCTCGCGCTGCGCCGCGCCGCCGCATCGCGGACAGGCAACGGCGAGCCAGGCCGCGTCCTTGAGCAGCGGATTGCCGCTGCCGTCGGGCACGAGATCCACCGGCAAAACCACCGGCAGCTGCTCGTCCGGCACGGGCACGGTGCCGCAGGCGCCGCAGTGAATCATGGGAATCGGGCATCCCCAATAGCGCTGCCTGGAGATCCCCCAGTCGCGCAGCCGCCAGGTGGTCTGCTTCTCGCCCAACCCCAAGCGGCTCAAGTCCGCGGCGATGGCCTCGACGGCGGCTTGAAACTCCAGGCCGTCGTACACGCCCGAGTTGATGCAGCGGCCATGCTCGGCATACCAAGGCGCCCACTCGCTCGAGGAATATTCGCGGCCCCCGACGTCGATGACCTGCTTGATCGGCAAATGATATTTTTTCGCGAATTCGAAATCCCGCTCATCGTGCGCGGGCACTCCCATGACCGCGCCGTCGCCGTAGCTCATGAGCACATAATTGCCGACCCAAAGCGGTATGGCCTCGCCGCTGATGGGGTGGCGCACGGTAAGGCCGGTCGGCATGCCTTTTTTCTCTTGGGTCGCGAGTTCCGATTCGATGGCCGGTCCGCGCCTGCATTCCTCGATGAACGCCGCGAGTTTGGGCTGGTGGCGCGCGGCATGGGCCGCCAGCGGGTGCTCCGCCGCAACCGCGCAGAACGTCACGCCCATGAGCGTATCCGCGCGCGTGGTGAACGCGTGCAATACGCCGGCGGCGCCCGCCTCCGGCCCCCCGAGGTCGTGCGGAAACCCCAAGCGCACGCCCACGCTCTTGCCGATCCAGTTCGCCTGCATGGCACGCACGCGCTCCGGCCATCCCGGCATCTCCTTCAAGCTCTCGAGCAAATCCTCGGCATAGGCCGTGATCTTGAGGTAGTACATCGGGATTTCACGCTTCTCGATCAGCGCACCCGTACGCCAGCCGCGGCCATCGATCACCTGCTCGTTGGCGAGCACGGTCTTATCGACGGGATCCCAATTGACGACTCCCGTCTTCTGGTAGGCAACGCCCATCTCCAACATGCGCAGGAACAGCCATTGATTCCAACGGTAGTACTCGGGACGGCAGGTGGTGAGCTCCCGGCTCCAATCCAAGGCGAACCCCAAGGCTTTGAGCTGAGCCTTCATGTTCGCGATATTGTCGAAGGTCCACTTCGCGGGCGGGACGCGGTTCGCCATGGCCGCATTCTCGGCCGGCAATCCGAACGCATCCCAACCCATGGGCTGCAGAACGTTTTTGCCGTTCATGCGCATGAATCGCGACAGGACATCGCCGATGGTGTAGTTGCGCACATGTCCCATGTGCAATCGGCCGCTTGGATACGGGAACATGGACAGGCAATAATACTTCTCGCGAGTACTGTCCTCCTTGGCTTCGAAGCAGCGTTCTCGGTCCCAATACTGTTGGGCTTCTGCCTCGACGGCGGCAGGTTCGTATCTTTCTTGCATGATTGGACCTCAGAATACCCGACAGCTCTGTGGCCGTGAACAGTATTGAACCTGGATTAAGCATGCTTAAGCTCAATTTTTTAGGCGCATTCGGCCTCGTCACCTTGAGCGGCTGTCTTTGGTTCCTGGCGGTGACGCCCTTCGATCTATCCGCCCTCGCCTGGGTCGCAGCGGTACCGATGTTGTTCGCCATCGATCGGGCGCCCACGTTCAAACAGGCGCTCTTCCTCGGCTGGTGGGCCGGCGTCATCGAAACGGCGGGCGGCTTTTACTGGCTCATCGACGTGATGCAGCGTTTCGCGGACTTTCCCTGGTGGGCCGCGGCGCCGGTATTCCTGCTGTTCTGCGCGGCGCGCGCCGTCATCTTTTTGCTGTTTACCGGGATCGTCTGCGGCATTCGACGCCGACGCCGCGTCCCCATGACCGTCCTCGCTCCCATCGCCATGGTCAGCTGCGAACTCGTCGTACCTCAACTGTTTCCCTGCGGCCAGTGGATCTCCCAAGCCTGGCAGCCGCTCGTCATCCAGATCTCGGAAATCACCGGCCCCCTCGGGGTGACCGGCCTGCTGATGATGGTGAACGGCGCGCTCTATGATGCGGCAGTGGACGGCCGTGCCGCCCGCTATTCCGCGCTGGCGGCGGCGGCGCTGCTGGCGGCCGCCCTCGTATTCGGCGCGGTGCGCATGCGCCAGGTGGACGACGCCGTGGCGCGGGCGCCGCGATTGAAGGTCGGACTGGTCCAGCCGAATTTTGCCTATACGGTGAGTGGTGAGTTCTCCCGCGACGAGGCCATTCGCCAGTTGACCGCCCTGCAAGCGGAGTCTCGCCGTCTGCAGCAAGCCGGCGCGCAGCTCGTGGTGTGGAGCGAGGGAAGTTATCCCGTGGCGTTGCCGCGCGATTTTGCCGCCGATTTCGCGCCCGAATCCCTGGGGATGATTCGCCGAGGGTTGAGCGTACCGGTGGTCATCGGTGCCGACATGTACGACGCGGCGCACGACGATGCGTTCAACTCGGCCATTCTGCTCGACGGCGGCGGACGGGCGGCGGGTCACTACGACAAGGTGCGGCTGCTGGCCTTCGGCGAATACATTCCCGGCATCGAGACCTTTCCCTGGCTGCGCAAGCTGTTGCCGCCCGGCACCGGCCGATTCACCGCGGGCAAGGGGCCGGCGGTGCTGACTTTCAAGGAACTCGGCGGCCAAAGCTGGAGACTCGGTCCGGTGATTTGCTACGAAGACATCTTGCAGGGATTTTTGCGCGGCGTCGGACAGCTTCACCCCAACCTTCTCGTCAATCTGACCAGCGATTCCTGGTTCGGCGCCGAGACCGAACCGTGGGAACATCTGGCGCTGGCGGTGTTTGGCAGCGTCGAGCTTCGCGTGAGCATGGTGCGTGCCGTCAATTCAGGCGTTTCCGCGCTCATCGATCCCAACGGCCGCCTGGTGCAGAAAACTTACGCCAACGATCCCTACCGCAACCCGCGCAGCGAGGACGGCGTGGTGGTCTCTGCGCCCTGGATGCCGGGCGGACACACCCTGTACGTGACCGTGGGCAATCTGTTCGCCTACTTATGCATGGCGGCAACGCTGATTCTGATGGGCATCGCCGCCCGTCACCCGACGCTCGTCAGCCTGTAACCAAGCCGCCGAAGCTCGGGGGAATAAATCCTCCGGCATCGAAGTCTTCCTCATACGCGAGACGGCCCAGGCGTACGTCACGCTCGACCGATTCATGCAATGGCAATGGAGGGAGAAATCGATGCGGCGATTCTATAGCAAATTCGCACTGATCTGCGCGGCCCCAATCGTATGCGGCGCCTCTTCGTACGCGGACCCCGCAGCGGGGTCGCTCGATGAGGTCATTCAATGGAACAAGACGCTTCTGACGATCGTCCGCACGCCGGGAGCGCAGCCGGCAACCGTACATCCGACGCGTAGTTTCGCGATCATGCACGCTGCGGTTTATGACGCAGTGAACTCGATCGACCCGACCCACAAACCCTACCTCGTGCGCATCGAACATGCGTCGCCGCACGCCTCGCAAGAAGCGGCGGCGGCAGCCGCGGCCCACGAGACGCTGATGACGCTGTATCCGGCGTTTCAAGCGGCGCTCGATCAGCAATACGACCAATCGTTGGCGCAAATCCCGGACGGGGTGGACAAAGCCGCCGGAATCGATGTCGGAAAGGCGGTTGCGCAGGCCATCCTGACTCTGCGGAGCGACGATGGGTCAGCGGCGACGCCGATTCCTTTCGTGTTCGGCAATGCTCCCGGAGACTACCAGTCCACTCCGCCCAATTTCCCGGCGCAACCCGTGTTCACGCATTGGTCTCGAGTGACTCCGTTCGCCCTCGAACGCGCGAAGCAATTCCGTCTTGGGCCGCCTCCGGCACTGAGCAGCGCCGAGTACACCGCCGCCTTCAACGAAGTGAAGGCGCTGGGCATCGCCGACAGCACTGCGGCTAGCGCAGATCAAGCGCTCATCGGCCGCTTCTGGAACGGAGCGATTCAAAACTACTGGAACGAGATCACCCAGACGGCGGTTCAGGCCCATCACTTGACGACGGCACAGAGCGCCCGCGTGTTCGCGCTGCTCAATCTCACCCTTGCAGATGAAGTGATCGCGTTTTACGACACCAAGTATACGTACGATCTGTGGCGACCGGTGACTGCGATTCGAGCCGCCGCTGCGGACGGCAATCCCGAAACGGCGGCGGATCCAGTTTGGCTGCCGCAAGCGGGTAAAACCGCCGCCGATCCGTCATACCCCGGCGCACATGCCTCGATCAGCTCCGGCGCCGCGTTCGTATTGCGCTCAGTGTTCGGCGCCAGGCCGTTTCATTTGAGCGTCACTTCTGAAGTGCTTCCCGGGGTGGTGCGCTCCTTCGACAGCTTCGCGGATGCTGAAAAGGAGGCCAGCTTGAGCCGTATCTACGCGGGCCAGCATTTCCGCTCCGATGAAAATGCCGGCGAAAACCTGGGCAGCGCAGTGGCCGACTTTGTCGTCGACAACTTCCTCACCCGAGTCCCGAGACGCGTCGAGCGCGACGAGGACAGAGAGCGGCGCGACAACTGATCGGGTACCGCCCACCTCCGGCAGGGGATCGCCGCCGTCCGGTCGCTCAGACCACCCTCCGGTCAATCTGACCAGCGACTCACGGCCGCGCCCCAGGAACCCCCGACCGCCCTGTGAGGGAGCACGGCGGGGGTTCGCCGCTGCGAAGCGCGTCACACAGAAGCGGCGGAATTTCGGTACCCACGCACTGCTGAGGCGCAATGGCCGCTGCTAATTTACCTTAATTCAGCCGGGCGGCAGCGCACGGGCATCGCGGCCGCACCTCAAAACGACGCTTTTGCGCCGGAGCGGACCTTGGCTGCAGCCGCGCCTTGCGCAAAACCAAGGAGGAGCAACCCGATGTTTCTGGGAAACATGAAGATTGGAACGAGATTGGGGCTGGCGTTCGGCGTCGTTCTGATCATGGTTCTCGGCATGATCGCTCTCGCCGTGTCGCGCCTCGCATCCATAGACGCGTTGCTCTCGAATTTTGCCAGCGAGCGCGTGCCTCAGGTGGTGATCTCGCATAAGTGGGCCATTTCTGTGCTCGAGTCCGCCCGGCACATGCGAAACGTGTTCATTCTGGACCACGACAAGATTTCCGAAGAGCTGGGTCTCCTGGACGATCAAAAGAAGGTGCGCGCCGAGCTGATGAACCAGATCCTCGCGATCATTGACACGGCGCAAGGCAAGGAATTTTGGAAGAATGCCGTCGACCTTCGCGCGGCGTACGTTCCCGATGAGGACGCATTCATCCGGCTCGTGCAGGCCAACCGGTTGGAAGAGGCCAAGCGATTGTTCATCGACAAGGCGCGCCCCGAGCAGCTGGCGTACCTTGCGGCGATCTACAAGCTCATGGATTACCAAGCCTCGCTGCTCGCCCAGGACCCCGAGACGGCGAAACGGGAATTCAGCAGCGGCCGGTCGATGATCGTCGGCATCGGCGTGCTTGTCACTCTCGTGAGCGCCCTATTTGCTTTCTGGATCACGCGCAGCATCACTGTGCCCCTGCAGCGAGCCGTGGAGACCGCGCAACGGGTTGCGGGCGGCGACCTGACCGCCGATATCGACGTGCGCACCCGGGACGAAACGGGGCAGTTGCTGGCCGCCCTCAAGAACATGCTGCAGAATCTCGCAAAGATCGTCGGCTCGGTACAAAACTCGGGCATCCAGGTCAATTCCTCGGTGACGGCGATCGCCGCCACCGGCAAGGAGCAACAGGCGACCGCGAGCGAGATCGCGGCGACCACCACCGAGATCGGCGCGACGTCCAAGGAGATTTCGGCCACCTCCCGCGAATTGGTCAAGACCATGAATGAGGTCTCGGCGGTCGCCGATCAATCGGCGACGCTGGCGAACAGCGGCCAGGCCGGCCTGTCGCGCATGGCGGAAACCATGCGCCAAGTGATGGAGGCGGCGGGCTCGATCAACGCCAAGCTGGCGGTGCTGAACGAAAAGGCCGGCAACATCAATCAGGTGGTCACGACCATCACCAAGGTGGCCGACCAGACCAATCTGCTGTCGCTCAACGCTGCCATAGAAGCGGAGAAGGCCGGCGAATACGGCAGAGGCTTCGCGGTGGTGGCCT
>Ga0307470_10000710_pt1 | contig 14681 bp, 11 predicted proteins | sample atmos_gasesAM3C__FD_204565 | JGI IMG/M metagenome (GOLD analysis project Ga0307470, IMG submission 204565) | Hardwood forest soil microbial communities from Morgan-Monroe State Forest, Indiana, United States - atmos_gasesAM3C_05 | ecosystem: Environmental > Terrestrial > Soil > Temperate forest... | reverse complement strand
AGGCAGAAAACCGGGCATTCTTCCCGAACGTGGCGGGTGCGGGCAACTATTCACGTGCAAAGGCGAGTGGCGCGAGCGTCGCTCCCGGTTTTCCAGGCTTCATCAGCAGCATCTATCAGGTGAATGTGAATGTCTCCTACACATTCGACTTCTTTGGCGGTGCGCGGCGTGCATTCGAAGGACGTAAAGCACAGACCGAAGCGCAGAATTTCCTGCTCGAGGCGGGTTATCTCACCCTGACATCGAATGTTGCTTCGACTGTCATCCAACTGGCGTTGGTGCACGATCAGGTCGCCGCGACGCGTGAAATAATCGAGCTTGAAAACAAGCAGCTCTCGACCATTCAGCGTCGATTCGAAATAGGCAGCCAGACTCGTGCCGACGTATTGCAGCAACAATCGAACCTGGCATCGGTTCGGGCGACCCTCCCCGCACTACAACAGCAGCGCGCGGCAGCGTCGCACCGGCTCGCGGTGCTTACCGGCCGCTTCCCCCGTGATGTGCCGGCTGTCGAATTCAGCCTGTCGGATCTCACACTGCCGCAAGACCTACCCGTCAGCCTGCCATCCTCTCTGGTCGCTCAGCGTCCGGATATCAAGGTGCAAGAGGCGCTGTGCCGCCAGGTGAGCGCCGCCATCGGCGTCGCCACTGCGAACATGCTGCCGCGGCTTACTTTGAGCGGTTCCGTGGGCGACGATTCCTTGCTGTTCGCCAGTTTGTTCCAGTCCAGCGCCAGCGTTTGGAATCTGGCCGCCGGCATCACTCAGCCCATAATCGAAGCGGGCTCGTTGCGAGCCAAGCGGCGCGCGGCGGTCGATGCCTATGATCAAGCCCTTGCGCAATACCGCTTGACGGTGCTGAAGGCTTTCCAGGAGGTGGCCGACACGCTGACAGCGCTCGACAATGATGCGCAGGCACTGAAGGCCGAGTACGACACGGTCAATGCGGCCAAGGACAGTCTCGAGCTCATTCAGAGGCAGTATCACGCGGGCGCCGTCAACTATGTTTCGCTATTGACCGCGCAGCAGGCCTATCAGCAAGGGCGCATCGCATACCTTAGGGCGGTGGCGAATCGCTACACCGATACGGTTACGCTGTTCCAGGCACTCGGCGGCGGCTGGTGGAACCGCAACGACAAGGGCACGCTGCGAGAGGTACTCCGATGAACCGCTGGCTCATCGGCGTCGGCGCCATGACCGTCGGCGCAGCGGCTGGGTTCACGTTCTTACCGGCCGCCCCCAAAACTGTTCCTGTTCATTTGGTCACCGCCCGTGCAATCGCGGGGATCGAGGGCCCTGCGGCCCTGGGATCGCCGCTGGAAGCTTCAGGCCACGTCGTGGCTCTGCGGGAGGCGACAGTGTCGGGCAAGCGGATCTACAAGGTCAACCAGGTGTTGGTCAAGGAAGGCCAGCAGGTCAGGCAAGGTCAAGTGATGGCGCTGCTCGATGACAGCAACGTTCGTGCCGAACTGGAGCAGTCGAAGGCGCAGGTCAAGCTAAACGAGGCTGTGCTGGCGGCGGCGAAATTGGCCGCGGACGATGCCCGCCCGAGTTTTCTGCGCAATCAGACACAACTGGCAGAAGGTCTCATCAATCACGACACCTTCGACGCATCGAAATCCAACTACGATGCCGCGCAAGCGGCGGAATCGATTGCCGAACAGAACTTGGCGGTCACCCGGGCGACAGTCGAAATCAACCAGCGTTACGAAGATGACACAGTCATCAAGGCGCCGTTCGACGGCTTAGTTACGGTGCTGACTGCGCGGGCCGGAGAACTCGTCTCCCCGCAGTTCTCGGGCGGTGGAGGCATAGCCAAGATCGTCGATTTGCGCTCCCTCGAAGTCGAAGTCGACGTCAGCGAGAATGTGATCAGCCGCGTCCGCCCGAGGCAAGAGGCTACGATCGCTCTCAATGCGTATCCCGAGTGGCGGATTCCCGCCGACGTCATCGCGGTCATTCCCGCCGCGGACCGCGCAAAGGCGGCGGTGAAGGTCCGAATCGGCTTCAAGCATAACGACCCACGTATCATTCCTGAGATGGGCGCGCACGTGCTATTCCTGGACGCTGCGCCGCCGCCGTTGCTTGCTGCGTCACGGACACAGCGTGTCATTATTCCGCCGGAGGCGATCATCACCGACGGCGACGCGCATTTTGTGTTTCTGATCGTCGGTGATCGAATTGAACGTCGGGTCGTGCGGCTCGGCGTCCGTACGGCCGGTGGCCAGGAAATCCTTTCCGGCCTGGAGGCCGGTGCAATTCTGGCGGTTGGCGATTTTGCCAAATTGCGAGAAGGATCGAGGGTTTGCTTTAGAGTCAGTACGCCCGCAATGCCGTAGTCACCGATGCGCGGGAGGCGCGCAGCGCCGGCAACAGGCCGCCCAGTAAGCCCATGCTTAAGGCCCAGGCAACACCCAGCGCGACGAGATGGGGTGTCACGGTGAGTCTGAAACTCATGCCTATCGGACTCACGATATTGCCGTTGAACAACAACCGCGCCGCCAAGACGCCAAGAATGGCGCCCGGCAGCACCAGCAATACGGCCTCGGTGAGCACGGCGAGGATCACCGGCCCGGCGCCGAACCCAATGGCGCGCAAGGTCGCGATCTCGCGCCTGCGGCTGTCCACAATGGCATACATGGAGTTGACCGCGCCCAAGGTCGCGCCGGCCGCCATCACCGCGCCGACGAAGTAGCTGACGAAATCAAGCACACCGCTCAAGTTCTTGGATTGTTCGCGCATGAAGGGGATTTCAGGCCGCAGTTCCACGTCGAGGGATGGATTTGCCTTGACCGCGGCCTGCAGTTCGTCGAACGCGGCGGCGGATTGCAGCATCAACGTCGCGTTATTGAAGGTCGCAATTCCAAAAACGGACATGACCGTGGGCGCATCCGCCAGCAGACTTCCGTCGAAGAAGCCGCCGGTTTCGAAATGGCCCACCACGGTCCATTCATTGCCGCGCAACCTGACGTGGTCGCCGATTTCGAAGTTCTTGAAAAGTTCGTAGCGGCTTTTCCCGGCGATCAGCTCACGAAGCCCGGGCCTGAACATGCGCCCCGCGGTAAGGTGAAACTCCGGATGCACCGCCGTATATGCCGCACCTACCCCGAACAGGGCAAATGTCGTCCTCGCATTGTCGATTTTCTTTCGACCCTCTACGCCGACGAAGGTCGCACCGTAGGCCATTGCCCGGCCGTCAACGTCCTTCCTGACACCCGGCATGTCGGCGATGGCGAGCACCGCCTCCCTGGAGAGACTGCTGTCGCCGGTACCGTGCGCCCCGTGTTTCAATACCCAAACCCGGTCGGCGCGGGCATTGTGCATGATCATCGCCCGGGCGCCGGCGCCCATCGATAGCATGGAAATCAGCACGCCGACCACGCAGGCCGTGCCGATGACGGTCACCAACACGGAACCCAGCCTGTCTTTGAGACTGCTCAAGCTCAGCTCCAAGAGAGCGAAGAATTGCTTGATTGTCTTCATACGTGTGGCGCAGCTTGCCTCATCGCCCACCCAACGCCTCTACCACCTGCAAGCGCATTCCACGCCACGCCGGCATGGCCGCGCTGATCAATGCCAGCACCACCGCCAAGACAACGCCGATTGCCGCCACCGCGTAGGGCATGGATATTCCGCCGAGATAGCGCTTTGCCAATGGAAAAATCACCGAGGCGCAGCCTAAGCCCAATATCGCCGCGAACACGCACAAGACCAGGGATTCCACCAGAATGACCCAGAAAATCCGGATGTCGGAGAAGCCCAGCGCTTTCAGCACCGCCAATTCCGGCGAGCGCTCGCGCAATGACTGCATCATCATGGCGCCCACCGAAAACAGCAGCGCGAAGAACACGGCGCCGACGACGGACCTGACCACGAAATTGATGTCGCCTAGGGACTGGAATTGCGACTGAGCCATTTCCCGCAGCGGCTCGGTGCGGGTTTCATCCAGGGAATTTGCAAAGAGATCATCGACTGCCTGGGCCACCGCGGACAATTGTTTGGGATCGTTGGTGAGTACGATGAAGTGCTGTACGGTGTTTTTCTTGTCGACGCGGGCTTCGTTCAAGTAGTCGTTGCTGATGATAATGGCTTCATCCAGCCCAAGGTGCTCCGTCTCCCTGAAGGTACCGACTATATCGAAGCTCCAATCGGGCGAGCCGCTTTGCTGAAGGATGGTGCTGTGCAGTGGAATACGACCGCCCACCTTCCAAGAATACTTTCGCGCCAGGGTCGCACTGATCAAGGCACCCGTCCGCGTGTGAATCAGGGCGTCGAGATCGGTCTTGCTCACGGCAAGACCGGGATATCCCATCCACTTGGGGTCAGGATCGATGGCGTCGGCGACGATCTGCTGAGTGGGTTTTTGATAGCTGCCCACCAGAAAATTCTGCACGAAGACCGCCTTCACTCCAGGCACTGCCTGAATGCGCACAAAGTAGGCCAAAGGAATTGGCTGACCGAAACTCTGACGCGAGTGGACGATCAAGATATCAGCCCGCGTCTGGGCGATGACCTGGTCAATGCCGCTTTTGAATCCCTGCAATAGACCAAACAGCAGGAATGCAATCAGTACCTGCAGCAGTATCAATATGGCCCGGCCGGGCTTGCGCCAGATGCCCGACCAAATGAGGGGCAAGTATTTCATCGCGGCACCGACTAGCCGAAGTACGGTTCCTCCTGACCTCGCACGTTCAAGCGCACGCGGAACAAGTCGCCGGCCATGGGCTGTGCTGCCAGCTGATCCGCCGGCAGCGCCAGGCGCGCTGACGTCACGTACAACTCATCGAGATCCCGCCCGCCGAACGCGCACGCCGTCGGGTTCGCCACGGGAAATTTGATCTCTCGCTCCGGTTTTCCATCGGGATCGTAGCGAACCACTTTCCATCCTCCCCAGAAGGCCACCAACACATGTCCTTCGGCGTCCACCGTCATGCCGTCTGGGTAACCATCGGCCTCGACGGTACGTACATACACGCGGCGATTGCCGATCGAACCGGCGGCTGCGGAATAGTCGTAGGCATAAATGACTCGACGGTAGGTGTCGATGAAGTAAAAGGTTCTCCCGTCGGGAGACCAGCCAAGTCCATTGGAGACGGTGATTCCGGTATCCATGGTATGCAGGGTGCCGTCGGGATCGAATCGGTATAAGGATCCATGCGGCTCATCCTGCTTTTCTGAGTGCATGCTGCCGACCCAGAACCGTCCCTTGGCGTCGATGGCGCCGTCATTGAGCCGCATGCCGGGGCGATCATCCACCAAGGTGAACGCGCTCAAGGTTCGAGTCGCAAGATTGTAGGCTGCAATCTGGCCCCGGGTGGCAACGATGAGATCGCCGCTGCGCCGAAATCCCAACGCCGATACGGGGGCTTCCGTTCTGTAAGTCTTTAGTTCCTGCGTCTCCGGGTGCCAGCTATGGATGTTCTGGTTCTCGATGAAGTCCACCCAGTACAGCCGCTGTTCCGCCGCATTCCAGCGCGGACCTTCACCGATCACATTGCGCACTTTGACCACATTTTCTGGATTCATCGATGCCTCACCCTTTTCTGCTGGTACGCACTTGAACCAATGGGCTCTTCAGCAGATCCTCGCGCAGCGCGGTCCCCAACCCCGGACGGGTGGGAATGATGGCGCGCCCGGCCTTGATCTCAATATTCTCCGTATACACATCGGCGTACCAACCGCCGTTATAAAAGCCCCGCACCGTTTCCAATATCATGGCGTTCATACTGGCGGCGCACAGATGCATATTTGCATACAGCGCCACCAGTCCCGTGCAGTCATGCGGCGCGATAGACAGATGAAAGGCGTCGGCCATGATGGCAATTTTCTTTCCCTCGGTCAGGCCGCCGGTCCATATGAGATCCGGCATGACCACGTGCGCGGCGCCCTTTTCCAAAACGTCCCGGAATGCGTAGCGCGTGATGAGACGCTCGCTGATGCTGTGCGGAACCCGCGTTTCCTGAGAAAGCCGCAGTAGGTCCTGCGCGCTCTCCGGCTTGATCATGTCCTCCATCCACATGACGTGGTAGGGCTCCAGCGCCCGGCCGATACGAATGGCGTTGTTCAAGTCCCATCGGCTGTGGCCCTCGATCATTATTTCCATCTGGTCGCCGACGCTGTCGCGTATGCGCTTGACGCACGCGAGGCCGGTCTGCAAGTCTCGCTCCGACAGATAGGCGCCGGAGTGACCGGTCGACAGCCACCCGGCCGGTCCGGTATGCGCGCCGCTGCGAAACTTCGGTGCAAACTGATCCCACGGCCACATCTTCAGCGCCGTGATGCCTTCATCCAGCAGGCTCTTCACCAACGCCTCCGGCTCGGCCATGAATCCTTGCTGGTCGCGATACCGGCCGCTGTCGACGCAGGTGTTGTAGATCCCAATATCGGACCGGCATTCCCCGCCCATCAGGTTGTAGATCGGCTGTCCGGTCAGCTGTCCCTTGAGGTCCCACAACGCGATATCCAGGGCAGACAGTGCGCGCATTTCGGCGCCGGCATAGCCATAGAAGTTGGCCCAACTGAACACCGTATCCCAGATATGCTCGGTATTGAATACCGGCTGCCCCAGCACGAAATCGGCGATCATCTCGTGAATGACGGACTCTACGGCCCCGGGCAGGTAGAAGGTCTCGCCCAGACCCACCATGCCATTGTCCGCATGGACCCGAATCCACAGGATGTTCGGCTGTGCTTGGTAGCGTACGGTCTCGATGGCCTGAATCTTGTTCATATGGGGCTCGCCGATTGAAGAGTTGTTCGCATGCCAACCCAGTTCCATCTAGAATCGACTGCCATGGCCGCAAAGAAGAAACGCAGACGTTCCGCGGACGCGCCGCACAACGTGCGGACCATCGCCCAGGCGGCCGGCCTGTCCCCGATTACCGTTTCCCGCGCCTTTCGCAATCCGGGAAAACTCGCGCCCGCCACCTTGGCGCGCATCATGAAGGTCGCCGAAGGAGTGGGCTTCGTCCCGGACCAGATCGCCTCCTCCATGCGCAGCAGCAGCTCCCTGGTGGGCACCATCGTACCGCCCCTAATCAACTCCGGTATAGCGGAGCAGGTGCAAGGGATGTCCGATGCCTGCCAGGAGCGCAATTTGCAACTGCTGCTCATCCAGGGCGACTTCGCCGTTGATGCCGAGGAACGCGCCATTCGCACTCTGCTGGGCTGGCGGCCGGCCGGCCTGGTGCTACAGGCCTTCGTCCAGAGTCCGCGCGCGGTAACGCTATTGCGTGCGAACGGACTTCCGGTCATCGAAATCAGCGAGATCGCGGGGCGGGAGCCCATCGATATTGCGGTCGGCGTATCGAACTTCGACACCGCATTCAGCATGACGACTCGATTGGCGGAGATCGGATATAAGCGCATCGCCTTCGTCTCAACTCCCATCCACGGTAACGACCGCCTGCAGCAGCGGCGCATCGGCTACCGAAAAGCACTGGAAAGCCGGAACATGCCCGTTGCGGAGCGCCTGGAGATTGAGATGCCCATAACCTCCGCGGGAGGCTCCGAGGCCCTCAACATTCTCAAACTTCGCGACCCCACCATCGACGCGGTGTTCTTTTCCAGCGATGTGCTCGCCATCGGCGGTGTTCAGGAATGTCATCGGCGCGGTTGGAAAATCCCCAAGGATGTGGCGATCGCCGGATACGGGGATACGGAGCTCGCTGCGCAGCTTTTTCCGCGCCTGACCACGGTTCGGGTACCGCGATATCAGATGGGCCGAAAGTCCATCGAAGTGCTGGCACGCCGCATTGCCGGCGAAGCCGGTCTCCCCAAACAAGTTGCCATGCCCTTCGTCATCGTGGAGCGCGAGACTACGTAGTCCCGACCCTCTCGATTGCCGAGACTCGCTCATGAGGCGCCGGCTGCAGGATGCGCGACCATCCGCTGTTGCTGTATGCCTAGGCCATCGATCCCCAAACGCACGCTGTCTCCCGCCTTGAGATAGCGCGGCGGCTTTCGCGACAGGCCCACCCCTTTCGGGGTGCCGGTGGTGATCACATCGCCGGCCCGCAGCAACATGAACTGAGAGACGTAGGACACGATTTCCGCCACCGGAAAAATCATTTGGTTGGTGTTGCCGTCCTGCATAGTCTCGCCGTTGACCGTGAGCCATAGGCGCGCCGCATGGATGCCCGGCGCATCCTGCGGCGTCACCAGCCACGGCCCGAGGGGGCCGAATGTCTTGAAGCTCTTGCCCTTGACCCACTGTCCGCCGCGATTGATTTGGCTGTCGCGTTCCGAGAGATCATGGCAGATGCAGTAGCCCGCCACGAACGCGAGCGCCTTCTCTTTCGATACCTCGCTGCAGTCCTGGTTGACGACGACCGCCAACTCCGCTTCCCAATCGGTGGATTGCGATCGCAAGGGAATCACGACATCGTCATCGGGCCCTACGATGCAGGACGGCGCCTTGTTGAATATGATGGGCTCCTTGGGAGGATCCATCCCGACCTCGCGGGCATGGTCGAAATAGTTGAGGCCAATGGCGATGAAATTCGTGGTTCCAGCCACGCACGCCCCTACCCGCAGGCCCGCATCGAGTTTTGGAAGCTGCAGCAGGTCCAATTTTGCGAGCTTGCCAAAAACGGCCGGACCCAAGTGCTCGCCCGCGAAATCCGGAATGTGGGAGGACAAGTCGCGAATCGAGTTGTCCGCCGCCAAGACCGCGGGCCTCTCCTTTCCTGGCGCGCCTACTCGGAGAAATCGCGGCATGAATTAAGTAACCTCTTCGACATAGACCAATTCGCTGGAGAATTTAGTCGGCAACCGGACTTCCACGCCTTGGTTCATGAGCGCATCGCCGGTAAAACTTCCTGCCTGCAGCGCGCCGTCTTCCCCGCGTATCTTGTATGTCCTCTTGGAATCAAGGCCGGCCAAAAATATAACTTGATGAGTTTGCTCGCTGTTGGGCCGAAATATATAAGCAGTGCCCTTCTTGATGCCCGCGTTCCAGTAGAACATCCCGTCCCAATGCAGGCCATCGGCCCGGGGCAGTATGCGGTGTACATGGGCATCTTGAAGCACCGGCCTTATCCAGCTCTTGTAGATGTCGCTCGAGCGGCGAATCCCCTGCTTTTGCTTGTCAGTCAGATTCTTGCTCTGAGTGAGGGCCAAGTCCCATGCGCCCATCATTCCCGAGCGCCACAGATATGGTTCCGGCGCGTCGGAGACATCCGAATAAACGCGCTCGTAGGTGTAGAGCAGGATCGACGACGGCGGGAACATGTAGCTGGTATCGTAAATCGATTGCCGGTCCGCCATGGCCGACAGCGTGTCCGTGCCGACGATGTAGTGAACATGCGCGATGTCGCCGAAGTCCTTGATCGTGCCGCCTCCCGAGCATCCCTCCAAGATGAGATCGGGAAACTCATCGATCAATTTATTCTGGATGGCATAGTAGCCGAGCGTTGACCAATAGCTCACATCGGTACCGTTCTGACCGTGCGTGTGCTGCGCCATGGAGGTGATGGCGATGGGGCTGTAATCGGTCTTCAGGTAGTCGATCTGATTGTCCCGCACCACCCGTTGGGTGGAGCTCTCCACCCAGCGGCGCGCGTCGTCATTGCCCACATCGATCTGCGCGTTCCAGTTGATGCCCCCCTGCTTGTCGTAGGTCGGGGCACGGGTGAACCAATTCGGATGATCCTTGACGTTGAGCGCGCCCGGCGCCTCCGAATCGGATGCCAGCGTCCAAGCCATCCAGAGGGCAAACTTCATGCCGTTGATGTGCAGGTAATCTGCCAACGGCTTCGAGCCGCGCGGAAAGCGCCTCGGATCCCAGCGCCAATCGCCCGTATCGGGAAACCACATGGCGTCCGCCAGAAAAGTCTCGAACCCGAGCTCGTGAGCAAGCCGGGCACTGGCCAGTACATCGGCTTCGGTTTGAGAGCCGGGCTTGTTGTTGTCGAAGTAATAGCCGTACACCAGGCTGGGATACGGTTGTGCGGATGAGCCCCTCGGCAACACTGCGTCCTGGATATAACGGTATACGGAGTACGACCCTTCCGCTTGATCTCCCGCGTACGTTCCGATGAAGGCGGCCGGGACCAGGAATTCCTCTCCGGCCAGCACGTCCGTTTTGAAATCCTTTGCTACACCCACCGATAGGTCCACCGTGGTACCGGTCGATGATCCCGTGATCTCTCCCACCCCCGAGAATTTCCAACCGATGTACAGCCCGTGCGAGCTATCGACTTGCAGATTCAGAAACGGCACTTGGGACTCCAAGTCCTCTGCCGCGCTTCCGCCGCCGCCGTCCGACGGCCTGCTCGGGACCAGCACCCCCCAGTACTGACCCACCGGCCGGCTCAATACGCCGCCGGACACCTGCGCATTGGACCCACCGCGACGCACCTGGGTCGATTCAACGTAATGATTGCTTGGCAACGCCAGGGACTTGAGGCCAAGGCTTGGCGTTGCGCCGATGCCGAGCCGATCGGCGGAAGAATTCTTGAGCACCATCCAGTGTTCGATGGGACCGAAGCCCGGCGAGGCCTTCCAATAGGATCTGAGTTCGAGCGCGGGAGAGGCATTCTTGAAAGTCAGAGTCAGCGTTCGATGCTCGGGATCTTGACTCGCGCCCGAGTACGTCCAGTGCAGCTGACTGACCCTCCCCGCGCGAGTCACTGCACTCGGCAGCGGCTGCTCGATGGGGGATTGCACCCACTCCCAAGGCCTGCCCGTGGTGTGTAATTCGAGAATGGCGTCGGCGCCATTGCGAATTCCGATCTTGATCTCGGTGTCCTTGGTCGACAGAGTCCATTCGGATTCGGCGGCCGAGGCCGATTGCAACCGTGCCAGGGCAGGCAGGGACAACAGGGTGCACGCAACCCACAATTGTACGATGGGCTGCACGCCCATCTCAGGCCACTTTGAGCGCAACGTCGATGATCCGATCGACCGTCAGTCCGTAACGCATTTGCAGAGTGGGGACCGAGCCGCACTCGATGAATTTGTCGGGCAGCCCGATTCGGGTCATTCGGGTTCTGACATCAGTATCGTAAAGAACTTCAGCCACTTGGCTCGCCAGCCCGCCGGAGGACACGTGATTCTCCGCCACCAGCACGTGAGACACCGACGCCGCAAACTTCGCAATGGCCTCGGTATCGAGCGGCTTGATCGTCGGCACGTGCAGCACGCCTGCCTTGATGCCGCGCTTTTCCAATTCTGTGGCGGCGTCCAATGCCCGCTCCGTCATAAACCCGGTGGAGACGAAACCCACATCGGCGCCCGTCTTGAGCGCCGTGGCCCTGCCTATGACGAATTGATAGCCCGCAGGATTCAGCACCGCCGGGACACCGGCGCGAAGCAGACGCACGTACACAGGACCCTGGTACTCCGCCACCGCCTCCACGACTTGGGCAATCTCGGTGGCATCGCATGGATCGATGACCACGAGGTCGGGAATGAGGCGCGCCAATCCCGTGTCTTCGGTGGCCTGATGCGTTCCGCCGTAGCCGGTGGTCAGACCGGGCAATCCCGCAAATATTTTTACGTTCAGATGCGAGTGGGCGCAGCCGATGGCCATGAAATCATAGGCGCGGCGAGTCGCAAAGACGCCGTAGGTGGTGCAAAACGGCAGCATGCCCGTGCGCGCCATGCCCGCCGCCATCGAAAACAAGTTCTGCTCCGCCATACCGATGTTGAAAAAACGCTGCGGAAACGCCTTGATGAAGGGAATTACATCGGTGTACTTCGACAAATCCGCGGAGAGTGCCACGACTTCCGGCCGGCGCCGTCCCAATGCCACCAGCGCCTGACCGAACGGCGCATCGACCATGTTGCGCGGCGAGTTCTCCAATGCCTTGTTGCTCATCGTCACTCACCCCTCGCGGTCGCTGCGCTCAACGCTTCGAACTCTTTCTCGAACTCACCCCAATCGCTAGGCTCGATGCGCACGAAATGAGCCTTCTCGCGCCGCTCCAGGGTGGGAATGCCCTTGCCGGGAGTCGTGCGCAACACGATGACGTGCGGGACGCCGGCCGTCGCTCGTGCCCAATGCAGGCTGTCGACCACTGCCGCCAGGTCGTTGCCGTCGATATCGCGCGCCTCCCAGCCGAAAGCGCGCCATTTCTCCGCTACCGGTTCCATGCGCAGTACGATGGGGCCATCGGCCTGTATGCCGTTGCAATCCACCAGCGCCACCAGGTTGTCGAGGCGAAAGTGCGGGATCGCCATCGCCGCCTCCCAGGTGGACCCTTCCTGCATCTCGCCGTCGGAAAGCTCCACGAAGACCCGCGCGGCAGATTTCTGCGTTTTCAACGCCAGCGCAATGCCCGCTGCCTGGCCGAGGCCATGCCCGAGCGAGCCGCCGATGATTTCGACTCCCGGCGTCGTGTCCAACGTGCTCATTTCGAAGCGGCTATCGTCCGCGCCGTAGGTGTTCAGCTCCGCTTCCGGTAGCGTTCCGGCTTCAACCAAAGCCGCCCATAGCGCGATCGAGTAGTGACCGGTGGACATGACGAAACGGTCACGGGCAGGGTCTTTCGGATTCTTCGGATCGTACTTCATCTCGTGGAAGTACAGCGCCGTCATCAGGTCCGCGATGCCGAGTCCCTGTCCGAGGTAGCCCTGCCCTCGTCCTGCGGCCATGGTCAGCATGTGGCGGCGCAGTCTGGTGGCACGGCGCTTGAGCTGCGCCAGATCTGCTGCGCTCAGGGTTTCGATGGGTGTCGGGTTCTGCATGGGTGCGCTTAATCCTTGTCGAGTCCGCCGCTCACGTTCAATCGCGCGCAGGTGATGTAGTCCGGCGCATCGAGAACCAGCCACAGGATGCTGTCGACGACCTCGGACACCTCGGCGCGCCGGCCGAGCGGCACGCGGTTGGTGCGCTCCTGCAGGAATGTCTCCAGGTCCGCCCGGCCCTCCACACGTGCCATTTCCGCCTCGACGGTGCGCTGCATCGCCGTGTCCATCATGCCCGGCGCGACGCTGTTCACCTTGATGCCATGACGTGCGAGTGCGATGGAGGCGGTCCTGGTAAAGGAGTCCACGGCCGCCTTGCTGGCTGCATACGCCGCGTAGTTCGGCAGCGCCATGCGCGAGCCCGGTGAGGTGATATTGACGATGCGCCCCTTGGTCTGACGCTTGATCATCTCGTTGGCCACCCCCAAGGTCAGCGCGACCAGGCCGGTCACGTTCACGGCAAAGGTGCGCTGCCAAAGCGCCTCAGACATGCTGCCGAAGGCCTCTGCCTCGCCGATCGCCGCGCAATTCACCAGGATGTCGATGCGTCCGAACTGCTTGACGGTGTCCCGCACGATCTGCGCCGTGCTGCCCGAGGCAGTCAGATCGGCCGGTATCGACAACAGCGTGCCGGCGTGCGACCCGCACTCCGCATGCGCGCTCACGAGGCCTGCCCGGTCGATGTCGACCAGCACCACGGACAATCCGCGCTTCGCCAGCGCCGCCGAGAGTTCGCGCCCGAGTCCCGCCGCCGCGCCTGTGACCACCGCACATCTTGGGTCTTTCATCGGTCTTCAGCTCTATGGCTCAGAACATGCTTGTACGAAACCGCAGCGCCGCCGGCCGGCGCTGCATTCCTTTCCTTGGGTTCGATCAATTGTGCCCCCCGAATCTCGCCGTAACCGACGCCTCCACGGTCCTCGGCGCCCCCACCGTCATGGTGCTGAAATAAGGCGAGTAATAGCGTTGGTCGAAAGCATTTTGCACGATCATTCTGAAGGTCATGTCGATGTCGTCGATGGGATGCGAATAGAAGACCCCCAGGTCAGCCACGGTGTGGCCGGGAACGTTGTAGCCATTCGTCGCCAGCAGCGGCGTTGAACTGTTGTAGGTGACGAGGCCGGTGAGACCGAGGTTCGGCACCATCGGCAGCTTGTACTCCGCGTAGAAGGATGCGCTTTCCCGCGAGACGCCTGCAACGTACTTGTTGTTGGTGGTGGGCGTGCCCGTGTCCACTTCCAACGGCTTGAGGAGTGTGAAGTTGGCATTCAAGGACAGTCCGAACGGGAACTTGCTCACCGAGGTGAACTCGGCACCGGTGTACCGAGCCAGGCCTTTCTCGTTGTAAAGGAATTCGTTGGGCGCGAGCACCTGAATGTAGGCCAGAGGCTGGTCCGCTTTGAACAGGTTCATGTTCAGCTCGGAGATGTCCGCCACCTGCCATTTGACGCCGGCTTCGTACGACTTCAGCCGCATGGCGCCGAATCTCTCGCCGGAGTTCACATACTGCGGGCTGATGGGCGCCTGGCCGCCGGGGCTGATGGCGTCCGCATAGGTCACGTAGAAGCGCAGCTTGTCCTTCGGCGAGTACGACAGGGAAAAGCTCGGCGACAGGGCATTCGTCTTGGTCTCCGCCAGTTTTTCCTGAACCTGGTACAGCACGACCTTGTTGTTGCCCTCGTTCAGGCCCAGCCACAAATCCCACCCGTGCCCGAACTGGACGCGGTCTTGAAAGTACTCCTGGGTCCACCACTGCGTCTCGCGGTACTGATTGAACACCGATTGCGAGGTCGGGGTGAAGGGCTCCGGATAGAAGCGCGGGTTGTATAGATTGTTGGCCGTGTACGGAGGCGCACCGTAGGTGTCGAAGGTCGGCGGCAGCTCGATGAACTGGCGCAGCTGCGCAGCGCCGACGGTCACATCATGCTTGATGCCGAAGGTTTCAAAGCTTCCCAACAGGTCCAACCTCAGCGAACGATTGGAATAGGTTCC
>Ga0307470_10000709_pt1 | contig 14693 bp, 30 predicted proteins | sample atmos_gasesAM3C__FD_204565 | JGI IMG/M metagenome (GOLD analysis project Ga0307470, IMG submission 204565) | Hardwood forest soil microbial communities from Morgan-Monroe State Forest, Indiana, United States - atmos_gasesAM3C_05 | ecosystem: Environmental > Terrestrial > Soil > Temperate forest... | reverse complement strand
GCGCGGACGTAGGCTCCGCTTCGTGGATTCCGTCAAGCATCGCGTCTCAGTCCTCCCGGTTCGGGTGCGCTCGTGGGACTCTGACTCTCTGTGCTGGTCTCTGAGGGGTGTGGGTTTCCGGGCGGTGTGTATCTGCGGATGGCGTGGTACCTGCCGTAACTCGCACCGCGCCGCGAGAGAGGACGGCATGGATCATGTGATCCAGCCCACATCGTGCGCCCACACGTCGGGCCACGGCTCGGCGTGGCGGAGGATCAGCACAACCCGCGCAACGGGTAGACCGCGCCGGTCGCGGCGGAAGAGTCCGCGCAGACGACGTAGGCGGCGCTTCACTTTCGCCTCGACTTCACGAAGCTGTAGACGAGCACGCTCAACGCCACGTCCACGAACACGACCGCGATGCCCACGGCAAGGAACACGGCTCAGACCCTAGCCCAGACCGTTTGCGACCTTCCACGCCGCCACCTCATCCTGCCAGTTGTCCGGGCGCAGATGAAGGAGCTGGCCCCAATAGGGAGCGCCTACGGGTGTGCCGAACGAGTCCGGCTGCGTGCGCGGGTCGGGCTCCTCGCCGTGCTCCGGCTCTCCCGCCCACGGCAACACCGGCACGTCAGCCAGCACGGGAGCGGTAGCCGTCTTGCCGCTCTTGTCCTGCCACCCCTTTCCGCCACAGTCGTTGCACACGACCGCGCCCTGGTTCGCTACGTGCGAGAAGGTCGCCGTCCGTCCCCATCCGTCACACGTCTCGCACTTCTTCCGGTACGGATCGGCCTGGTAGTCGGGGAGAATCTCCTCACCGAGCGAGAGCTTTACCGCGATGATCTCCTCCTCCGAGAGCGGGACGATGAGCGGGTGCCAGCAGAATCCGGGAAACCCGTTAGCGCAGCGAGGGCAGGGGAGTAGTTCCTGCCCGTAGTCCTCCGCGAACTTCTCGATGTCGCGCTGCAACGAGTCGCCCCGGTTCTGAATCGACTTGCGCCGCTTCTCGAAGTTAGGGTCTACCTGGGGCTCGGGATCGGTGGCGCCGCCCTCCTCGTAGGGCTGGAAGGCGTGCTCGCCGTCGTGCTCCGCTTCGAGCGAGCAGCGGTAGAGGTTGCCGCCCACGGTCGTCTCCGCTTCGCAGCGGTTCTCCGGGTCGGTCGCGGTCTCGGCGGGCTCGACCTGTTCGGCCTCCTCCTCCTCTTCGACCTCCGGCTCGACCTCCGGCTCGACCTCCGGCTCGACCTCGGGCTCGACCTCTTCGACTGCTGGCTCGCTCATGTACGTCCCTTCGTTCGCTTGGTCATGGCCCACTCCCTGCCCCACGCCTTCCGCCGTTCCTGTTCGGCTTGAGAGGAGGGCCGTCGCCGCCTCGTCCGCTGCGGCACGGTTAGGGGCGGCGACGGCTCGTTCGCAGTGGGAGAGGAACCCACGGCGGGAGCATACGCCCTCACGCGGCGGGCGGCAATAGAAAGGGGCCGATTCCAGTCGGCCCCTTCACACGTCAACCAGCGATGAGAGAGTCCCATCCTACTAGATGTTGAGGAACGAGTCCGCATCGGTCGAGCTGTACCCGCGAGCAATCAGGGCGGCGAGAGCTTCGTCCCGCGTCCACGCAACGGTCGTCTCCGCGTTGATCGCGGACTCTTTGTACGCCTTCTTGATCTGCGCCGGAGTCAACTGCTTGCGCACAAGTTCGCGTTCCTGCGCCCAGAGTGCGAGGACGGCAGGAACCGATCCCGCTTCGACCCCTGCCGCCTCAAGCGCAGTTGTAGCGGTTGCGTCGTCGGATTCTGCCGCGATGTAGGAGCGGTGCGTTGTGTTGCGAAGCGCGGTCTGTGCTGCCTTGACGTGCGCGTCCACCGAGCCGCCAGCCATAGCCGCCCACGCAGTCGCCGTCTCTTTTGCATCCTCTTCGACCCAGCCCAGCCAAAGCAAGCGCGTCTCGGTCTTTGCCTGCGACCACGTACCTGCCTCGGTCAGCATTCGGATCGCGAATACCGAGGGGAGCGAGTTGCGTTGCGCCCAAGCGAGGTTGTACCACTCCGGCCGAACGTTCGACTCCCGCAGCGCCTTGAGGAACGCAGGGTCGATGTGGTCGATAGGCCCGTCGTAGACACCGCCCCTGCGGAGTCCGATGAACACCTGATGGAACGAGAGCGGACGGCCCGTGATCTTGAAGAGGAGGTCGGTGTCGGGCTCGCTCATTCCGTGCCGCGCCGTCTGCGCGTACATCTCGGTGTCGTTCAGCCAGCCCCTCAGCCGTCCCTCAACGCCGTCGTGAGCGGTCGGAATCTGCCGGTACCCGTCGAACTCGAAGTCGGCCCACTCAACCCTCCGGTTCGACTGCTCCGCAGCGAGGTTGAAGTCCCCGCGCTCCACGATCTTGCGGAACACCATCCGGGCCACCAAATCCATGCCGGGCGGCAACCCCTGGATGCGAGCTTGTGCGTCGAGCTGATCCTTCGACCATCCGAACGTCTTGGCCATTGCGTAGGCATCGATAGGGACTTGCGGGAAGCGCGGGACTAGCCCGGTCGTCGTGAGGTCAGCGCCGGGAAGTTGCCCCTGGTTCGGGATGACGGCCCGCTGCAACATGACCGCGAGAATGTCCGGCGAGAGGTAGACGTTCGCGAGGTCAGCGAGAGCCTGATCCCACTCCGGCTCAAGCTTCCCCTTCCGCAGACCGTGCGCGAACTGGCCTTGTTTGAGGGTGTCGCGGCGCACCATCTGGAGCAGCTCTCCGGTGTCCGGCGCGACGAGCGACAGGTGGTACAGGAGCGGGAAGCGCGTGTCGTCCCAGCCGTAGTAGTGCGCCTCCGTCTGCATGTCGGGGAACGAGCCGATGTTCTCCGCAGCGATAGCCGCCGCGAGCTGGGGCGGGATACGTAGCACCCGAGCGGCGTTCCATGCCTCCTGTCGGATCGTGACAGCCTCGGGCTCAAGCGCGTGTGAGGCTGCGAACCCCGCCGCGAACGCGAGCCCCTCCGCACCGGCCCCGGCGGTGATGCCGCCTAGCTCAGAAAAGAGCGACGACACAGGACTAGTACCCCGGCGCGGGGAGCGGTGGAAGCTCAAGGGCGAACACGCCCTCGATCTCACCCACAGCCGTACCGATCCCCTCGGCCACCAGCTCTGCGGCCTTCACGAACTCCGCGAAGTCAAACGCTGCCGTGAGGAACGCTGCTAGCCCGAGAGCGCGGCCGAACTGACTCCACACGGGCGAGCTGCAGTTCTGGTTCTTGAGCGGGTTGTTGTTGCACTCCAACCCGCCTAGACCGATGCGCGAGAGAGCGATCGACAGTACGCCCGTGAACGCGCCCATCGCCGCGCCGTAGGGATGGTCGCGGAGCCAGTTCCACACGCGGATCGCGCCGTTCTCGATCAACCCTGTCCGCTGGCGCAGCTTCGCAACGTCGTTCTCCACCACGCGCTCTCGTGCCCGGATGCGGCCGAGCTGCTGCGGCAGGGTCACATCGACAGCGACCGTGAGCCGCTTGATCGCCGGGCGGACTTCGGAGCGGAACCGGGCGAGCTGCTTAGCGTTGAGCTTCCCGAGCCTCAGTCCCGGTGCTGCGGCCCGCTTCGCCTCTATCGGGATCGCCCGCTCAAGCGCCTGCGCTACGCCCGTGGTTGCTTCGGCCTGTGCCCGCATCGCCCGGAACTCGGCCCGCCACAGTCGGGCCATGCTGTGCAGGTAGCTCGTAAGCTCCCGGAACCGGGACGCCGCGAAGCGGCTGATGACGTAGCGGCTCGCCTTCGCGCCGAGGTTGAGCAGGGACGCGACAGGCGAGTCCTGAATGAGCGACGAGAGGAAGTTGGAGAACCCGCCTGCGCTCTGTCCGTGCTGCGCGTTAAACGTCTGCGACAACCCGGCGAGGACGAACGCCGCAGCGAACGCGAGGAACGGGATAGCGACGAGCGCCATCTAGCTAACCGCTATCTCGATAGACCCGCCCGGCACAACCCCGTCCACGTAGTCAGACGGCAGAGGGTCGATGAGCGGGATTATGTCCTCACGGTGCTCTAGCCCTTGGAAGATCGAAAGCACGACGTTCGCGCGGAGGCTGATCGAATGGAGCGCCAACCGTCCCCAGTTATGATCGGACGGCGGATGGACGTAGTGAATCGCGGTGTCGGGCGGAATCACGAAGCCCACGTCCATGACCGGGAAGAGCGCCCCGTCCGTGTCGGCCCGCTCGTTGGGCATCACCGCCGCCACGTCGATGGCGGGGATGCGCGTCTCGATGAGCTGGATAGCTTCGTGCGCGGCTGTACCGAGCGGCCACTCCTGTAGAGCTGCCGACGACACTTGCTAGCTCCCGGACGCGCCCGAACTGCCGGCGTAGATCGCGTTGACCTCGTTCACCTTGGCGGTGATTGCGTCGTAGACGTTCTTCACCGAGTCCCCACCGAACTCGACCTGCACGGTGAACGTGCCGGGCTTGCCGGGGATCGTGAAGGACACGTCGAACACGTCTACCTGATTGAAGCTGCCGTCACTCGCGGGGATCTGATCCTCGGTGACGCTCGTGACTTCGTACGCTGCCATGCTCACACCCTCTCTAGTCGTCGCTCGATTCTACGCAACGCCGCAGCGGACGCCTCTAGCTCGCGGATCGTCGCGGTGCCCTCGTTTGCTAGGACGCGGTGCAGGTACGTCCACGCCCCGGAGACGTTCGACTGCTGCTTGTCGGCACCGCTCGACGGCGGCGAGGTCTGCGGCATCGCAGCGGCGTTGATGACGTTCGCGTACTGAATCGCGCCCCACTTAGCCAGGTCGCCTGCAAGCCCAAGCCGATCCGGGTAGCCGTTCGGGTCGCCGGTTCCGAGGGCTTCCCTGATGTGTGGGTAGTCGGTGAGGTTGAGCTGTTCCGCGAATGCCTGCGCCGACGAGTCCCGGCTTGCGTAGTTCCGCGCCGTTTTACCGCCCGGAAGCTTCTTGCACGCCGTAGAACCTGCGGCACGGCGGGACGTGTTGAGCGGGTTGCGGTCGCAGGATGGTTTCTCGTAGAGGTTCCAGTCCGCGAGCCAGTTGATCGTCCCGTAGAAGGACGCGCTAGGACGGTTTCCGGTGGTTGGGAGGCCCGCCGCGTGGAGGAGCTGTAGCTCCCAATGCGGCCACGTCGAAGCCGCCACACCTACGCTCCGGGCGGAACCTTGAGCGCCAGCGCCGTCGAGGTCGCACCCTTCGCAAGCGCTGCACCTGCGGCCACGAGAGCGATGCCGGTCGAGTGGTCGATCTTGCCGAGCGCGAGCAGGACGACCGCGCCGACGATGATCGCCAGCCCGAGCAGTCCGTCGATGAGCGTGGTCATGGTCGTACCGTTCATGGGACGCTCCTAGTGATAGTGGTTGTCACCGGCTCTAGTGGAGCAGGCGGGTTGTTGAGCCAAGCAGCGAGAGCTGCGGCGACTGCTGCAACGACAGCGAGGACGGCGACGAGACGCCATAAGAGCCCGGCGCGTACGCGGATGATCTCCACCTGGTCGCGGAGGTCGTCTATCGCGTGCCACGCTCCGTCCAAGTCTCTCGGATAGCGGGGCCATGACGCCACGACCGTCCTACGCCCCGATCCCGAGCAGGATCGCGTTACCAACGTCTCCGAACTGCGGCCCCTTCCCAACGTCCTCTACCCACAGGAGAAGGTTATCCCACGCAGCATCAGGGTCTAGCGTGTCGAGCGGGTCGGTGTCCGGGTACGCCCCGCTGTTCGCTGCGATCATGTAGATGGTGCAGCCCGGCGTCAGCGTAACCGGGGCGAGCCGCTCGGTGTAGAACGCCTGGTCTGCGTTGAACTGCTGCGGCCAACCGTTGTCAATAGACCCAGGCACAATCCACATGGGCTCAGAGCCCGGTGCCAGCGAGTAGAACGTCGGAGCGTTAGGGCCGAGGTCTACCGCCTGCCTGTAGATGATCCCCCCCTTAGCATCGCGGCAGTCGAGCAGAATCGTGTCTGTGTAGCCACCGTTGACCGACGTAAGCAGGGCCGTCAGTGACTCCAGCGTGAACGACTCGTTACTGCCGAGCTGGTAGGTGATTACGCCCCCCGTGCCGGAAGGAACGACTATCGTGCGCGGCACCGGGGGTACGCCCTAGTCGTCCTCGCCCAACTCCGCGACCCAGAGCAGGGCGTGCGTGATCGTGTCCGCCGCCTGGATGTTGAGCAGGGTTAGCTGCACCGACTCTGCGCCGGAAAGCCACAGCTCGGGGAGCGGCCCGCCCACAGCGGCGGCGTTGTCCGCGCCGAACTGCATACCTCCGAGCGCGAAGCTCGCGACCTGTGTCCCTGTGGCCGTCCGCTTGAACGGCGACTGCACGATCACGACGGTGCGGCCCTGCCGGTCGAAGTACACTACCCGCGCAAACCTGTCCGCGACCGCCGCCGCCGCCGTCAGTGTGAACGTCGCCGCAACCACACACTCCCGGCCACGCTCAGAGGGGACGTACTTCGCCGGCTGGCCCGCTACTGGCGTGTGAAGCGGGACGGGGCTACCGACGTACCGCCAGCGCCACACTATCTCGCCCTCCTAGGTACCAGCGAGGGGCTGTGCGGCCTGCCAGGTGGCCTGTGAGACTTCCACAAGCTGAACGACCGCTGCCGTGCTGCCAGCGGTCGGGTCTGCCGCCTGACACTTGATGGAGTCCTGGTCGTAGCCCTTGAACACCGGGATGAGCGGGTCGCTGTACTTCTCCGCGATGTCGAGCAGGGAGTAGGCGTCGTGTGCGCCGTCCCCGAGCACCGGAGCGCCAACCTTGAACTGTCCCGTGGCGAACCCTGTGACCGCGAACGCTGCGAGCGGCGTAGCGGCGGTGAACCCAACGACCGCGTAGTACCGGGACGAGTCGAGCTTGCGGCCCTCGGTCGCGGTGAGCGCCACGATGTCCGACCAGTCACCCTGCGCCGACGAGGACGGGTCAACCGTGACCTGCATCCCCACGATGTCACCGGAGTCCGCCTTGACCGCTGCGGCCGACGCGAACGCTGCGTTGATGCCCGGCAGCATGGAGTAGCGGAGAAGAAACACGACGTTCGCATTGTCACCGGCGGTGCCGGTGCCGCGCACGAAAAAGCTGTTGCCACTGTGGAGCCGCTGTGACCGCGAGCCGGGCGAGAGGAGCTGAGCCCGTGCGGTGGCGGGCGTGGTCTGGATGACTCCGACCTGTGCCTCGAATCCCGACTGACGGTCGATCCAGTCCTGCCCGACGATGCTGAGGAGCATCGGGGAGTCGTCGTCCACCGCCCAGATTTCCTCCATTACGCACGTTGCGTTGTCGGGGAAGGACGGAACGAGGAGGGAGCCGTCGTTCGCGGTTACGAGGTCGTCGTTGCCGGAGGCGAAGTCGTCGGCCGTGCCGCCGCCCGTGAGTCCCTGCTTGAAGGTGTTGACGATTTGGAGAGCGCCAGCCATGGCGGTCTACCTAGTCCTTCGCCGAGAGGGTGCCTGCCGCGTCCGCCATGATGTCGAGCCAGGCGTTCTGGCGGGCCTTGGAGGCTGCGCGGGTGCCCTTCGGCATCGCGTAGATCGTCGGCAGGTTCGAAGTCTCGTAGGCAACGATCTTCGTGAGCGCCTTGAGCTGGTTGCCCGCACCCTGCTCGATGCCGGTGTCGTAGTTGCCGACCTTGTTGGCGGCAGCCTGCTTGATGCCGGTGTCCCCGACTGCGGACAGGTGCCGCTCCCACTTGCCGCCGGGAGCGGTGGCAGCCGAAAACTTGGCCTGCATCGTGCCGCGCTGTTCGAGCGCCGCCGAGACGATGGGCTTGGTGGACTTCTGGAGTCCGTCGAGCCAGCCTGCGGAGTTGGCGTTGGCCTTCCACTTGGCGTTCCCGGTTGCAGCGTCGCGTGCCATGTGTCGGGGAGAGTGACTGCTGGTTCACGTTTACGCAAGGTTCTCCTACGGGGGTACCCCTGTGGGGCGTTGAAGCTGGCCCTTGTAGGCGGTAGAGTCCCGTCAGCGAAAAATGGCGAAATACCGCTATGCCCGATGCCGTCACTGCCACCGCCCATCCGAGGAGGTTGGGCCGATCTCGGCGCGGGGAGGGTGCCGTAGCTGCGGGAAGGCGCGGCAGGAGGCGAACCTCGATGCGTTGCTTGACGGGACGGGCGAGTTTGCCCAGCATCACGCCCGACGCCTGTTCATGGGAGCACGCAAACGACTGCTGAAAGTGGAGGGCGCATGAGCACCTGGACACCGATCAAGCTCAGGCTGCGCGGATCGGACGCGGAGATATTCGACGGAGAGACAGACTTCGCGGGTGGCGGTGCCGGGGCGCAGGCGGTCTACACCGGAAACAGCGTCAACATCGCGAACGGTGCATCGGGCGATCTGACCTTCGACACGCTCGCGCTTGGCCCCGCGCTGCTCGACATCTCGACACCGGACGCGCCGACGTTCCTGACGGCCGGAGTGTATGCGGTCGCGCTCAACGCATCCGGTGACGCGCTCACGGCGGCGGGTTACGCAACGCTCGGGCTGGCAGCGACCGGAGGCTTCGCGTTCACCGCCGACACTGAGCACCCGGAAGATACGTGGGCTACGTCGCTCGGTGTGTGTGTCGTCGCGGCCGGCGATCCGTTGCTCGCCGTGGTGAATAACTTTGACGGGGCGGCGGCGCGGAACTTCGCTATCTCCGCGTGTTCCGTTGTGAAGCTGTGAGCTGGGGGGCGATCAAGCTCCGGCTACGCGAGTCGGATCAGACCATCTTCGACGGTGAGGCTTCCCCGGCACCGGGCGGCGGTTCGATGCCCTTGCTCATGGCCGCAATCCAGCATCAAACCGACAACGGGCTTGGGCTTAGCGCCTTTGATGAGTTCCCCCTTCTGGACGACCTGGAAGGGTACGGCGGCATGTCGGCGCTATCTACATCAGCGATGCTGCTGCACGCCGGAGACTCGATATGGCCGGGCGTTGATGCGCCGACTTATTCAGCCGGAGCACTGACGCTCGGTAGCTGTGTGTTTGCCCTCACTAATGCAGCGGGCACGCAGATGATCTTCCTGAATCTCAACAGCCAGCCGGTTATCCCGTCGTTTACGGAGTGGAATCCCTCGTCCGCAGGCGATTGGACGATTTTCGCTCAGGTCGGCGCCGATCTATCCGTGACTTCGCAAGGCCGCGTCAAGAGCACGGCTGGTGGCCTGTTCATTGCCTCCACGAACGTGATTATCACGACGCCTTATCCGACCCCGTAGGGGCATCGAATCGAGCATGGCTACCCAGGCGCAGCGCCGGCACATCGTGGAGTGGCTGGACTTCTGCCACGCCCACGCAAGCTCTCTCTTGTACCCGCCCGGCGATCAGCGGACTGCGCGGGACGGAGTGAGCTGGCATCTGACCGAACAGCACATGGAGCACATCGTGAACGCGAGCGGATACTGGCAGGGCGACTGCTCCGAGTTCGGGTCTTACGCATTGAAAGTCGGGGGACTGTGGCGGTGGTCGGAGCCGGGATACACCGGCAGTCACTTACAGTTGCTCCCGCGCTACACGGACGGCAAGCAGGCCCGACCCGGAGCGCTCGTCGTGTGCGGCCTCGACCTCGACCTGAACGGGAAGCACGAGCTGGTAGTCCACACGGCCGACCCGAAGGGCGGCGATCCAATCGTTGGGTCTCATGGACGGGCGGGGTACGACCACGGGCGGGTGTCTCAGTTCGCTGTGGGCGAGCTGGCAGGGCACGTCTATCTGTCCATAGCGCACCTATAGCAAACCTGGCATTGGACAATCGCGGCGGTGCGTACTAGTATGTGCGCATGAGTAAACCCGGTGTTCCAACAACGATTCATCTTGAGGTAGACGTGGCCGAGGCGTTGCGCCGTCACGTCTTCGATAACCGCACCACAAAGCGGGCAGTGGTAGATGAGGCGCTTCGTAAGGCGCTCAAGCTCAAGCCCGCTACATCGTGACCCGCGATCTGCTCAAGGGAAAGGAGACGGACAAGTGAGCGGAACCGACCTAGACGCAGCCGTGCTCGCACTCGAAACACCGCTGCGCGACCTAGCCAAGATGCTCGCCCGCGACGAGGTAGAGGCGATCATCCGTGAAGCGCTGGACGACGTGTACGAGGACGTGGCGTCGTGAGCGAACCCACCTACCGCATCGAACTGACACACCACCCCGAGGAAGGGCGCGGCCTTGAGTGGCACGCGGTCGTCTACAACGCAGCCGAGTACGAGGCCGAGCCGAGCGGGATGTTTTGGTCGAAGCTGTTCACCGGCTACGGCCCGACTCTCGATGAGGCGTTCACACGGGCGCAGGATTGGGCTAAGGCGAAGGCGCAGCAGCCCGAAGACCCGCGCACGCTGTTTCTGACCGAGGACGGAGAACTACTCGACCCGTTCGACACGGTGCAGACGTGAGCGAGCTAATCGTAACCGTGACTATCGACTGCGACTATCTGCCCAGCCCGGACGACTGCGAGCGCGTGGCCGAGGAGATCGAGGACGCGGCTAACGGCGCGATGATCCAGCACGAGAGCTACGCCGTCAGTGTCGCGTGGGCGCCGAAGATATGACCCGCCTGTCTCTCAGTGACATCGCCCAAATGCTCATCGACCAAGCAGAACAAGACCGCAAGGAACGAGAGCACCTGACCAAGCTCGTCGCTGACACACTCGCGGCGCTGACCGAGGCCCGCAAGCAGACCGCCGCCGAGCGGGTCACGCTGTCCCGGTCGAAGCTCGCAGACAAGGCAACCGGCGTAGACGTGGAAGTAGTGCCGCAGGAGGGCGAGTCGCTGACCGCCGCCGCGCTCCGTGCCGCAGAGACGTTCGAGGGACTTGCCGGCCGCTACCCGTTGCCGAACGGAGCGGCGCACGCCGCAGAGCTAGGCGACGGACTAGACGCTTGGCGCGAAACACTCGACAACGGTGCGGGGCTCCACGCTGTACCCGACCCGGAGACGACAGCATGAGCGCAAAGACGTATCCACGCCCAGACGGGGAGATGCCACTCGGAACCGAGCGGTGCCCGCTGTGCAAGGCGCCGGGCGGAGTGGCGCACGAGGCGGACTGTCCGTGGCTGCTGTGGTCGATGTACCCCGCCGATCCCGAGGGAGGAGAGACGAAGTGAGCGCGACGAGTACGGCATTGAGAAAGGCGCGGCGCGGCGCGGCGTTCCTTGACGCGAAGCTGGGACGCGGCTGGCGGCGCAAGATTCGGCGGCGCGACCTCAACCTCGCCTCGCCGTGCAACTGCATCATCGGCCAACTCTACAATTGTGACTTCGAGGGCGGGCTGCGCGATCTCGGCATACGCAGCGACCGCAGCGTCGAGCGGTTCGGTTTCGAGGAGACGCCCTTAGCGCAGTATGACGACCTGACCGAAGCGTGGCTCGAAGTGCTGCGGGGTCGGGCGTGAGTGCTCTTGTGGAAGCCCTGGTAGCGGCTCAGGCTGACCTGCCGTGCGCTATCGGCAAAGACGCCGAAGGACAGATCGGCACCCGCAAGTACGGCTACTTGACGTTGGACAAGCTGATCGCGGAGACGCGGCCCATCCTCCAAAAGCACGGGCTCACAATCATGCAGTGGCCGACGTGGATCTCGCGCGGCGAGGACGCAGCGCTCCCGGCGCTCGAAACGATCCTGAAGCACAAGAGCGGCGAGGCGTACTCCAAGATCATGCCGCTCTACCTCACGGACAAGACCATGCAAGGACTCGGAGCCGCAATCACCTACGCCCGCAGGTATGCGTGGCAGAGCGTGTTGGGGATCGCCGCTGAGGACGACACGGACGGCCCCGCTGACCCTGACGCCGGAGTGCCGTTCTAATGGCTAAGAAGGCAGGGCAACACATCAACTGCCCCCGCTGTCACGGCGCGGGGTACGTGATGGGCGGACTCACGAATGACGTGCCCTACGAGTGCTCCCGCTGCAACGGCACGGGCATCGTGCAGATACAGAAGGCGGCACGGTGACCGCTGACCCCTACGACGCCGTACAGGACGCCCGAAGCGAAACCCGCTACGAGGACGACCCGAGCGCTGAGCCGACACAAGACGAGATCGACGCCGCGAGGCAAGAGCCGTGGTTTGCGTGTCTCGTGGACGAAAGCGCGGGATTCCGTGGCTAGCTGGTGGATCATCTTCGCGGGGCTCGTGTTCAATGCCGGTGTGTGTCTGTGGCCGATAGACGGAGACGGCGAGTGAACGCGATCAACTGGCTAAAGCTGCCGATTATCGGCGCTCCCGGTTCGGAGTGCGGTATGCGCCTGCTTCCAGAAGGTCAGACGGAAGTGGCGCAGGACTTCAAGGACGAATTCGGGCCGTGCGATGAGCCGGGCCGTTGGCTCGCCGGAATGCTGTTCCTCTGCCAAAAGCACGCGGGCATTGTCGCGGCGGAATTCGGGGACGACATCGAGAAGATCGAGGCGGCGTGGCGAAGGCAGTTGTCCGGTGGCTAAGACGTGGCTGTGCGGGTGCGGTACACGGAACGAGCGGATCAAGCAGAAGTGCTCCAACCCCGACTGTGACCGCCGCCGGCCGAAAAAGCGGGTCGCACGGCACGCGCAGGCGCTCCGGGATGGATCGTATGAGCACTTCCGCGAGGTCAACGAGACGATTCACGGCCCAGCGTTCGGGGGCGAGTGGGACGCGGACTGCTGCGGGGTGTGCGGCAAGCATCCATCGCAGGAGCGGCACAACGACCGTGACCACGGGCACAGGCGCGGTGACCCGGCCTACGGCAAGGCTCGAGGACTAGCGTGCGGCGGCGACACCGGCTGCAACGTCCTCATGGTGCCGTGGGTGACAGCGGCGGCAGCGTACGGAATCGCGGTCATGAAACAAGCGGCGGACGAGCCTGATGCGGAGCGGTGGGTGCTCATAGCGAGGTACCTGCGGCGCGTTGAGGACTACTACTCCGGGGTGGCGGCGCGGGATGCGGTGACGGCGTGAGCGCAGCGCCTACGGGATGGAGCGACCAGTCGTCCGCGCAAGGGCGGTCTACGGGCCACGCCTGTCACTGCATCGGCTGTTGTCGGAAGTGCTGCTCCTGCCGGACGTGGCCCGGACACACGACCGCGTACTGCGAGCTGCTACAGCGACAGAAAGCCGAGCGAGCGAAGTTACTGCGGGGGGAGTCGTGACGGTTATGGGTGTGGGAAGTAGCCGGGACGAACACACTGCCGCGAACGGTGTCCGCGTGGCCTACACGGGCGCGTCTCCGGTGCCCCCGTGGATCGTGGAGCGCCGCAGGCTCGTCGCTGAGGCACGAACATTCGCCAAGAACGTCGAGAGCCGCGCCGCGAGAAGTCCGCAGCGGATCGCGGCGTTCATCCGCGAGCTTGCCGACGCATTAGAGGCCGACTGTGGCTGAGAAGCCCACTGCCGCTATCCGTCAGCGCACCCCGGAGTTATCCCCACCTGTGGGCAAACCTGTGGAGGGCGCTTAGAGTGAGTGCGCGGCCGTGGCTATCACAGGACGAGCGGCTCGCGCTCCGGGCTGCGATCGACAAGCGCCGCCGCGAGCTAGAGGCGGACGAGTTGCCGCCGCAGGGCAACCACGGAACCGACACCGCGTACCGGAATGGTTGCCGCTGCCGCGAGTGCCTAGACCTCCAGACTTCACGGCGCAAGGCGTACCGGCAGGCGAACCGCGAGAAGGAGAACGCCTACGCTCGGGAGTGGCGGCGACGGAAGCGCGAAGCTAGGGCTGTGGTGGATCAGTGGAAAGACGCCCGGAAGTGAGCGCGGGCAGACCAGCACAGAGAGTCAGAGTCCCACGAGCGCACCCGAACCGGGAGGACTGAGACGCGATGCTTGACGGAATCCACGAAGCGGAGCCTACGTCCGCGCTGACCGAAGCTGACCTCGTGCACCGTTACGTCACCGGAGTCAATGCCAGCGTGCCAAAGGTCGCGGCGGATATCGGCCCCGAAGCGGCAGAGCACTACCGCCGACGGTCAGTCGAGTCGGCCCTCAAGTACGCGCAAAATCACCGGCTCGGAGAGGTGTACGTCGAGTGGCGGTCGGGCCGGACGTAGGTTCACTCGCTCCCGACGGGCCGCGCGATCACACCTGGGATGCGCTGCGCTGGTGGGGCGAGTGGGCGTACCGGACGTGCATCGCGTTCGGTGCTTCGCCGCACACGGCCCACTTCGTCGCTGGACACTTCACGGACGGACTCCGGCTCAGTTGGGAACTCTGACCGCTTGCGCTTCTACCTCTACAAGGTCTAAGGGGGGGACGGCGGGCAACCCTCAACCCCGCCTTGAGAGTTGCGCCGCGCGTCTCCCGCGCGTAGATTCAGCGCCGTGCCCGAGCCCCACTTCGATCTGGGAAAGGATCAAGGCTCGGGCCGAGTCCCACGAAGGTCACTGCCCTACGGGTCATACTCGACCGGCGAGACGCGCCCCGATGGGGGATCATTGCGAGCGCCGTGGTGGGGCCATGCATCGGGAGTTCGTTCGGGGTAAGCCCTGGCCGGCCAGATGAGCGGGCTTAGGCGCTCGAGCGGCGAAGCTGGAACCATTGCGACCGGCGACGTGCAGCTCCACCGCCCGAGCCCGAGTCACGTTCCCCGGCAGTACGCGCCACGAAACGCCTCACCGAGAACATAGCACTCCTGCTATTACCGGACACGGAGGGGGAGGCATGGGCAGGCGGCTAGCGGCTCTGAGGCCATGCTCGCCTACCACATGCATCCACGGCCAGAGCCGCGCCAGAGGCCCGCTACGGGCACGCGCACGAGCCCGGTCTACCAGCCGCACCACACCA